>TARA_R110002049_G_scaffold293731_2_pt1 | contig 52498 bp, 47 predicted proteins | sample TARA_R110002049 | Tara Oceans TARA_R110002049 (sample SAMEA4396941) | marine metagenome | biome: Polar Biome; feature: [SRF] surface water layer (ENVO:00010504); material: water (ENVO:00002006), including particulate matter (ENVO:01000060) such as... | depth 5 m | reverse complement strand
TTTATGCAAATTTATGACTTCTCCCCAACTTTTTTATGTGAGCCCTTTTAATCCGCCAGCCATCATTTGTTGGCTTACTTGCCCCATATGTTCAATGCCTTTAAAGGCTCCGTACAATCCAATGATTTGTCCTAAAATACCAATTGAAAGAGCTAGTAAGCCAATGTCTTTAATCCACTTTGGAAATTTCCAAAAACATACAATAACTCCAAGTAATAAAATAGTGAGGATGGTCATAAATAATGTGCCACCTTCATAAAATAAATCTAACATAATTTTTGTTTTAAAGTTTACACTTCAAATGTATAAATAAACCTGTTTTTATAGGTGTGCAATAAACCTGTCTAGAGATGTTAAATACTGCTTTCAGACAATCTAACATAGATATGGAGTACTAATCCATGGCAAATATTATACTTTTGTACTATGGATAGGAATGATTTTTTTAAAATTATTTATTGGTTAGCGGTTTCTTTTTTGATAGCGCTTTTATTACAAAATTCAATACCTTCTTTTTGGAATGCATGGCCAATTGCGCTTTTTTTATTGCCTGCTGCACTTATGGTAAAATATGGGATAAATACAGCGAAAAACTTCAAAGGGTTTAGCAAATGGTTGCGATATTTTTTTATTGCCATATTATCACTTTATTGGGGCTATATTGCCATTACTATAGCATATTGGTGCTTTTTAGAGCTTAAAGCGGATTCTCTTGAGAAAATACTCATTAATCCAATTTTTATTTGGATGATTATTGGTTTTTTTGTTTTACTTGAACATGCCTTTTTTAAAACTCACAATAAAACGAAAAATGAAACTATAATTATATATAGTGATAGAAAAAAGACTGTTATAAAAATAAACAATTTGGCCTATATTGAGAGTAGGGGAAACTTTACTTTGGCCATATTAGAAGATGGTAGCAGTTATAAAAACAACATAAGAATATCTGAATGGGAAAGCAGATTAAAAGGTTTTGTTCGCATTCATAGATCATTTTTAGTGAACCCAAAATGTGCAACATTACAAGGGAATGAGGTTGTAGTTAATGCAAAATGGTCGTTGCCTATTTCAAGAACTTATAAGGAAAAGGTTATTGATTATTTTGAAAATATGCCCAACCCGTAAGGATTACTAAGCCCAGTAGGGTTAATTAAATTGAATGTTACTGCATTTTATTTTCCAGTTTAAAAAGAAATATCAATTTTTTAAAAGATTAGGTATTACCTAGATAGGATTATTATCTTTGTGTTTTTCTAATCAATCCAAAATATGAGTAAACAAAGCAAGCGTATAGAAGCCCTTATTTATCACGCGAAGCCAACCCCAGGGAAAATACAAGTGGTTCCAACTAAAAAGTATGCCACACAAAGAGATTTGTCATTAGCCTATTCACCTGGTGTTGCAGAGCCTTGTTTGGAGATAGAAAAAGACGTGAACAATGCCTATAAATATACTGCCAAAGGCAACTTGGTAGCTGTAATTTCCAACGGAACAGCCGTATTGGGATTAGGGAATATCGGTCCTGAAGCTTCAAAACCAGTTATGGAAGGAAAAGGTTTGTTGTTCAAGATTTTTGCTGATATCGATGTGTTTGATATAGAAGTTGATACCGAAAATGTTGAGGAATTTATACAAACCGTAAAAAAAATAGCCCCTACTTTTGGAGGTATTAACCTAGAGGATATTAAAGCTCCCGAGGCTTTTGAAATTGAAAGACGTTTAAAGGAAGAATTGGATATTCCTGTAATGCATGATGATCAGCATGGTACTGCTATTATTTCGGCAGCGGCATTGATCAATGCTATAGAAATTACCAAAAAGAAAATAGAAGAGGTGAAAATAGTGATTAGTGGTGCGGGTGCTGCTGCTATTTCATGTTCACGTTTGTACCAAGCTTGTGGCGCAAAACGTGAAAATATGGTCATGTTGGATAGCAAAGGTGTTATCAGGGACGACCGAGAAAATCTATCTGCCGAAAAAGCGGAATTTGCCACCCACAGAAAAATCGATACGTTGGATGAGGCTATGAAAGATGCCGATGTGTTTATTGGTTTATCCATGGCAGATATTGTGTCGCCCGATATGTTGTTGGCGATGGCAAAAAACCCCATAGTATTTGCTATGGCAAATCCGAATCCTGAAATTGATTATGATTTGGCAATAGCCACCCGAAAGGATATTATTATGGCTACGGGCAGGAGCGACCATCCTAATCAGGTGAACAATGTACTAGGATTTCCTTTTATTTTTAGAGGCGCTTTAGATGTTCGTGCCACAAAAATTAACGAAACCATGAAAATGGCAGCCGTTAAAGCCTTGGCAAAATTGGCCAAAGAGCATGTGCCAGAGCAGGTAAACATTGCCTATGGCGAAACCCGGTTGGCATTTGGTAAAGAATATATCATTCCAAAACCTTTTGATCCTCGTTTAATTGCCGAAGTGCCTCCTGCAGTAGCCAAAGCAGCTATGGAAAGTGGCGTGGCTAAAGAGCCTATTTTAGATTGGGATAAGTATAGGGATTCTTTGTTGGAACGCTTGGGCTCTGATAATAAAATAGTCAGATTGATTATCAATCGGGCAAAAACAGATCCTAAACGTGTTGTTTATGCCGAGGCAGACCAATTAAAAGTTCTGAAAGCAGCCCAAATAGCTTATGAAGAAGGCATTGCTTTTCCAATCCTCTTGGGAAGAAAAGAAGAAATTGAACGCTTGATGGCCGAAATTGAATTTGATGCGGATGTGCCTATAATAGATCCTAAATCTGATGAAGAATCAGAGCGTAAAAATAAGTATGCCAAAGTATATTGGCAACAGCGTAAACGCCGAGGTGTTACTTTATATTCCGCGCAAAAATTGTTGCGTGAGCGTAATTATTTTGCTGCTATGATGGTTAATGAGGGGGATGCGGATGCCTTAATTTCAGGATTTTCAAGTAGTTACCCAACCGTTGTGAAGCCCATGTTGGAACTTATAGGTATGGCCAAAGGTACAACTCGCGTGGCAACTACCAATTTAATGATGACCAAGCGAGGTCCCTTGTTTTTAAGTGACACATCCATCAATATTGACCCAGACGCCAAAGAGTTGACCAAAATAGTGCAAATGACTTCAGAGGTTGTTAAAATGTTTGGTCTGGAACCGGTAATCGCTATGATTTCGTATTCTAATTTTGGGTCGTCAGATAACCCAAGAGCGGCAAAAGTTAGGGAAGCGGTCTCTTTTTTGCACAGACATTTTCCTAATTTACTTGTTGACGGGGAATTACAGACAGATTTTGCGCTCAATAGCGACATGCTTTCAGATAAATTTCCGTTTTCAAAATTAGCAGGGAAAAAAGTGAATACGTTGGTATTTCCTAATTTAGATGCAGCAAATATTACTTATAAATTATTGAAAGAATTGAACGAAGCGGAATCTATTGGGCCTATTATGATGGGTATGAAAAAACCGGTTCATATTCTTCAATTGGATGCTAGTGTAGATGAAATTGTAAACATGACCGCCATTGCCGTTATTGACGCACAACAAAAACAAAAAGAAACCACCAAAGCCACTAAGTAAGGTGTTTGCGCTGCAAATATTTCCTTACATTTGGTTGGAAAAGCAATAGTAATAGATGATCACACATATTCAAGGTAAACTTGTAGAAAAAAATCCAACAGATGTTGTTATTGATTGTAATGGGGTAGGCTATTTGCTTAATATCTCGTTGCATACCTATTCTCAAATTCCCAATCAAGAGCATTTAAAATTATACACGCACCTTCAGGTTAAGGAAGATTCGCATACGTTGTACGGTTTTTCATCTTTGGCTGAACGCGAAATATTCAGGCTTTTAATTTCCGTGAGCGGTATTGGCGCTAGTATTGCGCGCACTATGTTGTCTTCATTAACGCCAAAACAGGTTAGGGAAGGCATTGCAACGGGAGATGTGGCTTTAATTCAGTCTATAAAAGGTATAGGAGCAAAAACCGCGCAGCGTGTTATCATCGATTTGAAAGATAAAATCCTGAAAATCTATGATATTGATGAGGTTTCCGTTTCAAAGGACAATACGAATAAAAATGAGGCGTTATCTGCATTGGAAGTGCTAGGTTTTGTGAAAAAACAAGCCGAACGTGTAGTAGATAAAATCGTTGCCTCTCAACCAGATGCCAATGTTGAAACCATTATTAAGTTAGCTTTAAAAAATTTATAATAGATTTTGAATATCATCAACCAAACGCTACATCTCTCGATTAGAAAATGCCTACTACTCATTTTTGGTCTGTTGTTTTCTAATGTGCTTTTGGCACAAGTTCCCGTTGAGCAGGATTCAGTCGTAACGGGTTTTGATTTAGGGAAAATCAAAATTCCAGACCCTAACAGTATTGAGGCTAAATATACCTATGACCCTGTTATAGATCGCTATATTTACACAGAAAGTGTTGGGAATTTCAATATCAATTACCCCATCATTTTAACACCAAAAGAGTACCATGAGTTGGTGGCCAAGGAAAACTTAAAAGCCTATTACAAACAAAAAATAGATGCTTTTGATGGTAAAAAAGAAGGAGCTGAAGATGCACAAAAAAATCTGCTTCCTGAGTTTTATGTAAAATCGGGACTTTTCAGGACTATTTTTGGAAGCGATACCATTCAGGTCGTGCCACAAGGTTCTGTGGAAATGGATTTGGGCGTGCTGTTTTCAAAACAAGATAATCCGTCGTTTTCTCCTAGAAATAGAAGCAATTTTACCTTTGATTTTGACCAACGTATCAGTTTGAGCTTAATGGGAAAAGTAGGGACACGATTGCAAGTAACTGCTAATTACGATACGCAATCTACGTTCGATTTCCAACAGCTAGTTAAATTAGAATATGACCCTACAGCTGGTGGTGGCGAAGATTCCATCATCCAAAAAATAGAAGTGGGCAACGTGAGTATGCCTTTAAACAGTTCGCTCATAACAGGAGCGCAAAGTTTATTTGGTGTGAAAACGCAGTTGCAATTTGGTAAAACGACCGTTACAGGGGTGTTTTCTGAGCAAAAATCACAGGCCACTTCTGTGGTTGCCCAAGGTGGCGGCACGTTGCAGGAATTTGAACTCTTTGTAAGGGATTATGATGAAAACCGGCATTTCTTTTTAGCACAATATTTTAGGGATAATTATGATGAGGCTTTAAAAACCTACCCCTATTTAAATAACAAAGGCTTGCAAATTACACGCTTGGAAGTATGGGTAACCAATAGAAGCAACAGAACCGATAACGTACGAAACGTGGTAGCACTTCAGGATTTGGGAGAATCTCAATACAACCCAGGAAACCCTGATAATGATAACTTTTTGTTAGATCCACTTCCCAGCGGGTTTTTAAATAACCCTAGTGCATTTCCGGATAACAAAAACAATGATTATGACCCAACAGCGATTGGTTCGGGTTCTGTGCTTACAAATGCCATACGGGATGCTGCTACGGTGCAACAAGGTTTTGGGTCTTTATCAACAGTAGTTAAAGAGGGTTCTGATTATGCTAAAATTGAAAATGCCCGAAAGCTTATCAATGGGCAAGAATATACATTAAACCCTGATTTGGGTTATATTTCATTAAACCAACGATTGAATAATGATGAGGTTTTAGCGGTAGCGTTTCAATTTACCGTTGGCGGACAAGTATATCAAGTGGGTGAATTTGCCAATGATGGGGTAGATGCAACCAATGTAACCACCAATGGGTCGGGACAAGTAACCAATGTAGTCAATAGTAATTTGGTTGTAAAATTGTTGAAAAGTAGCATCACAAATGTGAATCAACCGGTTTGGGATTTGATGATGAAAAACATTTATGATACGGGCGCCTATCAATTAAGCCAAGATGATTTTAAACTCAATATTTTTTATAACGAAAACACACCGCTAAATTTTATTACACCAGTAACGGGCACACCGTTTCCGCCATTTGATAATTTCACATCAAATACAAATGATGATAAATCTATTGAGGGAGTGCCACTATTAAGGCTTTTTAATTTAGATAAACTAAATTTTAATAACGATCCAGTATCTAATGGCGATGGGTTTTTCGATTTTGTGCCTGGCCTTACTGTCATTCCTCAAAACGGAAGAATAGTCTTTACTAGTGCTGAACCTTTTGGTAAATATTTATTCGATATTTTAGATGATCCTGCAAATCCTGGAGATTATGAAGCCGATGAATACCTGAACCCCAACCAAGAAAAATACGTTTATGACATCCTTTATAAGCAAACCAAAACAGCCGCTTTACAAGAAATAGAAAAAAATAAGTTCCAATTGAAAGGACGTTATAAATCGGCCGGAAGCGATGGTATTCCTATTGGCGCATTTAACGTGGCACGAGGCTCGGTAAAAGTAACCGCTGGTGGCCGACTTTTAACTGAGGGGATTGATTATACAGTAGATTACCAACTCGGTCGTGTGCAAATTCTGGATGAAGCTTTAAAAGCATCCAATACGCCTATTGAAGTTTCTACCGAAAATAATGCTGTTTTCGGTCAGCAAACCAAACGTTTCACAGGATTGAACGTGGAACATAAGTTTAATGAAAACTTTGTTTTGGGCGCCACGCTTTTAAATCTTAATGAACGGCCTATTACCCAAAAGGCAAATTACGGAACAGAGCCTATCAATAATACCATCATGGGCTTTAATGGTAATTATTCAAGCGAAGTACCGTTTTTAACTCGCTTGGTAAATAAATTACCAAATATAGATACCGATGTGCCTTCCAATATATCGGTGCGTGGCGAATTTGCCTATTTAGCACCAGGCGCACCAAAACGAACTAATTTTAATGGCGAATCCACATCATATGTAGATGATTTTGAAGGCTCGCAAAATGCCATCGATTTAAGATCGCAACAATCTTGGTTTTTATCAAGTAGGCCTTTAGGTTTAGGGCAAGTGTATGCTGGTTTTGATGCTGAAGATCAAAATGGCATTCAAAATGGATTTGACAGGGCAATGCTGAACTGGTATAATATTGATCCTATTTTTTACAGTAGCCAACGTCCCAACGGTGTTTCAGATGAAGATATGTCCAGTCTATATACAAGTCGTGTATTTATAGATGAGTTATTTCCAAATCAAACCTTGGTACAAGGGCAACAATCCGTATTAAATACTTTGGATCTGGCATACTACCCAGAAGAACGAGGCCCATATAATTTTAATGCTGATAACACCAATGGCAATACCATTGTTGATGAAACTCAATCTTGGGCGGGTATCACACGCCAATTGACTTCTACAGATTTAGAACAGGCCAATGTGGAATATATCGAGTTTTGGTTGCAAGATCCATTTCAAGAAAATCCAACTAATCCCGGAGGAAAATTGGTTTTCAATTTGGGTAATATTTCAGAAGATATTGTAAAAGACGGTCGTAAATTATATGAAAATGGTTTGCCTAAAAATGGTGATGTGAGTTTATTACAGCCTACAGATTGGGGTACCGTAGTGCCGCAAAACCAATCGTTGGTATATGCTTTTGATACGACTGGGCAAGAGCGTGCCAACCAAGATGTGGGGTATGATGGGTATGATGACAATGAGGAAATAGCAAAATTTGGAGCTAATTTTGGGGACGATCCCGCAAACGATAATTACGCCTATTTCTTAAATGCTGAAGGCGATTTATTTGCACGTTACAAAAAGTACAATGGGGTTGAGGGTAATACGCCTGATACTTTTTCAAAAACAGATAGAGGTGCCAATACCCAACCCGATGTAGAAGATATCAATCGTGACAATACCATGAACACCATTGATAGTTATTTTGAATATGAATTGGATATTACAAGGCAAAATTTACCCGAAGACCAAACCTCTTTTGATAACATCCCTAATTCAAACCCATTAAAAGACTTTTTGAAAGATTTTAAAGACCGTCCTCGTAGATTGGCAAATGGGGAAACAAGAAATGTGAGATGGTATCAATTTAGAATCCCTGTTCAAGGCAGTCATGTAAAAGCGGTTAATGATATTGCCGATTTAAGATCGGTACGGTTTGCACGTGTGTATCTTAAAGAATTTACCCAAAATACGGTATTCCGTTTCGGGACACTGGATTTGGTGCGAAGTGATTGGAGACGTTTTACACAAACTTTGGAGGCGGACAAAGATAACCCAGCAGATGACGTAACCGATTTTTCAATTGGTATTATCGGCACCATTGAAAACGAAGGCAGTTATCAAAGTCCTCCCGGCGTTGAACCAGAAGAATTGTATAACAATAACACAGTAGTACCGCAGAACGAACAATCGTTAGTGGCCAATGTTTGCAATTTAGAATCGGAAGATGCGCGTGCCGTTTATAAAAACATCAATATTGATATGCGTCAATACAAACGTTTGCGCATGTTTATGCATGCCGATAATGATGATATAGGGAATTTGATGGATAAAGAATTGGTGGGTTTTATCCGTATGGGTAGTGATTTAACTCAGAATTATTATCAAATAGAAATACCTTTAAAAGTATCAACGGGCGGCAATAGTCCAGAAGCCTTATGGCCCGAAGAAAATGAAATCAATTTATCTATTGATGTGTTGGCTAAAATGAAAGCATTGGGTATTTCAAACATGACCCTGACCAATGATACGCCTACGTTTTATGATGTTGTTGATGGACAATTAAATGAAACACCTGTTGCAGAATTTTCAGCATATACGCTTGGGCAACACCGTGTGGCCATTAAAGGAAATCCAAATTTTGGGGATATTAGAACCTTGATGGTGGGTGTTAAAAACAGCACGACCAATAATGATGTTTGCGGTGAAGTCTGGTTTAATGAATTGCGTTTGTCTGATTTGGACAATGAAGGCGGTTGGGCTGCCGTTTTAAGTATGGATACCAATTTGGCAGATTTTGCCAACATTAGTGCTACGGGTAGTAAAAGTACGTCAGGATTTGGAGGTATTGAGCAAGGGCCGAGCCAACGTGCTTTGGAAGATGTACAACAATATGATGTGGTAACCAATGTGAATATCGGGCAATTACTGCCAAAAAAATGGGGCATACAATTGCCTTTTAATTATGCGCAAAGCGAAGAACTGGTAACACCAAAATACGACCAGTATTATAAAGATTTGACCTTGGAATCCCGATTGGACGCTGCCAGTACAAATGATGAAAAAGAAACCATCAAACAAAATTCTGAAGACTATACAAAGCGCCAAAGCATCAATTTTATTGGCGTTAGAAAAACTAGAACCGGTAATGCCAAACCACGGTTTTATGATGTTGAGAATTTGACTTTAAATTATTCGTATAATAAAGTAGAGCATCGTGATTTTGAAATTGAAAATTCATTGAATCAAACTGTGAGGGTAGGTGCCAATTATGCACATAATTTCAATCCGATTACGGTTGAGCCTTTTAAGAAAAACGATTCCCTGTTCACAGGAAAATATTGGAAAATTTTAAAGGATTTCAACTTTAATCTATTACCAACAAGTTTTACGCTTAATACCGATTTCAATAGGCAATTCAATAAGCAAAAATTTAGGGAGATTGATTTGGGCGGGCCAAATATTAGTATTGAAGAACTCTTCCGAAGAAATTATACCTTCGATTTTCAATATGCTATCAATTACAATATCACGCAGTCATTGCAATTAAATTTTACGGCTTCCAATAATAATATTGTTAGAAACTATTTTAAAGACAATATCATTAACGGCGAGCAAGACCCAGAATTGGATGTGTGGGATGGCTTTTTTGATTTTGGCGACCCCAATAGGCAATCTCAAAACTTAGGAATTACCTATAAACTGCCCCTAAATAAAATTCCAACTTTGAGTTTTATTGATGCCACGTATCAATATAGCGGCGATTTTATGTGGCAAAAAGGATCCGATTTGTATGGTGATTTAGAATTGGATGGACAAACCTATGATTTAGGGAATACCATACAAAATGCCAATGTACATAACCTAAATACGAATTTGGACATGACCAAACTGTACCGTTATTTGGGATTGACAAAAAGAACGGTAAGAACAACGGTGCGTTCCAGAACGAGGCCACAAGGCTTGCCGTCTGCAAATGATGATGCCAAAACCGCCAAGCCAAAAAGCAATAAAAAAGCAGGCACAGGCATATTGAATGCTGGCATTGATGTTTTAACAAGCATTAAAAGAATTCAGGTAAATTATAGCGAAAATAACGGTACGTTTTTGCCGGGTTATACCAGGACACCGGGGCTGATCGGTACGTTTAGGCCTACCGTGGGCTATACGTTTGGGAGTCAAAAAGACGTCAGATATTTAGCGGCAAGAAATGGCTGGTTGACTTATTTTCCAGATTTTAACCAACAATATACAGAAACGCAAACCAAACAATTGGATGTATCTGCGAGTTTGGAGCCCGTTAAGGATTTGAAAATCGATGTGATTGGAAACCGTTCTTATTTCAGAAATTATGCTGAAAATTATCGGGTAGATGTTAATAACGATAATGAGTACATATCATTAACGCCAAACACTTTTGGTAATTTCAATATTTCAACCTTACTTATAAAAACGGCCTTTAGTAAAAGTGATGAAAACACAAGTGCTGCGTTTAATGATTTTAGGGATAACCGACTAAAAGTAGCACAGCGTTTAGCTCAAGAAAATGGGATTGACATCAATAATCCTGCAAATGTTGATGCTGAGGGCTACCCTAAAGGGTTTGGAAAAAATAGCCAACGGGTATTGTTGCCATCTTTTTTAGCGGCGTACACTGGTCAGGACGCCAGCAAAGTGAAGTTGGGGGCATTTAGAGATGTGCCTATTCCTAACTGGGATTTAAAATATGCAGGTTTGATGAAATTTGAGTGGTTCAAAAAGCGTTTTAAGCGTTTCTCTTTAACGCATGGTTATCGTTCTTTATACACCATCAATCAATTTCAATCGAATTTAGATTATACCGCGCCAGATTATAATGTAGATTATGACAACCAACCGCTTACGGTAAAAGACCAATCAGGTAATTATAAAAATGAAACCTTGTATAGCAATGTCAATCTTACGGAAATGTTCAGTCCGCTGATTCGTATAGATTTTGAAATGATGAATTCCGTTAAGATTTTAGCTGAAATTAAAAAAGACCGCTTGCTTTCGCTTAGTTTTGACAACAATTTGATGACCGAGGTGCAAGGCAAAGAATTTGTGATAGGTTTGGGTTACAGAATAAAAGATGTGCGCATTCGTTCACAACTGGCTGGGCCTAAAAAACGGATCATAAGTGATTTGAACATGAAAGCCGATGTATCTATCAGGGATAATAAAACCATCATTAGATACTTGGATTTGGAAAATAACCAAGTAACAACAGGGCAAACCATTTGGGGGCTGAAATATTCGGCAGATTATGCGTTCAGTAAAAACCTAACAGGTATTTTCTATTTTGATTATACATTTTCAGAGTATGCTATATCAACGGCCTTTCCGCAAACCACTATCCGTTCAGGATTTACCATTAGATATAACTTTGGGAATTAATTCTTGGAGAGGGACATAAAAATATAGCCACGAATCACAAATAAATGGGTTTAGCTCATTTGAAATTCGTGAAATAAATGTTTAATATTGAATGCGAAAACAGTTTTTTAGATATTTAAAAAATTCGTGTATTCGTGGCGAATAATTTTATCGCTTGTTTTTAATCTCATAACTATTTGAATTTATAATTAGGAATAAATACATTTGCCAAAAATTAATTAATAAAGAAAATCATGAATATTCCATCAGAATTAAAATATACAAAAGACCACGAATGGGTAAGTATTGAAGGCGATATTGCAACCATTGGCATTACAGATTTTGCACAAAGTGAATTGGGCGATATTGTATATGTGGAGGTGGAAACGGTTGATGAGACATTGGAAGCCGAAGAAATTTTTGGTACTGTTGAAGCTGTAAAAACCGTATCGGATTTGTTTTTGCCTTTATCTGGTGAGATTATCGAGTTCAATGAAGGTTTGGAAGACGAACCAGAAAAAGTAAATACCGATCCTTACGGAGATGGTTGGATGATTAAACTTAAATGTTCTGACCTTTCTCAGGTTGATGGCTTAATGTCTGCCGACGATTATAAAACTTTGGTAGGTGCTTAAAAAATTTTGGATCGCATCGGCAATAGTTTATACTACGGTTTTAACTGTGGTAAGTTTGATGACTTTGAAAAACTTGCCAGATATGGGCATTTCTTTTGGAGATAAGGTGTTTCATTTCTTGGCATACTTTGTTTTGGCTTTCTTGTGGGTCTTTGCGTTTTTTTATAACTACAATCTTAAAAAAGCGAAATCCATACAGTATGCTTTTGTGTTCGCTGTAGCCTTTGGTATAATTATTGAGGTATTACAAGGTACTGTAACAGTAGCAAGATCTTTTGATGTATATGATATGTTAGCTAATACTTTAGGGAGTTTGCTTGCTGTGTGTCTATTAAGTGTTTACAATTTTAAGCATATTAAAAAGTGATAAACGCTTGCTTTTTTGAAAAATAAATAGTTATTTTAGCAACCTAGAAAACGATTAAATTATGGAACCTAAGAAAAATCCTAAAGCAAATGTTGGAAGAAACAGTTCGCTTTATTTTGCAATTGGCTTGGCGCTGATGTTATTTTTAACAAATTACGCTATCAATTACAAATCATATGACAAATCAGATATTGATATTGGGTCTTTGAATATGGAAGATGAATTTGAAGAAGAAATCCCAATTACAGAACAATTACAAACACCACCGCCACCGCCACCGCCACCTGCGGCGCCAGAAGTTATTGAGATAGTGGAAGATGAGGTAGAGATAGAAGAAACGGTTATTGAGTCCACTGAAACGGATCAAGCTGAAGAAATTATCGAGGTTGAGCAAGTAGAGGTTGCAGAAGTAGAAGAAGATATCGAGGTACCTTTTGCCGTTATTGAAAACGTACCGGTTTTTCCAGGATGTGAAAAGGAAAAAACCAACGATGCCAAGAAGGCCTGTATGTCTGAAGAAATAACCAAATTTGTTGGTAAAAAGTTCAATACCGAATTGGCTAGTGAATTAGGTCTTTCGGGAAGACAACGTATCAACGTTATTTTTAAGATTGATAAAACAGGTAAAATTACCGGTGTTATGGCAAGGGCCCCACATCCAGGTTTGGAAAAAGAGGCTGCTAGAGTTGTAAATTTATTGCCTAAAATGAAACCAGGTATGCAACGTGGAAAAGCAGTAACTGTACCATATTCATTACCAATTGTATTTCAAGTACAAGATTAAGCTTAAATTGTCATTTCCGTATGTTCACTGAGCGTTGTCGAAGTGAAAGCAGGAATCTGAATAAAATGCTTAAAAAGACATAAAAATTTCAAAACCCCATTACAAATTTGTAACGGGGTTTCTTTTTGGTATGCTTATTGTGTTTTCACATAATATTAACATTTAAACAAAACATATTATGAGAAATCCGAAGAAAAGCCACGAACTCATTCGCCAAAATGAGCAAATCGTGAAAAAATCACAAAAGCATGATGCGAATTTACAAAAAAACTCAGTCATCTATTTTCAGATTGGCTTGATTGTATGCTTGCTCACAGTTTACGGACTGTTTGAAATGAGTTTTGAAACCACCATCCCTACCTATCGCGATTTGCCGCCACTTGAAGAGCCCTTGTATGTAGATGTGCCCGTAATCAAGCCAAAAATTCCAGAATTGGTTGAGCCTATGGAGCAACAAAAAAGCAAACCAGCTTCAAATTTTAAAGAAGTGCCAGATGAAATGTTTACAGAGCCTATAACAAAAGAAACCATAGAACCAACGGATTCTGAACCTGTGTTAGATCCTCTTGATGTTGTGGTTCTGAAAGAACCAAAAGAGGTCATTGTGCCTGTGAATTTTGTTGAACAGGTTCCTATTTATCCAGGTTGCGAGAAATCAAAAAACAATCAGGAAAGAAGGCAATGCATGTCTGAAAAAATAACCAAACTAATTCAAAGGAAATTTGATACAAACATTGCTTCAGATTATGGTTTATCAGGAAAACAAAAAATAGATGTGCAATTTACCATAGATAAAACAGGATGTGTTACGGAAGTCAAAACACGGTCGCCACATCCAAAACTAGATGAGGAAGCGGCCCGTGTCATTAATATTATACCCGAAATGACACCCGGGAAACAGCAAAATAAAAATGTGGGCGTAATCTATAGTTTGCCCATTATTTTTCAAGTCCAATAACATTGCAATTTCAAACTTAAAAAGCCGTTATCAACCAAAAGATAGCGGCTTTTTTTGTTTGTGAAAGCTTTAATCTTTTTCATAATAAAATTTATGAATTATAATTTTAGTTTACAAGATTCACTCCTTTACTGAATCAAATTCAGCAGAGACGAGGGAATGACAAATGGTTTTAAAATATCTAAATAAAAATATAGTATCTTTCGGCAGAAATTCAAATCTTACTTTTATACCATGAAGCAATTCGTTGTATCACTCCTACTTTTAGTTCAATATACGGTTCAAGCGCAAGATGTTTTATCCTTTGAAAAACCGCCCGTTTTTCCTAGTTGTGATAGTTTGAAAATCCAATCATTGCAACCTTGTTTTGACAAAAACGTGCATAAATATATTTTCAATACGTTCAAGATGCCTCAAAAGCTTCAAGATGCCAATTATAAAGGCGAAGTTGTCGTGCTTTTTGAAGTAGATACCACAGGGAAATTTAGGGTCATGTATGTAGATGCCATGTACGAAGAACTGAAAACAGAAGCCAAGCGCGTGTTTGATGGGTTTCCAAAAATCAAGCCTGGAACTTACAATGGCAGGCCCACTTTTAAGCAGTATTCCATGCCCATAAAAATTCCGTTGGTAAATCAATCGGTTTCAGCCCAAGATTTAGCAAAAGAGAATGAAATTTCTAAATTGGTACAACAAGCCAAAGCCGAATATGATAATGTGAATGCCGATTTGGTCGCATTTTCAAATAAAGCCTATACCAGCCAATTGAATATTCCATTTATCCACGATGATTATTCACGGTTTGATAGAAACTTAAACCGCATCGGCACCAATAGCCATACGGCATCCAAGCCCTTTGTATATGAAGAGGTTTCAAAATACTATGATTTTAAAGCTGAAAAAGAAAAGCTGTTAAAAGAAACCGATACGTGGGCAGGAAGAAAATTATGGAACGAACATTTGGTGCAATTAGAAGGAAAAGAGTATTGGTTTACCATTGACCCTATTTTCGATTTGCAAACCGGATCTGATGCCGAAGAAGGCGCTACCTATAACAATACCCGAGGTGTTATGATCAATGGAGGCTTGGGCGATAAATTTAGTTTTTACGCTTCCGTTTTTGAAAGCCAAGGCCGTTTTGTAGATTATGTGAACCGATACGCCGAAAGTTTAAAAGCCTTTGGGCCAGATCCAGCCATTATTCCGGGGCGTGGTATTGCCAAGCGATTTAAAAGTGATGCGTATGATTATCCCGTGGCAGAAGCCTATATGTCGTATGCGCCGGCTAAATTCATCAATATCCAATTTGGTCATGGCAAAAACTTTATTGGCGATGGCTATCGGTCTTTGCTTATGAGTGATGTGGCAAGTCCGCACCCATTTTTAAAATTGAATACCAAGTTCTGGAAAATAAAATACACCAATACGTGGATGTGGCTAAAAGATGTGCGCCCAGAAGCTACCGCAGATAAGGCCTTTTTGACCAAATACATGGCAAACCATTATTTAAGCTGGAACGTTTCCAAACGATTGAATGTGGGGTTGTTTGAATCGGTGTTATGGACCAATTCCAACAACAGGGGTTTTGATGTGAATTACCTAAACCCCATTATATTTTTCCGAGCCATTGAGTTTGAAACAGGTCAAGGTGCCGGTAATGCGCTTTTGGGCGCTTCGGCAAAATACAAGTTCAATGACAACATCAATGCGTACAGCCAGTTTATTTTAGATGAGTTTTCGTTGAGCGATATAAAAGGAGGCGAAAAAAGCTGGAAAAACAAATTTGGTTACCAGTTGGGTGTTAAATATTTTGAGGCCTTTAAAGTGGATAATTTAATGCTTCAATTTGAATACAATCGCATCAGGCCCTATACCTATTCACATAACACTATTGTGCTTAATTATGCGCACAACAACCAATCTATGGCGCATTTGTGGGGCGCTAATTTTAGTGAAGCTATTATTATTGGGCGCTACCATTACAAACGTTGGTTTGCCAATGCCAAATTTATTTTTGGTGTAAGGGGCTTGGATTTTAACGATGGTACAGACAACTTCAGTTATGGTGGTGATATTTACAGAGATTACAACGACCGACCTTTTGATACGGGTGTTGAAGTAGGGCAGGGCATAAAAACCAAAACTTTTAATGGGAACTTGCAAGCAGGTTATTTAATAAACCCAGCATCCAACCTGAAAATATTTACCGATATCACGTTTAGGAATTTCAATCCCGAAGCCGAAACCGCTTCGACCTTTAAAAACAATACCGTTTGGTTAAATTTTGGTATTAGGACAGATTTGTTTAATTGGTATTTTGATTTTTAAAAATATTGTTGTCATTCCCGCAAAGACGGGAATCTCATTATTTGAAACTAAAACCTCTTAATTTGGATTTCCCCGACCTTTCGGCTTCGCTCAGGGCAAGTAGCTCACACTATACTCTACAAGTTTTGGCTTGTTGTACCTACTTACCAAAAACGATACGTTTAATCGCTAGCATTTGCATATCGTAAATAAAATAACGTATTTTTTTTACAGAAATAATTTTATCTTTACAGGATAACAGTAACACAAAAGTTATGATATCCTGGTTTATTTACGGGATATCGGTAACGAAGGTTGCTATATAACACGTTGGCAACAAGCTGAAAAAAATATTCTGGAAAATTTAAAATGAACGAAAAAACAAGAAAAATATATGAAAAGTATGGAATAAATCCAGAAGAACGCGAAATCGAAAATCGAAAGATAATTGAGGAACGTTTTAATAACATTGACTCTGAAAATAAAGCCTTTTTGGATAGCCTTTTTAAAAAAGCGTTAGAAGAAAATTTTGACCATTTTAAGCATTACTTACAAAACCCCAGATTTTATTATTTCACAGATTTAGAGTCAACAATTGGAGAAATAATTAAGTGTTTGATAATTGAGGCTGACAGTGCTGCAATAACTTTGACAAACCACTTTCTTGAAAGAATTTTAAAATTGGCCCTAATTCAAAAAAAAATACGGAACAATTCCTGAAAAAATAAAGGACTGGAACAATACTTATTCAGAGCAACTAAAAAACAAAAGAATTTCAAATTGTAAAATGGGTGCTACAATCAAAAAATGCAAAGAGCACAAAATAATTTCCAAAATCCAGTTCAATGAGTTGACTCATTTCCAAGAAACAATAAGAAATGGTTTTTCACATTATGACCCTGAACAAATATTAAATGATTTGGATAACACTATTGAATTGATTGACAAATCAGATTCTAAAAACAAAAAAATTGAAGGAATTAATTTTAAAGAAATACCGACATTACAAAATATCTTCGTCAGAAAATTTGCAAGAGAAAATTCTGTACAATATTTTGATTACGTTTTCAATTTAATGTTAGACATTGAGCAACATTTTAAGACTGAATATTACAAAAATGCGAAATAAAGCCAGTTGCCAACATGCGTATATAACAATAAAACCATAGCTAACCTCCCTCCGCTAACGCTAATTTGTAACTAGTGCCGTACCAAGTAAACCAAAACAAGATCTAAAAACAAGTTCTATTTGAAGTGGTGCCTGCATGAGGATTTGTAAACCTCCGCTCGGCTCAAGATAAACGCAAGCCTGACCCTCTTGCCCTGAGCGAAGCAGAAGGGTTGGGGCGGACCCAAACAAGGCGCATCAATTTCCCTAAATAAATTAGCGATAAAACCATTGCTCAAAACGCTTTAATACAGTATCTTTGCACGCGCATTACAAATGCATTTAGCAACGAGTATATTGAGCGATTCAAAAACAACATCCACCCCCCCTTCTGTTATTTCAGATTTCAAGGAAATTACCAAAATGCGCTTGGCACTAAGCGTGGTGTTTTCATCACTTGCCGGGTATTTGTTGGGTGTTGAAACCGTAGATTACAAGACACTTGTTTTATTGGCTTTTGGGGGCTATTTTATGGTAGGTGCTTCCAACGCATTCAACCAGATTATTGAAAAAGATTTGGATGCTTTAATGGATCGTACCAAAAACAGGCCCATCCCATCGGGCAGGATGTCCATGACTACAGCGTTTATCATCGCTTCTATATTTACAGTATTAGGCATCATTATTTTATACAGCATCAACAAGCAAACCGCTATGTTTGGGGCTATTTCTATATTTTTATACACCTGTGTTTATACGCCATTAAAAACCAAAACACCGTTGGCGGTTTTTGTGGGGGCTATTCCAGGTGCCATTCCGTTTATGTTGGGCTGGGTGGCCGCTACCGATGATTTTGGTATTGAACCCGGAACGTTATTCGCCTTACAATTCTTTTGGCAATTTCCGCATTTTTGGGCAATTGGCTGGTTTTTGTTTGAAGATTATAAAAAAGGCGGCTTCTTTATGCTGCCAACAGGAAAGCAAGATAAAGGCACAGCCGTACAAACCATCATGTACACGATTTGGACATTGATAGTATCAATCATTCCGGTTTTTGGTTTTACGGGGCGATTGCAATTGTCCATCGTCGCAGCAATCATAGTGTTCCTTTTAGGACTTTGGATGTTGTATTACGCCATAAAATTATTTAAGTTAATGACTGAAAAAGCGGCAAGGCAACTTATGTTGGTGAGCGTTTCTTACATCTCGTTGGTGCAAATAGTATATGTTATTGATAAATTTATAAGATAAAATGGATTTAACACAAGGAACTTTTGAGGAAAAAAATAGCCGAGCAAAAAAAATGATGCTCTGGTTTGGAATCATCTCTTTAATCATGTCGTTTGCTGGTTGGACCAGCGCTTTTGTGGTCAGTAGCTCCAGGCCAGATTGGTTGGGTGATTTTCAGTTGCCCAATGCCTTTATCATTAGTACGGTTGTTATTATATTGAGCAGTATCACGTTTTTGCTGGCTAAACGTGCTTTAAAAAAGGGACAAAATCAACAAACAATACTTTGGTTGTTAGTGACATTGGCCTTGGGCATTTTTTTTATTTTCAATCAAATTTTAGGCTTTCAGCAAATCATTGATTTAGGCTATAATTTTACAGGTCCTACCAGTAATGTAACTATGTCTTATATTTATTTAATAGCCGTGGTACACATTGCCCATGTTGTTGTGGGCTTGATTTGTTTGTTGATAGTAATTTATAATCATTTTAAACAGAAGTACCAAGCGAATAACATGCTGGGTTTTGAATTGGCTGCAACCTTTTGGCATTTTATAGATATACTGTGGGTATATCTGTTTTTGTTCTTATACTTTGTAAAGTAATATCTGCTAAGTGATACGGTAATTATTTCACGATTAATAAAGTTTTTACGTCTGTTTTTTGATTTTTATAAGCGGATGTTTCTTTAGATAAATAAATTGATTATTTTTGTGCAACTTTTAAATAACAACCATTATATATGAGTACAACAGTTGTGAATACTGGAACAGAAGGCAAAACGTGGGGCGGAGGTACCCAGCCTCTTCATGCAAGTTATGGCAAAATGATGATGTGGTTTTTCATTGTTTCTGATGCCTTAACATTTTCTGGGTTTTTAGCGGCCTACGGATTTTCAAGATTTAAGTTTATAGATTCATGGCCTATTGCCGATGAGGTATTTACCCACTTTCCGTTTTTACATGGTGTGAACGCACCGATGTATTATGTGGCGTTTATGACGTTTGTACTTATCATGTCGTCTGTAACCATGGTTCTGGCGGTTGATGCAGGTCATCATTTGAACAAAAGCAAAGTGACCATTTACATGTTTTTGACCATCATTGGTGGTTTAATATTCGTAGGTTCTCAGGCTTGGGAATGGAATACGTTTATTAAAGGCGATTACGGCGCTGTTCAAACCAAAGGGGGCAACATTTTGCAATTTGTGGATACAGATGGGCATCGTGTGGCGTTAAGGGATTTTGCAGTAGTTGATACCCACAAAGAAAGAACCCAGCAAGAACGTAAAAATGGCTTATGGTTTGTAAAAGAAGGTACATTGCCAACTTACACGGTTGATGAAGTGGTACATGGTTTTCAAGCAAATGATAATCTTTTAGTGAGAACGCAGATTCTTGATGAGCATGGTCATAAAACGGTGCTTTCAAGAGGTGAATCTTTAAAATATTTAAAAGACCATGGAAAAGTTGTTGTGGAAGGCGCCAATCTACATGTCAATGAATATGGTTCGCCATTGTTCGCAGATTTCTTTTTCTTTATTACAGGATTTCACGGATTTCACGTATTCTCTGGGGTCATTATCAATATCATCATTTTCTTTAATGTGATATTAGGAACTTACGAAAGGCGTAAAAATTACGAAATGGTTGAAAAAGTAGGTCTGTACTGGCACTTTGTAGATTTAGTTTGGGTATTTGTATTTACATTCTTTTACTTGGTTTAATAAATAAAATTCGCCAATAGCCAATAGCTAAAGGCCAAAAGCAAAATTAAAATGGCACACGCACATAAATTAGAAATATTCAAAGGTTTAGTGAAGTTCAAATCAAATACCCAAAAAATTTGGGGTGTCTTGGTTTTCCTTACTATTGTGACTTGCATTGAGGTAGTATTGGGTATCTTGAAACCAGAGCCTTTAATGGTTCACGTATTGGGCATGAAATTGCTCAACTGGATATTCATCATCCTGACCTTGGTAAAAGCTTATTACATTACTTGGGATTTTATGCACATGCGCGATGAAACAAGGGCCTTAAGACGTATGGTGGTTTGGACAGCTGTTTTCCTTATCCTGTACTTGATCTTCATTTTATTGCAAGAAGGCGGGTATATTTTTCACGTATATGATGAAGGATTTATAAAAAAGGATTTTTAAAAATCACATGACAAAATAAGTGTTAAAGATAGAATTAAGGTGGTTATTTAAGCCACCTTTTTTTTATTTTTGCAAAGCATTGCAAATACCGCATAAGTCTATTCAAATGGAAATTAAAAAAGTGAAGCGTTATGTAGTTTTAGGGGTTTTGTTCTTTCTTCCCGTAACTTTTTTATTATTGCTATATCCCGCGACCCATAATTATACACCATTGGATATTGTGGATCAGAATATTTCAGATTTGATAGCTTTCTCATCAACTGCAGAAGATTCTATTATGCTGAAAGACCACATTACGGTTTTAGGTTTTTTTGGAAAGCGACCCATGGAAAAATTGATTACAGCATCCAATTTAAAAGAATTGGTGTATGATAAATTTAAAGGTTTTAAAAAGTTTCAAATCGTAATTGTGGTGCCTAAAGGAACAGAGAAAACCGTTGAAAAACTTAAAACCGAAATAGGTTCTTATGAAGATATCCGGTTTTGGTCTTTTGTTTTCGGTGATAGTACAAACATCCAAAATATTTTTGGCAGTTTAAAAACAGATGTTTCGCTTGATGAAAACCTAGCAACAGACCACGTTTTTATAGTTGATAAAGAGTTGAACCAGCGTGGGCGTTTAGATGATAGGTCAGATAATGAATTGGCAAAAAAGAAACCCGTTCACGGTTTAAATAGCTATGACTGCATTGAAGTGGCCGAAATAAAAAATAAAATGAGCGAAGATGTCCGTATTTTGTTTACAGAATATAGACAAAAACGTAAAGGCGAATTCAACTCGGATACACGAAGGGCAGACGATTTAAAAGCGGATTGAAATTAAGTTAACTGTCATTCCTGCGAAGGCAGGAATCAACTTAAAAGAAACTTGGTTTTATTGATTAGATTCCTGCCTTTGCAGGAATGACAAAATTTTTAAGATGAAAAAAAACAATTATTCATACATAGGCATCGCCTTTATCATTCTGGTTTTCGGGATTATTTTCATCCCAAAAATAATAGATAGGATTTCCAACGGAGATGTCACGCGCAATGAAAGCAGAAGTGATTTTGCGAATGATAAAAAAACAACGATTTCAGATTTGGTTTTCATTGAAATTAGTGGCGAACCCAAAAAAGTGCCGCCGTTTTCTTTTACCGATCAAAACGGCGATATTATTACCAATCAAGACTACGACGGTAAAGTGTATGTTGTTGAATTCTTTTTTACAACGTGTCCAACCATTTGCCCTAAAATGAGTGCCAATTTGGTTCAGATTCAAAATGAATTTAAGGGTTTAGAGAATTTTGGAGTGGCGTCGTTTTCAATCAATCCAGAACATGATACGCCAGAAGTTTTAAAAGTTTATGCCGATAAATATGGCATTACCAATAAAAATTGGCATTTGATGACAGGCGATAAAGAGGCTATTTATAAACTATCTAATGAAGGATTTAATCTTTATACGGCCGAGGAAGAAGCGGTTGAGGGTGGTTTTGAGCATTCGGGGAATTTTGCCCTAATCGATAAAAATGGGTTCATCCGTTCCAGAAAAGATGTTTATGGAAATCCTATCATTTATTATAAAGGCATTATTTCAGAAGCCGAAAAAATGGATGAAGAAGGCGAAAAAGAAGAAATTAGTGCATTAAAGGAAGATATAAAAAAATTGCTTAATGAATGAAATGTCATTGCGAGGCAAGAAGCAATCTTATGGTTTGGAGTTTCCATTCATATGATTACTTCAGTCGTAACTCTTTCGTAATGACGATTTTTTAATAGCCTTAAAATAATCTTATTTAAGATAATTTATGATAGAAGATAAAAATATTTTAGACGACAAAAAATACAACAAATGGATTGTTGCATTGTCCATAATAATACCCGTGGCGGTAGCTGCACTTTTCGGAATAAAAATAGATGTTCAGTTGCCTGTTTTTTTGCCGCCCATATACGCTTCTGTAAATGCGGTGACAGCGTTGGTTCTGGTTCTGGCATTTATAGCCATTCAGAATAAAAAAATCAAGCTACATAGGCGTTTAATGACCTTTGCCATAATTTTGTCATTGGCATTTTTGGTCATGTACATAGCCTATCACATGACAAGTGATTCTACTAAATTTGGGGGCGAAGGCGTTATAAAATATGTGTATTATTTTATATTGATAACCCATATCATAATGTCGGTTATCGTAATACCATTTGTGCTTATTACTTATGCAAGAGCCATTACAAACCATATTGAAAAACATAAAAAAATAGCGAGAATCACATTTCCATTGTGGCTATACGTGGCCATAACAGGTGTTGTTGTTTATATTATGATTTCCCCTTATTATGTTTAACGTCTTTGCGATTTACGAAACAATCTGTAAAAAGAAAACAAAAATCATCCTTTTTTTCTTTTCTTTTTTCCTTTTTCTAAAGACCAACGCGCAATGTGCCATGTGCCGTGCCGTATTGGAAAGTGAAGAAGGGCAAACCGCTGCCAAAGGTATCAACGATGGTATTGTTTACTTAATGGCGATACCTTATGTGTTACTTGCTGGTCTAGGTTATATTATTTATAGAAAATTTTTCTACTCAAAAAGTAAATAATCAATCTTTTTTATTTTTTTTCTTGTGTTATTTACTGAATCTTAGGGGCTAAACAGTTTTTTAACATATCATTAAAACAATTTGTTGTAACAAATCACGTCTTTTATAGTCATATAGGCATTGCAAAGCGTAAGTCTATTTGTAATATAAAACATCATTATGTTAGAAATTAAAAAACTTCACAAATCCTATCCCATAGGGGATTCCAGTTTGCATGTGCTTAAAGGTATCGATTTGTCTGTGGAAAGCGGTGAAATGGTAGCCATAATGGGGTCTTCGGGCTCTGGAAAATCAACCCTGCTCAATATTATAGGCATGCTGGATGAGGCCGATTCTGGAGATTATATTCTTGATGGATTGCCAATTAAAGACCTAACGGAAAAGAAAGCGGCCATATATAGGAACAAATTTTTAGGATTCATTTTTCAATCCTTCAATCTTATAAATTATAAAAATGCACTTGAAAACGTGGCACTTCCTTTATATTATCAAGGCATGAAACGCCAAGAACGCCAAGAACAGGCCATGTTCCATTTAGAAAAAGTAGGTTTGGCAGCTTGGGCAACTCATTTACCTAAAGAATTATCAGGTGGACAAAACCAACGTGTTGCCATTGCGCGAGCCTTAGCGGCAAATCCAAAATTATTGTTGGCAGATGAGCCCACAGGTGCTTTGGATACCAAAACATCGCATGAAATTATGGCGTTTATCCAACAATTGAATGATGAGGGCAAAACCATTTTAATGGTAACCCACGAAGAGGATATCGCGAATATGTGCAAACGAATTGTTCGTTTGCGCGATGGTGTTATTATTGAAGATGAAAAAGTAAGCCAAGTGAGGGCAGAACAGTATGTTTGATTTAGACCTTTGGCGCGAAATATTTCAGAGTATCAATAAAAACAGGACTAGGAGTTTGCTTTCTGGGTTTACCGTGGCATTTGCTATTTTGTTGTTTACTATACTTTTCGGAATTGCCAATGGATTAAACAATACTTTCAAAGAGGCTTTCGGTACCGATGCCACAAACTCCATAGTCATTTTTTCAGGACGTACCAGTAAAGCGTATAAAGGGCTTCAAGCAGGAAGGCGTATTCAGTTTAAAAATGAAGACCATGATTTTATTTTAGAGGAGTTTGGCGATAAAGTACAATACATCACATCAAAAGTAAATAGACAAGTAACAGCGTCATTCAACAATAAGAAAAATAATTATCAGGTTAGAGCGGTGCATCCAGAACACATGTTCATTGAAAACAACAAAGTAAAAGATGGGCGATATATAAACCAAAATGATGTCAATAATAGAGCAAAAGTAGTTGTGATTGGCAAAGTGGTTGAAGATGATCTTTTTTTTAAAACAAACCCTATTGGAAAATACATCAACCTTAGTGGCATCCAATATAAAATAGTGGGCGTTTTTACAGATGATGAAGGCTATAATGAAGAAAACGTTATTTATATGCCCATTTCAACAGCCCAACAAATTTATGGTAATAATGATTATGTAGATATATTGCACTTAACCTACAATCCAGAATTGAATAACGATCAAGCACTTGCTTTTGGAAATCAGATAATTAAAAAATTGAAAGACCGATTTGATGTTGCCCAAAATGACCAACGCGCCATCCGGGTTTGGAATATGGCAGAAGCATCAAAAAATGTAGAGCAGTTTAATTTTGCGTTAAGTGCTATAATTCTGGTAATAGGTTTTGGTACGCTTATAGCGGGCATCGTCGGCATCAGCAATATCATGATTTTTATTGTGAAAGAACGTACTAAAGAAATAGGTATCCGTAAGGCATTAGGTGCGTCTCCCAAATCCATTGTGTCCATTATTTTAATTGAATCGGTTATTATTACTGCTATTGCAGGCTATGTAGGTTTGCTAATAGGTGTGGGTGTTTTGGAACTGGCAACAAAAACGCTTGAAACCTATTTTATTAAAGAGCCGGGAGTCAGTACGGTATTGGTATTTGGTGCCACCATAACATTGATCATTGCAGGAACTATCGCTGGGTATTTTCCAGCAAAAAGAGCATCACAAATTAAACCCATTGTGGCTTTAAGAAACGACTAGAATGTTTAGATTTTTATTTGATATAGATACCTGGCAAGAGGTTTACGATAGCTTTAGTAAAAATAAACTAAGGTCCATACTCACTATGGTGGGCGTTTGGTGGGGTATTTTATTATTGATAGGCTTGTTGGGGTCTGCCAGAGGGTTGGAAAACAATTTCAATAGGTTATTTGGCGATTTTGCAACCAATAGTGTCTTTGTTTGGGGACAAAGCACAGGCATGCCTTTTAAAGGGTTTCAAGAGGGTAGGCAAGTGCAATTAACGCTTACCAATGCCAAAAAGGTACAGGAAAACATTGAAGGTATTGAGTTTGTGGTGCCAAGAAGCCAGAACCAAGCAACGGTTGTTAGGGAATTTCTCTCTGGAAGTTTTAGGGTTGCTGGCGATTATCCTTTGCTGGATCTGGTGGACAAGAAGAAACTAGTACACGGCCGTTTTATAAACCAAAACGATATCCATGATAAAAAGAAAGTTGCTGTTTTATCTGAAGAAGTTTATAAACAATTGTTCCAAAAAGATGAAGATGCCATTGGCAAATACATTCAAATAAACAATAGCGTTTTTATGGTCATAGGGTTGTTAAAAGCACAGACCATGAACATAGGCCCTTCAACAGACATACATATTCCGTTTACAACCTTTCAGCAACTTTACAATACAGGCGATAAAATTGGATTTATGATGATTACGGGGAAACCAGACTCTGATATCGTGCAAATAGAAAGGGATGCCAAACTTTTATTGAAAAACCTGAATGATATTAATCCTAATGACAATCGTGCATTGGGTAGTGCCAATGCTGGCAAGGAATTTGGAAAAGTAACCGGTTTTTTAACGGGCATGCAGTTTTTAACATGGTTTGTGGGCATTGCTACACTCATCGCTGGGGTTTTTGCCATTGGGAATATTCTGCTTATTACGGTTAAAGAACGTACCAAAGAAATAGGCGTTCGTCGTGCCTTGGGCGCCACACCTTTTGAAATTAAAAGACAGATTGTTGTAGAAGCCGTGTTCTTAACATTGGTAGCAGGTATTTTTGGAATCATATCTGGCGGATGGATTTTAATTTTAATAGATCACTTTTTCGGACAAGGAGAGGATGCCGCCATTATAAATGCCTCCGTATCTATAGCCATCGTTTTTGTAGCGCTCATCATATTAATAATTTTAGGCACTTTAATAGGTTTGATACCAGCATTTAAAGCCACAAGCGTAAAACCCATAGAAGCATTAAGAGAAGAATAAACAATCAAGAAAATGAATAAAACAGTAAAAATTATTTTAGGAATCGTTGTTTTAATACTGCTGGTCGTGGTGTTAAAATACTTTAAAGATGCCAATTCAAAAGCCATTGAAGATTTTAAGGTGGAAGCGCCTTTCTATACGTCTATCAACACAAAAGCCGTGGCAACGGGAAAATTAAATCCAGAGGAAGAAATTGAATTAAAACCACAGATTTCTGGAATTGTAGATAAAATTCTTGTGGAAGAAGGCGATATTGTTAAAAAAGGCGATTTAATTGCTACCATTAGAGTCGTGCCAAATGAGCAAAGTTTGGTAAGTGCCAAAAGTAGGATTTCATCAACTAAATTATCGTTTGAAAACACAAAAACCTTGTATGAAAGAAATAAAACACTTTTTGAAAAGGGCGTGATATCAAAACAAGATTTTGAAAATAGCGAATTGTCTTTTAACCAAGCAAAAGAATCGTTGGCACAGGCACAAAACGATTACCAAATTATTAAACTAGGGTCTATTTCAGGTGGAAGTTCTGCTAATACCAATATTATTGCCCAAATTCCAGGGACTATTTTAGAGATTCCAGTTAGGGAAGGCGACCAAGTAATCCAGAGCAATAACTTTAATGCAGGAACCACCATCGCCACCATCGCAGATATGAGTTTGATGATTTTTGAAGGAAAAGTTGATGAAGCCGATGTAGGGAAACTAAAAGAAGGTAAGGATATCAAAGTGATTTTAGGAGCCATCAACGATAAAGAGTTTCCAGCAAAATTGACTTTTGTAGCACCAAAAGGTATTGAGGAAAATGGTGCCGTTCAATTCGTCATAAAAGCAGATGTGTCCATTGATTCTACAATAAATATACGCGCAGGTTATAGTGCCAACGCCGAAATAGATATTGAAAGTAAAGATAGTGTGTTCGCCATTAGGGAAGCCTTGTTGCAATACAACAGAATTACCGAAAAGCCTTTTGTTGAAATCTTGGACGGGGACAATAAATACAGAAAGGAAAATGTGGAATTAGGGTTATCTGATGGTATTAATGTTGAAATTACCGAAGGCATTAAAGAAGGCGATAAAATAAAAGTTTGGAACAAAGCATCAAGCGATAATGAAGATGAGGAAAATGGAAACGAAAGAAGAAACCGTTAATATGAAGCTATTTAAAAAAATAATTTTAAGTTGTTTGTTCTTTGTAGCAGTCACATCTTTTGCACAAGAAAAAAAGTGGACACTTCAAGAATGTGTAAACCATGCGCTTGAAAATAATATTTCAATACAGCAAAGCGAAAATACGTTGTTGGTAGATGAACAAAATGTGATTGCCGCCAAAGGACAGTTGTTGCCATCTGTTAGTGCGAGTGCCTCACAAGGGTTGAGTTTAGGGACAAGCTTGGTAGCCCAAGGGATATTTGCTGATAGAACGAGTCATTCTACAAATATAGGTTTAAGTGTGTCTCAAAATGTTTTTGATGGGTTTAGGACCATAAACAGCTATAAACAATCGCAACTAAGTTTAGAAATAGACAGGTTAGAGCTCAGTCGCATAAAAGACGATATATCTTTAAATGTTGTGAATGCCTATCTAAATATATTGTTCAACAAAGAAAATTTAGAAACCGCAGAAGCGCAATATCAGTTCAGCGAAAAGCAATTAGAGCAAGTTAAAAATTTAGTAGATGCAGGTGTACAGCCCAAGGCGAATATTTTTGATGCTGAAGCCACTTTAAGTAGAGATGCACAACAGGTAACTATAGCAGAAAACGGCTATAATTTAGCATTACTTTCCCTATCCCAATTGTTACAAGTGCCGTTTGATGATTTTAATGTTGAAATTATAAATATAGATAGTCCTTCTGAAGCTTTATTATATAATAGCGTAACACCTGTTTTAGACTATGCTTTAGAAAACAGAAATGAAATTGCAATAGCTGAAAAAAATATTGAAAATGCCCAATTGAATACAGAAATTTCTAAAAGCGGTTACCTTCCAAATGTGTCGCTAAGTTATGGTTTTGGCGCAAATGCTTTTTATTCCAATTTAGCTAATAACGAAGCCGCATTTTTTGATCAATTAAATGATAATAAAGGACATAGTTTTAACCTTAGGGTGGGGATTCCTATTTTTTCTAGATTTCAAAACAAAACGGCGGTTGCTAAATCAAAAATCCAAGAAGCCAATAGTAAACTAAATTTAGAACAGGCCAAATTGAATTTAGAGTCCAACATACAGCGTGCTTACACCGATGCACAAGCAGCTTTTAAGGCGTATTTGGCGGCAAAAAAATCAAAAACATCACAAGAGTTGGCCTTCAATAATTCCAAAGAACGCTATGATATTGGGGCTATGAATGCTTTTGAATTGGAACAGGCTCGTATTCAGCTTATAAACGCGCAATCTTCTTTAATAAATGCGAAGTATGATTTTGTTTTTAAGACAAAAGTTTTAGACTTTTACATGGGAAAATCTTTAACAAAATAATTTTGCCACGAATACACTAATAAAACAGATGATTATACATTGCTTAAAATAATCACGAAAAAAAATCTATAGATTTTTTTTTAAAAATTAGTGCTATTCCTTTTAATGTTAATCCAAAATATAAGGAGATTAGTGTATTCGTGGCTTTTTTTATTTCATTGTAGCATCACGTTAAACTAATATCAAAAAGTAAAATGAGTCCATATATACTAAACATAGAAACAGCAACCACCAATTGCTCGGTATCACTTTCAAAAGAAGGAAAAACCATTGTTTTAAAAGAAGACAATGATAAAAATTATTCGCATGCAGAAAAACTCCATGTGTTTATAGATGCTGTTTTGAAGGAAGCAAAAATCGCTTCAAATGACTTAAGTGCTATTGCGATCAGTAAAGGGCCAGGGTCTTATACGGGTTTGCGCATTGGGGTTTCGGCAGCAAAAGGCCTCTGTTTTGCGCTTGATAAACCTTTGATTTCTGTTCCTACTTTAGAAGCTTTGGCCAATCAAGTTGTGGCAAATGATGGCATTATTGTGGCGATGCTCGATGCTAGGCGCATGGAGGTGTACTCGGCTATTTTTGATGCAGATTATAATGAAATTAGGGAAACCGAAGCGCAAATTCTAAATGAAGATTCCTTTTCTGATTATTTAGAAAAAGGAAAAGTTTATTTTATTGGTAATGGTGTTGAAAAAACAAAAGCGTTGATCCATCATCCCAATGCTATGTTTGTTGAAAATAAATTGCCGTCAGCAAATGACATGAGCTTGTTGGCATATCACAAGTACAAAAAAAGCGACACAGAAGATGTCGCTTATTTTGAACCTTATTATTTAAAGGATTTTGTGGCTTTAAAACCGAAGTCTTAAGCATTTTTACGTATTTCAACTTGATGTGGGTAAGGGATTTCAATACCGGCCGCATCTAGTGCTTCTTTGGTTTGTTCGGTAACATCAAATTTTACTGTCCAGTAATCTTCTTTTTTGACCCAAACACGCGTAAAAAAGTTGATGGAACTGTCTGCCAATTCTGATACGTTTACGGCGACTGCTGGGTCTTTCAATATTAATGGGTTTGAATTGATAACGCTTAAAATAACCTCTTTGGTTTTCTTGATATCAGAATCATAGCCAACTCCAAAGGTAAAATCGACTCGGCGCGTATCTTCTACACTATAATTAACAATATTGCCATTTGATAGGGCGCCATTAGGGATGATGACTATTTTATTATCTGGCGTGTTAAGTTTGGTTGTGAAAATTTCAATTTCTTTTACCGTACCACTTTCGCCTTGGGCCTCAATAAAATCGCCAATTTTAATCGGTTTGAAAATCATAATCAAAACGCCCCCAGCGAAATTCCCTAAGGACCCTTGAAGTGCCAAACCAATGGCTAAACCAGCGGCGGCTATAATAGCGGCAAAAGACGTGGTTTCAATACCTACTGTGCCTAACACAACTATTATCAAAACAATTTTTAATGTCCATTTTAATAAATTCGATAAAAACTTCTGAAGGCTTAGCTCATAATCGCCTTTAGCCATGATTTTTTTTGCTGCTTTTAACAATTTGCCAATAACCCAAGAACCAACAATCCAAATGACGGCGGCCAATATAACTTTGAGGCCATACTGTATTGCTAGGTCAATCCATTTTTGTGTTTCAAAATTTTCTAAATTCATAAAGTGTTTAAATATTTTAATTAAAAAGGTGTAAAAATAAGGTTTTCATCCTACTTATAAGACCGATAAGTTTATGTTAACGTCACATTAACGTGATGATAGTAGTTATTAAGGCCAAGATTGCAGGTATGGATTGTACATAAAACAACTTGATTTTTTTGGTTGAATACGCTCCGTAAATACCAGCAACAATCACACAAACAAGAAAAAACATAGAAGTGTTCAGATCCTTTTTAATTAAGGAATATAATAACCCAGCGGCTAAAAATCCATTGTATAAACCTTGATTTGCTGCCAATACTTTGGTTTCTTCTGCAAATGTCTTGGATTTTATTCCGAAGGTTTTAATGCCTTTTGGTTTGGTCCAAAGGAACATTTCCAGCACTAGAATATAGATATGTTCTAATGCGACAAACGTAATTAATAGGGTGCTTACTAATGTCATTCTTGTAATGATTTAATGGCTTTTTCAACTTCTGAAACCGGTAATTGGCAGGCTTTGTTTACGCATACGTAAATATACGTTTCGTTGGGGTTGAACCGGTTTTCAAGTAAGGGCAAATTATTGTTTTTTGTACTTCCAGCAATCAATTTATTGGGAATGTAGGTTTTATTGAGTTCGTTTATTTTTTGTTTGGCATCTGTTCCTGAAATGGCAACTTCATAAAACGGACGGGCATAATTTAACATCAAATCATACCAATTCGAGTAGGGTGATGGATATTCCTCCATTTCGGGCTTTACATTGTTAAGCATGGTCATAGCTGTTTTGCTAAAATGGGCATTATCAAAATAATGCGATAATTTGAACAGGTTTTTTGCCATAAAGGAGTTGCTTGCAGGAATCACATTGTCACGATATTCAATACTTCTGGACACCAAAGCGCTATCTTCATTAGATGTAAAAAAGAACAGATGGCTCGTTTCATCATAAAAATGGTCAAATACATAATTTGCTAAATCCTTCGAGGTTATGAGCCATTTTTCATCCAAGGTCTTTTCATAAAGTGCTAAAAATGCCTCGATGACCGTGGCATAATCTTCAAGATAGCCATTTATTTTGCTTGTGCCTTCTTTATAGGTCCGGTTTAATCCACCATCTTTACGCAGCATATTGTTCATGATGAAGCTCGCATTTTCTAAAGCAGCATCTAAATAGGCTTGATTTTGAAAAACCCGATTGGCATCCAGATAGCCTTTCAGCATCAGGCCGTTCCAAGATGTTAAGGTTTTATCGTCCAATCTTGGTTTTTCTCTTTTATTTCTTATCTCCGAAAGCGTTTTTTTCCAAGTGCTTTTCTTTTCGTTTAAAGATTCTTGAGTGAGATTATGTTTTTTAAGGATAGAGGCATCATCATCTTTCCGGATTAAAACATAATTACCATGTTCCCACAGTCCGTAATTATTAACGTTGTAATAATCAGAGAACAAATCAAAATCATCTTTCAAAATTGTTTTTAATTCGTCTTTGGTCCAAACATAAAAAGCACCTTCTTCAAGTTTGCCTTCCAGGGTTTTGCTATCGGCATCCAAAGAAGAATAAAAAGCGCCTTCTTTAGCGGTCATTTCGGTTTTAACATATTCCAATGTTTCTTCAACAATATCCTTATACAGCTCATTTTTGGTAACGAGATACGCATCGGCATATAAACTTACCAATTGGGCATTGTCATAAAGCATTTTTTCAAAATGGGGCACATGCCATTTTGCATCAACGGAATATCTTGAAAATCCACCACCAATTTGATCAAAAACGCCACCATAGGCCATTTTTGTAAGTGTGAGGTTTACAAATTCCATCAATTTTTCATCCTTGTTTTGATATGCATACCGCAATAGAAAATGATAGTTGTTGGGCATCATAAACTTGGGCGCACGGTTCATGCCGCCCAAATGGGTGTCAAATTGTGAAGACCAGGTTTCAATGGCGTTTTCTATGTAACTGTTTTCAAAAACAGGTTCATCGGTATTGATATCGACCATATCCAAAGATTTGATGCCGTGTTCCAGTTTGTCAGCCTGTTCATAAAGTTTTTCTGGAGTTTCATGGTAAAGTTTGGCTATTTGGGTCAATATGCTTATCCATTGTTCTTTTTGGAAATAAGTGCCGCCCCAAATGGGTCGGCCGTCTGGCAATGCCACCACATTTAATGGCCAACCACCACTACCGGTCATCAATTGCACAGCGTTCATATAGACTTGGTCCACATCTGGGCGTTCTTCCCTGTCAATTTTTATGTTGATGAAATTGCTGTTCATCACTTGGGCCACCAAACTATCTTCAAAACTTTCATGCTCCATAACATGGCACCAATGGCAAGCGGCATACCCAACGCTGATGAGCATCAATTTTTTTTCTGCTTTTGCTTTGGCTAGTGTTTCTTTGTTCCAAGCATTCCAATTTACGGGGTTGTGGGCATGCTGGAGCAGGTAGGGACTTGTTTCATTTATAAGGCTATTGGTGAATTGATGAGTCATTTTTTCTGAAGTTTGACTTTTGCAGTTATTTAAGGATAATGTTAGGAATGACAAAATGTAAAATAGTGTTCGCATAAATTCAAAAGTACAAAAAAAGCGTTCTTTTTGAGAACGCTTGTATTTATGTTGAAGTGAAATCAATCGACTTCAAAAGTGATTTTTAGGTTGACCCGAAACTCTGTGACATTATTGTCTTTTACAATAGCGCTCTGCTCACGTACATAAACAGAACGGATATTCTTAACGCTTTTTGAGGCGTGTTTTACAGCTTTTTTTGTAGCATCTTCCCAACTTTCAGGTGAATTGGATAATAGTTCAATAACTTTTAATACTGCCATGACTTGATTTTTTTAAGGTTAATAATATGTTGAAAGCATATTTTTTTTGAAACACTTAAAATACAAAAGTCATTAATGAAAAACAAGTTATATGATGGTTTTGTCTATTGGGCTTTCCTTATCCGTTAATAGCTTCTACGGTTTCAACTTTATTCTTAAGCATCTCTTTAAGCATATTTTCAATGCCACTTTTTAAAGTATAAGTGGAGGAAGGACAACCGCTACAAGCACCTTGCAACATAACGCTCACGTTTTTGGTTTTGGCATCATAAGCTATAAATTGAATATTGCCACCATCACTCGCAACCGCAGGTTTTACGTATTCTTCAAGAATATTGATAATTTCTTTTGAAGTGTCATCCAAGGTATCAAAATGGCTGTCTATATGATTAGTGGATTTCTTCAAAACTTCCGCAGCATTTGGGGAAACAATATCCTTGCCGTTTTCAATATAGTTTTTAATGAATTCGCGCAATTCCAAAATAATATCATCCCATTCTGCCATGTCATATTTGGTAATAGACACGTAATTTTCATCAAAAAATACGCTTTTCACAAAAGGAAAATGAAAGAGTTCTGTTGCCAATGGCGATAGTTTGGCTTCGTCTATCGAGGTAAATTCAAAAAGTGTGGTCACTAATTTTTTATTGGCGACAAACTTAACCACAGAAGGGTTGGGCGTACTTTCTGCGTAAATGGTAATTGGGATTTTTTTGGTAATAACCGAATCTTCTACCACGGTACCTCCATCATTCAAATACGATTCAATTTGTTCTGCCAGTTCATCTTGAACATCGGTCCATTCTACAATATTGTAACGTTCAACGGCTATAAAATTACCAGATATGTATATCTTTTTTACAAAGGGCAAATAAAATAATTGTTGCGCCAATGGAGATGCCTTAGCCTCATCTATGTTATTGAATTCATAGCTTTGATGTTTCACTATAAATTCATTTACTTCAAATTTAACGATAGCATTATTGGAAGTTTCTTGTATTGAAACCTTGAAAGTGTTCATTTTAACTAATTTTTTACAAAAATACTAAAAGAAAACTTTAGTTATCCATATATTTGGCTTTAGTTGCCCTTTAAAAAACGTTAAAAGATAAAGTGAAAACTTTATCATTTTTTATGTGTAATTTTTTATAAATCAAGGCGTTTAGATTAAACTGAAACCTACTTTGAAATACTAGCATGAAATTAAAATACATATTAAATTTGGTTGTTGGAGTTTTATTTACTCTTACCGTTACTTCGCAGGAAGGATTGCCTATTTATACCGATTATTTAACGGATAATTACTATTTGATACATCCTTCTATGGCAGGGGCTGCCAATTGTGCCAAAATTAGATTAACGGCACGCCAACAATGGTTTGGACATGAAGATGCGCCTAAACTTATGACCTTAAGTGGCAATGGCAGGATTGGGGATTCCCAATCGGGTATTGGTGGTATTGTGTATGCTGATAAAAATGGCTATCATTCCCAAAAAGGGGCGTATGCTACGTATGCGCACCATTTAATGTTTTCAAGAAGTGAAGTGGATTTGAATATGCTGTCTTTTGGTTTAAGTGCCGGATTTATCCAGTATCAATTGGATGAAACGACGTTTCCGTTAGATGGATTTGACCCAGAAATTGCCGGAGTAGTTCAAAGTGCCACAAACTTCAACATCGATTTTGGGTTTTCATACCAGTATTTAGATTATTATGCACACGCTACAGTTAAGAACGTTCTAGAAAATTCTGGAGTTAATAACGATATTCAGATAACCAGTAATTTAAGACGCTATTTGGTGTCTGTTGGTGGGGTTTTTGGTGCACAGGGAAGTGATTTTAGTTACGAGCCTTCTGTGATGTTCCAATACAAAGATGGTACTAAAGAATCGTCTGTGGATATTAATGCCAAAGTTTATAAAAGTATGGATTTTGGTAATGTGTGGGCGGGACTTTCTTATAGAACCAGTTTGGAAGGCGCGCAATTTAGAGACATTAATAATAACACGATCAGTAGTCAGAAATTACAATTGATTACCCCTATTTTAGGAATTGATTACAAAGATTTTATGTTTGCGTATAATTATACGTACCAGTCCAATACCGTACGGTTTTCTAGCGGAGGATTCCATCAATTAACGTTGGGCTTTAACTTCAATTGCAGAAGAGAGCGTTACGATTGTAAATGCCCTGCGGTAAATTAAATTCGTCATTGCGAGGAGGTACGACGTGGCAATCTGTCAAATGTTTACTAAATCATCAATTTAAAAATCTAATTTTAAACCGTAAAGATTCAATTTGTGAGATTACTTCAGTCATACTTCCTTCGTAATGACGGGTATTTTACTCCCAAGAATAATTTTTCTTTTTAGCTTGTGTTTTAATGGCTTTGGTCATGGCGTTTTCCAGTCCGTTTTCATTCGGTGTGTTTTGTTCTGAAACATAAACTTTACGTTTCGCGTTCAATTCTTGAATTTCATTTTGAATGGTTTCACGCTCTTTTCTTTTAGAATCGATATATGTTTTGATTTCTGCGGCCGATTTTCCTTGTAATTCCTCTGGCAAGGCATCTTCTTTCAATTCTGTAATAACAACTTCATCCAAGGCTTCGGCATCCACCAAATCCCAGCTTTCATTTTTATATAAATGCGAACTTTTGCTCACGGTTCTGCTCACGGCATTGGCTTTGCTGTAACTTCCTGCGTTGGAATCTTGCTCCGCTTGCATGGTGCTTTTATTCCTTCCTTTTTGTCCGTAGGCGATGTATGTTTTGTTCAGTTTGGCATTTAACAATAAAATGGCATCATCGTAAGGCGAGGCAATATGCACGGTTTCGTGGTTGTGGTTAATCGCCATATAATCGCCGTGGGTTAGGGTAGCGCCGTCTTTCCAATAACTTGAAATGCCTTGGTTATAATCGCCACAAAAAATGGTGTTAATGGTCACGTCTTTTTCCTTGGCGTTTACAGAAGCGTCTTTATAATTGACTTTGCCTTGTGTAAAAGGTTCGTTTCCAGCAATAAAAATGAGTTTTAAATCATCTTGATTGTTGCCCCAATTGAGTTGGTTTAATGAGGTTTGAATCACTTGTCCGCAATATTCATTACCGCCGTTAGTGGTCAATGAAAACAGCTCTTTGGAAATCTCGTCTAAATCATCGCTAAAAGCCAGAACTTGCCTAATATAACCTTCACGACTGTTCAATCCATCATTACCATATTCATACAAAGCAATTTGCAGATTAGGTTTGGAATCATCGCATTTAGCATACGAGAGTTCGTTGACAATGTCCCAAAGTTGCGCTTTTGCTTGGTCTATAAGGCCGTCCATGCTATTGCTGGTATCCAATAATAAAGCCACTTTAATATATTGTTTGTTTGGATTGTGTTTTTTATTATTGGCATGACTGGCCATAAAACCAATAAGCACGATTCCTAAAAGGAGTGTTTTGAGTTGTGTTTTCATAGTATGTTTTTTTAAATTAATATGAATTTTGCTAGTACTGTAGCTGTAATGATTATTTTCTTAAAGTTCAAATCTTGGATTTTTTCGAAACTAGATTTTTCAGAGTAATTTGTACTGGCACCTCTTATCATGATTCCATTTACATTACCAGATAACCCGTTAAACGAATTATTAAAGTTTTGTCTTTCTTCAATAAATAATGCTTTCCCAATAGTCTGGCCAATGGCATTTGCGTATTGGTTAGCCTTTAGTTTGGCTATTTTTAGAGCCTTTAGTTTGGCTTCTCTTTTATAGGTTTCAATTTCAGAGTGGCTCACTTTTGTAATGGAAATATTTGAGATGTCTATATTGTCCAATGCTTCATAAACTTTGCCTAAAGTTTCTCCATTATTTATGATCAGTTCGTAGTTTTTTATTTTGGTCACTTCATTGTCAGCAAATATTTTTCTTTTGTAATGCCCATTAAAATCAAGTATGGAGAAGTTTTTATCTAAATCAAGGGAAAGTGATTTTAAGATGGCAATCATTTGGTTTTCTTGTTCTTCAATACTTATTTTCCCCTTTTTGTCATTTTCATTGATCGTGATATTTAGATAAATTTCATTAGGGATGATTTCGGTTTCAACCTGTCCGGTTACTTCAATATAAGGTTGGTCAATAAAATTTTTTCCGCCGTTTTGGGAAAAACCAAGAGTTGTTGCGAACAACCCAATAAAAAGAAAGTGTTTAATGATTTTCATAGTATTCAGTATTTTTTTTGATTTCTACCGTAAATCTAAAAGCAACATTCTTCATAAAAAAAGCAGAATGAGCCAAGCACCCATTTGAATGTGTGAGCGACACCTTTGAATGCGTAACCCGTTATTATTTGAGCTAGAATAGTATCGATTTCCAAAATCATCATTTTATTATGCCAAGTAAAGTGCGTAAGTTTACTAATGAAAAAAAATAAGTTTAAAACGTTTAAGGTTTAAAAGGTTTAGCGTGGTTCTTTTTTCAAATTAATGAGATGCAGCGTTTTATAAAATACATAGTGTTCATTGTATTGATTTTCAATGTGGTTCAAGTATCAGCGCAGATACCTAACGATTTGAAAACCAACGAACCTTCATTTGTGGTTCGAGGTTCTGTGATAGAAAGTGATACCCGTAACCCCATTCCCAATGTAAATATTGAGGTCAGTGGTGGCGCGTACACAACTACAGATCATTTTGGGGAGTTTAAGGTTCGTGTGAAAAATGGCGATGAACTTATCATAAGGCATACCGATTTTGAAACCGTTTACTATACCATAAAGAACAATGAGCGCATCGAGGTTCAGGTAGCACCAAATAAAGAAGCTGTTTCCTATAAAAAACTATCGAGAACCCAGATGCCGGTATTCCAGTCACTTATAGATTCTGCCGATACCTATTTGAAAAAAGATGCCAAAAAAAGCATTCAGTTTATTGAAAAAGCGTTGGTAGAAAGTAATTCTTCAAAAGAGAATAGTGAAGCCTATGAAGTATTGGGCGATATTTATTTTCATTGGAAACAGTATGATTTAGCAGTTTCCAATTTTAAGATAAGCCTTCAGAGTAGAACGGTAAACGAAGTGAAATTAAAATTGGCTAAAACTTACGAGTTCAATAAAAACTACCAAGAAAGTTTATCGACTTACAATACTATTGATAAAAGTGAATTGTCCAATTGGCAAACGGTGGTTTTGTATGAGGGTCTGGGCGATGTATATTTTAAAACCAAATCTTTTAAAGCGGCCATTGATGCTTATAATAGCGGATTGAAACTTGCTAAGCAACATAATATCACGCCTAAAATAACAGATTTGAATTCTAAATTGGCACAGACTTATGATGCCAGTGGAAAAAATGAAGAGGCACAACAATTCTTTAATAATTCCTTAAAATTAGCGAATAAAGAAAACAAAAAGCGGGCTTTGGAAGAAACTGATAAAGTAGCCGATTTTAAGAGTAAAAGTGGTGCTTATTCCAGTGAAATTCAATTGCGTAAACAAGCATTGGAAGATATAGAAACCATTGAGAGTGATTCCGTTTTTGATAATGAAAGCGATTTAACCTCGCAAAAACAAAACTATAAAATAGGAAGGGCTTATGCTTTGCAGAAAGATTATGAAAATGCCATTCCTTACCTTGAAAAAAGTATTAAAGTAGCAAATGAAAAGGAAGATGTTATCGTGCAAAAAGACGCTACCAGAAAATTATCAGAAGTGTACCGTGATGCGGGCAATTACGATAAAGCACTTGCTGCATATCAAGACTATGTAGAATTGGTTGATAAAGATTATGCTATAAAGGAGCAGGAAATCTCGCAAGCAGCACGGTTTGCTAAAGATATTGCCAACAAGCAAAACCGCATCATTAGTTTAGAAAGTGATAGGGCATTGACTGAAAGTAAATACCAATTAACAAGTGAGCAGGCAAAGCGTCAAAAACTAATTATTTATTCATTGATAGGCGGTGTATTATTGCTGCTGGTCGCAGCTTTTTTAATGTTCAAATACATCAAGCAACAGCGTTTTGCGAATAATCTGTTGGCGTTAAAAAGTCTGCGTAGCCAGATGAACCCACATTTTATTTTCAATGCATTAAATTCCGTGAACAGTTTTATAGCGTCCAATGATGAACGGACTGCGAACAAGTATCTAACGGATTTTTCATTATTGATGCGGGCCGTTTTGGAAAATAGCGAAGAAGATTTTATTCCATTGGAAAAAGAAATCGAGTTGATACGCTTATACACCAAATTAGAACATTTTAGGTTTCAGGATAAGTTCGATTATAAAATAAATATTGATGAATCGATGCGCATCCAAGATTTTAAAATCCCGCCCATGCTATTGCAACCTTATATTGAGAATGCCGTTTGGCACGGCTTGCGCTATAAAAAAACAAAAGGATTTTTAGATATTGATTTCAGTCAAAGTACAGCAGATGAAATAACCATTACTATTACAGATAACGGTATTGGAAGAGAAAAATCCAAAGCTTTAAAAACTGAAAACCAGCAAAAGCAAAACTCAAAAGGTATGGGAAACATTAAAAAAAGGGTATCAATTTTGAACGCCATGTACAAAGACAAGGTAGATGTGTTTATTGATGATTTTCAAAAGGAAGATGATAAAGGAACCAAAGTTGTTGTGACGCTTAAAAAGGATTAGATGAATGGTGTACTAATTAATCAGTTAATACGAAAACACAATTGATAAACGAATTTGGCAGTCTGAGCCTATCGAAGCGCCATTTTAAATTTAAAAACCATGAAACTAACCGCAATAATAGTAGAAGACGAAGAAACAAGTAGGGAGATCCTAAAAAAATACCTTAAAAAATACTGCCCGAACGTGTCCATTTTAGGAGAAGCGGAAAATGTGGATCAAGCTTTGGTGCTTATCAGAAATAATGAATTGGATTTGGTGTTTCTGGATGTGGAAATGCCTTATGGAAATGCTTTTGATTTGCTTGATAAAGTGGGCGATATCAATTTTGAAACTATTTTTGTAACCGCGTATAACCATTATGCCATAGATGCCTTGAACGCTCATGCATCGTATTATTTGATGAAACCCATTTCTATTGACGAACTCATAAAAGCTGTGGATTATGTGACTGAAATAAAAACAAAAGAAGATGCCCTGCAAGACCAAGTATTGGTGCCAAAATTAAATAGTATTGAAGGAAAAATTACCATCCCAACAAAATCTGGATTTGAAATTATTAACACCGCAGATATTCTATACTGTAAAGCAGACGATAATTACACCGAAATTTATCTTAGCACTAATAAAAAGAAATTGGTAAGTAAAACATTAAAATATTTTGAGGATGCTTTGAATGGTGGTAATTTTGCACGAGTGCATAAATCGTATTTAATAAACGTCAACGAAATTGTGAAATACAATAAAGGCAAAGGAGGCAACGTAGAGCTTAGCAACGGTAAGGAAATTATGGTATCAGCTTCCAAAAAATCCGATTTATTGTCCTATTTTAAATAGTTCTGTCATTCCCGCGTGGTCACTAAGCGAAGTCGAAAACCCCATTATTGAGTATTGAGAAACTATAATATAAAAATTAAAAAGGTAGATTCTCTATATATTGGTGAGATTCCTTTTTCAAAAGATATTGCGATTTCTCTTTTCAATCGAAATGATCAAAAAAATAAATATTAACACAAAAAGGAACACTCACAGCATAATCATGAGACTTCTTTTTTTTCAAAGGAATAGTATGCCAATAATCAAACCAGTAAACGGAAAATCCCCTCAAATCCCAGACGATTGCTACATAGCTGAAAATGCTACTATTGTGGGCGAAGTGTCTATGGGCAATCAATGCAGCGTATGGTTCAATGCCGTGATTCGTGGCGATGTACATTATATAAAAATGGGCAATAAAGTGAATGTGCAGGACGGCGCGGTCATTCACGCTACCTATTTAAAATCGCCAACCACCATTGGTAACAACGTGTCTATTGGGCACAATGCCATAGTGCATGGCTGTACCATACATGATAATGTATTGGTGGGTATGGGCGCGATTATCATGGATGATTGCGTGGTGGAAAGTAATAGCATCATTGCGGCAGGTGCGGTTGTGACCAAAAACACAAAAATTGAAGCTGGAAGTATTTATGCAGGTGTGCCCGCAAAAAAGGTAAAAGATGTAAGCCAAGAAATGATTTCAGGAGAAATTGACCGTATTGCCAATAATTATATTAAATATTCAAGTTGGTTTAAAGAGTGATTATATTCCTTTGAAAAAAGGAATATCTTTTCTGGTATAAATTGTTATTCCTTTATCATTACTGAGCAATTTGTAGTGAGCGACGTTGAAGTGAAGATAACGGTATGGCTAGCAATCAAAAATCCAGAAATTCAACATCAAATGTATTCCCCAAAAGGTCTCTCATAACATTAGGATTCCCATTGGTATAAAACAGGTTTTTTGAAGTTCCATTTTGAGAATTTAACAAATCATGTTTTTCCAAAACGGCTTTGGTCTGTTTGGCAACTGCCAACCCAGAATCAATAATTTTTACATGATTTGGTAATAGTTCCAGCAATAACGGCACAAGATAGGGATAATGTGTACAGCCCAAAACCAAATAATCAATATTGGCAGCCAACATGGGTTCCAAGTATGATTTTAAAAGTGTCTTAGTTTCAATTGCTTGTATTTTGCCAGCTTCTATTAATTCTACAAGACCTTTCCCAATTTGCTCAATCACATAATGCCCCTGTGCATATAGGTTCGAGGTATTGTGAAACAATTCGCTAGATAATGTGCCTTGCGTTGCCAAAATACCAATAGCTTTTGTTTTAGAGTTTAAGGCTGCTGGTTTTATGGCAGGTTCAATCCCGATAAATGGCACGTCAAATTTTGCTCTTAGTTCCGTTATGGCATTGGTAGTGGCAGTATTACAGGCCACTACAATAATTTTACAGCCTTTGCCAAGTAAGTATTGGGTATTTTTTATGCTTAACTGTATGATGGTTTCTTTGTTCTTATGTCCGTAGGGCGCATTGGTACTATCCGCCAAATAGATGGTGTTTTCATTGGGCATGAGTGCGTGTATCTCTTTCCAAATGGAAGTGCCTCCAACACCAGAATCAAAAATGCCAATCGGGGATGCGTTCATAGTTTAACAAAAATAAAAAAGCTACTTAATTAAAAGTAGCTTTTTGAATTTATTGTTTCAGGATTTATTTAATTAAATGCCTAATTCTTTTTTTACATCGTCCAATAAATTTTTACCATCGGCTAAAATGGTAGCGCCTTGTGCGGTGTCAAGCACATAATCAAAACCTTGGGCTCTAGCCACTTTTAAAATAGCTGTTTTCGCTTTTTCTGTAATAGGCTTAAGTAAATCCATCTCTTTGGTTTGAAGGTCTTTTTGTGCCTGACCTTGAAACTGTTGGATGTTTTGTTGCATGCCTTGGATTTCTTGGCCTCTTTTAGCATTTTCCTCATCTGTTTTTGAAGGAGCTTCAGATTCGTATTGCGTTACTTTAGTTTGAAACTCTTTACCCATGTTTTGTAAATCTGTTTGATAGGTTTTACTAAGGGTTTCCAGTTGTGTTTGTGCCGCTTTCATTTCTGGCATGGCCGAAATTAATTCTTGGGTGTTTATATGGGCAACTTTACTTTGGGCTTGTGTAAAACTTACAGTTCCAATACATAATGCAGTTGCTAATAAAAGGGTTTTTAATTGTTTCATTTTTAAATAGTATTTGTGTTATTATTTGTTATTGTTTAGGCTGTCTTTAACCTGTTGTCTTTCTTCTAATATTTTTCGTTTTCTTTCTTCAAGTTCTTTTTGGCGTGCTTCTCGTTCTTGTAATTTTTTTTGTCTGTTTTCTTCTATAAGTTGCGCTCTTGTTTTTGTTTCGCTACTGTTGTCTGTTTCTTTTTCTGTTGTAGCTTCCTCTTCAGTTGGACTGGTTCTTTCTGCAAGTTTTTCTAGCCGTGCTTTTTCCCTGTCGGCTAATATTTGTTGGCGTTTGGCTTCTGCTTCAATTTTTCTGGCTTCACGGGCATCTAAAATCTCTTGTCTGCGGGCTTCTTCTGCTTTGGCACGCTCGTCTCTTTTATCTTCCAAAGCTTTTTCGCGCGCTTCCAGTTCTTCATTGATTTCTTCAGGAACAGTTTCTTCAGCTTCGGCTGCTTTGCGTTCAGATTTTGATGAAACCTGGGTGCGTTTTGATGCTCTGGTAATGCTTCTGATGATCTGTTCGCTCAAATCAAATTGTTTTGCTGAGTAGAGCATGGTAACATCAGATTTATCGAGGATGACATCATATTTTCTGCTATCTGCAATATCTTGAACGGCCGCAAAAATCTGATCTTGAATGGGCTGCATCAATTGCTTTTTCTGAATCATCAAATCGCCATTGGGGCCAAAACGCTTTTGTTGATAATCTAATATTTCCTTTTCTTCAAAATCAATATCTTCTTCACGTTCGTCAATAAGCTCTTTGGTCAAAAGCGGTTTTTCGTTGCTCAAATCTTTTCGTTTCTGAACAATTTCTGCTAATCTGGATTCAATTTCGCCTTTCCATTTTTGCACTTTGCCATCTAATTGTGATGTGGCCTCCTGATATTCGGGAACATTTTCTAATATATATTCTGTATCTATATAACCTAATCGAACCCCTTTTTGTGCATGCAACGATAAGCTAACCGTAAACATTAGTGTCAATAAAAAAAGAACGTTGGTTTTTATTTGTTTCATATTTTATAATTTATCTGCATAAATTCTAAAAACGACACCTAATTTAATTTTGAAATTTGTCACTTTTAAAAATTATAGTTTCAAAATTAACGAATTTTAATCTTAAAAATTTCAATTCCAGTTTCAAATATCCAAAGTGTTATTAGAAAATATCGTGCCAAAATAAATTTATGCTTAAAATTGTTGACCAATTATAAAGTGGGTTTCCCACCCATTCTTAGGTCCAGTATCTTCAATAGAGTCAAAACCATGGCCAAAGTCAATACCTAACAATCCAAAGGCAGGCATGAAAATACGTATACCAACACCGGCGGAACGTTTAATATTGAAAGGGTTGTAATCTCTAAAATTGTTATAAGATGCACCACCTTCTAAAAAGGTCAAGCCATAAATTTTTGCGGATGCTCCCAATGTAATGGGGTAGCGAAGCTCTAAAGAAAATTTATTGTAAATGGTGCCTCCATCTTGGGTTGATAAGGATTGGTTGGGGTAGCCTCGCAATGCCACAGCCTCCCTGCCATCAAGGCTGTAGGTGCCAAGACCGTCACCGCCCAAATAAAAACGCTCAAAAGGGATAACACCCCTGTCATTGTTGTAAGCGCCCAAGAAACCAAACTCAAAACTGGGTTTCAATACCAAGTTTTTAACAATCTCTGTGTACCAATCGCCCTTAAAACTAACTTTATAAAATTCTAACCATTTGTAACGTTCTTGATCTATTTCTCCAATTCTTGTTCGTGCATCAGCGGTTTGTTTCGCGGTTATGTTTGGGTCTGAACTGGCTAGTATAGCTTGGTTTTCATTTCTTTCATTAATTAAAGCACCATAATCTACACCGTTGACCAATGAATAGGGGAAAGAAAACTTTGCAGTAGCATTAAAATTTGAACCACCTGTAGGGAACACTGGGTCTATACGTGTGTTGTTCCTGCTTAGCCCTACGGTGTACGATAGGTTATTTGCATAACCATCACCAAAAGTGAACAGCCCGATGTTGTAGTTGTTTAAATCATAACGTTGGTAGCTTAATGCTTGCGATAAGGTAAAATAATCGTCAGGAACCGTCAACCTTTTGGCCAAACCAACGGTTATGCCCGTAATGTTGAAATTCCTGCTTTTATCGGCACGTCTTGTTATATAATCATATTGAAATTGTTTGGTTTGCGAGATGGACGTAGAGAATTGTACAGGTCTTTTGCCTCCCAACCAAGGTTCTGAAAATGAAAAACTGTAGGTTTGGTAAAAACGGCTTGCTTGCAAACGTAAAGCCAGTTTTTGACCATCGCCCATAGGGACAGGTTTGTAGGCTTCTCCGTTAAAAATATTTTTTATTGAAAAGTTGTTGAATGACAATCCAAGTGTTCCGATGAAACCACCACCACCATAACCACCTTGTAATTCTATTTGGCTGGAACCAGTTTCTTTAACAGAATATTCCATGTCTATAGTACCTTCGCTAGGGTTTGGGTTGTTGAAATTTGGAACTATTTCTTGAGCATCAAAAAAGCCTAGTTGACCAAATTCCCTGACGGTACGCATCACGTTGGCCTTGCTGTATAGTTGTCCAGGGCGTGTACGTATTTCGCGGTAAATAACGTGGTCGTTTGTTTTGTCGTTTCCAACTACTGTTACTGAGTTAAAGTAAGCTGGCTTGCCTTCAGAAATGCGGATTTCCATATCGATCACGTTGCCATCTGCGCTAACTTCTACTGGGTTTATGGTGGAAAACAAATAGCCGTTGTTTTGGTACAGATTGGTAATGTCATCAGCATCAGGTTTGCTGTCCGCAATACGCTTTTGTAGCAATACCCCATTGTAGGTGTCGCCTTCTCTAATACGTAACATGCGGTTTAATTGCTGGTCTGTGTAAACGGTGTTCCCGATAAACTTAATATCGCCAAACTTATAAAGTTCACCTTCTTCAAGATCAATATTTATAGAGATGGTTTTATCGCCATTCACAATAATACTATCAGACAACACTCGGGCATCTCTATAGCCGTTTTCTTTAAATTTATCTATCATACTGGATAGATCTGCTTGGTAAGCAGAATCAATGAATTTTGAGCGTTTTAAAATGCGTAATCGGTTTATTTTTTTAGTGCTTTTCATGCTTTTTCTAAGCACTTTATCACTTAAATTTGAATTGCCGTTGAATGTGATGTCTTTGATCTTGACTTTTTCGCCTTTATCGACAGCAACGACCATGTTCACTCTAGCGGTACTTATAGAGTCTTTAACGTCAATGGTATTGATGTTGACTTTGGTGTTGTAAAACCCATCTTTTTTATATTTTTTAATAAGATGGTTTTTGGTAGTAACCCTCAGGTTTTCGGTCACTTTAACGCCTCTGTTAAGTTTGTTGTCTTTAATAATGTCTTCAATTTTACCCTTTTTAACACCGGTGACTTTCACTTCATTAAGTTGCGGTAAATCTGAAAGTTTTATTTCTAGGTAAGCTGCGTCGCCTTCAGTTTTGATAAGGTATATTTCTATATCACTGAATAATTTGGAGCCCCAGAGTTTTTTTATGGCATTGCTGATGTCCTCTCCAGGAATCATGATTTCCGCCCCTTTTCTTAAGCCCGAGTATGCTACAATAGTTTCAGAGCCAAAAGTGGTATTTCCAGAAACGGTAATATCTGCTAAAGTATATTTTTTACCATCGCCATAGGCCGTATTTTGTGCTTGGAGATTTAAGCCGAATAGAAGTACTAAAGCAGCAATGGTGTGTTTAATATAAAATCTAAATGGTAATGATTTACCTAAGCTGTTCACTTGTTTTCCCAAATCGTCGTTCCCTTTTTTGATATTCGATAATAGCATTAAATAAATCTGTCTTTTTAAAGTCTGGCCAAAGCACGCTTGTAAAGTGCAGTTCGGCGTAGGCTATTTGCCAAAGTAAAAAGTTACTAATGCGCTGTTCGCCACTCGTTCTAATAAGCAAATCTACATCTGGTAAATTTTGCGTGTAAAGATGCTCATTAATAATCGATTCATCAATTTTTTCGGGCGAAATTATATTATTTTTAACTTTAATGCTAATTTCTTTGACAGTGTTTATTAATTCTTCCCTTGAACCATAGCTTAAAGCGAGGGTTAAGGTCATTCTGTCATTGGTTTTTGTAGCGTCCATCACATCTTTTAATTCCTTGTAAACTTTAGAAGGAAGCGATGTAATGTTGCCAATAGCGCAAAGTTTTATGTTGTTGTCCTGTAGTGTTTTGATTTCTTTTTTTAAGGAAGAGACCAACAAGCGCATGAGTGTTTCTACTTCAGATTTTGGCCGGTTCCAGTTTTCTGTGGAAAACGCATAAAGGGTCAGGTTTTCAATACCAAGTTCTGCCGATGTTTCTACAGCTTCCCTAACAGATTTAGTGCCGTTTTTATGTCCAAAAGCACGTAACATACCTTGTTGTTTTGCCCAGCGTCCATTGCCGTCCATTATAATGGCGATGTGCTTGGGTAGTGGTTTTTTTAATATTTCTTGTTTTAAATCCATATTAATCTGTGCAGTAACAGGGGTTTAATCCAAATGTATAGGTTAGTGTAATTCCAGAGAATACGTACCAATCATTATTGTTGATGTTTCCAAAGCTGTAAAGTGCCTGCTTGTATTCAGAATCTGGGACGCTGCCATCAATTTCATCAGAAAATGTAGCACGTGCGCCTACTTCAATTCCTAAAATAAAATTGCTGATAAAAGTGGTTTTAAATCCTAAAACCATAGGGATACCGTAAGCCCAACTGGATGTGTTTTCTGAAGTTTGTACACCATTTAAAAAATAATAGTTGTCATGGTGTGCCACGCTTATGCCGGTATAAAGATAAGGTGTTGCCATTTTTTTACCTGAATGCAAGTTGAAATCGAAAAAATTAAACTCTAAACCTGCAGAGATTTCCAATACATTGGAATCAAAGCTATAATCTCTTTGTATGCGCCTAGGGTCGTCTGATTTGCTGTCTTTGGCTTTTAAGTCTGAATATATTAAAGATGCTCTCCAAGAATGTCTGGGGCTTTTATTCCATTTATACAATAATCCCAGAGTTGGGCTGTTTGGTAAAATATAGTCTGTAGCGCCCACATCTCCAATAAAATTACTGCCACCAGCAAAAACCCCAAGTTCATTGATCTGGGCATGCCCAAGTTGGCTGCTTAAAATACTTATTAAAATGATGATTATGTGCCTCATAAAGCTTAAAAGTTTGCAAATATAATAAATAAGATGTGCCTTATACAATTTGAAGCCAATTGTATGCCAGTAAAACAGTATTTCGACTAAATTATTGTTTAATTGCGTTTGTCTTCGCCCCAAAGTAGTTTTTTGCGGAGCGTGTCTAAAAAACTTTCATCTAAAAGATCGATCATTTTGATCTTGAAATCGGCTTTTTTGATTTTGATTAGCGTACCATTATCTAAAGTAGTGATCCTGGAATCCAAGGACACTAAGTGGTTTTCCTCACGGCCAGCAACTTTTAATTGGATTTCTGTAGAATCTGGAATGATCAATGGGCGCGCACTTAAATTATGGGGTGCAATAGGGGCTAAAACGAAACTGTTGTTGCTTGGCGTGATTACGGGTCCTCCACAACTTAAAGAATAGCCTGTGGAGCCGGTAGGTGTTGAAACTATCAAGCCATCGCTCCAATAGGATGTTAAATATTCGCCATCCAAATAGGTTTCAACAGTAATCATGGAGGTAGTATTTTTTCTGCTGATGGCGACTTCGTTCAAAGCAAAATTCAATGTTTTGATATCGTTGTTTTCTGGTAGGGTTTCTACGGATAACAAACTGCGCTCAGATATTTTGTACTTGCCATCTATGATATTTTGAATGGCTTTTTCTATCTGGTCCACTTGTATGGTTGCCAAAAAACCAAGCCTTCCTGTATTGATGCCAATAATAGGAATGCCCATATCTTTAATAAAGATAATGGCCCTTAAAATAGTACCGTCGCCACCAATACTTACCAGAAAATCGAATGATTTATCTAAAGTGTCAAAGGTTTTAAAGGAAGCGTATTCGTCAAAATTAGGGGCATTGCTTTTTATAAGATTGAAAAATTCGGTTTCAATATAAGCATCCGCATTTTTTTCTAATAGATAGGCAAACAATCTTTCCACAGAAGTTGTGGTGGTTTCGTTGTAAAATCGTCCAAAAACAGCAACCTTCATGCACTTAAATGTTTAAATATTTGTTTAGATAATCCGATCGTTCTTTTAGGCTTTCAATATAACTGTCGTCTTCGTGCCCGGAAACCACTTGGTAGCTATAGCGCCGAAACGTTTGTATGATGGTGTTTAGGTTTGCATTACCTATTTTCAGGGTTACTTGTGCCAAATCTGGTTTCATTTTAGAAACAAAAGCCCCTAAAAGTTTCCCGCCATTGGATTCGATGATTTGGCTTATTTCGCTAAATGAATAATCATTAATGCCTTTTTCAACCACCAAAATGCTTCCCGCTTCAGAGAAAAAAGGCGACTCACTAAATAAATTGATAACATCATTGAGTTCATAATACCCTAAATAGTCATTTTTATCATTAAGAACAGGCATGATGTTAGCAGAATTTTTTGCAAAAATTTCTAGAACATCCAGCCATAAGGTGTCTTCCCTCACAAAAAAAGCTTCAATTGCATATTTATAATCCATCAAGGTTTTGTCGCTTTCAAAACAATGTGCATCCGTTTCAGAAAAGCATCCTAAAAATACCTTATTACTATCAATAACTGGCATGTGTGAAAATGTCAACTGATTGAAAAGTACTTGTAGTTCGCTTATTTTACGGGTGCTATCAAGTGGCTGGATGTCGTTTACAACGTATTCTGAAAGTTTCATAAAACAAAAAGTTTTCTATGCAAATTAATCAAAAAAATAGCACATAAGCCTGTTCTACTTTGTATTTTTGCCTTTTTAAATTCGAGATATGACAAAGTTGAGTGTAAATATTAATAAGATAGCCACTTTACGAAATTCCAGAGGTGGCGATGTGCCCAATGTGGTACAATTTGCAAAAGATGTGCAACGTTTTGGAGCAGAAGGCGTTACTGTTCATCCACGGCCCGATGAACGCCATATCCGTTATCAAGATGCACGCGATTTAAAATCGGTGGTTTATACCGAATATAATATTGAAGGCAATCCTGTAAAATCATTCATGGATTTGGTATTAAGCGTAAAACCAACCCAAGTGACTTTAGTGCCAGATGCCGAAGATGCCATTACCAGTAATGCAGGATGGGATACTTTGAAGCATAAGGGTTTTTTAATAGATGTGATTAAGGAATTTCAGCAAAATGGCATTAGGACCTCCATTTTTGTGGATCCTGTTTTAGAGCAGATAGAAGGCGCCAAAGCCACAGGTACTGATAGAATTGAATTATATACCGAAGGTTTTGCCCACCAATACAGTTTAGGAAATAAAGAGGCCATAAAACCTTATGCGGCATCTGCTGAACTCGCAAATAATTTAGGTTTAGGGATCAATGCAGGCCATGATTTGTCATTAGATAATATTCAATTTTTTAAACAAAATATTCCTGGCTTGTTGGAGGTTTCCATTGGACATGCTTTAATTGCTGAAAGTTTGTATTTGGGGGTTGAAAACGTGATACAAATGTATCTTCATAAACTCAATTCTGAATTCAGAATTCAGAATTGAAAAAATCGTAATTCGTAAATCAAAAATCGTAATTCAAAAATGCTTTTACATTCAAACATATTAGGCGAAGGCAAACCATTCATCATTCTTCATGGGTTTTTAGGAACCAGTGATAACTGGAAAACCATAGGGACTGAATTTAGCGAAAAAGGCTTCCAAGTCCATTTGCTGGACCAACGCAACCACGGACAAAGTTTTTGGGATGATACTTTTAATTATGTGGTTTTAGCTGAAGATTTAAAACAGTATTGCAATCATTATCAATTAGATGACATTGTGTTGCTGGGGCATTCCATGGGTGGGAAAACAGCGATGTTGTTTGCATCGCTTTATCCGGAATTGGTTTCAAAATTAATTATTGCTGATATTTCACCAAAATTTTATCCAGAACACCATCAAACTATTTTGAAGGGTTTGCAAGCCATTGATTTTGATGTGATAAAAAGTAGGGGCGACGCTGATGCATTGCTTGGGGATTATATCAAAGATTTTGGAACACGTCAATTTCTTTTAAAAAATCTCTATTGGAAACAAAAAGGCGAGCTGGCTTTTAGGATGAATTTAGATGTTTTGGTCAGCAATATTTCAGAAATAGGAAAAGCATTGCCAGACAACTCCACTTTTTCAAAAAACACTTTGTTTTTACGAGGGGGCAACTCAGATTATATTTTGGAAAAAGATGGGGCTTTGATTTCAAAACATTTTCCAAAAGCCACTATTATTACCATAAAAAATGCGGGGCATTGGTTGCATGCAGAAAACCCAAAAGACTTTTTTGAGGCCGTGATGGCGTTTGTTAGTTAATTTATTTTTACTTTTATTTAAAATAATACATTATGAACTTTATACTCAAATTATTATTAACCGCCTTAGCTGTAGTCATTTTGGCCTATTTTTTGCCTGGCGTAACGCTGTCTGGCAATGAAATTACAACAGCTATTATTGTAGCTCTGGTTTTAGCAGTGTTAAACGTATTGGTAAAACCAGTATTGGTTATTTTAACCTTGCCAATAACAGTAGTAACATTAGGTTTGTTTTTGTTGATTATCAATGCGTTGATGATTTTATTAGCAGATAAATTGATTGATGGTTTTGCGGTAAGCAGTATCTGGACGGCCATTCTATTTAGTGTGCTGTTATCCATTTTGCAATCCATCCTGCATTCACTTTTGAAAGAAGGCAAAAGCTAGCTAAAAATCAAGCA
>TARA_R110002049_G_scaffold1346_1_pt1 | contig 52509 bp, 50 predicted proteins | sample TARA_R110002049 | Tara Oceans TARA_R110002049 (sample SAMEA4396941) | marine metagenome | biome: Polar Biome; feature: [SRF] surface water layer (ENVO:00010504); material: water (ENVO:00002006), including particulate matter (ENVO:01000060) such as... | depth 5 m | reverse complement strand
AAATTAGAACTAAATCCAGGTGTTAAACGAACTCCCAAACGCCAACCATTTTTTAAAGGTTTTGTATAGCTAATGTTTAAATCCAATAATTGAAAACCATTAAGCTCTTCATTATCAAAAGAAGGGTTCTCATTCATAAGAAGGTTTATATTACTATAGTCTAAGCCTAAAAAAAGATAGGTGTCTTCCTTTTCTAGCTGTATGGGATAGTTGAAAAGTGCTCGAACTCGATTGTATTCAATATCCGAATTTCCTGCAGGAAGTATGGTATAATCAATACGAGCGAGATCATTTAATTGAGCAGATGCTAATGTGCTAAAAAGTAATAAAACGGATAGTAACTTGAATTTGTTTAATTTCATATAAGCCTATTTAATATTTGTTTTTAAATTATTTATTTAGTGAAATTGGCTTCTAATAATATGACTTCCCCTTTTCGTAAAACTTCAATAAGCACTTGGTCTCCAACTTTAAGGTTTTCGATTTGTTGTTTTATGTTTCCCAAATCGTGAGGTGCATTACAGCTCAAACCTTGAATACTCAAAATTATATCGCCTCCAAGCCATAATTTCTGACCCAAAATTTCACTTTGTAAATAGCCTGCCTTAATTCCTATCTTATCTGCAAATGAATTTGGTGTAACGCGCTGTATTAAAACACCAGAACGTTGCGTTGTATTTAGTGCTCCAGCCAATTCCTCTCCTAAAAAAATACCGTCAAAACCTGTCCAAAAACTATTCACATCAAACAATGTTTTTTTAGCAGTATTAACATCTACAGCAAACCCTAATCCTTCAAAACCGCCACTTTGAGATAAAATAAAACTCACAATACCAATTAACTCACCTTTCATGTTAAACATTGGGCCTCCCGAATTTCCATGGTTAATTGAGGCATCTGTTTGTATGAAGCCAGCCATTTCTCCATTAGTTAGCCTGTTTTTTTTCATCTTTCTGCTAATGTGCCCTACAGATAGCGAATGCTCTAAACCTAATGGCGCACCAATGATGATAATTTGTTCGCCAATTTTGGCAGTTTCTGAGTTTCCGGGCTTTACAAATATTAAATTTGTAGGTGGATTTCGTAGCTTAATAAGTGCCACATCACCGGCAGATGAGCTCGACAAAACATCCGCTTGAAGTGAAGTCTCATTTTGAAGTTTAACAAGTACCTCATTTGCTGATTCTACTACGTGTGCAGCCGTTAGAATAAGCCCGTCGGAACTAATAATGACTCCAGACCCTAAACCTCCGGATGCGGAAAGCTGTTGGTTTTTAATTTTATATTCAGTTACTTCAATGGTAACAACAGATGGATCCAATTGTTCGAATAATGCTGAAACATTCTGCGCATTAACACAAGAGTAAAACATTAATACCAATAAAAATGATAGTGTTTTCATATTTTTAATTTTTAAGAATTCTATTCAGTATATTTCTGTTTTAAAGATTTTAGTTTCTAACCCTTGACGAGCTGTCTATTTGTTTTATCAAAGCCGAAAAATACCACCAACAGCAATAACTCGTTCCAGAAAGAAAAAATGTTGTGATGCCTTGTCTTCCGAATATTGTGTTGTTCTAATATCATCCATGTTTATATAGCCTCCTTTAAGCTCTCCTTGGATGAAAAAATATTTTAAAAAAGTAAAATTTAATCATCCTTTTATGGACAAGCCATAGCCAGAAACATGAAAATCATCGTGTCTCTTTTTCCTAAAATTGAGGCGTTGGTTTTGGGATATAATAGGCCTCCTGAAATACCTTCCGTTAAATTAATTTAGAATTTGTCTGTATTTTGAATTCCAAAAATCTTTGAAATATCATCTACTCTCGCAATCTCAATATTGATGTTATTAAGCCCATCTGTATGCTCAAATTTTAAAAAATCTTCAGTTATACTTATTGATTCATCGACGTACACACCGTTAAATGAAGATCCGATTTCCGTTTCAGGTAAATTGATTGCCCCAGAGATATTTGAAAGTTGATTTTGAGTAACCACATATTTCATATGATCTAGTCCAATAGAGACATTGTAATGATCTGAAATAAAATATCCCAATCTAAAATTAGTTTGAGGAATTGTCATCCGCATTGGATTAAGATAATCCGAACTATAACCTTTGGGCTTGTCGTGGGCAACCACATTACTCAACGTGAAATCATAACCCTTACCTTGAAAGGTGATATCTGACTTTGAATAATTTTCTCGGTTTCCGCCCCAATAAATGAAAATTTTCCCTTTGTTATTGCCAGTATATCTAACTTGTTTTAGGCCTGTTTGTTGACCATAGGCATGACTTAAACCGAAGCCGATAAAAAGCATAACTAAAATTGTTTTATTTTCCATAAACATAGCATGTCAAAAGAATATTTATTCCTGACAAATAATATTGTTTTCTTATTTTATATTGATGAATTTTATTCCCAAAAATTGTAAGAGCACTCTTTTAAAAAGTATGTTTATAGGCTACCTTTGGCTCAAATATTTAACCAAAAATAAATTCCCAAGAACTAATGCAATTATAGAAAGTATGATTGCCGAAAGACATTAAATAATATCATTTGATAAGTTTTATCATTTAATTTTATGAAACTACTTATAAATTATATTCTTTTAAATAGAGTTTCTTTGACTTTGTACACTTTCAAACTAAAGAAAATTTAGCCCTCAATTGTTTATTGGTAATCTTTATAAGCCAGCATAACCGCTTCTGCAACTTTTGTCGCAATCTGTTTATTTAAGCTTTTGGGTATAATATTTTCTCTATCGGGAAACTCCACACAATCTGCAATAGCATAAGCAGCAGCGATTTTCATCTTTGGTGTTATTTGCTTTGCTCTACAGTCTAATGCACCTCTAAAAATTCCAGGGAAGGCTAATACATTATTTACTTGATTAGGGTAATCGCTTCGTCCGGTTGCAACGATTGCGGCTCCACCCTTTAAGGCTTCCTCTGGTGTGATTTCGGGATTGGGATTTGCCAACGCAAAAATGACGACATCTTTAGCCATGGTCTTAATATCATCTTTACATAATATATTGCCAACACTAACACCTATAAAGACATCTGCATCTTTAACGGCGTCATGAAGTGTGCCTTCCAAATTTTCTGGATTGGAATAATTCAGTAGTTCTTTTTTTGCTGAATTTAAATCTGTCCTGTTTTTATGAATAATGCCTTTACTATCGCAAACCAGTACTTGCTTTACAGGAATACATACATTTGGGCCTGTACTTATGCATCGCAACAAGCGAGTAATTGCTATCCCAGCAGCTCCTGCTCCGTTAATTACAATTTTTAAATCTGAAATCTTTTTGTCTAAAACCTTGCAGCTATTTAAAATTCCAGCGAGTGCTACGATAGCGGTCCCGTGTTGGTCATCGTGAAACACTGGAATGCCAATGTTTTGTAAAGCAGTTTCAATTTCAAAACTTCGGGGTGCTGAAATATCTTCCAAATTGATGCCTCCAAAAACAGGTGCAATTCGTTTTACTGTTTCTATAATTTTTGAAGCAACCGTTGTGTTTAAACAAATGGGAAAAGCATCAATGTTGGCGAATTTTTTAAAAAGCATCGCTTTACCTTCCATAACAGGAATTGCGGCTTCAGGTCCTATATTACCTAATCCTAAAACTGCGGTTCCATCGGTAACTACAGCAATGGTATTGCCTTTAATCGTTAGGTTGTAAGCTTCTTCCACATTGTTAGCAATCACTAAACAGGGCGCAGCTACTCCTGGCGAATACACTCGGGAAAGGTCATCTGTGGTATTTACTTCAATTTTTGAAACTACTTCAATTTTTCCTTTGTACTTTCTGTGAAGTTCAAGTGATTCAGAATTAAAATTGTGTTGTGTCATTATGAATTCATTTTTTTCCAAGCTGCATCAGCCAATGCTCGTTTTGTTAAAGGATCTTTAACCCATTGTCTTTTGGCATCAATAATTCCAAAAAGCATTCTGGTAAAAAAATAAAGTTTTCCATCCCTAATTTCCCAGCTTTTGGGGTTTGGATTTACTTCCTTGCCTTCGGACATTGCAATTGCACAGAAGCCACCATACTCTGGTGTGAATGTTTCGGGCGACGCTTCAAATTTCTCCTTATCTTCTAATGATGCGAATAAATATTTCGCATTGTTGTAATTTGAAGCATAAGCTTCGTTTCCTTTTTTTGGATTTCCATTAAAGAAAGATACTACATCATATCCTTGTGCAGCTACTCCATTTTTTAGGTTTTGTTTCATTTTTTTTATATTTAGTATTAAATTAAATTAACATCGGTAATCACTTCCAATAAAGCTGGACCGTTGTGTGCTTTTAGTTTTTCCATTGCTGGAATTAAATCTTTCAATTTTTCCACACGAATTCCCAATGCGCCACAGTTTTCAGCGTATTTAGCGAAATTGGGATTGCTTAAAGAAGTCTGCCATACATCAACTTGTGATGCTCGTTGTTCTTTTGATATTTTTCCCAATTCTGAATTGTTGAGGACTATATGTTTAATATTCATCTTGTACTTTACCAGGGTATTTATTTCGGCTAAATATTGTCCTAATCCACCATCTCCTGAAACCGACCAAATTGGGCGTTCGTTGCCTTGCGCAGCCCAAGCTCCCATAGCTGCAGGCAAAGCAAAACCTATTGAACCCAAATAACCTGACATGAGAACGGCCTGATTTTTTGATTCGAAATACCTCCCAAAGGAATAGGTGTTATTACCGACATCAACGGCGATTACGGCATTGTCTGGTGCGACCTTATTCATAGCATTGAAAACAGCAATGGAACTTAACGCATCACCACAATCCTTCAATCGGCTTAATTTTTCCTCTTTCCAGATGATCCATCTTTTGGCTATGTCTTTTCTTTGATTTTCGGTTTTAGTTTTCCCTTGTGTTTCGGTTGTCAACAACTTAATGGTTTCTGAAATTTCTCCCCAAAGTGCCACATCCACCTTATTGAATTTACTTAAAGCCATTGGGTCAAAATCGACTTGGATAGTCGGTTTTTTTGGTGTAATGCCTGTATGGTTGGAAAAGGATGCTCCAAAAACCAAAAGCAAATCACTTTCGTTCATAAACCAAGAGGCTATTGGCGTTCCGCTTCTTCCCAATACGCCACAGCCCAATTCGTGACTATCTGCAATTAAACCTTTTCCTTTAAAAGTTGTAATGACCGGGCAATTCAAACTTTCCGCATAAGCGATAATAGCTTTCATTTGAAAACGCGCACCGTGACCAACAACAATTACAGGTCGTTTGGATTTTTTTATAAGCTTTACAGCTTTATCGGTCATCTCTTTAGGTGGCGAAATATTGAATGGTGTTATTCTATCTTCAGGTGTTTGAGGTTTTAACTCTTCTGAAATTTCTGAAAAAGCCACTCCATCCGGAAAGGTAAGATGAACAACATCTCTTTTGATAAGTGCTGTTTTTACAGCCACAGACATAAGTTCGCTGTAATTAGAGTTTGTATTTACAGCATGGTTAAACTGTGTAACAGATTCAAAAGCTTTTACCAAATCAACTTCCTGAAAGGCACCAGTCCCTATCACCTGTGTGCTAACTTGACCGGAAAGTGCTATTAGCGGTACTCTATCCACTTTGGCATCCCACATTCCGGTAAACATATTGGTTGCTCCAGGTCCTGCAATTCCGAAACAAACGGCAGGTTTTCCTGTTAATTTTGCATATCCTGAAGCCGCGAATGCTGCGGCACCTTCATGACGAATTCCAAAGTATTTTAGTTTGTTTTTCTTTTCAAGACGACGCATCGCATCGGCGAGGGCGAGATTACTATGGCCGACCATGCCAAAAACAGTATCTACACCCCAATTTACCATCGTTTCCATCATGACATCAGAAACCGTGTTTTTGTGTGGTAATTCCTTTGGAATATCTACAAATATGGCATCTCCTTCTTCTTTTACTTCAAAGGTAACCATCCCATCATCAAAACCACCAGGGGATTGACCTGTACATGGGTCAAAATCCCAACCGTGCCATGGACAGCGTAACAATCCGTTTTCAATAGAGCCTTCCCCTAAAGGACCCCCTTGATGTGGACATTTGTTATCCAAAGCAGAAAATTTGCCTTTGAAATGTGTTAGGCATATATCTTGATGTCCTGCAATAACCGTTTGCACACGTCCTTCCGGTAACGTTTTTTTATTGTCCAGTACTTTGTACCAAATTTTGTTTTTTGAGTTCATATATTTTTATATTAAAGTATAAAGCATAAAGACACCGACTAAAATAAAGAGTATCGAAATACCAACTTTCATTTTATCCGTAGGAACGATTTTTTGCAAACGTGGACCAAGTTGACCACCAATAACAACCCCGGGAATTGTGAAAATAATGAGGTTTAACACCTGACTCATAACCTCGCCACCTTGCTGACTAAATTCATAGAAATGGCCTACAGATGCGAATAAAACTGTTATTGTTACTACAAAAATTGAGGTTCCAACAGCAACGCGAGTTGGGACTTTGCATTTAGCGACCAAATGATATTCTTGAAGTTCTGCCAATCCTACCGAAATCATTCCTAAAAAAGTACCTCCGACAGCCGCGAACATGCGTCCCATATTCTTATTGCAAACCGTGTAATTGTAAATATTACCTTGGGCATCGGTCAACGAGCTTTCGTGGTTGTTTTCAAATTCTTTTTTATGGGCTGCATCTAACTTCTCTTTTTCTTCTTGTCTCCAAGACATATATAATTGGGAACCAATAAATACAATCCCAACTCCAAATATTGTTTTAAGAATCAAAGGCGGAACTAAATCCCCATATATGGTTCCTAAAATTGCAAATGGAACAGAAAATAATAAAAGGTTAAAGCCAAGTTTGAAATCAATGAGTTTAGCCTTCCAATATGAAAAAAAACCAGAGCCAAACCCAAATAATTCTGTTGCCAATGCTGCCCCAATGGCAATATTTGGTTCAAGACCAAGCCCAATCATGAATAATGGCGAAAAGAAAACAGCACCACCAATACCTGATGACATAGCGATTGTTGCAATTGCAATTGAAATAGGAAGTAAGTACCAAAATTCCATTGTTAATTCCATAGTTGTATCTATTTAAAATGTTGTCTTACTCCGTAACTTGCCAAAACACCTTCTCCAGTAGCTGCAGCAACCTGTGCGATAGCGCCTTCACGACAATCTCCTGCTGCAAAAATGCCTTCGACATTTGTTTCTCCTAATCCCGTTGTGGTGATAAAGCCTCGTTCGTTTAGTTCTATTAAATCCTTGATATTGTCCGTATTAGGAATCAATCCAATAAAAATAAAGCTACCATCAGCATATAATTCTTCTTTTTTCCCTGTGCTTTTGTCTTTTACTTTAAGTCCTTTAAAATTGCCTTTGTCGTTTTTAATAAATGCCACAGATTCTTTATTCATATATGTTTCTATATTTTTTATAGAAGGTAATTTTTCGATATAGGTTTCTGAAGCCGAGAATTGGCTATCTCTGTTAACAATGGTCACTTTTTTACAGAACGATGCCAGAAAGATGCCTTCTTCCAAAGCACTATTGCCACCACCTACTACAATAATCTCTTTGTCCCTGTAAAATGCGCCATCGCAAGTGGCACAAAAATGAATGCCTGCACCAATTAAATCTTCTTCATTTGGGATACCTAATTTTCTATAGGTAGAACCTAATGCCAGCACTACTGTTTTAGATTCGTATTCGCCCATATTCGATTTCAAAATAAAGTTGAGGCCTTCTTTTTTAATTGAACTGACTTCAACGCCTGTTTCAATTTTTGCTCCGTAGGTTCTGGCTTGTTCAGACATTTTTTTCATCAATTCAGGTCCGGAAATATTTGTAAACCCTGGATAGTTTTCAATTTTTTCAGTTAAAAAAGCATTTCCGCCAATATTCTTTTTTTCAAGGATCAAAGAATTAAATCTATCGCGCTGTATGTAGATGGAAGCCGTTAATCCCGCAGCTCCTGCACCCACGATGATACTGTCATAAATGTGTTTTTCAGCTTCATGACCAATCTTTAATATGTCTTTTAAAATGGAATTATCAGGATTGGTATATGACTTTTCATCGATGAAAATGGTTGGAATAATACGTTTTCCGTTGTTGGTTTCTTCCACCAATTTTGCAGCCCATTGGTGTTTATCCACTTCGATGAATTGAAAATTGATGCTGTTATCCTGAAGGTAAGATTTCGCCCGCTGACAATCGGGACACCAGTTTGCGCCATATAATTTTATAATCCCTTGAGAATTAATTCCCAAAACACTTGAAAGAGCGGCATTATCTGGATTTGTATATGATTTATCATTAATTATTAGGGTTGGAATTATTCGTTTCCCATTATTTATTTCTTCAACCTTGGCGGTTGCCTCCTTATCGATATCAACATCTATAAAATTGAAATCTATGTTGTGTTCCTTTAAATAGGCCTTTGCCCTTTGGCAATCTGGGCACCAATCGGCACCGTAAAAATCTATTGTATTCATAATTATATTGTTTTAAGTTGGTTAATTGTTTCTTTAAAAAATGCTACACCATCAGATTCCACGATGCCGTCTGTGTTGAGAATAGCACCTGTGAATCCATCAGATTTCCATTCTCCCAAGGATAATTTTGGTAAACCGGAAGTTTCTATTGTGTTTCCGTTTTTATATCCAGAGAGATATAAATAATGTTTATTACAAATAGTATCTGGGATTGCCAATCCTAATCCAATAGTAACATCAGAATCAGGTAGTGGACTATAAATTCCTGTATCGAAATGATGAGGCCAGATTCTAATTGAGGTATTAAGGTCATATTGTTTATCTATCCTTTCAAGAACAAATTGCGCCAAAATGCGAAGATGCATAAGTTCAATCAATTTACCTACGTCTAACAATTTGTATGTGAATGTATCGCTTATGGTATATGGTAAATCGTAATGAAACTTATATTGATACGCCTTGTTTAAAAAGGTTTTGGAAGTGTCCGTCAGCCATTTTAAAACCTCTGAATGTTTTGCACCATCCAATCTGAAAGATGTAGTTCCTTGATTGGATTTCCATTCAAGCGAAAACCGTTCATAATCTAAACATAATATATCATCATTTTCTGAAAGTGGATGAGTATAAAGGCAGCCATTTTCGGTACTAAAGCCTAAATTTGTATGACTGTCGTCAGGTTCTTTTTCTAAAAAACTAATTCCCGCTGCAGCTAAATATTGAGCTGCTAAATGTATTTGTTTTTCCATTGTTAATTTTTGTTGCTTTTTTCTTAATGTATGTTTTATTAAAATGCGAGACTCAATAAGATATTAAGTCGTCCACCTTCATCTGTACTGAAATACCCAACATTCGCGGTTGTAAATCCGGCAATATTAAAAAATAACCCTACACCTGGCGTGGTATGCCATTCGTTGGAATTATCATCGTCTATCCATACACGGCCATAGTCGAACCCTCCATAGGCACCCCAAGAAATTGGAATGATAGAATTACGGATTCTTCCCAATGAGAGTCTTAAATCACTATTTTGATAGAAGGCCCTTTTACCACTAAATCGTTCTTGTCTATAACCTCTTAATCCATCTCCATCTCCAATAGTAGCGGCTTGGTGGAACTCAAATTCATCACTTAAATTAAAATGAGCTTTAAATTTTGTAGCATAAACAAGAAAACCACGCCTATCAATTTTGGTTGTTAAACGAAATTCTGGGATGACATAGGCAAATTCTTTATCCTCATCAAAGTTTGCTTTATATCCAGCTGTAAACTTGAACCCAATGCCAGATTTAGGCAGGTCTTCATTATCAAAATTATTATATTCGTAAGACGATTCAATACCAAAGAAATCTTGCCCTTCAAATACTTGTGGATTTACATCATTGGCCATTTCAATAAAGCGCCCTTCTGTTCTTTCGGCCTCAATATTTTCATAACTAACACCAAGTTTTACAACACTTCCCTGATAACCTCTAAAAATTAATGATGGTGAAAATGTAAATTGTTGCAGACGAACCCGATTAAAATCTAAACTCAAACCCAGTTCATCTTCTGGATTTATGGTTTCGTTGCCAAACCCGAAGAAGTTATTGGTATAACTGGAACTTGAATAGCCAGCATTTATGCCTAAATTTACATTATTGAATAGGTTTGCAAACTCGCCATCATAATTCAGTTCAACACCAGTAGTTTCTGTAATGTATATAGCACTCAAGCTATGTTTGGCAGTAAACGGATTTCTGCGCAGTGAATTTTTTGTGTAATTGAAAACTGCTCCGATTTTTAATCCGTCATCAGGATTTATAGCAATAATCGGTAGAATATTATGTAAATCCCTGCGATTTTTTTTAAAGTAGTAGGTGTTCAAATCATAATTATCCGAAAGTGTTTTGGCAACAGGCGATTCAAATGTATTTGGTTTTGACTTTTGGTCGAATACACGAAGGTTTCGCTTGTTTTTGATACGATAGATATCATTATTTTGCCCACCAATAAGTTTTATTTTGATGTATCTTTCACCATCGCCAACAACTTCAAAAACATCATCATCATCTAATCCGTATATCCATAATTCGTTGGTAACCGATTTATCATAATCGACATCCCAAAATTTGTCTTTATTTTCTCCATTTTTTATACGGTAGATCTTCACATTAGTAATTCCTTTGGGTTTACGGGTAATTACAAAATAATCATCTTTATCTGTTCCAGTAATAAGAACACAAGAGCGCAAATACTCGTATAGACTTACTGCGTTTTCTTCAACTTTTGCCAGCCTACCCAAGAGGGCTTTTCTGGTACGTTCTACTTTCTTTTGGTCAATTTCTTTAGGGAATTTTTTGAAAGCGTTGTCTATAACTTCTTCTGTGAGATTTTCTTTAATAAAACGAGCCTCTCTTAACCAGTCTTCTTGGGTATGATAGATTAATACAGCTAGATCTACATCATCACCAGCATCATTAAACCATTTTGTATAATTATAACTTTCATCATAGTGCTGCATAAACCTTAGTGGAGGGCTTAAAGTGGTTATGGCACCTAACATAAAACCATCAAAATTAGAAAACATTTGGTCTCTATCTCTTGGAATCGGCTCGTACAAATCCACACCATTTTCCTGTTCTTGCACTGCCCATTTCCATTGGTCAGCATGACGGTCCCAATCTCCAATAATATTATCGAAAAGCCTAGTACGTATGTACAAGCTTTCATTGATGGCAATCTTGTCTTTTCGACGTAGTTCTTCCAGCAAATCAAGTGTACTCTCTATCTTATCCGTACTTCCGAGACTTTCAACATCGCCAAGACCATCTGAAAGGCGTTCTTCGATAAAAAAAAGTTTATCGCCATAATTTTCATTGTACTTACCAAGGGCTTTTTGTTTTGGAATAAAATAAAGTTCCGTATTGGGGTGATAGAGATTAAGGGCATCGGAGAGGTCTCCAACTGTTAAAGAGGCATATGGGTTTGCCGTGGTCCAGTAATCTTGAAGCAATTGTATAAAGTATGTGTCCTCTACGTCGGGTTCGAGATAATTTGTTTTGAAAATGAAATATTGAATAAAACGCAAGGCGCTTTTTTTGACGGAACGAAGCGCATATTCTTTTCCATTTTTGTCTTCCAAACGAAGTGAGTTTGTTTGATGACCTCCACCTTTTCTAATCACGGTCAAACCACCATATAAGGTATCCAAAAGTGCAGCTCTAACTTTAATTTCCTGTTCATAATCTTTTCTGAAATGCTCTCCCCAAAGGGCTTTGTAAAATCCAGAGCGTTCTAGTTCTTCAGGTTTATAAATAGATTTATTAACATAGGATGGCGTATTGTACTCGTTGTAATTAGGTTGTGTAACTTCTTCAGCTGAAGCAATAACTTCTGAAGCAAATAATGGTGCTTCAAAATTATTGGAAATCCCATAAAAACTTACCCACATTGAACCATCCTTGAAAGCTGTTATTTTAGAAAAACCAGTTTCATTACCATAAAACTGACTTTTTTTACCTCCTCGAACATTAGATATTTCTCCTCCAGCACCACTAATAATTACTGGTATTTTTTTATCGATAATGAATTGCAAATTCTGTTCGTGACCGGAAACAAAAACAACATTTTCTGAAAGTTGGGCAATGGTTAACAGGCGCTCGCTAAATTCCTTATAATATTTATTATTTATACTTTGTGGGTTTATGCCAAAGGAATACGTATTCCCATATTTCCCATAGGAAGCGATAGGATGGTAGGTTGCTATCAAAACTGTTTTTCCTTGACTCTTAACAATCTCGTGTTCTACTTCTACGTAAAAATCGTTTTTGTTTTTAATGTCACAGTGGTCATTGATATTTGGAACTTTATCCCAATCCATTAAAGCCCATTGTGAATCTAATAGCAACAAATCAACAGCGTCATTGATTTTTACCTTTTCAATCGGGCATCCTTTTTCGGGTTGAAAAATTTCTTTGTTGTTGAATACATCTTCTAAATAATCTTCTTGAGCTTTTAACCCCTTTAATCCAGGTTTCCAGTCTGAAGTTCCTGGAATAAAATAGATACTGTTCGAGAAAGGTTTGAGTTTATCGATATAACTATCAAGGTTTGATTTTCCTATGTTTTTCTTTTCTGAAACCCCTTGTTTAGAAGCATTATTACCAAGTAAAAGTAAGGTCGTATTTGAACCTGCCTTTTGCATTTCAGAAGCTAGAGCATTGACTACCGGATTGTTTTGATTACTATCTTGATTTCCAAGATTACCTGTGGCATAAAAGATATGCGAAACTTCTTTTTCTGGAAGTGTATTTATGTCTTGAGCATAAGAGACAAAACTAAAGAAGAGAGATAAGAGCGAATTAATTAATACAGTTTTCATTTTTGGTTGGTTTCAGAAATTTTAATGAGAAGAATTTTCAGCGTAATTAAGATTGAAAATAGGACAAATGACAAGTAGCACATAGGTGTTCCATTGTCAAGTTTTGGGCATTCACCCAGTCCGTTAAATTGTATCACTGAAGCTATTATTGCAATAATTAGAGCAAGACCAGTAAACACGAAATAAATGCTGTTGTATTTTTTAAATAGATGTACGATTAGGGAAATTAGAAAGCATAACATCACAATTGCACAGGCTGGAATAATCCAAATCTTCGGACACCCATTACCAGTTTGAATTTCATTCCATACCAATCCTCCAGATCCATAAAGACCTATAATAAGCAGTATGGTGATAATACTATGGACTATCTTTTCTAGTTTCATTTTAGTTCTTGATATTCATAATAGAATCTTGCTCTATTTGTTTGTTTCTTTCTGCTAGGACATCAACAATAGAATTAATTTTTGGCGTCTTTATATAATCTGTTTTTCCGTTTGTATATTCTACTAAAACAGATTTTACTTCAGTGTCTTTATCAAGACCAAAATGCAATAAAGCCGTTTGATCGCTGGCTAAACCTTCTCCAGTGACCAACCATTCTGACAATTTTTTTGAATTTGTTTCGACGGTTACTTTAGCACCTATTGCTTGGGCATTATCTTCTAAATTTATTTGGATAAAATTGTTAGTTCCGCCTTTATTTATATATGCTAGTGAAGGACTATCAATATTCACCCAGATCATATCTAAATACCCATCCAAATTAAAATCACTAACTAATGCTGTAATACCAAAATGTGGATTAACAACGCCGCTTTCTTCTTCAGTAGGCGCAAACGTGCCATCTTCTTTTTGAACTAAGAATCTGCTTTTTAATCTAAATAATTTATTCGGTGCTAAATCGACATAATTTTCTGCCACCATAAGGTCTTGAAGCCCGTCATTGTTCATATCTGCAAAGGTGCAACCCCAAGAAAATTCGTAGTCGGCAATCTTTGTTTCATTTGCGGTATCTGTAAATTTAAAATCGCCATCATTTCTAAAAAGCAACCACTTTTCATTAAAACGAGAAGCATCTTCAATATCACCTTTGGCTAAAGCCCGTGGCAAAGTACTTCCAGTGTTAGAAAACATAAAGTCTACTAAACCATCATTATTATAGTCGCCAATGCCCAAGCCCATTGGATAGGCAAATTTATTGGTTAATGGATTTTCTTTCATTGTGAATGTTAAGTCTCCATTATTTTTATAGGTTCTAACTTCACCTGTATCGTGTACAACTATGAGGTCTAACCAAGAGTCGTTATCGATATCGATTAATCCGCCTTGAAAGGTGTTGTGTATATAATCTAAACCAGCTTCTTTTGTAATGCTTTTGAAGGTGTTATCACCATTATTTAAGAGTAACTCACTGGTAGAACCATAGGTAGGATCTTTAAAAATGGTTTGTCCTTCCATCAATTCTTTTTTGATGTATGTTCCTAAAAAAATATCTAAAAAACCATCTTTATTAATATCACCAACGGTAAATCCTGATGGTGTGGATTTATCGTTCATGGGTGTATCAATAAGCGTTTCCTTAAAGGTTCCATTGGTATTGTAATACAGATGTAAACCATCTTCTCTCCCAACCATAAGATCGGTAAATCCGTTGTTGTCAAAATCGGCAGAAACTGCACCTGTTGAAGTTGTTGAGGTTCCTTTTTTAGGCAAATGTACTTCCGAAGAAATATCAACAAAACTATTATTTCTAAAGCCAAATATGGCATCTTCTTGATCCATTCCGCCACCAAAAAAGACCTCGTCGATATGGTCATTATTGATATCTATTAATGCAGAAGGTACAATAGGTAACGATTTTTCACTATTGTATTGATGCTTAAAATTGAGGTCCGCTTTTGAGAATATCGGAACCATATTATTGTCTATAGTAACATCATATTTTTCTGAATTGGCATCATTCCAGAAAAACCATAGAACAAAGATCAATAATGCTAATATTAGTAAGCCAATCACTATAAAGGTTTTTTTGAATACGCTTAATAAATTTCTGGTATTTTTACTTAGCATTTAGAGTAGTTTTTGAATGGTTATGTAGTTGATATAATGACAAAGAGAATAGGATAAAGTGGGTGACGTTCATTAATATAGGGAGCATATGTTTACCAATAGAAGGTATTATTTTGCCTATGAGAACCAATAGAATAAGAATGACTATGGGACTAAAAATGCTCATCCATTTTTTATAAAAAGTACCTCCTTTAAGTATTGTAATGGCAAATATTATGGATAATATCGCAATAACAATTCGTAGTGCTTTTACTAATATCTCTAAATGATTTGTATAATGATCCAGTAATTTTTGATATGGAGTTGAATCCATCGATTCCTTTAAGTGAACAATATTTCCTATAGAAGACCGAGAACCTATCCAAATACCTCCAACCGCAAAAGCCATAAAACCAAAAGCTAAAACCATTCTCGCCAAGGTTTCATTACCTGAACGAAGCATTCTGTAAATATGAATGTAACCTGCAAAATAAAATGGCAATCCTATAACAGATAGAAAATGACCTATTGTTAAATCTTGTAGGGAAACAAACTTGAAAAACTCATAGTTCGCTGAATTGTCTAATATTTGAGGCGAATAATGTAGAAAGTACTCTCCAAATCCTACTATAAGAGAAGCTATAAGCCCTAAATATCCTAATGTTGTGGTTAGCTTCATGGATTAATTAATGGGTTAGAATTTCCATTTGTTGCGTTTAGATGATGTATAGCTTGCATTGAGATAGTTTGTGTATCATAAAAAATCAATCCTTCTTTTCTCATTAAACTTAATACATTGCTCACCGTTTGCCTTGATGTATTGGTAAGGTTCGCTATATCTTTATGTGATAACAGATTTTTTGAAACGAGGTTTCCTGCTTTATTTTTCTCACCAAATTCTTCTAAATAATCTATAATAAAGTCCTTGATTCTTTCTGGACTGTCCTTATATAATAAATCTTGAAGTCTTCTCTCTAATTTTTTTATTCTTAATCCGTAAATTTTTAGTACTCCGTTTTTTAATGATTTATGTTTTGCAATGAACTCTTCCATACGTTCAGATTCTATATAACATATAATGCAATCTTCTAGTGCATAGGCTACTTCCTCTTTTGCCGTTTCTTCATCATATAAAGAGAGTTCGCCAAATATATTTCCGCGTTTTACAACATATTTCACAGTATCGTTTGAAGTATTTACAATTTTTACTGTTCCCTTTTTTAAAAAGAAGATGCTTTTTTTATTTCTATTAACTAAGGTAATCCTAGCTCCTTTATTTATGTTTTCCATTTCTAGGATCTCGCACATTCTCATCATCGTTACCATTCCTAATTTTTTAAAAAGGTTGAAGCCTTCCAGAAACCAATATTTTGTTAATCCATTCATAACTAAAAGTGTAAAATGTTGATTATGTATATCTTAAAAGTACTGTAAAAGAATAGTAAGAAATAGTGGAATTTTCACAAAAGTTACTTCACGCGACACTTTTTTAAATATTCTTCTGATGGAACAGACGCCATGAAACTCAAACCTGACAAATGATGGTTAAACCTTTTAAAATACTTAAACAGATAGCTTATAAAAATTACTCATAATAAGTGTTGAAAACAGATTATTTTTCAAGATGTTGCTAGACAACAACGTTGTAAATATGTTTGACCCGTCCTGAAATAAGGCTACATAATTCTAAACAGCTATGTAGCCTTATTTTAAGACGGGTCGCATTAAGAATCCAAAAATCCTTGTTAGTATTTATATATTTTCATCTTAATTGTTGAAGAAGGCTTTATCTAAATTCTGATTGAACTTGATGTCTTTAGTGATTTCTTCAATCCAAGCATCATTAATTACGCTTGCGGCCCAATCTGATTTAGTGTATTTACGGTACGTTGTTAACAAGATACCTTCCACCTTTTCATATTTGACACGCATCAAAATTGGGTCAGTCACATTTTTAGACACCACAGTAAATAAAAACTGGTCTACTAAATGAGTCTCCGGATTTATATATAATTGATAAATGTCGGCAGCTACATCATCAGCTGTTGTAAACGTAATTTTTACCACGTCGTAAATTTTACCAACTGCGCTTTCTTGCCCCAAATATTCATAATTGATACCAGGGTCTAATAGTTTTTGCATCATAGCGAACCAATAAAAATTAGTTTTACGAGTAAAGATCACACTCGCGATGGCTGTACTATCAGTTATTTCTTGTTCATCCATTTTTAACCAAAAGTCTTTTCCATTGTACCCTTGGTCCATTTTTCCATTTAAATCAGGCAGGGTTCTTTCGTGCTTTAAATAAGTACCATGAGAAAGTTCTCCATCAAAAATGTACGATTCGATGGAGATATCTTCTTTCTGGTCTGGTGTCCGATACGTATAATTGAAAACAATGTCTTTCAAATTCAGTAAGTCTTGATAGTTGCCTGTTTCTTGAGTCATTTTATAGACTAATTCGTACCCTTTGTTTTGAAATTCAGGTACTTTAATCTCTACCTCTTTAGCAGTTTCTTCGGTCTTTTCTTCTTTATTTCCACAGGCCACCAATAACGTGCTGAAGAAAATTACAGTAACTAATTTTGAATAATACATGTTCTCTTTTTTACAATTATCCCGCTTGAATTTTCAAGAGAGGTTATGGTTAGTATATTTATTTATTTTTTTATTATCATTTTTGGTTAAAGGCTTTCTTAACAGTTTTTAATCTATAAATAGCTAACAATACTAGTATTACAGCTATAATTACTAATATTATTTTAGGCTCTGGTCTAGCGAAAAATTCTAATGCTAAGGCTGTAATCATGGTAATTAGTAAAAAAGAAAAAGCTATTTTTCCAATAGTTTTGTTCTTACTGATTGCAAAAAATAATACAAGAAGGGCTAACCCTATTTCTGAAATACCTGTAAATATTCGAAAAAAATCAGCATCTATATTAATGGCATTTTCAAATTGTTTAAAACCTTCAATACTTTGTGGTTTTCCTAATAATTTAGGTATTGCAAAAAAGGTCATTATACCTATTATTACAATATTGATACCTTGGTTTTTAATGTTTTTCAATTTAGTTATTGTTTTTAAGTGCTTCAGAAAGTATTTGTTTAAATACATCCACAGGTTGTGCGCCTGTTACAGCACTTTTACCATTAAATACTATAGTTGTTACAGAATTGACTCCTGCATTTTTCCAGTAGTCTTGTTTACTTCTTATTTCGTAACGTGCTTCATCACTATCTAATTTTGCTAAAGATTCTTCAGCATTTAAACCAACATCTAATAAAGCTTGTTTTAAAACATCTCTTTTAGAAACATCTTTTCGTTCGCTAAAAAAAGCTTTAGTCAAACGCATTTTCAATTCGGTTTGTTTGCCGAAATCTTTTGCATACTCCAATAAAACATGAGCATCAAAAGTGTTTGCCATACGCATGTCATCAAAATAATCGAAAGTAAAACCTAATTCAGCACCAGCTTTTGCTATATGTTGCTGCGATTCTTTTTGCTGTTCTAAAGTAGAACCATATTTTTCTGCAATATGCTCTTGTACATTCTGTCCTTCCACAGGCATATTCGGATTTAGTTCAAAAGGTTGCCATTCAATGTCTACATGATCTTGAATATCCAAATCTGCGATTGCTTTTTCTAAACGTTTGTATCCAATGGTACACCAAGGGCACACCACATCGGAAACTATATCAATTTTAATCTTATCTGCCATTTTTTTAGTATTAATAGGGGATTATAAAATTTCGCTAATTTGAACCTGTGGTTGCGCATTGGTGAAATTTGGAAGATCAGCTAAAATGGATTCGGCATTTGCACCAAAAGATTGTTGGAAAGATTCCCTAGATTCAAAAACTAAATTTGCAATTACAATATAAGGTGCAGGTTGTTCTGGACTTCCACCAGCAATTCCGAAATTAATGTTAGATGATAGGATTGAATCACCTAATAACTCTTTAAGCAATTGACTATGCTGATTTATGTAATAGTTTTTATCGAACTTTAATTCGGCACTATTCGGATACATTACAGTTAATTTAATCATGATTTAATTTTTAGTTTATTATTATATTATTTGTAATTACTTTTTAAAACGAAACCTTCCGAATTAACGGAAGGTTTAAAGCTATTAATCAATCTGTGGCAATTAGGCTTCCACATTCTCTTTAGACCAAGTAAACTTTTTAAATCCCGCATCTACAGGTGTGTTAGCAATATGATTTACATAATTACTTATTGTTTTTTGAGATAATCCTAAAAGGATTTCCATTACTTGTCTTTCACCATATCCTGCAGCATAGAAGGTATTTAAATCTTCTTGAGTGACGTGTCCACGATTACGAACAATAGTTAATGTCATTGTGCGTAAAGCTTCTAATTTTGGATTATCAAGAGCTGTTACGTTTCGTAATGCTTCTGTTATGCTGTCATCTACTTTCATCATTTTTGCAATCCCTGTATGCGCTGGTACACAGTAGTGACATGCATGTTCTACATTAATGGATTGCCATACTACAGTTAATTCTTCCTCATTAAATGAAGAGTTTACAAATAACTTGTGTAATGTCTGGTATGCTTCAAGAGTTCCAGGAGCTCCTGCCAATACACCATGCAAACCAGGAATCATACCGTACGCTTTTTGAGATTGTTTTAATAATGCTTTGCTGCCTTCTGGTGCAGTTTCGATGTTGTGAACTTTTAATGTTGTCATAATTTCTCTTTTTAAATATATAAATATGAATAAATAACTAAACTATCGTTTAGTTTTGGGTTAAAAAAAATGTTTATAAGTTTTTAAATGTCATTTCTATGTAATCTTCAATTTCTTTATGGCTGTTGACTCTTGTAGCTGCAGCCAACCCATGTTTTGCTAATACCAAAAAGTTAGCTTGTTTTAATATGGTGTCTTCATCTTTAGAAGTATCTTTTCTTAATTTTTCAATGAATAAATTTTTAAGATTATTCATAAAGGAAGTCATCTGATCTTTTACTAATTCGTCCTCACTTCCAGAAAATTCATTATATGTATTAGTTACTAAACAGCCTTTTTCATTACCTTCTTGATAACAAACATTTACCGAGTCAAAAAAGAACTGTTTGATGTCTTCAATGCCATTTGAAGCATTTTCGAATTTTTCAAAAATCCCATTAATTTTCATTTTGTAGCTTTTTAGGCTTTCAAGAAAGACTCCGTGCTTGTTACTAAAACTAGAATATATAGAAAACTTATTGATGCCCATTTCTTTTTCTAACATCTGCATAGAGGTGTTTTCATAACCATTACGCCAGAATAAGTGCATTGCTTTATCAATAACCTCTTCTTCTATATATTGCTTTTTCCTTGCCATTATTTCTAATTACACAACAAAACTAACCAATCGTTTAGTTTTAAAAAACATTTTAACATTATTTTGTGTTTCAAAGATAATTTAGGGTCATGTTACATTCCAAAATTTTGGGCATATAGACTGGTTTAACAGACGCTATGAAACTCAAACCTGACAAATCACAATAAAAATTTCGAAAATACTTAAAGAGATACTTATAATAATTAATCATAAAGAGGATCAAAATCAGATTATTTTTTTAACAAGTTACTTTACACGACAACAGAGTGGTAAGTATGTTTATTAAATAGGTCTAAAGGCAACGTTTTTTAATTGGTTTGAATTAAAAGGGATTCATAAGTATGCCCAACATTAGAACAACAAAGTTTACTGAAGATTCTGCCAGCCAAATTTTTTTATTCGCATAAGCAAATATCGTTTTTGAGGTTCAGTTTAGTATTAACAATAGAAAGGGTTTGTAACCTTAACGTTTCTGCAAACAGTTGTTAGGTTTTCTATATAATTGAGTCTAATACCGTATAAATTAATACCATTGCAAAATGAGAAAACACATTTTTATATTACTTTTTATGTTATTAATGTCTTGCGCACAACATGCAAATTCAGTTCCAGACTTTGCTTATAGTTCCAATTCAGAAATTATTAGCAATGCAACAATAATGAGTCACCAAGAATGGAATTCTTTATTGCAAAAACATGTTTCGAGCTTGGGAAAAATTGATTATCCGGGATTTAAAAACGATAAGGTAGCATTTCAGTCTTATTTAGATGTATTAGCTAATCACCTTCCTAAAGAATCATGGTCAAAAAATGCAACATTAGCGTATTGGATAAATACGTACAATGCATTTACGGTGAAATTAATTTTAGATAATTATCCTGTTAAAAGCATAAAAGGCATCAAGAAGCCTTGGGATCAAGAATTTATTATTTTAGAAAATAGAGCTTATAGTTTAGGAGAAATTGAGCATGAAATTTTAAGAAAAATGGACGAACCTCGAATTCATTTTGCCATTAATTGTGCATCCTATTCTTGCCCTAATTTATTAAATGAGGCCTACACTGAAGCCAAAATTGAAAAGCAGTTAGAACATTCGGCAATTTCTTTTATTAATGATAAAACCAAAAATAGTATCACAAAAGACCAAATTGAAATCTCAAAAATATTCAATTGGTTTTCTGGTAATTTTAAAAAAAGTGGCAGCCTTATAGATTTTTTGAATAGGTACTCAACTGTAAAAATCAATGCAAATGCCAAGATTAAATTCAAAAATTACAATTGGGATTTAAATAATTGAATTTTTCTTAAATTGCAGAAAAGATATTTATGGAAACCATCCAAAAAAAAGATACAAAAGCAATATTCGAAAATTGGGTCAACGCATACAGCGATGCGCTTTTTTCTTGGGCTTTTTATAAAACATCTTCCAAAGAAAACGCTGAAGATTTGGTTCAGGATACGTTTCTTGCTGCTTACAATAAATTTGATTCATTTAAAGGAAACAGCCAACCTAAAACTTGGTTATTTTCAATTTTGAATAATAAAATTATTGATTATTATAGGTTAAGCGCAAAAACAACCAAAAAAACTGTTAGTCTATCAGAAGATAAAGGACTTGAGATTACTGAAGGATTTTTTGATGAAACTGAAAATTGGAAGAGTACTACCATAAATCCTATTTGGAATCAAGATGAAGAGTTACTGGATAACCCAGAGTTTAATAATGTCATGCAGTATTGTATGGACGATTTGCCTGAAAATTGGATGGTTGCTATAACCTCAAAATATCTAACAGATAAAAAAGCAGGTGAGATTTGTCAGGATTTAAATATTACGGTGTCCAATTATTGGCAGATTGTTCATAGAGCTAAACTGGTTTTAAAAAAATGTTTGGAACTAAAATGGGTATAATTTGATTTTAAAAACAGAAAAATGCTATTAAAAAAAATAATGGATAAAATGGTTAATTCTTGCAAAAAAACAACGGAATTAATTGATAAAAAGTTCCTCACGACTTTGTCTGTAAAAGAGAGCGTGCAATTATATTTTCATAAATCTATATGTAAAACATGTTCAGCTTACGAACATCAGTCTAAATTTATTGATAATGCGGTCTCCAAATTGTTTCACGGTAAGCCGAAAATAAACACTAATTTATCTAATGAAAGAAAGCGGAAAATTATTGAAAAAATTAATAAGTCCTGAAGTAATAGTTGATTAATAGCACTTAAAGCACTATTAAAGCACTACAAGAAATTGTGGTGCTTTTTTATTCCTATCGGAAAACTACATAAAAAATTGACAATCAGTCAAAAACAAATGTTTCGTAAATTATTCCAATGTATTTGTCAGGAACTAATGTAATTCAAGTCTATTAATCCAGTTGAACAAAATTTATAAACAAACTTTAAATGACAACTAAAAATAAAATCTTAATTACCCTAGCTATAGGAGTTATAATTGTGGCAGGAATAGTATTATATATGTTCAATCAGCCAGCTAGAGATGTTCAAGCGACCCAAACAGATTTTAGTTATAACTCAAGTGCTATTGTTAATGAATATCTAACAGATGCTAATGCTGCAAATGAAAAATATCTTGATGAAGAGGGTAATTCTAAAGTTTTGGAAATTACAGGTATAGTTGCTACTATTTCAGAAGATTTTAATAACCAAAAAGTAATTCTTCTTAAAAAAGCTACAGATAAAGCTGGTGTTAGCGCAACCTTTACTAAAGAAACCAATGCTCATACCAATACTATAAAAATCGGGGATGAGATTACCATTAAAGGAGTAATACGATCCGGTGCAGCTTACGACCCTGATTTAGAAATGTATGAAAACGTAATAATAGATAAATGTGACATCGTGTCCAAATAAATAAGTACATAATAATTAATTAAAATTTTAGAAAAATGAAATCAAAGATTCACGAAAACCAATTTAAAAAAACAAAAAACATGAGTAAAAAAGTATTTTTAACAATGATCGCCTTAGTGACTATTTCACTAACAGTTTCTGCTCAAAAACAAGTGAGTACAAAAACACATTTTAAGTTCTTTTCTACAACGCCTGTTGAAGACATTGAAGCAAATAACTATGCCTCAGTAGGAACCATTAACCCAGCATCTGGAGACATTGTTTTTTCTGTACCTATGCAAAGTTTTGAATTTGAAAAAGCATTAATGCAAAAACATTTTAACAGTAAAAAGTTTTTAGATACTAAATCAAATCCAAAAGCAAAGTTAACTGGTAAAATAGCAAACCTTGAAGCAGTTGATTTTACTAAAGATGGATCTTATGAAGCAGAAGTAACTGGAGATTTAACTATAAATGGTGTTACCAAACCTGTTACTGAAAAAGCAACAGTTATTGTAAAAAACGGTAAATTAAGCCTTAATTCCAAGTTTAATATCACTTTGGCAGATTACCAGATTGCATTTGAAAAGGGTAAACCATCCACAAATATTGCTAAAACGGTAGAAGTAACAGTAGAAGCACATTATTAATTCAAAGTATAAATCAAAATAAAAGGAGGACGTCTAAAAAGCAATATATTTACTCAAATGTCATGTTGAGCGCAGTCGAAACATTTTGATTATCAGGTCATAAGAACTTCGACTGCGCTCGGTTTGACAAGTTAAAAGTGCTTTTTAGACCCCCTCTTTTTTAAATCACATATAACTATGGCACATTTAAAATTAGAAAGCAATACAACTTCACCAATTTCGCAAGAGATTTTTGATAAAGCACAAAAAGGATTAGGTTTTATTCCTAATATGTATAAAAAAATGGGGGTTAACCCTGCTTTGTTAGATGCTTACACCTACGCTTATGATTCGTTTAGAGCAAATTCAGGCTTTAATTCTGTAGAACAAGAAGTGGTTTTTCTTTCAGTAGCCTATGAAAATAATTGTGAATACTGTATGGCAGCTCACAGTTTCGTGGGCGATATGATGAGCAAAGTGCCTACAGAAGTTACAAATGCTATTCGAGATAATAAACAAGTTCCCGATGCTAAATTAGCAGCCTTATCAAAACTTACACGCTCGCTTACCGCAAATAGAGGGCATGTTACACAAGCAGAAGTTGATGATTTTTTAACAACTGGATATACTGAAGCGCACGTTTTAGGTATTATTGCCGGCATAGCGGTTAAAACATTAAGCAACTATTCAAATCATCTTACTAATCCAGAAGTAGATACTACTTTTGCAGGGAGAAGCTGGAAAAAATAAGCTTTTGCATATTAAACGCCTATGTCAGGAAATCTAAATAAGACGTCTATTTTTTAAATCAATCATAAATGCAAATCTATTGTAAAGAGAATTTAAACGAGATAAAAAATGTATTGCTTCAGTTAACAAATGATCAATATACATTTCAATCTACAACCTTATTTGGAGCAACAATAGGGCAACATGTAAGACATATTCTCGAATTCTATCAAAGTGTTTTAAATGGTTTTGAATCCAAAATTATAAACTATGATAATCGAGAAAGAAATATTTTAATTGAAACCCATACCAAGATTGCAATTTTAGTGATTGATGAAATTTGTTCAAAATTGGAAGAAGACACTAGTGATTTACGTATGATTTTGGAAGGTAATTTTTGTGCAGAAGAAGGAAAGCAAATTAAAATTGAAACGTCTTTTTTACGAGAATTGGCTTATTGTTTAGAGCATAGCATTCATCATCAAGCGTTGATTAAAGTTGGTTTGTTAGAGGTGAAATGTTTGAGTTATATAGATGATACTTTTGGGTTGGCACCCGCAACTTTAAGATATAGAAAACAATGTGTTCAGTAAGTTTTGTTCCGTTATTAGGTGGCTTTCTTTTTTACACCTAATGGACATAAAAAAAAGTATCGTCCAACTAATGAACCTAAAATGTATATTGAAAATAAGCTTAAGCCACTTTATCCTAAAGAGGAGAAACTTGGTGGCACTTGGATTGTTGAAAAATAAGATGGAGCTGGAAAACTTATATTTTACTTACCATCGGGATAGTTTCTGTATAATGCAATGAAAAACAATAACGTACTATGAAAAAAGCACTTTATTTTATGCCAGACATTAGTGGGTTTACAGATTTTGTGAATAACACTGAAATAGAACATAGTATCCATATTATTTCTGAGTTACTAGAGATTTTACTCGATAATAACACCGTAGGTTTAAAATTGGTTGAAATTGAAGGCGATGCGTTGTTTATGTATCTCACAAATATTCCGAGTTATGATGAACTGTCGCAACAAATAACAAAAATGCACGAAGCGTTCCATAAACACACTCAAAATTATGATAGCATGCGAATCTGCAATTGTGGTTCGTGCAGAACTACAACTAATTTAGACCTTAAATTTTTGGTGCATTATGGTGATTTGAATTTTATTAAAGTGAAGTATATTACAAAACCATATGGCAGCGAAGTGATAAAAATCCATAGGTTGTTAAAAAATAATGTCCCTTCAAAAGAGTATATATTATTTACCAACGCTGTTTACAAATTATATAAAAGTAAAATGGATGAAAGTTGGAATAAAAACACAGACATTTATAATTTGGATAGTCTTGATTATTTTTATAAAAATTTAGAAGCTGTAAACGATAAAATTGAAACAGGAAATACCACTTCTGGCGAGCAAATTGAAAAGCCTATTCTTACTATAGAAAAAACATTCAATGCCAATATTCAAGATATTTATACTTATTTAAGTGAACTCAAATACAGACATCTCTGGGATAAACATGTAAAACGTATAGAATATGATGCCAATAAAATAAACCGTGTTGGTACAGAACATAACTGCGTTTTAAATTTTGGAAACATGAAGTTTGAAACCATTAGTGAGCCTTCTGAAAGCAGTTTAACTTATGGCGAAAAAACCAAAGAAATGCTGTTTACTGATGCATTTTCATATCTGATTAAGCTTTATAAAATAGACCAAAATACCACCAAAATGGATTTAAATATTTATATTACTTTTTCTACCGTAGGCGTCTTTATGAAAAACACCATACTAAAAAAGGTGTCAAAAATGTGGAAACGCAAATTGGAGCAATTGGAAGCACTATCAAAAAATAAAATTTAACTATGACTCACTTTAATAATGCATTTAATAGTTCAAAAAAACTCACAATTTGTATTGGATTATTTGAATACATCTTATATAACAGATGAGGATAAGGAAATTGAACTTCTGGCTGGTTGTAAAGACTTGTGTTTTTTGGATAAAGTTATAAATAGAAAACACCAAATCTTAAGATAGACCTATACAATTTTTATGATTGGTATTATTATTTCTGTAATAGCATTTTCTGTTTCTTATAATTTATTAAATATTGAAGTATGATTTCTAAAAAAGTAAAATTTAAAAATAACAAAGGACAAACTTTAGCAGCTCGACTAGAATTGCCTGAAAATAAAACACCAAAAGCATTTGCCTTGTTTGCACATTGTTTTACGTGTAATAAAAATTTAACGGCAGTACGAACCATTGGAAAAACCTTAATCGAAAAAAACATGGCTGTATTGCGATTTGATTTTACAGGTTTAGGCGAAAGCGAAGGCGATTTTGAACGCACCAATTTTTCATCAAATGTGGAAGATTTATATAGTGCTGCTCAATTTTTATCAGAAAATTATCAAGCACCTTCGTTATTAATTGGTCATTCACTAGGTGGTGCTGCAGTTTTGTTTGCCTCATCAAAAATAGCTTCAGTAAAAGCCATTGCAACTATAGGCGCACCTTCAAACCCTGAACACGTATCACATCTTTTTAAAAATAGTGTTGACGAAATTAATGCATCTGGTAAAGCTATTGTATCCATTGGGGGAAGAGAATTTACCATTCAAAAACATTTTTTAGATGATATCCAAGAAAAAAACATCAAGCATAATTTAGACGCATTTAGAAACTCAATTCTTATTATGCATTCGCCACAAGACACAACAGTTGGTATAGAAAATGCTGCCGAGATATACAAAGCCGCACGTCATCCAAAAAGTTTTGTATCCCTAAACGGGGCCGATCATTTATTGTCCAACAGAAAAGATTCTGAATATGTAGGTAACATTATAGCGACTTGGGCAGATAGGTATTTGTAATGTGATAACGTATGTCAAGTTGGGTGCCACAACAACTAATTTAGCAAAAAAGTACGAACCAATAATTCAATAGAAATGATTTTTTAAGTGAAAAATTAGAAGGAACGAATTGAACTCATCTTGACTTTTTCTATTTCCTAAAAAATGGCTGAAATTCGCTCATATTTCGTTACTTTTTTTATGCGTAGCCCCGAAGCGTCGGGGCTATGACTTTCAAAAAGTGTCTAATCTGAACAAATTTCAACTCATTTTCGGTTAAAAACAAAAAGTCAAGATGAGTTCATTGTATAAGTTGTTGTAAAACAGATTTTTATTTAATTATTTGAAGTAGCCAATATATCATGGCACTACAAATAGCTGCGATAGGTAACGTTAATAACCAAGACAATAGAATATTTTGTATAACCTTTAAATTCGCTTTTTTTGTTACTGTTCCTATACCAAAAATAGAACCAACAGATACATGGGTAGTTGAAACTGGCATACCATGTATACTGGCTGTAGTGACTAAAAGCCCTGTAATTAAATTTGCAGTAAACCCTTGTCCGCTATTCATTGGAGTAATCTTTTTACTCATCATTTCTCCTACTTTTTTTGCGTTTAATAATCCTCCTATAGCCATTGCTACTGCAACAGCTATCATACCCCATTTAATGTCCAATGTATTAACCACAATCAATAATCCAACAATCTTAGGCGTGTCATTTAGTCCTCTTGCAAAACTTACAATTCCTGCACTTAGATAATGGGCAAGGTCTAACATTTTTTGTGAATTGATGCCAATAAAATCACCTTGATATCTTTCAAAACATTCCTGTTCGTTACTTATTTTAGCAGTCATTTGAGTATCATTTTCTACTGCTACCAATGCATTAAAGTTAATCACTTTTGTTATAGGTATATATTCTTTGCCAACACAAATACAAGTTTTCTTTGTCACTCCTAAAGAAACCCTTAATTTTCGAAAAAAAGTGTATGTTATTAGACTAACTATTGCAGCCATAAACGGGCTTACAATTAAGGGCATTAAAAATGTTCCTCCAAGTTTGGCGAAATTAAATGAGGCACCTACAGCAACCACTCCACTTCCAAATAAAGCACCTACTAAGCTATGTGTTGTCGAAATAGGCATTCCAATTTTAGTTGCGAAAAAAACAGTTATAGCAGCACCCAAAGCAATAGATATGGCAAATTCAGGTGTTTGGATTAACGTGTCAGGAACTAAGCCCTTTCCAGAAAAGTTTTTAACTAAAGTGCGCGCAAAAAAAATAGCAGCAATTGAGCCTGAAATAGTGGTTAATGTTGCCCAGGTTATTGCTCCTTTATAGTTTGTAGTTCCGCTACCGAATAGCGTTGCGACTCCTTTAAAATTATCATTTGCCCCATTGCTATAAGCCAGAAAACAAGCTGCTAAAAAAAGAATAATTAAAATCATATAGTATTATAAAGTATGAGTAGCCTTTTAGCCCGAATGTAAACAAAACACTAGTCGAAGTAGAACAAGATTAATTACATTTTAAATATTCAAGATTAGTCAATTTTTTATGCAATTATTAAAAAAATGTCAGTATTGCCGTTTTCATACGTCTGTTATTTAAAATAACAAACCAATGAGAGCACTCGTAATTTCTGGTGGTGGTAGCAAAGGCGCTTTTGCTGGTGGAGTGGCAGAATATCTTATCAACGATTGTTGTCATCAATACGATTTGTTTGTTGGTTGTTCTACAGGTAGCTTGCTAATGTCTCATTTGGCAATTGGGAAAATAGGCAAAATCAAAAAAGTATATACATCAGTTTCACAAAATGATATTTTTAGTATTAATCCCTTCAAGATAAAAAAAACAAAAACAGGCTATAAAACCTCTATACATCACTTTAATACCATTAGAACATTTATAAAAGGATGTCCAACATTTGGTGAAAGTGATAACTTAAGACAGCTAATTAGAAACAGCATATCCCGCGAAGATTTTAATGCCATAAAAGAGCATAACAAAAAAGTATTTTTTGCGGCTTCAAATCTTACGTTGGATACGATTGAATATTATAATTCAGATGATTGTTCCTACGAAGATTATTGCGATTGGGCTTGGGCTTCTTGCAATTTCACGCCATTTATGAGCATACTATCTAAAAATAATTATCAATATGCAGATGGTGGTTTTGGTAGTTATGTGCCAATTTTATGTGCGATTGAGAACGGAGCCTGTGATATTGATGTCATTATTTTAGAAAATGAAAACAACAATATAAAACATCCTATAATTAAAAATCCATTTTCATTATTATTCAGAACCTTTAAGTTTATGAACCATCAAAATAGTACGAAGGATATTATTATTGGGAAGCTCATTGGATTAAACAGAAAAGTGAATATCAATTTTTATTATACCCCTTATCAATTAACAGACAATCCATTAATTTTTGACGCGGAGCAAATGACACAATGGTGGAAAGATGGGTTTGAATTTGCAAAATCCAAAAACCCTGTTAGCTTTTGTCATATTCCAAGTACAAACTATTAACTATTAATATGATTATGAGAACCCTAAATCCTTTAGTAGAGCTTTCAAGCGCATTATTGCTTAATGTAAAATTAAATAAGGATACAGCCTCAGTAGAACACCAATTGAGAGTTGTTTCTTTAAAAGAATTACAGCATCAATTAAACAGTGATGACACTAAGAAAACATTTTGGATTAACATATACAACGCCTATTTCCAGATACTGTCTAATTCTGAAAAAGCTAAAATGGAAACCATTTTTACTGAAAAATCAATTCAAATAGCTCAAAATCACTTTAGTTTAGATGACATAGAACACGGCATTTTAAGAAAATACCGATGGAAATGGGGTTTTGGGTTTTTGTCCAACCCTTTTGTGTCTCCCTTAATTAAAAGTTTAGCGGTTCAAAAAATGGATTATCGCATTCATTTTGCTTTAAATTGTGGCGCAAAAAGTTGTCCGCCAATTGCTTTTTATACCTTTGAAAAACTGAATAAAGAATTAAATAATGCAATGGTAGCTTTCATTATTTCTGAAACTACTATTGATGAGTATAAAAAAACCGTGAATACATCAAAATTGCTACACTGGTATTGTGGGGATTTTGGAGGTAGTAAATCAGGCATTAAAAAAGTTTTACAACAAGTTTTAAATCAAGATTTCACTAACTATAAACTCTTATTTAATGAATATAGGTGGGAAACTCAACTTAATAATTTTATAACAGACTAATACATAATACAAATGAAAAAAACACAGCTTTATCTAATTTTATTAGTAATTGGCTTTCAATTTCAAGATTTGAACGCACAAAAAAATCCAAGACTAATTGAAACCAATTGGAAAACCGATTTATCCAAAAACAGTGTGCCACTAGATGAGTTTTTGACGCTGTTAAAACCAGACCAAATACCACCGATTAATTCACCAAGTTTCATAACAATTGAAGAGGCAAAAAAAACTTATTTTGAGCACGAACCCGTTATTGCTATTGAAATTAATAACATAGCAAAAGCATACCCGTTAAGCGTGTTAATGTATCACGAAATTGTAAATGATAATATAGGTGGTGTTCCAATTATTGCAACGTATTGTCCGCTTTGTAATGCCGCCATTGTGTTCAATAGAAACTTAGAATTTAAAGATGAAACCTATTTGCTTGACTTTGGTGTTTCAGGGATGTTAAGAAAAAGCGATATGGTCATGTGGGATAGACAAACCGAATCGTGGTGGCAACAATTTACAGGAGAAGCACTAGTGGGCGAATTAAATGGTGCTTCATTAGAATTTATTCCATCCTTACTTATTTCATTAAGTGATTTTTCAAAAAATTATCCTAACGGAAAGGTGCTATCAACTAACAACGGTATAGAAAATGTGGATTATGGCGAAAATCCCTATGTTAATTATGATAATATAGATAATGAAACACCATTTTTATTTAAAGAAAAAGTAGATGAAAGATTACCAGCTATGGAGCGCATCGTAGATATTTCATTTGATGGCATCACTAGAATTTATCCTTTAACAGCGATTAAAAAAGAAATGGTTATTAATGATGAAATAAATAACAATCCGATAGTCATTTTTCATGAAACGAAAACTTTATCAGTTTTAGATTCAAAAGAGATAGATAAATCAAAAGCGGTTGGGGCTGTTACGGTGTTTTCACCAAAAGTTGGAGATAAAACTTTAACATTCATATCAAAAGAACAAAGATTTTTTGATATTGAGACAAATTCAGAATGGACTATAGCAGGGAAATGTATCGCAGGAACTTATATAGGAGAACATTTAGAAACCATACGTAGTGGAAATCATTTTGCTTTTGCTTGGTTTGCATTTCAACCAGAATGCGAAATTTATGGACAATAAACTTCATGTTTTTAAATATAATTTACCTAAACCATTATGCATAAAATTAGTTATGAACTTTTTTTCAAGACAGTTTAACTAATCAATAATTCACAAATGAAATAATCAATAGGCCATAAAGTAACAGGCAAACAATAACAATAATGGAAGTCATATTAAAATCAGAAATCACCTGCCCAAATTGAGGACAAAAGAAAGAAGAAGAAATACCAATTCTTGCTTGTCAGTTTTTTTACGAATGTAAAAATTGTAAGAAGGTTTTACGTCCATTAGAAGGAGATTGCTGTGTGTATTGCAGTTACGGAAGAATTTTTTGCCCTTCAATTCAAGAGAAAGAGGTTATGAACTAAATATTTCTTGATAAGGATTATCTAATCTAGATAAAAAAATTAGAACATTTAAATGTTAAAATAATAACTACCTGTCAGGATTTCTAAAAAGCAGCGTCTGTTTATAAAATTACGTAATCTGTCAATCCAATAGAAACCTAAATGAAAGCGCTCTTTTCTCTTTTTTTTTTATTTAAAATGAACATGTTTTCTCAAACATGTTGTTCAGGCGGTGTACCACTATCAAATAATCTAGGATTGCCTAATGAAGGGAAAGGCGTACTTATAATGGGTTTAAATTACGACTATAATAACCTAAACACATTAAATGCAGGAACTGAAAAATTAGAGGATAATTCCCGGCAACGAATAACAAACTCAATATTGCTAAATGTTGGGTATGCGTTTACTGATAGATTTTCTGTTGAGACCCTTTTTACCTGGGTGAACCAAACAAGGACTATTAATCAATTCGGAAATGAAAATTTTACAGAAACTTCAGGCACTGGTGATGCTGTTTTATTGATTAAATACTCTATACCCGATTTACTGGGGAAGAGAACCATTTTAAACATAGGAGTAGGAACTAAAGTGCCATTTGGTAAATCTGATATACTTAGTGATCAAGGTATTCAACTTACTGCAGATCTACAGCCTGGTAGTGGTGCTTGGGATGGAATAGGATGGTTGTCTGCTTCCAAACAGTTGAATTTTAGACCATCGGCAACAGTATCTACGACTGCCACTTATAGATTTACGGGTGTAAATAGCTCTTATTTAAACAATGCGGCAACCTATGAATTTGGAAATGAAATACAAACAAACCTAGGATACTCAGATCAGTTCTTTATACTTAATACGCTATTTAATCCAGGGTTGGTTTTTAAGTATCGCAGAGCTTTTGAAGATAAAATAGATGATATAGGTATTCCAAATACAGGAGGCGAATGGTTTTTTATTCGTCCAGAACTAGGAGTTCAATTATCCCCTAAAATGAACATTATTTCAAGAGTTGAATTACCTATATACAGTAATGTAGTTGGTACTCAGCTAACTCCAACTGTTAGATTTACTATTGGAATTATAGTCAAGTTCAAAACAAAACAAACAAACATTTTAAATATAACACCATGAAAAAGAAAATTATGACATTCGTTTGTGCAGCTGGTTTATTAATTTCCTGTAGTTCAGATAGCACGCAAGACTCAAGTTTAAATGAAAACCCAAACAATAATCCAATACCAGGGTCAGGAACTGCTACTTGGAGTATTCCCCAGTCCGAAGTTTTAGATGGTGGCCCAGGGAAAGATGGTATTCCCGCCTTGGTAAATCCAAATTTTGGAACGATACAGAATATAAATTACTTATTGGAAAATAATTTAGTCATCGGGTTTAAGCAAGGTGATGACATTAGGGCATACCCTCACGCCATTTTGGATTGGCATGAGATAGTTAATGATAATATAGGAACTGTTTCAGTTGCTATTACCTATTGCCCTCTTACAGGCACAGGTATTGGATGGAATAGAGTTATAAAGGGGAAGGAAACTACATTTGGTGTTTCAGGATTATTGTATAACACCAATTTAATACCTTATGATAGAGAAACAAATAGCAATTGGTCTCAAATTTTGAATGAATCTGTTAATGGATCCTTGCTGGGCGAAAAAGCCGATTTGATTCAATTGTTCGAGACCGATTGGAAAACATGGAAGGCCTTATATCCAAATTCAAAGGTTTTGACTACCAATACAGGGTTTTCAAGAACCTATGGTCAATCACCTTATGGAGATTATAACACAAATAATAATCGCTTTTTATTTCCTGTTCCAAAGGACTCAAGGTTACCATCAAAAGAAAGAGTGCTTGCCATAGTTGATGGCAGTGATACAAAGGCTTATAGATTTGGAAGTTTTACTTCTAACAATATAATTAAAGATTCATTTAAAGGTAAAAATTATATGCTAGTAGGAAACGAAAATTTTATTGTTTCTTTTGAATTAGAGAGTAATACAGTAGAATTACAATTTGAATATGTTTTTTCTGGAACTGAAGTGGTATTAAAAGACAATGAAGGCTCAGAATGGAATATATTTGGAGAAGCTGTATCTGGGCCCAGAACTGGTCAGTTTTTGAAACCTGCTCCTGCATTTATGGCATTTTGGTTTTCAATACCTGCATTTTATACCACTGAGATATATAGTAATTAAACAAGAGTTTTATTATTTAAGACAATTAAAATATTTTTCAATCTCATTGTTAAATAAATTTAGTAATAATTAAAAAAAAAGTGCGACTATTTAGTCGCACTTAATGGTTCTAAAATTTTCTCTTCAAATTCTTGAAAAGTCCTTCGGGCATATTTGACTTTATTTTTTTTAAGAGCAAATACAACGTATCTATTAACTTATAATCACCAATATTATCGCGCCCTGTCGTTCCATAACTCCCTCTCAATTTACCAAAGCTTATTATTAAGAAATTCGATAAGATGAAAGACTTTAAAATATTAGACACCAAAGAATTTGTTAGGGATATTCTTGAAAAGACAAAATTGTTCAGGTATGAGTGTAGTTAAAGAAATATTTTTTATGGATAACATACTGGGGTTTATTGGGTTAAGAAGTTACAACCCAAAACACAAAGATGCTTTTATACCAATGGACTATATTAAAAAAGTATTTGAAGCACATAAAACCTTTATAAATTAATTGACGAAAGCAAACCAAATGCAGCCGATTAAATAGAGTTAGATTTTGAATTAAGAATTAATGATTATGGAAATAGATTTTAATTTAAGTAAAGAAAAAAAGCACGATTTGTATTACCAAGCGTTAATAATGGCTTTTAAAACATTTCTTGAAGAAGAGCAAAGGGAAAACATTTTTACCGAAAAAAAGATTAATGAGTAAAATAGAAGCTGCAAGAGAATTGTATAAAATGTAATATGATTTAGAACAAAAGACAGATGACACAACAAGAAAAAGATTATTACTCACTTGTGATAATCATATTATATAGAAAAGTATATATATTTTATAATATGTAATTTTATTTTGTTTTACGAAATTTGGTATTATCTTTGTTTAACATTAATTGAAATTTTTAAATGCGTATAGTTACTTATAAAAGAATACTGGAGTTTTCAAAAAAGCACGCAGATACAGAAAACCCTTTAGGTTTTTGGTATCATACAGCAACATCAAAAGATTGGAATAACCTCAATGACATTAAGCAAACTTTTAATAGTGTTGATTATGTTGGAAACAATCGTTACGTATTCAACATTAAAGGAAATGATTATAGACTGGTTACCATTATTTCGTTCAATGCTAAAAAGGTTTACATACGGTTTATTGGCACACATTCCGAATACGATAAGATTAAGGACATTAAAAATATTTAGAAATGATACAGACAGAAAAAGAATATAAGGCCATTGTAGAACGTATTGAAATTCTTTTACAAGACGCGGACAACATTGAGAACACAGATGCCAAAGGCTACATTGAGTTAAATATATTGTCTGACCTGGTTGCAGATTATGAAGAACAAACATCCCCAGTTAAAAAACCATCGCTTACTGAAGTTATAAAATTGCGCATGGCTGAAATGGGATTAAACCAAAAACGATTATCTGAGCTTTTAGGGATAAGCACCTCACGCATCAGTGAATATTTAACTGGCAAAAGCGAACCAACTTTAAAGGTAGCAAGAGATATTAGTGTTAAACTGGATATTGATCCGACAATAGTTTTAGGGGTTTAGTTTTTAATTATACAACTTGAAGAAAGGAATATCTGAGGAAGTTTAGATAAACAATAAATTTATCAACTCATTTATCAACTAAAAAACAAAGCCCAGTAATATCAATACATACTGGGCTTATTAGTGGAGTCGGAGACAACGACGAGAATCTGAACTTTATAGTGTTTATATGGCTTCCAAAAGGTTCTGTTTTTAGAGGTCACCGAATTGGTCTCGATTTAACAAACTTTAACATTTGGGTTTTGTTTATGAATTCAAAGTGTATCAAAACGATACAAATTTGTTTTTTTGATTCGCGAATCACGAATTGGTTTTTTGAACAATCAAAAATGATGAACAAAAGTATTCAATCTTTAAGAGTCAGTATTTTAATTAATTTCTCATTGACATAGTAATTTCCTGTACCTAATTTTTCTTTTTTTAAAACATTGTCTTTAGCTAACAAATTCAAATATTTAGAGGCGGTTATTCTAGACACCCCTAAATCATTTTCTATAAACTCAATTTTTGTATAGGGATGCTTGAATAAGTTGTTCAATAAATCTTGGCTATAAAATTTGTAATTGTTTCTTAACAAGTTCTTATATTCATATATTAAGTCTTTAATTTTTCCAATTAAAACGATTGTTTCTTTTGAAATTTGTTCTACACTATCTAACATATATAGAATCCAATTTTCCCAATTATCAGTTTCTCTAACCTCTTGTAAAAGTTTATAGTAATTTACTTTATTTTCAATAATATATCGGCTTAAATAAAGTACTGGTAAATTAAGTAAATCATTCATTACCAAATACAAGACATTTATGATACGTCCTGTTCTTCCATTACCATCATAAAAAGGATGAATGCTTTCAAATTGATAGTGAATGATTGCCATTTTAGTTAAACTATCAAAATCAGAGATTGCAGGATCATTTATGTATTTTTCAAGATTTGTCATTAAATCTAGAATTGTGTTATAGTCTTGCGGAGGTGTATATACAATTTCTCCTGTTGTTGCATTTTTCAAAGCAGTACCTGGAACTTTTCTAAAACCAGCATTGTTTTTTTCTAATTCAGATTGAATTACTATAATATCATTGTTTGTTAATATTTTATTTTTTTTAATAAAACTAAACCCTTTTTTTAATGCCGAGATATAATTTTGGACTTCCTTAGCATTTAATGATTTAAAACCTTCAAGGTTTAATTCTGCTTTAAAAATATCATCATGAGTTGTTATTATGTTTTCGATTGCAGAACTGTCCTTCGCCTCTTGAAGCCCTAATGTGTTAATTAAAATGTTTTCATCTGGGATGCTAGAGACAATGCCTTTTAACTCTGCTAATGCTCGGTGTGTTGAAGCTAATTTTTTCAGTACTTTTCTGCTTTCCACATCATGTTTAAGCGGAAGTTCTTTTAAATTTTCTGAATCCATTATGTATAGAAATATTGATTTTCTTTACAAAGGTAATTTATTATGATAAGAAAATTCAATTTTCTTATCATAACTTCATTGAATGATAAGATATTCTAATTTATTTATCAGTAACATGTTTTATCAAAAAGGACTCCTTACACCTTTATTATATCTAATTACATATAAAATAGTGATTTTAATTAATATTATATGTTTTTGCGTATAATTTGTTATATTTGTGTATAATTATATTTAATTACATATAATGAAAGAATTATCAGAATTTGTAAAAGCCCGTAGGAAAGAGGTTGATTTAACACAAGAAGAATTCGCCGATAGAGCAGGAGTAGCGCTTACAGTAATCCGGAAAATAGAGCAAAACAAAACAAATTTAAACTTAGGTAAAGTGAATCAAGTTTTAAAAATGTTTGGTCATAAACTTGTTCCAGTAAGTTTAAAAGAATTAGAAGATAATGAGACAAGCTAGAATATATTATGACAAGGTGTTTTGTGGCCTTTTAACAGAGACTAATGACGGCGATTTTACTTTTAATTATAATAGAGATTATATAAATCAATATCCTAATCAGTTTATAACCTTTACAATGCCAGTTAGTAATACTGAATATAGAGACAAGCGTTTGTTTGCGTTTTTTGAAGGTTTAATTCCTGAAGGTTGGTTATTAGATATCGCTTCGAAAAGCTGGAAGATTAACAGAAATGATCGTATGGGTTTGTTACTTGCGTGTTGTAAAAACTGTATTGGTGCGGTAAGTGTAGAACCTGTAAATGAAAACTATGAGTAAATGTTTGTATTGTTATAAAGATGTTGATTCGGATAGCGATTTTCATGAGGCGTGTAGTCTAACTTTTTTTGGAACTGAAACACCACCAAAAATAGAATACTCATTAGATGATATGAATGAGTTGGCATTAAAGGTCGTTGAGAGAAGTGTCTCAGTTCCTGGTGTTCAACCAAAATTATCAATGTCAGTATTGAATGATGATAAAAGAGATAGCAGACTAACCGTAGTTGGCGCATTAGGCGGAAATTTTATTTTCAAACCACCATCACAAGATTATGCTGAAATGCCAGCAAATGAACATTTAACTATGAAGATGGCAGATTTGTTTAGCATTGATGTTGTACCTCATTCTCTTATTAAATTAGCTTCTGGTGAGCTGTCATATATTACAAAGCGTATTGATAGGGCAGAAGATGGCTCCAAAATACATATGATAGACATGTTTCAAGTTTTGGAAGCATTCGATAAATATCGAGGCTCTATGGAGCGTATTGGAAAAGCAATTGAAACTTATGCCGAAAACACTCTTTTAGATAAGTTGCGGTTTTTTGAACTCACTATATTTAGCTATCTGACGGGAAATAACGATATGCATTTAAAAAATTTCTCGATGATAAAGTCATCGTACGGATGGGCTTTGTCGCCAGCTTACGATTTATTGAATGTCAAAATCGTAAATCCAGAAGATACAGAAGAACTGGCTTTAACTATTGGCGGCAAAAAGAAAAAATTATCAATGCAAAATTTTGATGAATTTGGAATTGGTATGGGATTGTCAACAAAACAAATTGATAGTGTTTTAAAACGTTTTAAAGAATTAAAGAAGGACGCTTTAAGTCTAATTGAAATGTCCTTCTTGAGTGAGGAGATGCAAACCAGATATGCAAAAACTCTATTAAGTCGATTTAAACTTTTTAATAGTGATGAATAAATGTTTTTTTGTCATATCAGGTGTTCATTATTACGGAGTGTTCAGTGTCAATGAACATCATTAAAAAATGAACGAGGCTTATATAACGATTTTATCATTTAAAATTTCTATCAATTCTGCATCATAATACTTATAGATATCAGGAATATTCAAAACTGTTATCTTTTTATAATATTCAGAGCCAGTGTGTTTTTGGATTTGGTCAAGATGTCTTTTTTCCATTACAAAGACTTTATCTGCCCATTGTAAAAGCTCTTCCGTTAATTCAGTAGTTCCTTCCTTTCTGCAAATTTTGATGTTTGTTCCAGCACTAGAAAAATCATGGTCTTCATGTTTTGATGAAAAGTAATCTTCAGCAGTTCTTGACCGTTGCTTGTTTGCCGAACATATAAAAAGAATTTTCACGAATGGTTAGTTTTATATCAAGTTTTTCACCTCCAGACACAAAAATAGCTTACTTTAATTGGTTATGAAAACTGTTTTATCTAAATTCGTGTTTTGCGATTCGCGATTCGCGAATTGCGAATTGATAAAAATTGAGTTATGAAAAAGCATAATGGAATGCGTCCACAGGATTTGGTCATTTTACTTAAGATTATAGCTAAAGGAGAGGAAAATTGGAGGATGAAAGACATAGCGTATGAATTAGGTATCAGTAATAGCGAAGTGAGTGAATCACTTAATCGCAGTGTTCTGGCTGGTCTTATCGCAGGTGATAAGAAGCGAGTAATGAAGACATCATTACTGGAATTTTTAAAGTATGGTTTGAAATATGTCTATCCACAACGGCCAAGTGCAATGGTGCGGGGAGTGGCTACAGCTCATAGCGCTATGCCATTGTCTGAAATCATCCAAAGTGACGAGATTTATGTGTGGCCTTATGCTGAAGGAAATGAGCGTGGGTTTTCCATTGAACCGTTGCATGCCAACGTACCCAAAGCAGTATTGGAAGACAACAAACTTTACGAATTGCTGGCTTTGGTGGACGCATTGAGACTAGGAACTGTAAGAGAACAGAATTTAGCAATAGAAGAACTTGAAAACCATTTTCAATGAAGAATACACTCATTAACCGAAGGATTATTGAAAGAGTGGCCATTGCTTTAGATGAACTAAACGATGATGTCGTCTACGTTGGTGGAGCAACAGTAAGTTTATATGTCAATGACCCTGCTGCGAAGGACGTGAGAGCAACCAAGGACATTGATATTAGTGTTGAAATCGCATCTATTTTCCAATTAGAAGAATTAAGAGAGAACCTTACCTCTAAAGGATTTATTCAAACAGCAGATTTAAAAGTGATATGCAGGTTTAAACTGGAAGAAATTCTACTTGACGTGATGGGAACAAAACCTATAGGCTGGGCACCTGCAAATCCATGGTTCGAATTGGGATTTGAAAAAAGGGAACTCATTGAGTTGGATAATTTATCCGTTCATATTATGCCTTTGCCTTATTTTTTGGCGAGTAAATTTGTGGCTCATAACGATAGAGGTGGGAACGATCCAAGAATTAGCCATGATTTTGAAGATATTGTTTATATATTGGACAATAGGACTGATTGGCATGACATTATAATTAGTTCTGAAAATAAAGTTAAAGCTTATTTAATGACTCAATTTCAAAACATTTTGGAATCAAATAAGATGCAGGAGGCAATTTTAGGAAATTTGGACTATGGAACTCAAGAAGTGAGGTATAAAAAAATCATTTCTAAAATAGAGAAATTATTTAATAAAAATAATGGCAAATAGTAAACACGCACATTACCGCTACAATCTAATGGATGATTGTTTTCGAAACAAGTCATTTAGTAAGACAGAATTATTAAACTTCATCAATGATAGATTAACAATTGAGTATGATGGAGAAAGCATTCAATTACGCCAACTTGACGAGGATTTAAAAGTCTTTAGGCGCAAGGAAAATGGCTTTAATGCACCTTTACCTCAAAATATTAGAACCCTTAAATATTCCAAACCGAATTTTTCAATTTCTGAACGTCCGCTATTGGATTACGAACACTATTTAATCGACGCCACCAGAAAACTTATTGAACGTTTTGAGGATCATCCTAAATATAACAACCTAGCAGAAGCTTTGATAAAGTTCCAAGATGAGGAAGAACAAGACGATGATAATTCAAGAATTTTGTTTTACGACCACAATGAAGAATATCGCGGAATAAAATATTTAAAGCCACTATATCTGGCGATTCGGAAAAAACAAATTCTACAAATAACATTTCAAGGTTTTAAAGACCAAGAATCAAAAACGTTTGAGTTCCATCCGCATGTACTTAAGCAATACAACAGAAGGTGGTTTGTGTTTGGTTTGAACTACACTTCAGGGATTAAGGAATGGAGCATCCCATTAGACGAAAGGCTCATTGATTTTAATGTAATTAAAAGTAATGACTATATAGAATCGGATACCGATTGGGATACCTTTTTTAGAACAATGGTAGGTGTTGTAAGGAAAGATTCAACGATTGAGAAAGTAGTATTACGTTTTTACAATCATCGTGAAGATTATTTTAAAACAAAACCCTTTATACCGGATTATGATGAATTTTTTGAAGAGGAAAAACAAAATCAAGTTTGGTTTGAAACCATCATAAATAAAGAACTGATGCAACAAATACTCTCTTACGGGAAGGATGTGGAGGTGCTTGAACCAGAACAATTAAAAGAGCAATTGAGGGCGCATTCGGAAATTATGTACGATTATTACAGTAACTAACTATGCATTCATACTGCACAAAAAAAATCTAAATTGCATCAAAATATTTTAAATGGGATTCTTTCACTCTGTTCTTCAAAAGCATAATTTAGACCGTCACGATGGCAGATCGCTTTGGCAATATAATCTCACTGATTTTGAGGTTAAAAAATTACAGTCAATACTTCAAAACGTAGATCCAAATTTTATGGATTCTCGAGACGCTACGCTTTGGATTTCTCTGTGGTGGCAAACACATTACAATGGTGGGAGAATGAAGAAGAAGGTGGCAGCGTTTGACGCCTTAGGAGGTAGTATTACTCATAAGATTAAAAGTAGTGATTTTTTTGAAATTGCCAAAGAGGGAGCTGAAAGGTTACAGATTGACTGGATTAGGCAAACAAAAGTTTTATATTTAAGAACAATTTTGCTACAAGGTGGTCTACCCATCAAACATATTAATGAAAATTCTAGCGCTTACACAACGCTACTAAATGCTATCATCTCTGAAAATATTACAACCATTGACGAGATTAAAAACAATCCAAGAATTTACAGATACTTGCCTAAATCTTCTCAAAACGATTCCATTTTTCAATGCTGCTTGAACTTTATAAGAGATTTCCTCGATTCAGAAGACGAACGACCCTCTTCTAAATTAATACAGAATGAATCTCTAAGTAAAGGTTTAAGTGTACAAAAACTAAAATTTAAGCAACGGATTCGTGCTAAAAAACCGACCATTTACTGGACATTAGATTTAGTGGAAAAATCTATTCAATTAAACTTCGATTTTATGGACAATTACACTTTTTCTAACGTTAGCACTAATGATGATAACTACAATGCTCGCCAAGAATTAGAAGATGTTTTGGGATTTGAGCCTAAAGCTAAAGCGTATCCAATATACTATGAAGATAAAAAAATAGTGGAGTTCGTAAAAAATAGGAAAGGTGACTACAAGACAATAACATTCCATGATGCTAACATAAAATTCTCTAAAGGAGAAATCCCAAAGCTGTTTACTTTTTCAAATGATGAAGAATGCTCCCTTGATGGACTTGTCCAGTATTACATTGACCTCTCACAGCCAAGCTTATGGATAAAATCTGGAAAGAATACACTCAAAGCTGTTAGAGGTACAGGATGCAATCAAGATAAAGCTTTTGTACTTGCTCCAAATAGTTTTTCTTGTGAGAAATCTTTTGAGATTCTGGAAATGTACGAGGAAACCCTTAAGCTTTATAGTTTTGAAGGTGCTTTAAATTTTTATAAGAACAACAACTGCTATTTATTCCAGACCAAGGTTGCCTCCTTTGATTGGTATATCCAATCTAATAGACCAGCCTGGATGTCTAATACTGATCAAGTAGTAATTAATGGAAAACCAAAAGTTTTCGTTTTTGATTCATCAAATAATAGAATCCAAAACTCCGACATGGAAATTGACCTTAAAGTTAAAAGCTCCACTTCTTCTTGGCAGTCATTAAGCCAGATATCGCACTTAACAAGGGGTTGTCACGAATTAAGACTAAAATTTGACAATATTTACGCTTATGACTCCATTTACAACATCGGTAACCTAGACTGTTCTTTAGAAAAGTCATTGACCACTTCGAAAGCTTCATTTAGCAACGCCAATTCTTTTGACATACGTTTAGATGAAGGTGTAGAATACGATATATTAATTAAGGATGACCAATTCGAAATACAATTAGACGCGCCCTGCAAGAAAATTCCAAAAAAGATATGGGGTCGTATAAAACAGGGTAGTCAAAGATCACTACGTTTTGCACTAAGCACACCATTTACTGGAGCAGCACTTGTTGCGCCAAATGGAGAAAGAGTTGAAGAAAATACTATTGTAAATATTGATAATGCGAGTGGCTATCGTATTCTGGCAAATATTAATTGTGACTTCATCATATCATTTTCTAATCGTCTTCAACCAGACATTGCTACAAGTAAGCAACTGAATAGAGAAGCCACACCTCTTATGGAGTTCATTGAAATTTGTATGCCCTTGTTTTTTTTAGGAGATTTATACGATAGGAATAATGAAATAAAAGTTATCATTATATCGCAACAAAATCGAAAATTAAGATTTTCTTTTAAGCTCAAGCAATTTACTCATACCTTATATCACGCTCCAGAAAAAATACCATACTTCACATTATTTAAGTCCACCGAAAAATTAAATCTTCAGGCGATACCTTTGAATTGCAAAGTTGAAGACATCAAACCTTATCCAGTTTTTTCCGAAAATGACACGTATCAAATTACTCCTGTAGAAAATATTCATCAGTGGGTAATAGTCTCTGATGAAAAGGCCAAACAAAAGCTTCGTCCCACTTATATTGAAACTATTAACATTGATCATAAATTAGTTCCAAACGAACGTATTTTACAATATCATGATAAACTTTTGAGTGAATCATTAGAAGCTGAATGTTGGCAAGAATTTATGGCATATTTTCAATTGTGCAAAAGGTTTGAAATTCCGTTCAGCACATTTGATCAGATAAGAGCTATTCAGCGGACACGAGAATGTGCGATGAAAGCATTTTTCTATTTGCTTAGTAACGACGTTAAAGGTGCATTTGCCGCTGATGATGCAATACAGCTTGAAAACGAACTTGGTTTTTGTTTTCACTGGATTAGTGCTAACTTTTGGAGTGACTATTTTGAAAAGACCTTGCTTGTAATCGGAGATAATCAACCCTCTTTTTTGGCATCTGAAGTAATGTGCTATTTTAATGCCTCCAAATGCCCCAAAATTTTGAATTTCATATTTAATCCACAAATGAATGTGGAGCAATTGTCCAATGCTATACTGCAAAGTTACAGTTCCGAATTACACGAAAGAGTATTGAAAGAATTACCTAAAGACTCGCCTTTTTGCAGCTCTCATTATGACATTCCAATTGAAAAGCACAACCGCATTGAATTTCTTTTAAAAAGTGCTTTAGCTGCTGCTGAATCAATCAAAGGAACTGATGATCTAAATAGAAACCTTTGGGGATATGGTGTTGGAAACACAAAAATGCGTCGTTATGTACAATATGCCCAATCGTTACAACCAGAATTATACGAACACGTTATTACATATGTATTAAAACAAGACTAAAATGAACTTTACTGAATTTAAACAAAACACTCGCGAAAGACTAATCCATACAATTTGTTCTCTTTGGGCTACGGGAGATAGAAAACTTCAAGAGAAATTTGAAGAATTATTTGATAAAGAGCCTCTCATTGCCCCAGCCGTTTTTCAGGCGATGTTTCCTTGGGAGCCTGGCAAGATTACCTTTCAAGAAGTAAAAACTTTTGATCAAGATTTTAAGCAAGCTCTTGATAAAATAAAAAATGATGATCTGCGGTTTCCGCTTTCGCGAAAACCCTATAAACATCAAATAAAAAGTTGGAGCGCTACGCTTGAAAAAGGAAAAAGTATCGCTGTAACAACAGGAACTGGTTCTGGTAAAACAGAATGTTTTATGCTGCCCGTATTGCAAGATCTACATCGTAATTGCAAAAACACACAGCAGGTAAATGCATTATTTTTATATCCTCTGAACGCTTTAATTGAAAGTCAGAAACAACGTCTGCACGCATGGTGCAGTGAACTAGGAGGTCTTACTTATGCACAATTGACGGGTCAGACTTCAGAACGCGCAAACCATAGTGATCAGGAAAATGCGCTACCACAGCTTTTATCGCGCAAGCAAATCAGAAATACGCCACCTAACATTTTATTTACGAATCCTACAATGCTGGAATATATGCTCGTACGAAATCAGGACATTCCCATATTAGAGCAAAGTCAAGGTAGTCTTAGGTGGATTATTTTAGATGAAGCACACACACTAACGGGCAGTAAAGCTGCTGAAACTGCGCTCTTGTTGCGACGTGTTGTAAATGCCTTTGGTGTAAAAGCCAAAAGCCTTCGATTTGCCATAACTTCGGCAACTGTGGGCAGTGACAACGATGAAACCCTTAAGCAATTTATGAGCGATTTATGTAATATTGAAAAGACTCAAATTGAAATAATTAGCGGGAAAAGGATTATAGATAATATAGATAATGAATCTATTGTTGAGAAATATGGTAAAGAGAATGGTAAAGAAATAATCAATTTCAGAGAATATATTTTTAAAAAGGAACACCTCAGAGAAGATGAAATCAAGTTCCAAAAATTAACGTCAGAAGCTTCATCTATTAGTGAAATTATAGATTGGCTTGGTGATCAGAAAATTGAGAATGAAAATATATTGCCCTTAAGAGGTCATTTCTTCGCTCGTGCTATCTCGGGGATTTTTGCATGTACGAATCCAGAGTGTAACGAGGAAGGACCAAGAATATGGAATAGTTTAGGACGCATTACCAGTTACAAAGAAATCACCTGCGGCTGTGGACATCCGATGTATGAACTAAAGTCGTGTCGAAGTTGTAGTGAACCTCTATTTGAAGCTCAAGTTCAAACAATCAAAAATAATCGCATCCTATCCCAGACTACTGCGCAACAATTTGAAGCATTTGCATTTCATAATGAATGGGAAGACGAGGACGGAGAAGAACTAACCCAAAACGCACAATCTATCTATTTTGTGCCAAACTCTGATCGGGTGCGTAATGAAGATGCTATGGACTTTGGTATTTGTTCTCAAGGTATGATTGATTCTTCGAAAGATCTTTTTAGCTATTCTGAGGCATCCTGTCCCTGTTGTAGCAGTAATTTAAATCGCGAGCCTTTCGGTTATAGATTAGGCACCGTTCAAACAAACCGGTCTCTATCGGATATTATATTAGATCAAACACCTGAAAAACCAAGTAAAAAGGCAGAATATCGAGGTCGTAAATATATATCCTTTAGTGATAGCCGTCAAGGTACTGCTAGATTATCAGATAATATCAATAAAGACCAAGAGGCAGATTGGGTACGATACCACACTTATCACTATCTTCTAAAAAAGTTTTACGCCAATAAAACAGACGATGATCCGCAGGAATTAAAAAGATATTTAGAAACTCAAAAGCAAGAGTTAGAAAAACCTGGATTATTAGGTATTCAGAAGAGAAAAATACAAGAAACAATAACGGAAATTGAACAACAGCTAATTAGCAACGATGATAAAACGGCAAGTAGAGTTTCAATACCAGAATTATTAGACCAGTTTTTAACAAGTTATAGTGGTGGGTTCAAAACTTTAGCGAAGAAATTAGCCCACATCGACAGCATTACTGAACAAAATAATGTTTACCCAAGTGCCATTATCCGTGATCACTTTTCACGTAAATTAATGCGCCAGCGTAGTCTTGAGAATTTGGGTTTAATCAAGGTTGTTTACCCTTCTTTAGATAGGGTTACTGCGCCTAAAGCAGCACTATCATTTGGAATAGACGATGCTGAGTATAGAGACTTATGCAAAATCGCAATTGATTTTGTAATACGTCTCAATAGCCATATCAACTTGGATGGACGTATATTACCGTACATAAATAGTTTTCCAAGAGAGATAAAAATTTACCCTTCAAATAGCGATATCGCTCCTAAATTTCCGTCTTACAGCAATAATAATAAACCATCACGATTTGTCCTACTCTTATGTGCTGGACTAAATTTGGATAGCGTTGATTTAAGGGACGACCCTGAAAGGGTAGATGATTTAAATGGTTTATTAGTTGCTATTTGGTCAACCTTATCTTCTACTGTTTTATCGGCACCTGATAGTGATGGAGGTCGATTAATGAATTTTGAAGAAAAAGCTGTTCTTGAACTTGCAGGAGGGATAGTGCTATGCCCTAAGAATAAACGAGCCTTAGATGTTTCTTTTAGAGGTTTTAGTCCTTGGATTACGGGAAGATTGGAGCAAGAAACTTTTGATACTTACAAAATTGATCAAAATAAGAAATTGACTTTTAAACCCTATGCTAATCCTTTTCATATAGATGAATTCAACAATTTGATTAGTCCCGAAACCGCCTCTAAAGATTTAGACACTTATAAAACAGATATTTTATCAAAAGGATATTGGACTGATTTACACGAGAAAATCCATCTTCCTAATAAATTATTTGCTTCTGGTGAGCATAGTGCGCAACAAAAGAAAACCCGCTTAGAAAACCTTGAAAGTCAATTTAAAAAAGGTAGCATCAATATTTTGAGTTGCTCTACCACAATGGAAATGGGTGTGGATATTGGAGGCATTTCTGCTGTGGCCATGAGTAATGTGCCACCAATGCCTGCAAATTATCTACAACGTGCTGGTCGTGCCGGTCGTCGAAATGAATCTAAATCCTTGGCGGTAACAGTATGTCCACCTCATCCGATAGGTTTACGCAGTTTCTTAAAACCCGAATGGGTATTAGAACATAAAATCGCAAGTCCAGCGGTAAGTTTTGATAGCCCAACTGTTATACAACGACATGTCAATTCACAATTATTAGGCATGTTTTTAAGGTCTGATGAGAATGCGGCAACTGGGCTAGGTGATAAAGTGGATAAATTTTTCTTTCCGGATGAACAGCAACCTGGACCTACTAGATCACAATTATTTCTAGATTGGCTAGATGAAATAGATGTTGCTGTTGTTGAGAGTAGTTTGACTGAGCTTGTCAAAAACACAACAGCGGCATCACATTCTAGTGTTCAATTAATACGTGAAGTAAGGAGAAATTGGGCGCAACTGATAAATAATACGCAACGAACCCTGAAGGATTTTGACGAATCTTTAATACAGCTAAAGGTGGAATGGGATGAAGAAAGTGCTGAATACAAGGCTTTAGGTTTTAAAAGAAGAAATTTTGTCAAAAAAAGTATTCTAACCTATCTGGCTCAAGAGCAATTTATCCCTAATGCTGGTTTGCCCGTAGATGTTGTAGAGCTGGATCTAATAAACATGGAATATTTAAATAATAAAAGAAATCGAGATACTACAAATAATGACAATCCTAGCTACACATTGCAGCGAGCATTAATCGAGTACGCACCAGGTAATGAAATTATGAAAGACGGAAGAGCTCACGTCGTGTCTGGTATTACGATGAATAATCTATATGGTGACCAGGCCTCAAGAGAGGTTTTACAAGCTTGTAGCAGTTGTGGTTATCAGCACCGGTTGAAAACGAGCGAATCCATAAAAAAAGAATGCCCAGAATGTAAAGCAGAAAGCCTAATGGGTATAAATATGGGTGAGAATACTGGCGGGTTTACTGAATTAATTCAGCCAGCTGGATTTGCCGTAGATATTAGAGAACAGCCCAAGCGCGCAACACGTGGAATTAGTGGTAGACAGTATCTTGAACCTTTACTGCTTGGCTTAAAACCTTGGCATAACGAACGAGGTTTTATGTTTAGCTTTCGAGAAAGCGATACTTTAAATCAAGGTAGCATACTGTTCTACAACATTGGTGAAGGCAATGGTTATAGTGTTTGCCTAAACTGTGGCAGAGCATCTACAAATTCAGATAGTCTAAGAAGCCACAAAAGATTACGTGGTGGACAGAGTACTACTGGCGAAAGTATTTGTGACGGAAATGTGAAAGATAATGTTATTTTAGGAAGTGATCTGCAAACTGATTTCGTTGAACTTTTACTAAGACAACCCGATGATACTCTGATAAATGATGTTGTGTTACTTAATAGTTTAGGCGTTGTGCTTTCTAAAGCTCTAACGACTCATTTAGGAATAGAAGAAAATGAAGTTGAATATGGCATAAAGCGGTATAGAACTTATCGTACACTGTTCTTTTACGATACAGTACGCGGTGGTGCCGGTTACAGCACGCAATTTACCACACACTTTGAAACCCTACTCAAAGTAGCTCTTGAATTGTGTAATTGTAGTTGCGAATCTGCCTGTACTAGGTGTCTAATAGATCGCCGTTCTCAATGGAGTGCTGATTCTTTAGACAGACACATTGCTAAGCAATGGTTAGAACAGGCACTGCAAATAGAATTACCTGTTGAATTGTTAAGCACATATCCCGATGCTCGATATACTTATCGTTCTTGTAAAAGAGAGATTAATCAGCAGCTTTATACAAAGGATATGGAGAGTATAACATTTTGCCTGACTTCAGACATAGCTCTCTGGGATACTGACAAAATTAAATCACTTAGAAATTGGCAAGATAAAGGTATAAAAGTGCAATTAGCAACTGACACCCAACCTGTAGTGTCATCCATAAATGATATTCTTACGTTGCGCTATTTACAATATGATAATTTTTCACTTGTTACATATACTGGTAAGCCATCTCGATATAAACCTGTTGTAATTTTCAAAATAAAAAATAATGAATCCCAAACATTGGTTACAGAGACGCCACTTTTTAAAGATGGAAATATTTGGTTAGATGATCACGAACTTGTGACCTATCGCGCAAATATTCCTGAACCAAATTACAACCAGTTGATTATACCGCAAATTGATCAAACCAAAATATGGGAAGCTAGAATTTCAAGTTTGCCACAAAAGTCAACGAATACAGATTTAGCAACGATTGCATTATCAAAGATGAATGGAGTGGTGGATTGTCTTAAAAAACTGAAAGATGGGTCGTTTAAAGTATCTTATTTTGATAAGTTTAATAACTCTGCGCTCTCGGCAAATTTAACCATAAATTTTGTGAACCGTATTGCTACTCTAATTGGTATAGAAGTAGAAAGTTTAGATGTAATAGTTGGTAAGCAATCTTTTCAAGAGAATAATAGAGAACAATTGATTTTCTTACCTTTCTATAGATCTAATGATTTCTCTGCGTATTTGAAATCTACCTATCAAGGCTATCCTATAGATGTTGAGTTTCAAGAGGTAATGCCGCATTACAGATACTTTCGATTTGAAGGATTAGAGAGTTCATTTGAGATACGCATAGACGCTGGCATCGCTCACGGAATTGGCACGCCACATCGCCCTCGAAATGTTAATCAATGGATTGATGACTCAATCACGATTTATAAAAGAAAAGAATTTCAACATGACCTTATTTATACATTGACAATACAATGAAAGTATTTAATTAACCTGCAAACTTCTATAAAATCAATACTCAAATAAATATGGAAAACATTACCCTAAATTTGAGCCGAATAGTATTCCTAATCGGCTCATAATATATAATTTTATAGAGATTACAAATCGTTCCACCCCATTTCTCTACATTTCGCGAAAAGCTTCATTCCGAGAAAAGAGGTTCACTACAACAATCTTGAACCCTGTCGCAGAAATAGCGATAGCGTCCGCTTCAGAAACAAAGTCACTTCATCCTTTTAATCCACAAAGTTTTAAAATTCAGAACGAGACGGACTGCATAACCGGTCGCACACTCCCTTTTATAAGTCCTTACTCATACTGAATTTTAGAGTGGTTACTGAAAAGGTAACGTGAAGGCTCTATGGGAAGTAAATGGAATTGAATGAATCGCACGTTCATAGTTCTGACAAAATTATTTCAAAAACATTCTTAATCAAGTTCATTTGAAAAGGAAAACGCTCTGGATATAATAAGTATATGGATTTATGCCATTATGGCAACTAATTGACAGCATTTTATATCAAATTATATGGCCTAAATTTTGGTCTATATTGATGAAATTCAAAAACTTAAAGTCTAATCTTTCATATGTTTTTTTGAGAATAATTTAAGAATGAAAATTAATCCTGTTAAAAAATGAATTACGTACAATCATCCAGAAATGGTTTTTTAGCTTTTGACAAAAAGTATGAAAGCACCGAAATGAAATGAAGGAATGGAATAGCAAGAGGGTAACACGCTGACGCTATGTTACCTTATATTCATATTTCACAATATTCTATATATCAGTTATTTATATTCCATTCCTATCGAGTTTAATCACAATCTTGATTTGTTTTTTACTAAAAAACGTCGGCAGCCCAATGAATTAGGAGAATTTTTTCTGAAAAAATGGATAAAAGCTTAAAAAAAGAACGATTTGAATCCTTGAAAATCAAGGTGTCCGTTGCAGGGAAATTTAGAAGATTTTGCAAAACATTGTCAAAATCTCAATCGATGACACTACTCTTAATGCTTGAATTTTTTGAGGATAACGGTTTGTCTCCGAATGAATCAATAGGACCACGAATGGAAACTTTGGAGCGTAGACTCTCTATACTCGTCAAAAAACGAATGAATGGTATGATTGCTATTATGAAGGATATAGAGAAGCATCAAACGAAGCCAACCGTTGGAATGATGCAAACCTTATTTGCTGAAATCGAACCCAAGAAAAAAAGACCACTTATGATAGCGAAAAGTGCGGAAGAAGTTAAAGCTCAATATGAAAAGAATAAAGCTAAAGATGAAGCAGAAACAAAATCAAAAATAGATAATAGATGGAACACGTAAATTATATCGTCCAACTCAATATGACGTTCGAGCGATTTCATAATGACACTCGTATAAAACAAGGTCACATCACATTGTATCTGGCATTCTTCCATAAGTGGAACAGAGAATATTTCAAAAAAACCATAACCGTTAATCGAGATCTGATTATGGAGCGAGCAAAGATTAAATCAAAGACAACCTATCACAACTTTGTGAAGGATTTAAATGATTGGGACTATCTGAAATATTATCCATCATATCATCCTGCGAGAGGTTCTAAAATTAAGATGGCCATTTTTTGTGCCCAACCGGTCCAAAATTTGGACAAGACCGTCCCAGAACCACGCCAAAATTTGGTATCTTTTTATAAACATAAAACAAATAAAAACTATAATAAACTGGCAAGGCCCAGGGCAAACGCTTTTAAAAATTAGACAAATATCCATAGAAA
>TARA_R110002049_G_scaffold47902_3_pt1 | contig 52675 bp, 32 predicted proteins | sample TARA_R110002049 | Tara Oceans TARA_R110002049 (sample SAMEA4396941) | marine metagenome | biome: Polar Biome; feature: [SRF] surface water layer (ENVO:00010504); material: water (ENVO:00002006), including particulate matter (ENVO:01000060) such as... | depth 5 m | reverse complement strand
GTGCATCTTCGTCCGAGATAAGTGCATCTTCGTCCGAGATAAGTGATGGTTCTTTCGTGCGAACTGATTCAGCGCACCGCATTGCAAGACATCATTTCGAATCCGATCCGAAGAGCGATTCGCACGAAACGGGGTCACCGACGATCGCACCTTCGCCCAGCGGGGCATCGTCGCGAGCGAAACCCGATGCGGTCAGCGAAGCGAAGATGGTCGCGGCCGAGAGCGCGGGTCTGGAAATTTCACGGGTCCAGGCCGCGGAAACAGCGGTCATGTATGACAGGTCCAGCGAAGGTGACATCGAAATCGATGCGGAGGTCGAAACGGATGAGGAAGAGACCACTGTGCGATCGCGACCGGCCGCGTGGCTGGTCAGTGCGTTGATCCACGTCGCGATCCTGGTTCTGTTGGCCGCGGTTGGGCTGACCCAGCATCGACCCAAGGATCAAGTTGCGTTAACCGCCTCGCCGAGTGCCGAAACTGTGTCGGTTGAGACGTTTGAAATCGAATCGACCGAGCCCGAGATGCAGCCGCAACCCAACGAACCGGCTCCCAGCGAAGTTCAATATGAGCTGAGTCCGGTTGGCGAGATCTCCGCTTCGGATTTGATTTCCGATGCGCCGCCGGCGCCGCCCAGTTCGTCGATGGCCGCGATGTCAAAACGCTCGAGTGCTGCATCGTCATCGATGTCGATGCAGCCGAATTCCGATGCGACGATGGAGTTCTGTGGTGTCAAAGGTGGCGGGAACCACTTCGTTTACCTGGTCGACAGCAGCGGCAGCATGGGCGATGCGTTTGAATCCGCGCGGGCCGAGTTGCTGCGGTCAATCGATTTGCTGAAACCAGAGCAACGATTTTATGTCGTGTTTTTTGATGCCGAATCGGACTACATGCGACTGAGCGATCCGAACGTTGACGAGTCCCGCAGCGTGAAGGCGTCGCGGGTCAATCGCGACGCACTGAAGCGTTGGGCGATGCGGATTCAAAAAGATCTTGGGCGAGCACCGTACGATGCATTACGGTTTGCCTTGCAGTTAAAACCGGATGTTATCTTCTTGCTTTCCGACGGCGAATTTCCGCAGGGCATCGAAGATCTATTGAAAGAAGAAAATCGAATCGTCAATCTCTTTGGTGATGACGACCCGATCAGCATCGTGCATACGATCAGCTATCACAGCAAGGAAGGTGAAAGTCGTATGCGACGGATCGCCGAGCAAAATCAGGGCATGTACCGTTATGTGCCAAAGCCCTAGCTTGTTTGTCCAATTACTTAGCTTGCCTTCCTCGCCAATCCCGTTTACTCCATTAGGGAACCGCCGCCATGGTCGCACTCTGGATGCCCATCTTGGTAACGACGATCGCGCTGTTTTTCGCGAGTTTCTTATCCTGGATGGTGGTGAAATTGCACGACCGTGACTGGGACAAGATGGAAGCCGAGGATCAGTTGATTGAAAAGGTCCGTGAGCTAAACGTGCCGGTGGGCAACTACATGTTTCCCGGTGTGGGGCCGTCCGGTGATATGAACGATCCCGCCTATCAAGCTAAGTACAAATCGGGACCGCGCGGAATTTTGGCGGTTTTGCCCGAAGCGAAGATGGGAAAGAATCTTGCGTTAACGATGCTGTTCTTTTTCGTTTGCAGTTGTACGTTCGGTTATCTGGCCAGCTTTGCGCTCGACCGAGGCCAAGACTCGCTAACCGTGTTTCGTTTCGTCGCCACGATCGCATTGTTGACGTTTAGCGCATCGATCATCCAGCACGCGATTTGGTTCCGCAATCGCGTGGTCGGACATGTGATCGAATCCATTGCGTACTCACTGATCGCTGGCGGGATCTTTGCGGCGTTCTGGCCGGCGACCTAGTGGCAATGCCGCACAATGGACGCGACGAAATCATGACTTGGTGAAGTTGTCATGCGTTCACGCGGTCCTTTTGGGGCGTTGACATCCCCTATGTGCACGGTCAACATGTTGGGTGGTTGAAGCACCACGTTGGGCATGGCACCGTGTCGAAAATCGTTTTTTCGAGGCGACCTTGTGCGGCGCGAGAGGTAACTGTGCCTCGTTGGTGGCGTTTAGTAGGGTAAGTTTTGTGACGAATATCTATGTAGGGAACTTATCGTTCTCGGCAACCGATGATGATCTCCGCTCGGCATTCGAGCAGTATGGTGATGTAACGTCGGTGAACATCATCATGGATCGAGAGACGGGACGGTCGCGCGGTTTTGCATTTGTTGAAATGTCCGATGCGAACGGAGCAGCGGATGCAATCGAAAATTTGAACGGCAAGGATATTGCTGGGCGCAGTGTGACGGTTAACGAAGCTCGTCCACGCGAGCCGCGTTCCGGCGGCGGTGGTGGCGGCTACCGTGGCGGCGGCGGAGGCGGCGGTGATCGTGGCGGATATCGCGGCGGCGGCGGTGGTGATCGCGGCGGTCGCTATTAATCGATCCGTCAACGGTTTGGTCATTCAATGACCAATGTCGACGTTGACATGTAAATGAAAAAGAAAAGGGTAAGCCGAGTGGCTTACCCTTTTTTTGTTCGTTGAAGTTCGCGTGCCGATCACGGCTCGACGATTCGTTGTCTCACCTCTTACCACCGAGCCTCCGTCGGAATAAGACTTCCGTTGGAATAGGGCTTCCGGCTGAATAGAGCTCCCGTCGGGATGCTGGCCGCCCAAGCGTTCGGCACACTTGCGCAGCCGAGCAAGTTCACTTGATCGACCGACCGCTGCGGCGGGCCCGCACCGACTATTCTTCTTCCGGTGCGACGTAATTGAATCCGGTTCGTTTGTCGATCGACTCATAGAAACCGTTGATCACCGATTGCACGTCTTCGACACCCATCAGCATCGCCATCATGCGCTCACGCGGCTGTTTGAATCGGCGCTTCAGTTCTTCGGTTGATGGTTGAAATCCAGTCGGTTCGATGACGTAGACGACACGTTCGGGTAGGTTCGCAGCGACGCCAAATTCGCCTTCTTTGGTCCGGAACGTCTCGGCCATGAACTCTTCGCCGACCGAGTCGAGTTCAGGCACGTTGCCTAGGAAGGCGCCGCCGAAGCCGAATGAGGTCATCCAGCTGAACGGACCAAGAGCTTCTTTCAGGTTTGATTTCTTGTCTTCGGGAATCAGTGATTCCAGCGGTTCGCCTTCGTTGGCTTTGTCAGCCAAGCGAACGGCTTCGGTTCGCGCCAAGTCACGCGCCTCTTCCATCCGGATGGCCATCACAACTTCGTCGCGCACTTCATCAAGCGACGGCGTGTAGGCGTCTTTCTCTTCCGTTTTCCATGACACATAGACCTTGCCCGTGTTCATGTCGGCGGTTTTCAGCGGGAAGAACAACTGTTGCTTTGGGATTGTTCCCTGGTTGTTCGAAACGCCAAACATCATCGCGGTGAAGGGCGGGCCGGGTTGGCTGACGTTATTGCTGAGTTCTGACGACTGTGCGATCGGTTCATTCCGCAGCGAAGCAATGTCGTGCGGTCCAATCGTTTCCAGTTGCATGCCGTACTTTTCGGCCAATGCCGCTAGGTCGGGTTTCGTCGGCGCTTCGCTATCACGACCGATCTTCAAGTTGCTTTCGTGAATCGCTTTGAGGTTAAAGTAGCGACGCATCTGCGAATCGATGTCGTTGATTCCTTCGGTCAGCTTGCGGCGTGCTTCGGGTGCGGCAAGGTCCGATGCGATTTGATCTCGCACGTCTTCGAAGGATTCAACCTTAGGCTCTTCAGGCTCTTTCTGTTGCGGTTCGTCGACGACCGTTGCACTCTTGTCAGCTGGCTTGGTTTCCTGGGATTGATCAGCGGCAGTGTCGTCTTCGGACGCGTCGTCAGAATCCACCTGCATGTCTTTAGTTTCTTTAGCTTCATTGCTTTCAGCGTTGCCCTGCTTTGTGTCTTCCTGTTTTGCGCTGTCCTTCTCTGCATCGCCATCGTCAGCTTTGTCGGCCTTTTTATCCTTGTTGGATGCCTGCTCTTTCGATTTATCCTGCTTTCCATCGTCGGCAGGTTTATCGTCGGCAGGTTTGTTGTCCGAATCGGCTTCGCTGTTCTTGTCGGCCGATGTGCTGGAATCGTCTTTCTTCGGACGATCTTTCTTGTTGGCTTTTTGGTCTTTGCCCTTCTTGTTCTTAGGTTTTTCGGCGTCGGTGGCATCGGCCGTGTCCGCGTCACCGGCTTCATCGTCTTGGAACGCAACCAAGCGAATGGCGGAACCTAGTTGGATGCTCGACTGGTCGTCTGCCGGATCGTCATCGGCGTCAGACGTTTGAGATTCGGTTTCGCTAGGCTCACTGCCGTTGGATTCTTCAGCGCTCGCTTCATCGCTCGCTTTCTCGCTGTCGGCTTGCTCGTCGCCGCTCGGTTGAGTGTCGGCGGTTGGCTCGGTCGCAGCTTCTTCAGGGGCTGTTTCTTCCGTGGCGGATGCTTCCGTCTCAGACGCCTCGCTACTTTCGGGTTCTGTCATTTCCGCGTCGTCGTCCATGGCTTCTTCATCGCCGAACCCGAGGATATCGTTGGCGGTGGTTGGCATTTGGAAATCGCCTCCCGCCAATCGTTTTTCGTATTCAGCGCGAAGAGCGGATTCGTCGATGTTTTTCTTTTCGCGTTCGATGAACGCAAGTTGATCGGCCACGACGTACTGGAATGTCGCGGTTTCGCGTCGTCGGAATGCCGGATCGGCGGACTGTTCGTTGGGGTAACGATCTTTCCCGGCTTCGTACGTTTCTTGGATTGCCGATTCGGTCGGGGTTTCGTTGGTTTGATCCAGATAGTCACTGACCATGACGCCATAGGTATTCACGGTGGCCTGGCGGTTCAGCTTCAGGAAGTTTTCCCATTGTTCCACAGGCGTGACGACGGGGATCTGCTGATTGACGACCAGTCCCGAAATGTTGCCGCGTTGGTACAACCCGGCCAGCAGTTGGCTTCGCAATTGCTCGTACAAATGAAACTTGCCCATTTGGTTGCGAGTGCTTTGCATCAGCATCGCCAGCATTTCATTTTCCGGAACCGTTCCCTGGTCGGTAAAGGAATACAGCCAAGATGAAATCGCCGTGTCATCGAGCTCGAAACCCGATTTTTTTGCTTCGTTGGCAAATTGGATGGTACGAACGGTGCCCAATTCACTGGGTTGTTCGTTGATGCCGATTGATTGAATCTGGCGATTTTGAGAGTCGTAGACAAATCCGGGCGTTTGGGGCGCTCCGCCGCGGCGAATCGTTTCTTCTGCTAGTTCGCGCAGAAAGCGAACCGTGGATTGGTGATTTCGCGTCAGATATTCCACTCGGCTTCGCTTGAGTGGTTTCCCGTCAAAACTGGCCAGTTCGGCGTCGGTCACGCCGGTTCCACCACGCCGCATATAGCTGTCCATCGCTGGCAGGACAACAAAAGCGAAGAGTGCCAGGGCGGTCAAAAAGACCATCAGAGGCTTTAAATTGCGACGAAATATTTCAAATGGGCTCATGTGCGAAAACTTTCGGCGTGATCCGGTCCGGTGATGATCAACCTTGATCGTGCTCAGGCGGTGAACGGACGGTCAACAGTGTGTGAAGGGGGAACAGTGTGAAGGTGGAAACAGCCAAGTTGTGATTTTGGCGATTGCCGACCCAATGGTGTATCTATACAGAACTCACCGCGTTTTACGAACGAGTCATGATGGTGGCCGGTCGCATGGGCTTTGAGTTTTCGTTGGTGTGTTGCAGCTTTATTATGTAGGTTTTGGCGATTGTCGCTACGATGATTTCGGGCCTGCGTCGACAAAGATTGCGATCACTGACGCTTCGGTCCTCCCATGCATCACTTCGATCAGCGACTGCGCGGTAAGGTCTGTCCGGCGAGTGTTCGGCAAGGAATCTTTTGGGCACTCGTCTTGACAACGAAGCTCAATCGTCCAACTCTCTGTGAAGCAATTGGTCACGTCCAGGGGGCAAGCAACTTGTTTGGCAAGCCTTTTGCACTCCGCCGAACGCCTTGACCGACATGCTGGTAAACCGAAAGCGTATCGCCGGCTGTTTTACAGGGTCAAGGCGAGATCGCCGCTGACGTCCAGATTACCCACTTCTGACACACTCATACTTCGTCCGTTTGCATGGCAAAAAGCACTGGCAAGAGTCTGGTCATCGTCGAATCGCCTGCGAAAGCTCGTACGATTTCGAAGTTCTTGGGCAAGGGCTATCAGGTCGAAGCAAGCATCGGGCACGTGCGGGATTTGCCCGGCGGTGCCAAAGATATGCCCAAGAAGTGGAAGAAAGAGCCCTGGGCTTATCTAGGCGTCAACATCGAACAGGATTTCGAGCCGGTCTATATTGTGCCTGCCGAAAAGAAGAAGCAGGTCGACAAGCTGAAGTCGGCCCTCAAAGACGCCGACAGCCTGTACCTGGCGACTGATGAAGACCGCGAGGGTGAGGCGATTAGCTGGCACCTTCAGGAAATTCTTAATCCCAAGGTGCCCGTTCACCGGTTGGTCTTTCACGAGATCACCAAAGAGGCCATCCAGCACGCCTTGGAATCGACTCGCGAAATCGATGACGGGTTGGTCCGCGCTCAAGAAACGCGGCGGATTCTGGATCGGTTGTACGGGTTCGACATGTCCCAGCTGCTGTGGCGAAAAGTCGGCACGGGTACCAGCGCTGGCCGCGTCCAGAGTGTGGCGGTGCGATTGATCGTCGAGCGTGAACGCGAGCGAATGGCGTTTGTCCGTTCGACGTACTGGGACCTCGAAGCGATTTTTCAGACCCAGGCGGCTGAATCATTGTCGGCAACGCTGGCGTCGGTCGACGGGAAAAAGATCCCGAGTGGTAAAGACTTTGATTCGACGACCGGGCTGCTGAAAAACACCGATTTGCTGCAGATGGATGAGCAGCAGTCCAAAGAACTTGCCAATCGATTACGTTCGGCGGACTTCAAAGTCACCAAGGTCGAGGTCAAGCCGTTTGTCGAGCGTCCGCGTGCTCCGTTTACGACCAGCACGCTGCAGCAAGAAGCCAACCGCAAGCTGGGCTTTACGGCCAAGCGGGCGATGAGTGCGGCGCAGAGGCTGTACGAAAACGGTTACATCACCTACATGCGTACCGACAGCACGACGCTGAGCAAAGAAGCCATCAACGCGGCCCGCGAATTGGTGCGAAGCGAGTACGGCGAAAAGTTCTTGCACGGCGATGTGCGTGTCTACAAGGGCAAGGTCAAGAACGCACAAGAGGCTCACGAGGCGATTCGTCCGGCCGGAACACCCTTTCGTTTGCCTGAGACCGTTCGTGGCGAATTGGATTCAGACCAGTTCCGCGTGTTTGAACTGATTTGGAAACGCACCGTCGCTTGCCAGATGGCCGACGCACAGAAGCAACGCATCAGCATCACAATCGAAGGCGGCGGTGCGGTGTTTACCGCCAGCGGCACCAGCATTCTGTTCGAAGGGTTCCTGCGAGCCTATGTCGAAGGCAGCGATGATCCGCAGGCCGCATTGGCCGATCGTGAAACGATCCTGCCGAATGTCGCCGAAAGTGACCCGTTGTCGGCCAAGGAAATCGAACCCAAAACACACACCACTCAGCCGCCGGCGCGATACACCGAAGCCTCGTTGACGCGAACGCTGGAAGAAAAGGGCATCGGCCGGCCGAGTACTTTTGCGTCAATCATTGGGACGATCACCGACGAGCGACGGAATTACATCTACAAGAAAGGCACCGCCCTGGTCCCATCGTGGCGAGCGTTCAGCGTGACTCGTTTGATGGAGACGCACTTTGGCACGTTGGTCGACTACGAGTTTACCGCCGAGATGGAGGACTTTCTGGACTCGATCAGTCGCAAAGAAGCCGACTATCTGGACTATCTCAAGAAGTTCTACTTCGGTGACGAATCCACCGACAAGCACAACGTTGGGCTGCAATCTCGCCTGGCTGACAAGCTGGAAAAGATCGATCCACGCGAGACGGCTCGGTTCTCGCTGGGTATTCCTGAGGAAGGCGAGCATCGCGAAGAAGTCTTTGTGCGCGTCGGTAAATACGGCCCGTTCATCGAACAGGGCGAACGTCGCGGCAGTATCCCGAACGATATGCCGCCGGATGAAATGACGCTGGAAAAATCGATCGAGCTGCTGGCCGCCAGCGAAGTCGAAGAGGAGCCGATCGGGGTCCACGAAGAAACGGGCAAGCCGATCTATATCAAGGTTGGCCGATTCGGACCCTACATCCAGCTGGGCGAACCGGATGATCCGGACAAGCGTAATCAGTCATTATTGAAAGGCATGGCGGTCGAGGATCTGACGCTGGAACTGGCAACCAAGTTGCTGACGCTGCCGCGAACGTTGGGCGACTTTCCCGACAACGGACAGCCGATCCAGGCATTCGACGGTCGCTACGGACCCTACGTCAAATGTGAGAAAGACACACGGTCACTGCCCGCCGGCGTTTCGCCATTGGAAGTGACGCTGGAGGAAGCGATCACGCTGTTGCGAGCACCCAAGACGCGCGGCCGCGCCGCCCCGAAGGAACCTTTAAAGGTTTTTCCAGACGAGTCGCCGGTGACCGAAAACGAAGTTAAGATCTTGGACGGCCGTTTCGGTCCCTACGTGACCGATGGCGAGACGAATGCCTCGCTGCCCCGCGGTTCAGATCCCAAGGAAATGACGTTCGAAGCGGCGCTCGATTTGTTAGCCGAGCGAGCCGCCAAGGGGCCGAGCAAGCGAAAGAAGAAGAAGAAGGCCGCTAAGAAAAAGGCAACCAAAAAGGCGGCGACCAAGAAAAAAGCGACTAAGAAAAAAGCCGCCAAAAAGAAAACCGCCAAAGCAAAGAAGAAGGGCGTCCCCAAAAAGAAGTCCTAAGTCCTGTACCCTATCCACTTCATATCTCTACTGATTACCTAGGAACCCCATGGCTGGAATCGAACGCGTCCGTGAAATTCGTCGATTGAGAACTCGTCGCAAGAAAACTGCAAAGCTGCTCGAGCGAGCAAAGAAAGGCACGATGGAAAAGGCCGAAGTCGTTCGCAAGTTGCGTAAGTTGACGCCGGGAGCCGATGTCATCATCGCCCGCGAAGGCCTCAATAGCTAACAGCGACGTTGCGGTAGCGTTGATTGCCAAGTTGTTTGGGAATGCCGCGTTTTGATGCGCCCAGTAGGGGCCAAGGCGTCCGGCCGGCCGAGCAACGAACAACGGAAGTTTCGGGGCCAGGTAGGAATTGGCCCAAGGGAAGGACCGGCCAAGTCAAGCGTTGGCCCCAGCGGCCGATCGCCCCCAGCGGCTGGCGTGACCGCAGGCGATCCGCGGGCTGCATACCGGCTGTGTTGCAGGACAAGGCTTGCCGATCGCAGTTGATTTCGAGATGGACGGACTTGCGTTCACTGATTTGGGACCACCGTTTTGATTCACCATTCCGGTTCACCGTGCGGCTGCCGATGCGGTTGGGCGGTGACGGGAAACGACGAGAGAATTCTGCCGGTTTGACGATGTTGAGGCATCCGTCCGGTTGAGCCCGCCAAGTGGTCGGGATTTGACTGGCTGCGACTCGACCGACAGCGACTCGACCGACAGCGACTCGAATGACAGCGACTCGAATGACAGCGACTCGAATGACTGGGGGACTCGGCACTTCCGATTGGCAGGCCAGGTCGTTTTCCCGAGATCAATTCAAAAAAAATTTCAGGCGTCGCGAACCGATTTTGCGATCGCGGCGTAATCTGTGATCTAAATTGCAACTCCATTAGGATCTCCCCTCGAGACCACATGAACGACGAACAAAATCACAGCACCGAATCGCGTCGGCCGATGATCCGGGCGATCGGGCTGAGCAAGTTTTATGGCCCGTTCGCTGCTGCCCGCGATGTCTCCTTTGACGTTGGCGAAGGCGAACTTGTCGCTTTTCTCGGTCCCAATGGTGCCGGCAAAAGCACCACCATGAAGATGCTGACCGGGTACATCGCTGCCAGCGAAGGCGAAGCCCATATCGCTGGTCACAACATGATGGAAGATCGCATCGCCGGTAGTCGTCGGCTTGGATATCTGCCTGAGAACGGCCCGCTGTATCCGGAAATGACGCCGGCCAGTATGTTGGATTTCTTTGCCGACGCGCGAGGCATGACTTCCGCACAAAAGAAAGATCGTATCGAAGCGGTCGTGGACATTTGTGACCTGTCGACGGTGTTGTACAAACCGATCAGCAAGCTGTCCAAAGGTTTCAAGCAGCGGGTCGGCATGAGCCAGGCGTTGCTGCACGAACCGGACGTATTGATTCTGGACGAGCCCACGGCTGGACTGGATCCGAACCAAATTCGAGGCGTTCGCAAGACGATGCGTCGATTAAGCGAGACGAAAACCATTTTGCTCAGCACGCACATCTTGCAGGAAGTCGAAGCGATGGCCGATCGCGTTGTAATGATCAACGAAGGTCGACTCGTGTATGACGGCGACGTCGCCGGGCTAAAGCAGCGTGGCAACGACGATCTGGACGAAGCGTTCCACGCGTTAACGCAAGCCGAAGCGACCGTTTAAAGGCGATGCAGGATGCCGCAGGAGATGCAGGATGCCGCAGGAATCGCACACACGAATTTCCGGCGGCCGACTGACCTGCCGATTACAACGCAATCGCCATCGAGCTGAAAAAGATGTTCGGGATGCGATTTTCAGGATACCACGCGAAGGCATTGCGTCCGGCTTTGGCCGCACCAGCCGACTTGGCCTCGCTCGATTCATTTCATTGACAACGCTTACACTTACTCCCCCACCAAGCAACTAACACACCATGACGCTAGACCACGTCGTCACTGCTCTGATGAGTCTGATCGTTTTCGATGCACTATTCCTGTGCGTGTTGTTGGCGATTGTCGCGCTCCTTGCCGGGACAAAACGCGCTGCATTCGCAGTGATGAAACGGAACTTTGTCGGTTACTTTAGTAATCCGACGGGATACGTTTTCCTTTGTATTTTTGTGTTCTTGACTTCGTTGGCCGCGTTTTGGCCGTACGAATTCTTTAATCAAAATCTAGCAACGCTTGATCAGCTGAATTACTGGTATCCCCTGATCATGCTGGTGTTTATTCCAGCGATCACGATGAGTATCTGGGCCGAAGAAAAACGGCAGGGGACTGACGAGCTGTTGCTAACGTTGCCGGCGGATGACTTTGACATCGTGATCGGTAAGTACATGTCGGCGGCTGCGATTTTCACCGCTTCGCTATTGTTCAGCCAACTCAGCACGTTCATCACCTTGGCGATCTTGACCGAAGGCGAATTGGACACCGGGCTGATCTTCACGACCTATTTGGGATACTGGTTTGTCGGTCTTGCCATGATCGCGATCGGCATGGTCGCATCGTTCTTGACCGGAAACCTGACGGTGGGTTTTATCTTAGGTGCTCTGTTCAACGCGCCACTGGCGTTCGCATCGCTGGCCGATTCGGTCAGCCCATCCGAAAAAATTGCGACGTGGATCGCGTCGACCGGAATCGCTCGCCCGTTTGACGATTTCGGTCGCGGTGTGATCAGCACCTCGTCGATCGTTTACTTTGTGCTGGTTGCTGTTGTTGCCCTGTACGCTTGCATGGTGCTGATCGGTCGTCGCCACTGGACCGGTGGCAAAGACGGCAACGCGATGGCCTGGCATTACATCGCACGCATCGGTGCCTTGATTGCGTTGACTGTCGGTGCGGTGATTTCGTTCCGCAGCATGGACTTGTTCCGTTACGACGCAACCGAGGGCAAGGTCAGCTCGCTCGCACCGGCAACGAAGAAACTGATCCGTGAACTCGAATCCGATCGACCGATCGTGATCGACGCGTTCATTAGCAGCGACATTCCTGAACTGTATGCACGGACCCGCTACGAACTGGTCAACCTGCTGAAGGAATTCCGCAGCGAAGGCTCCAAACGCGGTCGTGAAATCGAAGTCAACCTCTACGACGACATCGAACTCTTTAGCGAAGACGCTGCACTGGCCGCCGAACGATTCGGTATCGAGCCGGTCACTCGAATGGTCCGCGAGAAAGGATCGTTCCAGCAGAAACAGTTGATCATGGGGGCCGCGTTTCGATCGGGCCTCGAGAAGGTGACCGTTCCCGTGTTTGAATACGGGATTCCTGTCGAATACGAATTGGTGCGAAGTATCAACACGGTCGCTCGCGGCTCACGCAAACGCGTCGGGATCGTATCGACCGACTATCACTTGATGGGCGGCAGCGTGATGCAAGGCATGTCGTTCCAGCGGATTGAAAAGCACCCCATCGTGGACGAGCTTGCCAAGCAGTACGAGGTCGAAGAAGTCGACTTGAACAGTCCTGTGTCGGCGGATGTCTATGACGCATTGATTGCTGTTCAGCCCTCGTCGCTCAGCCCGCCGCAGTTCGATCGTTTGATTGATGCGGTGAAGTCCGGCGTGCCAGTCGCGATCTTTGAAGACCCGTTGCCCTACGCCCGCCAAGACCTGCCCGGCACCGGTGCACCGAAGCAGGCCGCCGGCGGAGGCATGTTTGGCGGTGGCGGTGGTGGGCCGCAACCCAAGGGCGATATCCGCACTTTGTGGGACGTGCTGCAAATCGAGTCGCCCGGCCGACCTGGCATGCCGACCCAAGCCGGTCCGGGATACCTGAGTCCCGATTTGGTTTGGCAACAGTACAATCCTTACCCGAACATGGAAATGAACGTCGATGAAATGTGGGTGTTCATCGACCAAGATGCTCCAGGCGTGGAAGACAACAATGCGTTGAGTGCGGACAGCCCGATCACATCGGGACTTCGTGAAGTGCTGGGACTCTACACGGGTTCGGTTCGCTCGCGCGGCGATACCACTTTGAAGCACACGCCGCTGTTGAGGACCGGAGCGCTAAGCGGTCTGATTAGCGATGACAAGGTTCGCAGAATTTTGACCGGTCAATCTTCGCTCTCACGCGAGATCACGGGTGTGAACCCGATGCAAACAATCGCGATGTCGATTGAGGGTGAGCTGCCTGCGGCAAAGAAGGCCGACGCAGAGGAATCTGACGAAGAATCGGGCGACGATTCGACCGAGGACGAATCGGAAGAGAACGAATCGTCAGCCCGTCCGATGAAAGTTGTGTACGTGGCCGACACGGATCTGATGCTGCCTGTTTTCTTGCAAATTCGTGCCGAACCCGATCAGGCAATGGATATGCGGTTCCAGTTCCAAAACGTCACCTTCTTGCTCAATACCGTCGACTGGCTGACCGGCGAAAGTGACTTCATCGATGTGCGCAAACACGAGCCGATTTTTGCCAGTTTGCGGATGATCGATTCGGTCAAAGAGGAAGCCAGCAGCGCGGTCCGCCGCCGAACACAAGAGTTTCAAGACGAATTCGATGAAGCAGAACGTTTGGCGCAAGAAGAAATGGACGCGCAACTGAAAACGCTTCGCGAGGAAATCGAAAAACTGCAAAAGGACGGAGCGGTCAGTCGCGACGCCCGCGCGGCACTGCAGGCAAAGGCGCAACGTTTTCAAACGATGCAAGAACAGTTGCAGCGTAAGCTAAGCGTACAAGTCACCAAGAGTGGCCGCGAACGAGATCGCAATGTCAGAGAGATCCAACGCGAAGCCGATCAAGAAGTGACGAAGATTCAAAACCAAGTCAAAGCGGCGGCCGTCGCGCTGCCGTGTATTCCACCGTTAATCATCGGTGTGATCGTTTTCGCTTCGCGCAGGTTGCGCGAGCGAGAGAATATCAGCAAAAGTCGTTTGAAATAGTTTTAGAAGAGTGCATCGGTGAACGAAACCAAGAAAACTGGATTGTTTTGGGTGGCTGCTGGCGTTTCGCTTGCGATCGCTGCTGCGGTCGCATGGCCATCGGCTTCGCGTGACGACGGCGGTGTTGCGCCGCTGATCAATACGGATCTGTTCGCAGAATTTAAAGATCCGTTGACCGCTGCCAGCATGAAAATTGTGACCTTTGACGAAGAGCAAGGAAAACTTGCCACGTTCGAAGTACGCAAGGACCGAGAATCGGGCGCTTGGACGATACCCTCGCGGGATGGTTACCCGGCCGATGCCGTCGAGCAGATGAAGGATGCCGCGAACGCATTGGTCGATCTGAAAATCTTGGACGTGCAAACCGAGAACGCCGAAGACCACGATGATTTGGGCGTCGCCGAACCAAAACTAGAAGAGTTGGAAGTCGGTGATACCGGTGTCGGACGACTGGTGACGTTTAAAGACGCATCGCAAAAGAATCTCGCTTCGCTGATCATCGGCGACCCGGTAAAGGATCGCGAGGGCCAACGTTATGTTCGCAAGCCCGGACAAGATCCAGTCTACGTTGTTTCGCTCGATGACTCGCCACTGACGACCCAGTTCAATGCGTGGATCGAAGACGACTTGCTGCAACTCAGCAGCATCGATATCGAGAATGTCGAAATCAAAGACTACAACGCGTCCCTCGGGCTCAGTGGGCTATCGCTAAGCCGGAACTACAATGCGAAGGTGTCGATGGATGGTTCACAGTGGAAACTGGACGAACTGTCCGAGTTTGACAAAAACAATCCCAACGCCGATCCGAAAAAGGTCGAACTGGGCGACGACGAGCAGCTGAACACGACGAGGCTGAACGATCTGAAAAATGCACTTGATGATCTTAAGATTGCAGACGTCGTGCGTAAGCCAAAAGGCATGAGCGAAAATTTGCGTGCCGACAAAGAACTCGTCTCCGATAACGAAGCCGTCGCTTCGTTGGCCCAGCGTGGTTTCTATCCCGCCAGTGGCAGCGGCGGTCAAGTCGAGATTCTATCGGCCAACGGTGAAATGACGGTGGGACTCAAGGACGGTGTGAAGTACGTCTTGCGGTTCGGTAACGTTTCGGGGCTCACCGAAGAAGGCGACGAAGAGCCTGAGGAAGGTGAGGAAGATCAGTCGTCCGACGGCCTGAATCGATACCTGCTGGTCACCACCTTGGTTGATGAGTCAAAGTTCCCGCCGCCGGATTTGCAAGAAGTCCCCAAGACTCTGGAAGACCTCGAGGCGTTACTTGGCGAGCTCGATGGTGCAGCGACAAAGGACTTGCCGGCCGAATTGAACGATCCTGATGCCGATAGCAAGGCGGAAGCGAAGAAAGAGATGGCTGGCGGCGAGGAAGCCGAGTCGGATTCCGCCTCGAGCTCAGAAGAAACGGAAAAGGCGGATGAACCGAAGGATGCTGGCGAATCCAAAGACGCGGATGATGCCAATGCAGAAGACGCGAAATCATCCGACGAGACAGAGGCTGTCGATGAAGGTGCGGCCGATGAATCCAAAGCTGACGATGTAGCGGAAGACGCGGTCGAAGAAGCATCCGGCGAGACTGATGCGGCGGGATCGGGCGAAGCGACGGTCAGTGGCGGGGCTCAAGATGTGGACGAAGATGCATCTGGTGACCAAGACGATGCCGACTCGTCTGGCGAGTCCGAAGAGAAAGATTCCGGTACCACGGACGACGGTGGTAGCGATAGCGAAGGCGACAAAGCAAATGCATCGTCGACGCCCGACGATGCGGAGGACACAACGGCCGAAGACAAAACGGCTGAAGATGACGCCGCTGAAGACGGGAAAAAGGAATCCGCGGATGAGGCACCTGCGGATCCCGATGAATCGATGGACAAGTCCGAGCCCGTCGGTGAGCTTGACGAGCTAACGGACGAAGAAAAACAAGAGCGTTTGGAAGCCGAGCAAGAGAAGATCACCAAAGAGAACCAGCGGAAATTGGACGAACGTAAGGACAAGATCGACGCTGCGAAACGCCGTGTCGCGGAGCTGAACGCCAGGTTTGCCGATTGGTACTATGTGATTCCCGAGAGTACGTACAGCGATCTGCGAATTCAGCGATCCGAGTTGATTCAAAGTAAAGCCGATGCAGCCGGATCAAGCGGAGCTCCTGGCGGCATGCCGCCAGGAGGGTTTGGCGGAGGGTTGCCACCCGGGTTCGGAAACTAACCTTGGCACCGGCAAACCTCTTGTAGCACGATGGCGCGGATCCATTGCTCTCGCCCGTCCGCTCCGATCGGGCGACGTCGATCGATGGACCCTGAGCTGTTAGCGCTGAATGGTTGACTGTGCATGCTGCAAACGTCTGCGTTGGATGTCGTGACCGCTCGGTTCCGATTACCAGTTCGAAAAGACCGTCGCCAATTGCTTTAGATTACGAGGGTTCTGGCCGAGGTCACCCTTGCCGACCCTCGACTGACTGGACGCCGTCACGATGGATCGATGGGGATCGCTGTCTTCGCCGTGACGCTCTGCGGCGATCGTCACGTGGATGTCGTCGACAAACCGGAACACTCGGGTGGTCCGCGTCAGGTGCAAACGGATCGAATCGTCGGGCTTTTCTTCTTCGCCAACGAGTTCCCAGCCCGACTTCGAAGCGGTCCATTCGGAAATTCTGTCGGCAACGTCCCTCGATGAATGATTCAGAATCCAGGGATGTAAATCTGGATCAGCGTCCGAAGCGTCGGTTTCGGCAAAATTGGTCGTCCAATCTCGCTGCCAGTTGTCGATTTGCATGCAGATCGCCAGGATGATAGCGGCGGTGATCGCCAGGAAGATGTATCCGATCATGCGTCGTGTTTTCCGGTCACTTAGGTTGGCAATCGGTATGAGTCAAAATCCGTCCCTTTTCGAAGCCGCCGAATCGGATCATCTCGATCGGGCGCAACCGCTCGCCGCAAGGATGCGTCCACAACGGCTGTCGGAATACATAGGACAGCAGCACATCTTAGGCGAAGGGAAACTGCTGAGGCGGATGATCGACGCCGGCCGCCTGGGTTCGGTGATCTTGTACGGTCCGCCGGGTACCGGAAAGACAACGCTTGCCCATCTGCTGGCCATTGAAACGCACAGCGAGTTACGAACCTTAAGTGCGGTTTCCAGTGGCGTGAAAGACGTTCGCGAGATCTTGTCGTGGGCGCGCGACAAGGTGTCCGTCGGTGATCCAACGCCGCTGCTATTCATCGACGAAATTCATCGGTTCAGTAAAACGCAGCAAGACGCGTTGTTGCCGGATGTCGAAGCCGGCATCGTCTCACTGATCGGTGCTACGACCAGTAATCCACACTTTTCAGTCAATTCCGCACTGCTAAGTCGCAGCCAACTGTTCCAGCTCGAATCGCTGGAGCCGAGCGACATCGATTCTCTGTTGCGCCGTGCCGTTGCGGACAAAGGTCGAGGCTTGGGCACCGATGGTGTGGCCGTTGATGACGATGCCATCGAGTATTTATCACAAGCGTGCGAAGGCGACGCGCGTCGTGCGCTGACCGCCCTCGAAATCGCGGTTCGAAGCAGTGGTGACGCAAAGCATGTCGGGCGCGATGCCGCCGTGGAATCGTTGGGCAGCCGTTTGGCCGGGTACGATGGAACCGGCGACGATCACTACGATTTGATTAGCGCTATGATCAAGAGCATTCGCGGCAGCGACGTGGACGCCAGCGTCTATTGGCTCGCACGCATGCTCGAGGGCGGCGAAGACATTCGGTTTTTGTGTCGGCGTCTGGTCATTTTGGCCAGTGAGGACGTGGGAAACGCTGACCCGCACGCATTGTCGCTGGCCGTCGCGGCGATGCAGGCGTGTGAGTTTGTCGGGTTGCCGGAATGCCAATTGACGCTTAGCCAAACGGTTGCCTATCTGGCGCTGGCCCCGAAAAGTAATGCGGCGACGACGGCAATCGGTCAGGCTCGGCGAGATGTTCGCGAGAAACAGATCGTCCCGGTACCAAAGCACTTGCGAGATTCGCATTACTCTGGCGCGAAATCGCTAGGGCATGGCGAAAACTACGTCTACTCACATGACACCGACGATGGGATCGCCGCGCAGGAATACTTGGGCGTCGACCGGACCTACTACGAGCCCGTCGATCGTGGCTACGAAGCCGAGCTAAAAACACGGCTGCAAAAAATTCGAAAGCGATTGAAAGACAACTGACGATGCATCGGCATCAGCGATGCGCGCGATGGCAGGAATCAGACGCTGAAACGACTCGACAACGGCCGCGGAAACCGAATTTGCGTTTGTTGACTCACCTGGGTGTCAGGTCAGCCAAGCTCGTCGCGGGTGCAGGTAATCCTGCGGGCGCAGGATTACCCGCGGGTGCCATGTTACTCGCGAGTAACCGGTTGGTCGCCGGTCAACTCTGTAGCCCGGTCAGCTGAATAGCCCGGTCAGCCCTGCAGTCCGGTCAGCTGAATAGCCCGGTCAGTGGCCCGTCGCCACAGTAGTCCGCATTGCCGAACGATTTTTGCGGATAACCCATCGCTTCGAGAATGCTAAGCAGCAGTCGGTTGTGAGGGACGTTGTCGAATTTCATGGCCCGACCTGTATCAAAGCCGAGTCCGCCGCCGACCATGATGAACGGGATGTTGTCGCGAGTGTGCGAATTGCCCTTTCCTAGCTCGTTGGTCCAAATGATGGTGGTGTTGTCCAGCAGGTTTCCTTCACCGCCCGGTTCGGGTGTTTCGGAAAGACGTTTCGCCAGGTGCGCGACCTGCTCGCAGTACCACGTGTTGATCTTGATTAAGTTTTCGTATGCGGATTCGTTGCTGTCTGGTTCATGTGAAATCGAATGGTGCCCTTCGTCGATGTCCAGCCAACGCATCCTGGCGTTACCAACACTCTTGGTCATTTGAATGCTGGCGATGCGCGTGAAATCGGCTGCCATACTGTTGACGACCATTTCGATCTGCATTTTGCTGATCTGAGGCATGTTGTCATCGTCTTCGGCAACATTAGGCGGCAGCTTGGGGATGTCCGCGGCGGTCTGCTTGTCGCGTTTCGGTGCGGCAAGTTCGGTTTGTAGATCGAGTTCGACGCGGCGGACCATCGATAGATGTTGTTGAAGGATTTGGCGGTCTTCCATGCCAACGGTCTGCTGAATTTTCTTCAGATCGTCGGTCAAGTCATCCAGAACGCTGGCCAGCATTTTGCGGTTCTGTTTTTGTCCGTACAGTTTGTCGAACATCTGATACGGGTCGCTAATGGGAGCGACGGGCCGGTTCGGCCCGGCATAACACATGCGTGTCCATGTGTCAGCTTGGCTGGGGACCAACACGCCGAATTCAAGCGAACCGAAACGTGTGCGAGTCGCCTCGTCGGCTTGCAATTGATTCTTGAGGTGTTGATCAATCGAGATTCCTGTAGACCATCCGGCGGGCGTATCGCTGCCGCCTTGCACGTCGCCCGGAAAGAGTTCGACGCCAGTCAGCAAACAGCCAATGCCTCGCATGTGCCCGTCGCCGTCACCTTTGATCTTGTTGCAAACACCTTGCAGGGACAGGACGTGATCTTTCAGCGGCGTTAGCGGTTGAAGGATTCGTTTCAAATCAAAATCGCGTCCGGCTTTATCGGGCCAGAAGTGTTTGGGGATGACACCGTTTGGACTGAACACGAACACAAGTCGTTGCTTGCGACGGGTCGAGTCGGCGTAGCCCAGGCTGGGCAGGGCGAGCACCATGTTAGCGGCCGCCGCGCTGATGCCGAGTCGCTTTGTAAACTCGCGTCGATTAAAAGAACGGCTCATTGAGTTCCTCGGGTTGTATTGGTGGATTGAAATCTCGGCGGAAATAAATCACGCGGATGTCACACCTGGACGTAGTATATCAGCCTGTCGAATTTAGGCGCTGTCGGCCGTGTTCTCGTGATCTTTTGCGGCCATTGCCGCGACGACCGCGATTTCGACGAATAAACGACGGATGTTGAAATGGTTCGCCGCAAATTGGTCGGTCAACCGATCCGCGAGGTCGAATCCGAACGCAGCAATGGGTTGTTTAATCATGTGTTCAAAGGCGGCTTCGACGAAGGCTCGATGACAATCGCGACTATCGACCAAGTACTCAGCCAGTTCGGCGGTACCGTTAAACGAGATCAATTGTCCTGTAAGGTCGATGTAGCTGCCGCTCGCATCAATAGGTTGGCCTCGTTCCTGCTCGCGGTAACAGCCGGTCGCGTCAAAGTGCTCCATCGCGAATCCCAGCGAATTGATCTTTGCGTGGCAGACTTGGCAATTCACTTCGTTGGTTTGCATCGCCACACGTTGCCGTGTGGTCAGGTTCGGATGCAGGTCGGGGTTCAGTGGCGAGAACGCCGCGTCGGGCGGTCTTAGTGTCCGTCCCAAGACGTGCCTGACAAGAAACACGCCGCGGTGGATCGGTGAAGACGTTTGATGATAGGCGAAATGACTCATCAACAGCGGATGCGTCAAAATTCCATGACGATGTTTAGCGTCGCCGACGCTCCGGCGTAACGTTGGGCCCTGATCCTCGACTGGCCGCCAAGACGGGCCGTAAAAATCCGCCAACTGGTCTGTCGTGTAGGTCCAGTCCGCGGTCAACAATTCGCGAAAGTCGCTCGACTCGCTCCAGACGATGTCATCGACGAAATGATCCAGCGACGATTTCAGGTCTTCCACAAGTGCGCGGTCAAAACCGGGATGCTGCTGTTGATCTTTGGTGATTGTGGCGTCATCCGGGATGTCCAGCCATTGCCGCATCAGCGCAGCGACTTTTCCGGCCGCACGATAGTCGCGAATCATGCGCTCGGCTGTCTCTCGAATTTGTTTTTCACTTTGCAGCTGATTCTTTTCCGCCCGCTTGAGTAACCATTCCTCGGCGGGCAGTGAATCGTACAAGGCCAGCGTCAAACGGTTGGCGACCCGTCGAGACTCTGTCTGCTGGGTATCGAGTGACGGGTACAAAAAGGTGGGCGACTTCAGTGTGACAAGCATGCATCGCTTGATCGCTTCGGCGTCGTCCAAGTGCAATTGCAACGAACGGTTGATGTACTTGACTCGCTGTTCTTGATTGACCGGGCCGCGCAGTGCCGTTTGGACCAGTTCGGCAAGGAATTGCTCGAGCAATTCGCGGCCGTTGTGCTTTTCTTTGCGGTGTTGGTGACGATAGCGCGGCCAAAGTTCGTCGGCCGCCGCTTGCGCGAATTCAAGTGCGGCATTCGTCGTGGACTCATCCCACTGACGATTGATGTCGGTGCCGCGTTCGTATCCATAGCTGCGATCATCAGGTGGCAAACTGGTTTGCAACGCGAACGTTGCCGGGTACGCCGCCGGAATCAGATGGCGCGTTGGGATCACTTGCTCGACACCGCCTGGGGTTTTCCAACGCAGCGAGATTTTTGCCGGTGGCTGTTTCGTTTTACGTTTTCGTTGCGTGAACTCGATCTTCATCGGGTACACACGTCCGGCGACCAATCGCAGCGTTCGGCGGAACTCTTCGCGTCCTTCGGATTGAACGTGATTGTTGATGAGTTCACGTTCTTGATTTCCAAAGTACATCATGCATGAGCAAGTGCTGCGCAGGATGATTTCGTACCGACCTGTTCGGTTGACCTTGAGCGACCCATTCCACAGAACGTAGTACTCCTCGGGTTCGACTCCATGGCCGGGGCCCTCGTTGCCGAAATCGAAGTGCACACTTGGGTCAATGCGCTGGATAACCTGTTTCTTAGGGTTCCAGCGGCCGTCGTTGAAATAATGGGCGTCCAGTCCGCGTCGATCGTCGATCCAGGCGTCGTCGTAGAAATGCTCGTACAAATCGGCCAAGCTCTGACGCAATTGTTGGCCGGTCAGTCGCGCCAGTTCGATTCGCGGCGGCCGATTTCGAAGTCTCGCGGCGGCGCTGTAGAACGCATGGTGGATAAAGTTTGCAACCGCGGCGGCGTCCTCGCCGACACAAGCCTCGGGATCGCCCTCGGGCATGGTTTCGGTGATCCGAGCGGTCAATTGGCCGATGGTTTCATCACCCACTAGCGGTGATTCGTACGTCCCAGGGGCCCCTTGGCCGGCCTCACCGTGGCAATCGGCACAGGACTCGCGGTAGACCGCTTTTCCCCGACGGATCAGGTCTGTTTCTGCGGTGGAAATCGATGATTCTTGTGCAAAAATTTCGCTCGCACCCGCGGCGAACACCGCGAATCCCAGCAGGGCGAAACATAATTTTGCAGGTGACCTAGCGGGCATACGCGCGGCAATCGGTGTGGAATCGTCACGAACAGGGAAGCTACGCATTGCATCTTTGAAGTGGGTAAAATCCCGTTTTTGGCGGGGAAATTACGGCAGCGATACTCGCGTGATGAAGTATACCGCACGGATTTGATATTACCGTGTGGAAAGATTGTCACGAATCAATCGTTCGATTCCGATCAGCCCAGCGGTACTGCGAGCGTCCGAAAGCCTCTTTGGGCTTGCGTGCATTGATTGATCCGCCATACTAACCCGCTTCTCTAACGGCATGGCACCGGAAATTTCAGAGAATTTCCGGTGTCATTTTACATGAACACCACATCTGACTGGAAGGTTTATCCAGCCATGGCTGACGTATTAGAAGTTGAGAAGCGCGAGCGGACCGGCTCAGCGGCATCTCGGCGCTTGCGTCGTGACGGGCTCGTTCCCGCCATTCTGTACGGACACGGACAAGATAATCAGAATCTCGCGGTACCCCAAAAAGACGTGAAGGCGCTCGTTCGCCACCACGGCAAGATGGTCGAGCTAAAGGGGGCGGTGAAAGACACCGCTCTGGTCAGTGACATGCAGTGGGATCCGTTGGGGATCGAAGTGCTGCACTTGGACCTGATTCGAGTGAACTTGAGCGAAAGCGTACACGTAACCGTCCCGATTCAAGGGCACGGCGATCCGATCGGTCTCCGCGAAGGCGGAATTCTGTTGGAAAACCTGCACGAAGTCGAAATCAGTTGTCCCGCCGGCTCGATTCCGGAATCGGTTCGACTGAACATTTCCGAATTGCACGTTGGCGAGCACTTGACCGCTGGCGACTTGGAATTGCCTGACGGCGTCGAATTGGTAACTCCGGCCGAAACGGTCGTCACGCACATCGAAGCACCCAAGAAGAGTGGTGATGCGGATGAGGCGGCTGACGGCGTAGGTGCGGAGCCCGAAGTGATCGCCAAAGGTGGCGGTGAAAAGGAAGCTGAGGGTTGAAGCTGATCGTTGGCCTTGGCAATCCAGGTCGCAAATACGAGCAGACTCGACACAATGTCGGCTTTATGACGGCCGCCAAGTTGGCGGCCAAAGTGTTCGCGGATTCACCGCGTGATCGTTTTGACGGCGAAATTGCCGAAGCGACGATTCGCGGTGGTGGTCGAACCGGCGGAGCGTCGGCCGATCTGCCAAGCCAAAAACTGGCGGTGTTGTGCCCGACAACCTACATGAATGCGAGTGGACAGAGCGTCCGCAAAGCAGTTGATTTTTACAAGCTGTCATTGGACGACGTGTTAGTCATCTGTGACGATTTGAATTTGCCAACCGGTCGACTGAGGATTCGGCCTTCCGGTTCCGCAGGCGGCCAGAAAGGCCTGGCTGACATTATTCGACACCTCGGTTCGCAGTCTTTTGCTAGGCTTCGGATCGGGATTGACCGACCGCCCGAGGGTTGGGAGGTCACCGACTATGTGCTGGGGAAATTTTCCAGCTCTGAAAAAGACACAATTGAGGAATCAACCTCGTGGGCAGCGCAGGCCGCACTGGACTGGGCAATTCACGATACCGCTTTTGTCGCAAATTTGTATAATCCAGACCCAAAAATCTCAAAGCAACCGAAACCGAAGAAGAAGTAACCGTGGCCATTAGTACCTACGAAACTCTGTTCATCTTGGACAGCAACCATTACGCACGCGATCCAGGCGGCGTCGCCAAGCAGATCGACGACATCATCACGGAAGCAGGCGGCAAAGTGCTCGTCAGCCGCGTGTGGATGGAGCAAAAGTTGGCTTATCCGATCGATAAGCATCAAAAAGGCACGTATTGGCTGACGTACTTCGAAATGGAAGGCGAGAATTTGCCAACCATCGCGCGTGCTTTTACGCTGGCCGAACCAGTGATCCGAGAGTTGACGCTGAAGCTGGAACCACGATTGGTTGAGCCGATTTTGGCCAACGCGCGTGGTGAAGCCGTCAAGCCAGACGAAGAGCCAGAAGCACCGGTCGAAGAAGAAGCGAAGGTCGAAGCGACCGCAGGCGCTTAGTCTCGGGATTGGCAGGGGGGCGATCGATGATCGAATCGGTTGAGTTGCCCTCGGCGTCCGTCGCAGACCGACAGGCGAATCAAGCACGGGCGCCCCTTGCGGCAGCCAGCACTAAGACAGAACGAGGACGCAAGGGTTTGGATCCATGGCCAGTTACAACCGCGTCATATTAGTAGGAAACCTGACGCGCGATATCGAATTGCGGTACACCACCGGTGGAACGGCAGTCACCGATATCGGGCTGGCTGTCAATGATCGACGCAAGTCGGCCAACGGCGAATGGGTGGACGAAACAACATTCGTGGATGTGACCCTGTGGGGCCGAACCGCAGAAGTCGCCAGCGAATACTTGGGGAAAGGATCGCCGATTCTTGTCGAGGGGCGATTGAAACTAGATACATGGGAAACCGACGGTCAAAAGAAAAGTAAGCTGCGAGTCGTCGGCGAACGGATGCAGATGTTAAGCGGCGGGCAGGGCGGTGGCGGAAGCCGAGCTCGGGGTGAAGGTCAGGATTTCCGGCCGCAAAACGTCGCGACACCCGCTTCCTCGTCGCCGGAATCGGCAACCCAAGCGGCCGGCTCGCCACCACCGGGAAACCGTGAAGCTCAGCCGACCGGTGAAGGTCCCGGATACGACGACCCCGACATTCCCTTTTAATCATTATTTACATTACAGATTTCAAATCTCATATTTCAAATCTCACCATGCCAAGCAAAGTCACAACTGGACGCAAGTTTAAACGTCCCTACAAACGATTGCCTCGCGGCGAAAATGGCGGCGTTCAGTTGCTGTTGATCCACAACGTCGAACACCTCGGTAAGCAGGGTGATATCGTCGAAGTCAAGAATGGCTACGCGATGAATTACTTGCTGCCTCAAGGTTTGGCGACCGTCGCGTCGGAACATCACCGGCGTATGGTCGAAAAGCACCGCGAAAAGCTGCGTGCAATGGAGCTGGAAAAGCTAAAGAGCTATCGCGAATTGGCGGACGAATTGGCGGCACAGTCGATTACGATCGAAGCCAATGCGAACGACGAAGGTCACTTGTACGGCAGCGTTGGTCCGCACGAAATCGTCGACGCGCTCAAGCAGGCCGGTTTCTCGCTGGCGCAAGACCAGATTCGCTTGGAAGGTCCTCTGAAAGAGCTGGGCTTGTACACCGTAAAGGTGCACCTGCACAGCGAAGTGGACGCAAGCCTGAAGGTCTGGGTCGTGCCGACTGCCGTGGCCGAAGACGCAGAGCCGGGCGCTTAGCGACCGATCGGGTTTCCGTTAATCCTGCGGTCAGGACATCCGTTCTGGCTGCAGTGTTTCCCTGTGAACCGCTTTCAGTGCAGCGTTTTTAGTGCAGGGGCTTCAGTGCAGCGTTTTCAGCGCAGGTTTTGCACTTGCAGTGCTTTCCACTTCACGATTAACACGATAGGCGAATAGAGCAATAGACGAGTTCTCGGCGAGCGATCGCTGAATCACTCGGGGCTGTGGCGGAACTGGCAGACGCGCTAGATTTAGGATCTAGTTCCCTCGGGAGTGCAGGTTCGATTCCTGTCAGCCCTATTGATATTCTCGGTGTTGCGGTGGCCGATCGACGGCAGATTTCGCCGTTCGGCTTGGTTTTGGCGGCTTGGCATCGCGGCGAATGTATGCCGAATTGGATCACGGTGATGGCGTCCTGCCGTGACCGGTGATCCAGGGGCGTGGATTCCTGTACGCAGGAGACCGATCGGGCCATGGCGGCCCGCAGGTCGATTGCAATCGCCTTTGTGGGCCGGTCCCGATTGACCTGACCGTCGATCACAAATACATTCTTGCCCGTAAAAGACGCGTTTTCGGATATCGAGAGCACGTTTCTGTTGCGACTGGTGAACTTGGTCGCTTTTCGCGCTGCGGAAATAAGCGTGGATCGTCGTGTTCGCGGAGCGGGCAAAACCAAGGCCTGTTCGCCGAGCGTACAACGACAAAGACTTCTGCGGCTAAGGATTTGACCTTCGGGTCAAGCAAAATCGCAACCGAACTGCGCATGACGTGCAGAGCTGTGCTCGATGCGCAGACTGTAAGACAGACCTATCGCATACGTTTATTCACACTCCTCCCGAATACTCAAGACGGTTTCTCTAGAGAACAACTATGGCTAAGAACGCTGCTCCCGCAAAAATGGTGTACTACTTCGGCAAGACAAAAACCGAAGGCAAAGGAAAGAGCAAGTCACTGCTCGGCGGAAAGGGATTGAACCTGGCCGAAATGACCAAGATCGGTTTGCCTGTGCCTCCGGGATTCACCATCACGACCGAAGTTTGTGACGCCTACTACAAGTCTGGCGAGAAGCTTCCTAAGGGTTTGATGGACGAAGTCAACAAGGCCGTCGCCATCATGGAAAAGGAACTCGGCAAGAAATTCGGCGACGACAGCAACCCGCTGCTGGTCAGTGTTCGCTCCGGTGCGGCTGTCAGTATGCCCGGCATGATGAACACGATTTTGAACTTGGGTCTCAACGACAAGGCGACCGAAGGGCTGGCTAAGGCCACCAAGAACGAACGTTTCGCGTATGACGCGTATCGTCGTCTGATCAATATGTTCGGTGACGTCGTGATGGGCATGGACCACCACATGTTCGAGCAAGCTTTTGACAAAATCAAAAAGAAGTACAAGGTGACAGAGGACACCGAGGTCCCTGCGGAAGGCCTTCGTAAACTTTGTGACGAGTACAAAGCGGTTTATAAGAAACAGACGGGTGAGGAGTTCCCGCAAAATCCGCTGAAACAGCTCGAGCTTTCGATCAAGGCCGTGTTCGGTTCCTGGAACACCTCTCGTGCGGTTCGCTACCGCGAAATCGAAGGCATTCGCGGGTTGCTCGGCACCGCCGTCAACGTCCAATCGATGGTCTACGGCAACATGGGTGATGACTCGGGGACCGGTGTTGCGTTCACTCGTAACCCGAACACCGGCGAGAACAAGTTCTTTGGCGAATTTCTGATCAATGCCCAGGGTGAAGACGTCGTGGCCGGCATTCGAACCCCACAGCCGGTCGCGGAAATGCCGAAGTGGAATCGCGCGGTTCACAAAGAGCTGTTGGCGATCAAGAAGACTTTGGAAGATCACTACGCCGAGATGCAGGACATCGAGTTCACGATCGAGCGCGGCACGCTGTACATGTTGCAAACGCGAACCGGTAAGCGAACCGGTGTCGCCGCGGTAAAGATCGCTTGCGACATGGTCAAAGAAAAGCTGATCGATCAAAAAGAAGCGGTCATGCGAGTCCCGGCCAACGACTTGACGCAGTTGTTGTTGCCAAGCTTTAAGCCCACCGCTCGTAACGCCGCTGATGTGTTGACACGTGGCTTGCCCGCCTCGCCGGGAGCGTCGGTCGGCAAGCTCGCCTTCAGTGCACCGGAAGCTCGTGAGCGTGCTGAAGCCGGTGAAAAAGTCATTCTGGTTCGTCAAGAAACCAGTCCGGAAGACGTTGACGGCATGAACGCCGCTGCAGGTATCCTGACCAGCACCGGCGGGATGACCAGTCACGCCGCGGTGGTCGCTCGTGGTTGGGGGAAATGCTGTGTCGCCGGGGCCGGCGAAATCCAAATCGACGAGAAGGGCAAGAAGATCAAAGTCGGCGGACGAACCTTTGGCGTCAAAGACACGATCAGTCTTGATGGTACGACCGGCGAAGTCATGTCGGGTGAAGTCGAAACGCAAGAACCTAAGATGTCGGGCGATTTTTCGAAGCTGATGAAGTGGGCCGACGAGTATCGCAAGCTTGATGTTCGCACGAACGCCGATTCGCCCGCCGACAGCAAGCGAGCCCGCGACTTTGGCGCTCAAGGGATCGGCCTCTGTCGAACCGAGCACATGTTCTTTGAGCCCGAGCGAATCATTCACATGCGTGCAATGATCCTGTCGGAAAACGAAAAGGACCGACGCGCGGCACTGAAAAAGTTGCTTCCCTATCAACGAAAAGATTTCGAAGGCATCTTCAAGGCGATGGACGGGTTGCCCGTGACGGTTCGCTTGTTGGACCCGCCACTGCACGAGTTCTTGCCGCACGACGCAGCAGCGCAGAAAACGGTCGCCAAAGAGCTTGATATCAAGCCATCGGAAGTGGTCAAGCGGGCCGAAGCTTTGCATGAATCAAATCCGATGCTCGGCCACCGTGGTTGCCGGTTGAGCGTCACGTACCCAGAAATTCTTGAGATGCAGGTGCGTGCGATTGTCGAAGCGGCAATCAATTGCTCGAAGAAAAAGATCAAGGCAAAGCCCGAGATCATGATTCCGTTGGTGGGTACCGAGGCCGAGCTTTCGACGCTGCGTGCCAAGGTCGAGGAAACAATCGAAGAGACCGTGACGGCGAAAAAGTTTGCCGGCAAGCTGGACATCTTGATCGGCACGATGATCGAGATTCCTCGAGCCGCGTTGACTGCCGATGATGTCGCAGAGCATGCCGACTTCTTTAGCTTTGGAACGAATGACTTGACGCAGATGACGTTCGGTTACAGCCGTGACGATATCAATACGTTCCTGCCTGATTACTTGTCCGAAGACATCTTGCATGTCGACCCATTCCAGTCGCTGGACCAAACCGGCGTCGGCCAGCTGGTCGAAATGGGTGTTCAGAAAGGTCGCAGTACGAAGCCTAAGTTAAAGGTGGGTATCTGCGGCGAGCATGGCGGCGATCCCGCCTCGATCGACTTCTGTCATCGTGTCGGACTCGACTATGTCAGTTGCAGCCCGTTCCGAGTGCCAATCGCTCGGTTGGCCGCAGCTCAAGCGGCTTTGCGAAACAAGTAATTCGCGCTGTCAGTCTCTCTCATGCCGTGGGCCGAAATGATGTTCGGCCCGCGGCAATCTTGCCAATCACCTTCGCTAAAACAAACCCATGTCCGACGTTCATTCGAAATACAACGACGTTGAAAAACTGATCGACGAAGAGAAGTTTGAAGACGCGATCGCCGGTCTGACCGAAATTGTCGGCGAAGATGACTCATTTGTGCTGGCGCACCTCGCATTAGCCCGTGTCTATACAAAGACAGGCCAGCACGATCTTGCGATCCAGCATGGCGAAAAGGCTTGTGAGCTGGAGCCAGCCGATCCGTTCAATTTCACTGCGATGAGCGTGACCTACCAGCGAGCCTGGGCGGGCACCCAAGATCAGCAGTACATTGCCAAGGCCGAAGACGCCATGGCAAAGGCTCAAATGATCCAATCGCAGCAATAACGCGGCGTCTGAGCATCTTGTCGCGGTTGTCCGACCTCGTTTTTTCGGACTTTTACAACGCTGTTACACAGCTTGCTATTGGTCGTGACAGACGCCAGGGGAAATCTCGATAGAATCCTTGCGAAGGAAAGCCTGCCGCGGACGCGGGCTTCACTACGCCGAAACCCACCTGATTATGGAATTGTCATTATGGCGCCTGGCACCGAAGCCCCCACACGAACACGGGTCCCCCACACCGAGCGGACTCGCAGCACGCCAGATCACGTTAAGGATTCTCCAAAGCCAAAGCGACCCAGTGATGGTGTTGCACCGTTAAACGCCGCAGATCCGCAAGATTTGCGGGATCACGCCCCGGTCACCCCCGTGATCAGTAAACATGCTCATCCGACGGCGAGCGAGCGAAAACGGGCCGACAATATCACCTGGTGGGCCGTCGGTTGGCTTGGGCTGGCACACTTGGTCGTGCTTGCCGCGCCATTCACGTTCACGTGGCAAGCGTTGGTCCTGACGATCGTGTTGCACTGGATCACCGGCAGTCTGGGGATTTGCCTTGGCTATCACCGTTTGCTGACGCACACGGGCATGAAAACCTATTCGTGGGTCCGGTACTTCTTCGCAACCATTGGCGTCCTTGCTGGTGAAGGCTCACCGCTGGATTGGGTTGCCGACCATCGCAAACACCATGCTCACAGTGACCTCGAAGGCGACCCGCACTCGCCGAACGACGGCGGGATCTGGAGCCACATTTTCTGGCTTGCCTATCACACACACAACGGTGACCGTAAGGCCTATCTGCAACGCTGGGTTCCCGATTTGTACAAGGAACGTGGCATGCGTTTCCTTGACGTCATGTTCTTGCCGCTGCACATCATGGTTGGGTTTGCTCTGTACGGTTTGGGATACTGGATGGGCGGAACACCGATGGCTGTTTCATTCCTGGTTTGGGGAATGTTCGTCCGACTCGTGGGCGTTCTGCACTCGACATGGATGGTCAACAGTGCTTCGCACATGTGGGGTTACCGGAACTACAAGACCACCGATGACAGCCGCAACAATTGGTTGGTTGCGATTCTGGCGTACGGTGAAGGCTGGCATAACAATCACCACGCCTACCCACGAATGGCCAAGCATGGTCACAAGTGGTGGGAATTCGATATCACTTGGCAAGCGATCAAATTGTTGCGGGCTTGTGGGTTGGTTTGGGACGTCGTCGACTACCGCACCGTCGCAGAAAAGAACGGCAAGGTAGATCCCAACGCCGAAGCCAGGGCTGCTTGATCGGCCCAGCGTGCCTTTGTTTTTATCAATCCTGTTGTCAACGCTGTTATTAACGCTCTAACCGAGCCGGCTAGAGCGTTATCTTGGGTTTGGACTGCTGGAACGCTATGTGTGCAGTCGACCCCTCGTCAATTGCACGTCGAGGTTGACCAAGCGATGCGTTCGGCGGTCCTGCACTAAAAGTCGCACGCGTCCGCTGCGACTCGTCTGCAGGGCGGAATCGATTGCGATGCGACGGTTCAGCACATCACCGATCTGATGTCCGTTGACCGCGACGATGCGATCGCCGACTTCCAGTCCCGCTCTTGCGGCCGCCGTGTTGGGGTACACCTGCGTCAGCAGCAACCCGGTGGGCGAGTAGTGGCCGTAGACGCCTAGATACCATCCGCCGCGTTGCGGAGGACGGTCGCCCGGTCGCGGTTCAACGAACCCGCCGTCTGCCGATCCGTCCGTCGGAGGCCTGTCCAGATGCGGTCTTGGTTCAGCTGGATCGTCGCTCGCATTCTCCCTTGGCGGACCGGAAAAAAGTTTTCCGATCGGATCTGTTTCTGCCGCCTCGTTTGCACGACCGGAATTCGGATCAATCGCGCAGGCCAGCGGGCTGATGTGCAAAGAGGGCAGGGCGAGGACGGCAAAAGAAACGCAAATCTGCAACGTTTTCACTTCAAGGGTCCCCACAACTTTCTTGTCGTGCCACGATATGCGAAATGCGACAGCCACGTCGGCACACACGGTGGCGCCGCTCGTTTGTGCCAGCAAAAGATGTTCCGCCTGTTGCTTGACAATCCGTGTTGGACTGTTAGTTTCACTGCACGCGTGTTGGACGCGTACCTCAACCATGATCGGGTGAGAAGGGAGTGAACCTTCGTGTGAAGGTCGGTCACATAGGGCCGTTTCATATTACCGATCGCGTGTCATCTCTCTGGTGACTGCGCTAATTTCTGCTTTGAGTCGAAACCGTATTCGTTTGACGGGTGTGTCGCGGTCGTCGCTGCGCTGTCGGCCGTTGTCGCGCCGTGGTGCGTCCGCCGCTGCGGCGCTTGTTTAAAGCCGGCGGTGCCCATCAAGACGGTGACTCGATCCCAAAGCGGTGCGAGGAAACGTCGTCATGACAGGCAGTAGAAAACGAAGTTCGAAAGACCGGCCAACCCAAACGGCGCAAAGTGATTGGAGCACTGGCCAGACTCGGAAATCGCGAAAGGAGCAGACGCCCGGCGAGGCGAATCGCGGCCCAAGGAACCGCAGCGGCGCCTCAAAACTAAGCTCGATCGTTGTTGATTCCAGCCTGTCGCCTCAAGAACAGGCAGACACCTGGGCAACGATCTGGTTTTTCGCACTCGCCCGACATCACCGCGTGACGGACACCGCGGCCTATCGATTCAGTGAACGCGATGTTATTTCGTTCTTGCAGTCCAAGTTGCGAGACAAGACGCCGGCGTGGAAACGGCTGAAGATGGTGGAGGCCTTGATCGTGTATCGCGACCGCGTCTTGCAGACGTCTCAGCCACGCCTGGAGTCGATTCGAGCAAAGCTGCAAGAGATTGCGGCGCTTGAGAATCTTGCCGAACAAGAGATTCCCATTGAAGATGTGGTCGGCAAGATCAATCCTCGCGAACCCGACGTGATCCAACTGTTGCGCCGCCAGATGCGTTTGCAGGGAAAGGCGTTTCGCACCGAAAAGGCTTACGTCGGTAAGGTTCGCGCCTTCATGTCCGCTCGCGGTCTGAAATGTCTCGACGATTTCGCGTCAATCGGAGGTCGCGACGTGGAGGCACATCTGACCGACTTGGCCGTCGACGGTGATGTGGCGCCCTCGACGCAGAACCAAGCGTTCTATGCGCTGTTGTTCTTATTCGAACACGTTTTCAAACGCGATTTCGGAAAGATCAACGCAATTCGGTCAACCAAAGGGCCGCGGATTCCTTCGGTCATGAGCCAGCGCGAGGTGCGACTGGTGCTAGGACAGCTGACCGGCGTGTATGCGTTGATCGGTCAGCTGTTGTATGGCTGTGGTATGCGAATCAGCGAGTCTCTGAGGTTGCGGGTCAAAGATGTTGACTTTGACATGATGTACATCGAGGTTCACCGGTCCAAGGGTGACAAGAGTCGACTGGTTCCGCTGCCGAAACATCTGGTCGATCCGCTGCGAGCTCTGGTCCAGTCGCGGCAAATGGTTCACGAGCATGATTTGGCCTCTGGCGAAGCGTCGGTGTGGCTGCCGCATGCGCTGGACCGAAAGTATCCCGATGCTCATCGTCAATTTAAGTGGCAATTCCTGTTTGCTTCGTCACGTTTTTCTCGTGACCCACGCACCGGAAACCGCCATCGTCATCACATCCACCAAGACACGTTTCCGGACCAATTGCGCCGAGCGGTGCTGGCGACGGGCATCAATAAGCACATCACTTCGCACACGTTTCGTCATTCATTTGCGACCCACCTGCTGCAAGACGGAACGGACATTCGAACGATTCAGGAACTGTTGGGGCACAGCGACTTGAACACGACGATGATCTATACGCACGTTCTCAATCGAGGGGATACCAAAGTGATCAGCCCGCTGGACACGCTGCTGGGTGAACAAGGAAAAGACGTTGCCCATGAATGCGAGAGTGACCGAGGTGCCACAGTTGCGGACCGCAACTTAACTCATACCGACGATGCCGCATCGCAAGTCTGTGGGAACGATGAACCAGTCCAACAGGCAGGCTGGCTGCACGCCATCGGGTTTTCCGACTGGTGGGCAAGGTATCGACCGCTAAAGCAGGACACGAAATAGATTGCTGTTTCGATGTGACCGGTGCGAACCGGCAGCGCTGGGTCGACCGAGCATCGTGCACTGCTTCCCGCTTGAAAGGTGCATCAACAGCTTTGTCACGAGTCGTGGTCACACGTTTTTCGTGCGAGATTCATCGTTTCTTCACGCCGCTAGTGATCGAAAATTCGAACGCTAAGATGGGTCGCGTTCTGTCAATTCATCGAAGACCCAGTGTCATGAATGATTTAATCGACTCTCTTGAGTGTCCGACCTGCGCGGTGCGGTTTGACGTTCGTCAGGCAACCGCTGCAGGTAAATTCGTGTGCCCGCATTGTGGCCAAGAAATCGCCAGAAAAGAGCGGCGAGTATCATCGCCGTCGCATCGCGCCGTCGCTAGTTCCGCGAGTGCGTCAGGCGAAGCTGGCAACGCATCGTCGGCGTCCAGCACGCGGTCGGCATTCGACGACTTGCCGGCTCCGGTGCAATATGACGAACGTGTCTTGCCACCCAGGAAGCGTTACTTCAAGTCGTTGTTGCGATCCATCCGGGCACGACGGAATGCGTTGCTGGGGATGGTTGCGATCGGTCTGTTGGCGGCGGTTTTGGTGGGCGTCGGGTCGGCTGTTTATTCCGCGCGTGAAACCATTCGCAACCAGTGGGTTGATCGTGTCTTGCCGAAGGAAGAATTGCCCATTGACGTCCTTGGCGATCATGGCGCGATGGTCAACCGTTTGGTAGAGCGTGTTGGTTCGATTGAAGACTTGGCGACTCGGGATGAAGCCTTAGCAAATCTACGAGCATATCTGTATGCCTATGACAATTTGGCTATCCGCGCAATCGCGATCGGACCACAGGCCGAAGATGATTATTCGTCGTTGGGTGAGATGCTCGACGGCGAACTTCCGCGGCTCAATGAGCGTGTTAGGGAATCATGCGGCAAACTGATCATGAACCGGTCGCTGGTGGGGAGTTCGCTGCAAAACGTGCTGACGGGCATCATGGAGGCGGAAAAGGAGTTCGCAAACATTGTGTCGCGGGCGTGGCGTCCGATTCCCGTGCCGGCATCGGAGTCTGAACGCACATGCCAACAGATGAAGCGGGTGCGGTATCGCGTGTGGTCCGACGTCATGTCGGTCAGGAACAAGAGTGAGTTTCGTTCGCTGGATGCATCAATCGATGCGGCGGCGGACGAGCTGGAATCGATGTTGGTGAAGCGATTCGCGGATCGGCGTACGAGCACGTCCAATGGCGATGCGGCGGCAAGCCAGAAATATGCTGACGATCTATTGGCCACGACGGAGGCTAAGTTTAAAAAGCTGAGTTCGAAATTTGACGGTCGTGACGTCGAAGGCGCGTTTCGCCGCTATGTGGATTCTGCGCGGGCACTCGACAATGTTCACAAATCGGGTGTTCACAAGGCTGCAGACCATGCGTCTGGGATGCACGCCTCTGGAATTCACGCTTCTGGGATTTCCAGGTTGGACGCAGGCACCGCGGATGGTTTGAAACCATAGCGCGTCCAGGAAGGCTTTTCCGTCGACAGGTCTGGGATTGGGTCAAACGACGGCGCGTCGATCGCTCGACGGTTGTCCAAACAAAACCGCGCAGGGGATTTCTCGCTCCCGGGGCTCATTTCGATCGATTTCCCGCCCGCTCGCTACTTACTTGTCAGCACGATAGGCTCTATTGTGACGAACACGGATGGGGTCGAGCTTTTCTGGATGAGGCCAGCAACAGGGCATGACGACGACGGAAATTACGGTCAAAGGTGCTCGCGAGCACAATCTTCGCGATGTCGGTTTAACCCTCCCTCGGGGCGAATTGATTTGCTTCTCTGGGGTTAGCGGCAGCGGAAAGAGTTCGCTCGCGTTTGACACGCTATACGCGGAAGGTCAGCGTCGGTACGTCGAAAGCCTGAGCAATTACGCGCGGCATTTCATGGGGCAAATGCCCAAGCCCGATGTGGATTTGGTCAGCGGGCTGAGTCCGTCGATTTCGATTAGCCAAAAATCGACCGGCAATAACCCGCGTAGCACCGTCGGCACGATCACCGAAATCTATGATTTTTTGCGAGTTCTGTACGCGCGCGTCGGGACCGGTCACTGCTGTCATTGCGGCAGCCAGATCACTGCGCAAACACAGGATGCCATCACGTCGCGGATTGGGTCACTGCCCATGGAAGCAACATTGTGGATCATGGCGCCGTTGGTGCGGTCACAAAAGGGCGAGTTCAAAGACTTGTTCGAGGACTTGCGGAAACAAGGATTCGGTCGCGCCCGCGTCGACGGGACGACGATCCTGCTTTCCGATCCGCCGGCACTCGATCGACAGCGCCGGCATGATGTCGAAGTGGTTGTGGATCGCATCAGTCCGGACGATCGTGATCGAGGGCGGATTTCCGAAGCGGTCATTCATGCCTTAAAGCTGGGCGACAGCAGTGTGATCGTCTCGCTGGTCGATGAGCAGGACGAACACAACGATTCCGCTGGACCGGTCAAAGAGGACGTTCTTTTTTCGTCTCGCTATGCCTGCGGAAACTGTGGCGAGAGTTTCAAACCGCCGACGCCGCAACTGTTTAGCTTTAATAGTCCGCAGGGCATGTGCGAAGCATGCGATGGCTTGGGGCGTTTGTATACGTTCGTACCCGAATTGCTGATTCCCAACGAAAAGTTGTCGATTCGCAAAGGTGCGATCGCGTTGCTTGGAAAGTGGGGCGACATGGGCCGCTATCGCCGTCACATCTACAAAGGTGTGGCCGCGGCGATGGACAAGCATTTTGATTTTGAACCCGGCACGATGTTAGAGGGCAAATGGAGCGAGCTGTCTGATGAGGCGAGGCGGGTGTGGCTGTGGGGAACCGACGAGGCGTTGAAGTTTACCTGGCGCGGCGGTCGCCGGGCCAAGACGTACTCGGGCAGCTTTGACGGATTCATTCCCGAGTTGCTGGATCGATACAAGACGACTCGCAACAAAATGCAGTTGCGCCAGTTCGAAAAGTACATGTCCACGATGGATTGTCCCGACTGCCACGGCAAGCGGCTGAATCCTCAAGCGTGCGCGGTCAAAATCACCACTGGAAACGAGACGTTCGCCGAACAGCCGTCGCTATCGCTTCCGGAACTGACAAACTTGTCGGTCGATCGTCTCGCGGACTTCTTTTCTTCGGTCGAGTTGAACAAGACCGATGCGACGATCGCGGCCGAGGCGCTCAAAGAGATTCGAACTCGCGTCGGTTTCCTGCTGGGCGTCGGACTGAATTACCTGACGTTGGGGCGCACCGCGCCGACACTTTCGGGCGGCGAATCTCAGCGCATCCGTTTGGCCGGGCAAATCGGCAGCGGCTTGGTTGGCGTGTTGTACATCCTGGATGAACCTTCGATCGGTTTGCACCCACGCGACAATGATCGGCTGATTCAGACGCTGCTGCGGCTGCGGGATGCCGGCAACACGCTAATCGTGGTCGAGCATGACGAAGACACGATGCGAGCGGCCGACCGGATCATCGATTTCGGTCCCGGCCCGGGCGTCAAAGGTGGCCGAATTATCGCCGAAGGGAACGTCCAGGCCGTCGCCAAGAACAAGCAGAGCGTGACTGGCCAATTTTTGGCGGGAACGCGCACCATTGCGATTCGCGACGAGCTGAGGCCGATCGACAAAACGAAGCAGCTGAAAGTCCGCGGCGCTCGTTTTCATAACTTAAAAAACATCGACGTTTCGATTCCGCTGGGCACCGTGACGTGTGTCACCGGTGTTTCGGGCAGCGGCAAAAGTTCGTTGATCGGTGGGATCGTCCAGCCTGTGCTGCGCAATGCACTCAATGGCGCCGAAGACGAGCCTGGTGACCACGACTCGATCGAGGGACTGGAGCACCTGGACAAGACAATCGCGATCGATCAATCGCCCATCGGGCGAACGCCCCGCAGCAATCCTGCCACGTACGTGAAGGTGTTTGACGAAATTCGCAGTCTTTATGCAAAACTGACCGAAGCCAAAACGCGCGGATACACGGCAAGTCGGTTCAGTTTCAACGTTGACGGCGGGCGATGCGAAGCGTGCGACGGTAACGGGGCGACAAAGCTAGAAATGGACTTCCTGGCCGACATTTGGGTCAAGTGTCCTGTGTGCCAAGGCAAGCGTTATAACCGGGAGACTTTGTCGGTCGAGTTCAAAGGAAAGTCGATTGCCGATGTCTTGGAAATGGACATCTCCGAAGCGTATCAGCTGTTCGAAAACGTTCCAAAGATCGCCGAAAAGCTGCAGACGCTCATCGATGTCGGACTGGAATATTTGAAACTGGGGCAACCCTCGCCCACATTGTCAGGCGGCGAAGCACAACGCATCAAGTTGTCTCGCGAACTAAGTAAACGCGAAACCGGGCGAACGCTGTATGTTCTCGATGAACCGACGACCGGTTTGCACTTTGCCGATATCGATTTGTTGTTGAAAGTCATTCACGGTTTGGCCGACCGCGGAAACACGATTGTTATCGTCGAACACAATTCCGATGTCATCAAAACAGCCGATTGGATCATCGATCTCGGTCCCGAAGGTGGCGAAGGGGGGGGCAGGCTGGTCGCGGAAGGGCGACCGGAGAAAATCGCCAAGGCGGCAAAGAGCTACACCGGTTCGGCACTTGCAAAAGTGATCGGGATCAAACGGCGGAGCGAACCCAAAGCCGCGGCGATCAAAAATATCGTTCAGCCTTCGGAAAAATCGCGAACCCATGTGGTTGTCGAAGCGGCCGAAGAACACAACTTGAAATCGGTTGACGCGGCGATACCGCGAGACGCGATGACCGTCTTCTGTGGCCCCAGCGGCAGCGGCAAGAGTTCGCTGGCGATGGATACAATCTATGCGGAAGGCCAGCGTCGATACGTTGAATCACTCTCGTCATACGCGCGGCAATTTATCGGCCAAGTCCAAAAGCCGCGTGTCGAACGCATCGAAGGATTGTCGCCGGCCGTTGCACTGGAGCAAAAGAATCTGGGCCATTCGCCACGCAGTACCGTCGGCACCGTCACCGAGATTTACGACTACATCCGAATCTTGATGGCCCGTCTGGGGACGATGCATTGTCCCGATTGCCACATTCCCGTCGGAACGCAAACGGCCGATCAGATCGTCGATAAAGTGATGGCGATGCCGCAGGGTACGCGAGCGTTGTTGTTGGCGCCGATCGAAGTGGTTGCCGGCGAGGCATCCAAGGATACGTGGCAATCGCTACGCAGTCTGGGCTATCAGCGTGTGCGGATTGACGGAAAGACCGTTACGTTGGACGACGCGCCGCCCTTGGATCCGCGAAAGAAACAGACCGTTGAAGTCGTTGTCGATCGCGTTGAGATTCAACCCGAAGATCGATCTCGTATTTCGGACAGTGTTGAACAAGCCTTGTCGCTTGGCATCGGCGTCATGGAAGTCGCGATCGCGGATGCGGAGCGTGAAGAGCCGAATTGGGAAATCAAATCGCACAGCCAGCACCTGGTGTGTGGCGATTGCGGACGGTCGTTTCCCCAGTTGTCGCCGCATCACTATTCGTTCAATTCAGCCATCGGTTGGTGTCCACAATGCGAAGGTTTGGGGCTGCAGACCGGCACGAACCCGGCGGCGCTGGTGCGATCACCGTCAGATACCCTGGCCGACGGTGCGTCGCTGTTGTGGCCCAACGTGAACGAGTCCGTTTCGATGTGGATGCTGCGGGCATTGTCGCGACAGACCGGCGTGCCGCTTGACGTCCCCTTCGATGAAATATCCGTTTCACATCGCCGGATTCTGTTCCATGGATTGGGCGAAAACTGGATCGAAGTACGGCAGTCCGATGCGACGCCCAAGTCCCGTTCCAAGGCAGTCTTGTTCCGGTACCAGTTCAAAGGCTTTTATCCGGCACTGGAAGAAGCGTCTCGTCTGACGCCCGGCCTGCGTGGCAAGCTGGAAAAGTATACCGACGAGATCGATTGTTCCTCATGCGATGGTGCCCGGCTGCGCGAAGAGTCGGCGGCGTCGCGCTTCCGAGGGCTCACGATTGCGGACATCGTTCGTATGCCTCTGGACCGGCTGCATGAAACCGTCGATCGCTGGAAACTGGATCGCCGCGAGAAAAAAATCGCTGGTGAATTGCTTCGCGAGATTCAATCTCGCACTAAGTTCCTGCTGGACGTCGGGTTGGATTATCTAACGCTTCATCGCGGCGCGGCAACATTGTCCGGCGGGGAAGCACAACGCATTCGGCTGGCAGCGCAACTGGGCAGTGGTTTGTGCGGCGTGTTGTATGTCTTGGACGAACCAACGATCGGTTTGCATCCGCGCGACAACGACCGGTTGATCGGTGCGCTGCATCGGCTGCGAGACCAGGGGAACACGTTGCTGGTGGTCGAGCATGATCGCGATGTGATTGGCAGCAGCGACTACCTGTGCGATTTTGGTCCCAACGCGGGGCGGAACGGCGGACGAATCGTTGCCGAAGGTCCGTCCTCGGACGTGACTCCTTATGAACAATCGGTGACGGCCGGCTACGTCGATGGCAGCAAGCAGGTGGCGATTCCCGCCTCGCGTAGACCCGTGGTCGGTAAGAATGGCCAGCCCTACGTGAATTTCTTGAAAGTTATTGGCGCGCGCGAGCACAACCTGCGAGAAGTCGACGTCGAAATTCCGCTGGGCGTGTTCACCGCCGTGACAGGGCCAAGCGGTAGCGGCAAGAGTTCGCTGATCGATGGCATTCTGTATCCGGCGTTAGCCCGACGTCTGCATCGTGCGCGACTACGGCCCGGGCGTCACGAAAAAATCGAAGGCATTCGTTACATCGACAAAGTTATCCAAGTCGATCAGTCGCCGCTTGGTAATACGCCCAGCAGCAATCCGGCGACCTACACCGGTGCCTTTGATTTGATACGCCAGCTCTATGCAATGATCCCGGAAGCGGCCGAGCGAAAGTTCACTCCGCGTACGTTCAGCTTTAACGTACAAGGTGGACGATGCGAAACGTGCGAAGGCAGCGGTCAAAGAAAGATCGAAATGCATTTCCTGCCCGACGTATGGGTGCCGTGTGAAGAATGCGATTCAAAGCGGTACAACGAAGACGTCTTGGAAATCAAATTTCATGGGCAATCGATTGCCGATGTCCTGGCGATGCCGTGCGGTGACGCGGCCGAGTTGTTTGCCGCACAGCCCAAGATTGCGAGAATTCTAAAAACGCTTTGCGACGTCGGGCTGGATTATGTCACGCTAGGTCAATCGGCGCCGACGTTGTCCGGCGGTGAAGCACAGCGAGTCAAGTTGGCTGCGGAACTCGCGCGTCCGGTCACGGGCAATACGTTGTACTTGCTGGATGAACCCACGACGGGACTGCATTTCGATGACATCGTTAAACTGATCGATGTGCTGCAGCGACTGGTTGATCTCGGCAATTCGGTCGTCGTGATCGAACACAACCTGGATGTGATCAAGTGTGCTGATTGGGTGATCGACATGGGGCCGGGGGCAGGGATCAACGGCGGCGAGCTCGTATTCGCGGGGCGGCCGGAAGACCTTGCAGCGCTGGCCCCTGCCCGTGGAAAAAAGAAACGTGGGAAAAAGCAAGCTGGTGTCATTTCGGAGACCGCGTCGTATCTCGCCGAGGCGCTTGAGCAGGCGGCAGCGATCGATGGAATTTCTGATGTGATCGAAGGCGTGTCTTCCCCATCGAAATTATCCAAGGGCAAAGCACCTGCGAAAGCGAAGGCAAAACGCCGAAAGGCCGCGACTGCTGAATCCAAGAATTTGGACGAAAAACCCAATGACGTCAGCGAATCTGGAGGCGAACCCGATGGTTCTCGTACAGCCGATCAGGCGGACGCCGAAAGCGGCCCGGCGGTGACCAAGTCGCCATGGCAAGTGCTCGGCCGACGCTGGCACAGCACAGGAAAAGGATTCCCCAACGGCCAGAGTCCCAAGTGGCCGCTGGAGTTGGCCGATCAGACGTTAGATTTGCTGCAAAAAGTAGCCGGCGATGACTCCCTGGCCTTTGACGAACCCGATCGCGTCAATGTGCGTCCTCAAGGCAGCAAGGATACCTGGGCCGAAGTGGAAACGAAGACTTCGGAATCGCTGAAGGTCACGCTGGCCGGGCCCCGCGAGGCGATTGACCTGGAAAATCTGCCTCCGATGGACGTGGACGGGCCGATCGAGATGATTGACCAGGCTCACGTGCGATTAACATTGAACTTGACCGAAGCCAAACATGTACGCAGCCGAAAGCTTCGTTCGTTTTTAAAGCATCATTTGCAGCGAACGAAAGGCGATTAGTCGACCGATGCGGTTCCGACGTGATCATTGCGATCAAACGCCTGAGCAATCGAATGCCTGAGTGATTGCAGCGCCCGAGCGTTACGGCGCCCGAGCATTACGGCGCCCGAGCATTACGGCGCCTGAGCAATCGATTGTCGGTGCCGTGCTCGATCGTCCGGAAAAAGGAACGCGACCTTCTGACTCGCGAATCATCATATGAAATACGTTGCGAACGAAACCAAGGGCACGCGCGATCAGGTCTCGGCCAGTCTGTTGCAGACGATTCTCACCGATTCCGATCTGCGCGACCGACTGGGCGTGATGCCTGCGGATGAAAAGACGGTTGCGCTGTCCGTTGACGGTGACGCATCGACCTTTTCACATCCGGGCTGGGAACAAGCGATTGGACTGCGGCCGAAATTGGATTCCGATGAGACGGTCGAGCTTTCGGCCGATGCCATGGCACAGTTGCAGGGCGTCGCGGCGGAGGGTTTTGTACCGCAGCGACGGGTTGCCAACCTGGGCGAAGGCAAAACCGATGCGGCTGAGTACCGGTTGGTCGGTAAACTTGGCAGCGGCGGGACCGGGATCGTCTATCAGGCTCACCAGCGCGCGGTTGATCGCGAAGTCGCGATCAAAGTTTTGCGAGATGAACTGGCCCGCGATCCGGTTTCGCGAAGTCGGTTTCTGACCGAGGCGCGCATGATCGGCGGACTGGATCATCCCAATGTGATCGCGCTGCACGAATTGTCGGTCGATGATCGAGGCGGGCTGTTTTATTCGATGAAACGGATCGACGGGACAAGTTGGGATCAACAGATCGCCGACATGTCGCTTAGCAAGAATTTGCAAACACTGCGGAGCGTTGCCGACGCGATACGCTACGCTCATTCACGTCGTTTGATCCATCGGGATATCAAACCCGAAAACGTGATGTTGGGAAAGTTCGGCGAAGTGTTGTTGGCCGATTGGGGGCTGGCGATCAGTTACAGCGAGCGTGACGACTCGGTCAACAAAATCACGGCCGAAACAGCAATCGGCGGGACGCCCGCATACATGGCTCCGGAGCTAGCCGCAGGTGACTTCCGAGCCGTCGGATTTCACACCGATGTTTATCTGTTGGGCGCCGTTCTATTTCAAGTTTTGACCGGTTATCCGCCGCACTATGGGGAAAGTTTGCTGGCCTGTATTCATGCGGCCGCCAACAACGAGATTCGACCGACGCGTGTCGAGGGCGAATTGATGGACATCGCCATGAAGGCCATGGCGACCGACCCTCGGCAGCGCTACGGATCGGTCGACGATTTCGTCAGCGCACTGGATGACCAGCGACAACACGAACAGAGCAACCGATTGGTGCGACGCGCCCGCGAGCGACTGGAGGAATCGACCGAAGAGAAACGCTACGAGGATTTCCGAGTCGCGGACACATTGCTGCGAGAGTCGTTGGATTTGTGGCCCGAGAATCCACGAGCCAAGCCATTGATGAGTCAGCTTTATCTGGATTTTGCGCGTGCGGCGACGGCGCAAGGCGATTTCGATTTGGCACTGTCGATGTACGATGCGGCAGGCCAATCCGATTCCGAAGCCGCCGCCCGGATTCGTCGCCAACGCGATGAACGTCAATCGAGCCAAGAGCGAGTGTCAAAGTATTCGCGATTGTTTTCTCAGTTGCCCGAAGCCGGGCTGTTGGGTGACACCAAATCCGGAACGATTGTCGAAGCGAACGAGATGTTCGAAAAGGTGTTTGGTTTCGCCAACGAAGATATCGTCGGCACCAAGCTTGGTGATTTGAACTTGTGGGCTTGCGAGCAGCGTCGTGTCGATTTCGTCAAGCAGTTAACCGAAACCGGGCGTGTTGAAAACTTCGAAGCACCGTTCATCACTCGTGATGGTCGACGCATCGAGGCACTGATCAGCAGTCGGCAAACGACCATCAACGGCGAAGAGATGGTGCTTTCAACGCTCCGCGATATCTCGGCGCGAAAGCAGGCCGAGAACGAGCTGAAGCGGAGCCGTCAGCGTTTGCGAGAAATCCAAGAACTCGCCGGTATCGGGACGTGGTCGTACGACGTGCGGACCGGTGAGGTGCAGTGGAGCGACGAGGCGTTTCGTTTGGCCGGTCGGTCGCCCGCCGACGGTGTGCCGACGCGCGAAGAATACATCGAACAAATTCACCCCGAGGATCGATCGAAGATGAACGTTTCGATCCAGAGAGCCATCAAAGACGGCGCGGCCTACGAAATTCGTGTACGGCAACGTGGTGCAACCGATGCTTATCAAGAACTGATCATGCGTGGTCAGCCCATCTTGGATGATGATGGGAAAACCGTGGAAGTCTACGGGGTTCTGATTCGGACCGACTTTGCGGCTCGATAGTTCGTGTTTTGACGGTCGTGGCCACCGGGCTTGTGTGAGTCTGCCCGTAATTTCAGAAGTTATCGCGAAACCAGTGGTCTCGCCCACGGTTTGAAATAGTTAGAATTGGTGACAGCGGGAGACGCCGTGCACAGACTCGCCGGTATCGCCCTAGAAACCAGTTTCGTTTGCCCTTGTGAAGAAATCGCCGTTTGGCTGTCAGTGAATCGACCGCGATGCGTTATCAGCAGTCCGATCCGGACGTGCGCTTGATGCTGCGCGTCAAAGAGGACGACGCAGGGGCTTTTGAGGAATTGGTTAGGCGGTATCAGGCCAGGCTGGTCCGGTTGATGCACACAATAGGTCCGCGACGAGACATGGCCGAGGATTTGGCTCAGGAAACATTCTTGCGGGTGTATCGGGCGCGTAAGCGCTACGAGCCGGGGGCGAAATTTTCGACGTGGTTATTCACGATCGCAGGCAACGTCGCTCGCAACGCCGCCCGGACTCTTGGACGACGCCGCGAAGTCAACGAAGTCGACGCGCCGAGAAAATCCGATGCGCCCAGCGGATTGCAAACCATCAGTGCGACCGCACTGGATGCCAGCGGAATGATGCCGACGCGATTGGTCGAAGGCACCGAGCGCGCCGAAATCGTTCGTGCCGCCGTCGAGTCGCTTGGTGAACGCCAGAAAATGGCGCTGATGTTGTCGCGGTTTGAGAACATGAGCTACATCGAAATCGCCGAAGCGATGGAGCTAAGTACAAAGGCGGTCAAGTCGCTGCTCAGCCGTGCGCGAGTGAACTTAAAAGAAGTGCTGCAGCCCTATATCGATGCGGGCGTCCTGCCGAAGGAGTCCGACGAATGAGTGTGGATACCATCTCGGACGATCGACCGCTCGATCCGGACGATGAACTGTTGGTTGCTTATTTGGACGGCGAGCTGGACGGTGAGGAACGCAGCAGCGTCGAACAGCGACTGATGGACGACAACGAGCTCCGCAGTCGTTTGCGGGCGCTGCAAACGGGTTGGGACTGGTTGGATGATTTACCGGAAGTCGAACCGAGCGAGAAGCTTGTTGAATCGACTTTGGAACTGGTCGTCGCCGACTTGGACAAGCCCGAAGCAAAGCCCGGCAAGTCATGGATGCCGGCGGCAAAGTGGCCGATCGCGATCGCCACCGCGTGTGTTTTATCCGCGTCGGTCGTTTGGGCCGGAATTTCCCTGACGCGCGAGCGGGCTTATAAAAACCAGCTGCGTGACTTGGAAATCGCTGAGAACCTTGATGCCTATGCGATCGGCGGTAATTTGCAACTGATGCGGGCTTTGGCTTCGAATCCCAACTGGGACGAAATGGTTGCCTCGGCGCGTGCGGTCGGAAATTTGCAAGTCGATCTGGATACGTCGGTCGCCAAGGTGCCGCTCCGCGAACGCGAAGACGCGATCCGCGAAATGTCTGTCGAGAGCCGGACGCAATTGGCATCGCGGTGGGATCGGTTTAAACGGTTGTCCGAAAAAGACCTGCAGCGCGTCCTTCAAACTGCCGCCGAAGTCGCCGTTCAGCCCGATCCCGATTCGTTGATCAAGACCATGCAGACGTATTCGGTTTGGCAAGAGATTTTGCCTCGCGATTTGCGCGAGGATTTGCAAACCGATGATGTCATCGCTCGTAAGAAAGCGATCAACAAAGCGATTGAGTTTACCAAGACAGAGGTGTCACGTCGGAGCGGCAATATGTTGCCCGAGGATCCACACGTTGCGATGGAACCTATTCTGTTTGTCTTGAAACGACTTGCCAATCAGCGGATGCCGTATCTCGATGAAAGCACGCGCAAGATCGTGGACGGGGTGGCCGATGCGATGGGCGAAGAGATGGCTCAGTTCGCCGTCGTCCGCAGCATGCTTTCACGCGATGACTGGCGGTCGGATCGATTTCGTCGAGGTCCGTCCGGCGGGATTCATGTGCCACCGGTCTCGGATGATGAACTACTGCAAATCAAGCTGATGTTGCCTGACGAAGTGCTGGACAATCAATTCTTCGAGCTGACCTTTGGCGATCCCCAGTACGAAGCACTCGTGCTTCGAGCTTGGGCAGACGAGGCGATTCGTCGTAAAATCTATGATCAGGGCGAAAGTGACGAGAGTCGACTGGACCGATACTTGGAATTGGAGCCATCGGAGCGCGAGCGGATCGATCTGTTGTCGCCGAAAGACATCTTGCGAGAGCTTTCGCCTTCGCGTCGTTGGGGCGATGGGCCGCCATCGCCCGGCGGAGGCGGTTACCGGCGATCCGGCGGTGGTCCCCCAAGGCGATAATGCTGTGCCCGGTGGGAGGGCAATCGCGAATGAGCACGTGCGGGCTCGTCGCAAGTTGTGGTTCGAGGCTTTCGAGACCGCGTTCCGCTGCATTGCCTTTCGGGGTCATATTCCGCTCCGTTGGGCACCTGTACTGTTTCACCTCGTCTCGATGGTCAAGTTTGCTTGATTCACGGCTTATCCGGGCAAATGAGGTCGATCCGCTGAGAACTCGCTGGCGTTGACCCGTGCTGTCCATTGCAATTCGAGTCTGCCAATACGATAACGGAATGCATGAAAGCTGCATTCATCAAACAGACAGGCTCGCCGGACGTCATCGAAGTTGGCGAATTGCCGCTGCCCATCGTCGGTGTCCACGACGCACTGATCCGCGTAAAGGCGGTTTCCGTCAACCCCATCGACACCTACATCCGCAGCGGCGCCGTCGCGATGGATCTGCCGATGCCGTACATCATCGGATGTGATGCGGCCGGCGTCGTCGAGGCTATCGGCGAGCATGTCGAGCATGTTCAGGTCGGTGATCGTATTTGGTTGACTAATCAGGGCATGCTCGGGCGACAAGGAACGTTTGCCGAACAGATTTACGTAGACCAGCGTTGGTGCTATCCGTTGCCGGACGATGTCGAGTTCGAGACGGGGGCCGCTTGTGCGTTGGTTGGCGTCACGGCGCACTTGGGACTGTTTCGAGACGCACGACTGCAATCGGACGAAACCGTGTTAGTGATCGGCGGCACCGGGGGCGTGGGCGCGATGGTGGTCCAAATGGCCAAAGCGGCCGGCGCCCGAGTGATCGCAACTGCGGGTTCCGCAGAAAAATGTCAGCGTGCTGAATCGCTGGGGGCGGACGTCGTCATCGATTACACGAAAGAGTCGATTGCCGATGCGGTGCGGCAGGCCGCTCCTGAGGGAGTGGATGTGTTTTGGGAAACGCGGCGCGAACCCGATTTCGACGTGGCCATCGACTTGCTCGCACCCCGAGGGCGTATGGTGCTGATGGCCGGTCGTGATGCGCGACCGGTTTTTCCCGTCGGGCCTTTTTACGTCAAAGAGTGTTCGATACACGGCTTTGTCATGTTCAAGGCGTCGCCAAGCGAAATGCGCACCGCCGCTGATGAGATCAATTTGTGGCATCAACGCGGCGAGTTGCAGGCGAATATCGCTCGACGATTCGCATTGGACGAGGCTGCCGAAGCGCATCGCTTGCAGGAAGACGCCACCGTTGGCGATTCCGGCGCACTCGGCGGCAAGATCGTATTGAACGTTCCTTAGCCGTTTGCAAGCTGGCTCTAATTCGCCGCGGGGTCCGACTGTGTTTGGTCGTGGAGCGCTGCGAGCGCCTCGATCAATTCCGCGTGCTGCGGCTCATCGATCAGCAAGGCGCGATGGTCGAGAACGAAAACCGAGTCACCCAGCTTTTCGGCGATCGGGAGATCGCCCGGTTTGCGGCAACGCCGAACGCTGCTCCGGTGCATGGATCGGAATCCTGCGCCGATCGGCAGTCCGAACGACTCGGCCGCGCCGATCACCCGGTCACGTTGTACTCGGCTCGCTGCCGAGAATGCCAGCTTGTAATACGCCGGCGTGGTGTCCGGGTTCGTTACCGGGTGAGCCAGCCACGATGGGAATCGGCAAGCGGCTCGGCCGATCGCTCGGGCCGTACGGTCACGCACTTGGTTCATCTCCGCGAGTCGTTCCAGCTGTGGTGCCAGCGCTGCGGCTTGCAGCGAACTGATCGCCAGGGCATCACTGGGGCGATCAATCAACCCGTTCGTTCGAGCGGCCAGTCGATCATCATTGGTCAGGACCGCGCCGCCGCATCCGGCGGTCAGCGGCTTGCTGCCTCCGAAACTCAGTGCCCCCATATGCCCGAGGGCGCCAAACGGTGTTTTACCGACTTTGAGGCCAGGTGACTGGCAAGCGTCCTCGATCAGCACCCAGCCGAGCGAATCGCAGACCATGCGAAGCGAGGAAATCGGCGCCGCATGGCCGTAGAGATGTGAAACAACGACCGCCTTCACTTTGGGGGATTTTGCGGCTTCGAGCGATTCGGGGGCAATAGAGAATGTCGTCGGGTCGATGTCCAGCAGCACCGGGCAGGCTTCCACCAGTTCGATCGAGCGAAAGTTTCCGGGATAGTCGAATGCGGCAACAACGACTTCATCGCCTCGTCCGACGCCGGCGGCTCGCAGGCAGAGTTCGATGGCGGCCGTTCCGCTGCTGACCAGTCGGACGTGCCGGCAGTTAAACATATCTGCCAGGCCAGCTCGTAAAACATCGTGATTTGCCGAGCGGTATCGTCCCCAATCGCCGGACTGGACAGCCTCGCTGATCGACCGCTCGATCTCGGGCCAGTCCGGTGGCCAGGTCGGGCAGGTGAATCTCATCGGTGCAGGGGTCCGGTCGCGAGGTCAGCCGAGGGCGTTAGATGAGTGCAGATGCGGGGCGAAGTTAAGATTCTAGCCCGTCGCTGGGCTTGTGACGCTTTTTTCGCTTCCATATCATGCCGCATTCTCTGCTCGCGACCCCGGTCTGCCCACCCAAAACGTTTGGGCCCTCCGCATCGGGAATCGCCGCGACCACAGATAATACGATAGAAATGCGATTCAGCAATTCGCGTACCGGTATTTAGGCCAAGATCGTTGTTTGATTCCACCTTATTTCTGCTTATCGATTCGATCGACGGAGGCGTCACGCTGCTGGCAAGTTTGCTTGCCCAGGCGGCAGATAGCGCTCCGGCTGATGCGGTTGGAGCCAACCCCGGCGCCGACGCCGCGCCAGAGATGTCGCCGATCCAGCGTATTTTGTTCGGCCCATTCGTGTTGCCTTTGGGTTTGTTTTTTCTGTTTTATGTGACGTTCATCGCGCCTGAGCGTCGTCGGAAAGCGCAGGAAGCACAGCTGATGGCTTCGCTCAAAAAGAACGATCGCGTCGTCACCATTGGTGGGATACACGGCACCGTCGTTGCGATTTCGCCGGAAAGCAAGGTGGTCACGGTGAAGATCGACGAAAGCGGCAATACGCGAATCAAAATCAACCGCAGCGCGATCGCAACGGTCGTCAGTGACACGAGCGAGAACAAAGACTCAAAAGACTAGTGCGCCGGCAAGGTTGCTTTCCAAGGAAGCGTGCCGCGTGGCGAACAAGACTTGATAAGAAAAGATACAGAGAACGAACAACCGACTTCCATTCGGCTGCTGCAATCCACGATGGACTGCATTGGTCGTCCCCCATTATTCCCTGATTCCGAAAACTAACGATGGACTGCTCCCTTTTCGCTGGCTGTCTCGATTCGATCGCAGCGTTGTCGACCTTTGCTGTTTCATGGGCCGCTCCGCTTGCGCAAGCCTCCTCGGCGGTTGCCGGAGAGATCTCGGAAGGGATTTCTTGGAAGCAATATCTCACGCTCGCGATCGGTTTGGCCGTTCTGATTGTTCCGTTCATCTTGGGCGGTTTCTTGGCCAAAGCGTTCAAGATGCCAACATACGGCACGCGATTCGGATGCATCTTGTTGGCAATCATCGCCAGCGTGGTTGTGTTGATGAACAAATTGCCTGGTCTGGGCGTTGACCTGCGGGGCGGAACGATTCTGGTCTACGAGATCGATCCCAGCAAAAATCGGCAAGCCGATAGCGAAGCCGGGCAGCGTATCATTTCAGAGGACTTGATCGAGCCGCTGATTCGCCGAATCAACCCCAGCGGCACGCAAGAAATTGTGATCCGACCGTATGGCGAGTCGCAAATCGAAATCATCGTTCCAGAGGTGGATCAGCGAGAAGTCGATCGCATCAAGGAACTGGTCGAAGAGGCCGGGATTCTGCGGTTCGCGATCGTCGCCAACCAATCCGATCACCAGCGAATCATCGACCTTGCGATCGAGCAATCTCAGTCAGAATTGCAAGGCGAACGGACATCCGAAATTGTTTACGACGTTGATGGTCCCGGCGGCGAGTCGATGTTCGGGCTGTGGGCCAATATCGATCGCGAAGACAAGACGGTCGGCGGCGTGCGTCCGCTGCGAGTGAACGTCGGCAATTCGATCGTTCGAAATCCGGAATCGGGTGCGATCTTGAACTTGCCACCAACGGTACGTGGCGACAACGCCGAAGTAAAAATCGCGCAGTGGATGCAGCAGCAAGACATGTCACGCATCGAAGTGTTGACGGTCGTCGACCCATTGTTGGATGTCAAAGGTGAAGACTTGGCGTTCGCCGCCAGCACGTTTGACGAAAACGGTCGCCCCGCAGTGGCGTTCACGCTGACCGACGCAGGCAGCGGAAAGTTCTTTGCACTGACGACGAACAACGCACCGGTCGGTACCCGACAACGCCAGCTAGGAATTGTGCTGGACGATAGCTTGTTGTCGGCACCCTCCCTGCAGCAGCCGATCAGCAAAGAGGGCCGCATCACCGGTAACTTCACTCGCGAAGAAGTCGAAAGCTTGGTGCAGATCCTCAAGGCCGGGCAGTTGCCTGCTGCATTGACGAAACAGCCGATCGCCGAGAACCAAATCGACGCGACATTGGGTAAGGACACGATCACCAAAGGCGTTTACGCAATCGGCGCATCGATCATTTTGGTTCTGATCTTTATCCTGATCTATTACCGATTCGCAGGCGTCATCGCGTGCGTCGCGTTGGTGATGAACTTGGCCATGATTTTGGCCACGATGGTGTTGATCAACCAACCGCTCACCTTGCCCGGTTTGGCCGGTCTGGTGTTGACCGTTGGTATGTCGGTCGACGCCAACGTGCTGATCTTTGAACGGATACGCGAGGAGCTAAAGAAAGGAGCCGCGGCGAGGATGGCCATTCGCAACGGTTTCGCCAAGGCAACCGTGACGATTGTCGATGCCAACCTGACGACGCTGATCACCGCGATCGTCTTGTACACGATTGGTACGGACCAGATTCGCGGGTTCGCAGTCACGTTGATCTTGGGGATTTTGTACTCGATGTTCACCGCGATTTACATGTCGCGAACGTTCTTTGATTTCGCCGAACGACATGGATTTTTGTCGCTCAGCATGTCCGATGGAGTCAACTCGATCCGGTCGATGTTCGCTGGCGGCGGAAACTTCGACTTCGTCGGCAAAGGACGGTTCTCGTTGTTCATCTCGGCGATCCTGGTTTGCGTAGGCTTGGGTTCGATCTTTATGCGAGGCGGTGGAATCTTCGATATCGACTTCGCCGGTGGTTCTTCGGTTCAATTCCAATTGGACCAACCGACCGAAACGGAAGTCGTCCGCAATATCGTTCAGAGCGCGGTTCAGTCGGACTCGGCGGATCCGGTTCAGTTCACGATCAACGGTGTCAGCATGGAAGACTTGCCTGACGGGACGGTTTACAAAGTCGACTCGTCGTTTGAACGCGTCGACGACCTGAAAGAAATGATTTCGCAAGCTTTCCAGGCCAGCGATTCCGTGGGATTGGTCACGTATCAAGTCGATATCCGGCCTGCCGGCGACGCCAGGAATATTCAAAAGCGACGCTTTGGTCCACAAAAGAGTCGCTTGGACAGTAACGGTGTGATGTTGGTCGCGGCCCAGGCTGAAAACGGCGATGCATCCGACATTGATGACATCGACAAGTCCGAGGCGGATGAGCCGGAAACCGATGCGGCCGACGAGTCCGATAATGCCGACGGCGTCACGGGCGGTCTGCCCGATCTTGTCTTCAGCGAAGCGATTATCGAACTCGGTATCGAGGGCAACGAAGGCGGCGCAAAGTTAAACGGCAAGGCCCTGATCGCCGAGCTGGAAAATGCTGCAAAGGCCGCCGGCGTTCCGCTGGCGACCCGAAGTTTGGAACTAAAGCCGTTCGGCGAAGGTGCGGATGAATGGAAAAGCGATTCCTCTTTGCCTTTCTCGAAATGGCAAGTCAAGATGCCGTTGGCCGCTTCGGAGGCCGATCAGGTGATGGAGCAAATCAAGAATTCACTGGGCAGTGACCCGGTCTGGATCAGCAGCAGTAGTGTCGGTGGACGCGTTGCCGGCGATATGATCGGTCGTGCACTGGGAGCACTGTTCGCTAGCTTGCTGTGCATCATTGCTTACATTTGGTTCCGCTTTCAACGAGTCATCTACGGCCTGGCGGCGGTTGCCGCCCTGTTGCACGACGTCTTGATCACGCTCGGTGCAATTGCGGTCAGCTATTGGCTGGCCGACGCCCTTGGATTCTTGCTGATTGATCCGTTCAAGATCAGCCTGACAGTGGTTGCCGCGCTGTTGACCATCATCGGTTACTCGTTGAACGACACGATTGTGGTGTTTGACCGCATCCGCGAGACAAAAGGCAAGGCGCCAAAACTGACCAGCGAGATGGTGAACACCAGTATCAACCAAACGCTTAGTCGAACGTTGCTGACATCGGTGACCACTCTGATCGTGGTCGTGTTGTTGTACGCGTTCGGTGGCGAAGGGATTCACGCGTTCGCGTTCGCCCTGGTGGTTGGTGTTTTGGTCGGAACGTACAGTTCCGTGTTCGTCGCCAGCCCGATCCTGCTGTGGTTGGTCGGTCGAGGTGATAAGCCAAAGGTCGCCTAACCAACGAATGAACGCG
>TARA_R110002049_G_scaffold4601_3_pt1 | contig 53265 bp, 40 predicted proteins | sample TARA_R110002049 | Tara Oceans TARA_R110002049 (sample SAMEA4396941) | marine metagenome | biome: Polar Biome; feature: [SRF] surface water layer (ENVO:00010504); material: water (ENVO:00002006), including particulate matter (ENVO:01000060) such as... | depth 5 m | reverse complement strand
CACCGCTTGTTCCAGCCTACAAAAAACCAAACGCTAAGCCGGACGCTCTCTCACGCGTCGCGGGTCATGATGACGAGACCATGCCTACTGTGAGTGCTCGATCACAATCGCGGCGTCGGCGACCAGGCGATCGGAGTACTGCGTGAGGGTTCCTTCGGCGCCGCGGAACCACTTCATGATCGGGGCAACATAGTTCGGCGGTGCCTGCAGTGGTGTATCGTCGGCACCCCATGCGGTGCTCGTCCAGCGGCCCACACGATCGGAATATTCGTAGCGGCCGCCCAGCGGATCGACCAAGTGGTTCCCGAGAACCGAATACACCGCATCGGGCACATCGTCCGGATCGATCTGCAGCTGGCGGGACAGCATGCTTAGGAAGTTTGCGCCGGCGCGGCTGCTTTCTGCTGCACGCTGGTACAACTGTTCGTTGACCCAGCCTTCGAGTTGACTGCCCGCCAGGTTTCCGATTCGGAAACGGACTTGTGCGGTATCGTCGACTTCGATGGCGTTGATATGTGGCAAGCTGGCTTGCAGGATCTCTGGCTGAAATGACAAAACGCTGTAACCGCCATCGGTGTATCGATACAGGCCACCGATCAGACGGTTCATTCCCGGTCCGACGGGTGTTCCACGTCCTAAGCCCAGCGGCAAACGATCCAGGGTGCCCGGCTGCGGCCATGCGCCCAGGTATCCGGGCAATTGTTTCAGTGATCGATAGCTTCCCAGGATTCCGTCAAAGTCATCCAGCTGTGGGGGATGACTGTCTTTGATGCCGGCGAACAGGTGCGTCGGCGGCCCGATCTTTTCACTCGCCACATGTGCCTGGACGGCAACAATGTCATCGGGCGCAAACTGTATCGCGACTTTCGTGGGCGGTCCGAGTTGTTGGGCGTACTTGCCATACTTTTCAGGCACCATCGGGGCGATCTCTGCGTGAACGATCAACCGTTCGCGATTGGATTGATCGGGAATGGCTTCCCGCTGGACCCCGATCATGATCGGATCGATTTGCGGAAAGCGATCGCTGTACTCTCGTGCAATCGAGATGTACCAATCCGCTTCTTCTTGTGTTACCGATTCGATCATCACATCTGCGATCGGCAAGAACGTGCCTCGCGAGCCTCGCGCCGTGTCGACCACGCGATCGCCCACCGTGATGATTCCGCTGCCATCGCCGCGCTGACCAAAGACTTTCGGCAAAAAACCGATGTCGACCAGCCCGTCGATGCCCGCGGCAGAATTCGTTTCGGCTTTCGCGGCGAGACGTGCCAAGCTGATCATCGAAATATCGGCACTGGCGTGCAGTCGTCGTCGCAATTCGATCAGGTATTGTGGATCAACAAGTCCTTGCAGCATTTGCGGCGAAAAATACGTAAAGATCGTATCGTTACGTTCGATCGGCATCAGTTGACGCGCCAAGCGAAACGATTCGGTTGCCGCCAGCGACTTTCCACTTTGGCCGACTTCGAGAAATCGGCGTACCAGAGTTTCGCTATTCGCGACGAACAAGTACTCGCCGTCTTCGGCCAGGAACGAACGCACACGGTGATCGCTGGAACTAAGCAGTGATACTTGCTTGCCCGCGATTGTGATGTCCACCAAGTTGACGCTCGGATCGTCATTGGCAAGTTTGGTACGGTCGTTGACCAGTGAGCTTCTTAGCAGAAACGCATTTTTTGCTTTGAACATCACTCCGATCGTTGCACCGTCGCTTAAGAACAAATCTCGACCGACCAATGCCTGATCCTCGATCACCGTCGGGCCCAACATCCGACTCAACTGAGTGGTCTTGAGGTTCAGTTGTCGTTCCACGCGAGCGGCGTTTTCGTTTTTGAATCCGTGCAAAGTGATCATGCGCGAAAGATCACCGCCGTATTCATCCGACAAGTCACGGAACCACAAGTAGTTTTCGAACGAGCCATAGCGGATGTAAAAACATTCCGGCGGTACATGCTCGGCAAGCGGTTCGACGTTCGCCGTGACCGGCACGGCGGGTAAGCGAGGCGGGTTCCAAGCCGGCGCCGCGGGCAAGGGCAGGGTCGTGGGGGTTGGCGAGGTCGTTCCTCCGGCGGCGCGGCGGAACATTTGTTGGTCGGTGCCCGATGCGCCGGCCAACAACTTCATCGTGTCCGTCAATGGATCATCGTCGTTGATTTGCGCAACGTACCAATCCGGCAGTGGCATCCCTAGACGGCCCGACAACATTGCGACCAAATAGTTTTCGACCCAGGGCGGGTAATCCGCGGCATCGATTTGACGTTTGGCGGCTTGATGAAAGCCGTCCCACCATTGCCCGAGCAACTGTGTGCGAGTGATGGGATCCACCGCCGGCACAACTTCATAAGAACCGACCTCACGTCCCGATTCGCTGACCGTGATCGTCAGTGGGGACGATCCACGAAACAAAAACGAGACGCGCCGCGCGACGGTTTGTTCAAGATCGGGTTGATCACCGGTCAGCTCGCGAACCAAGTTGCCGATCCGTCCGAGCAATCGTCCGCGACCAGGCGGTGGCACCGGTTGGTCAGACGGGCGAGGAATCTTGACGCGAATGTCGTTGGCGATTGGATACAGAATTCGACCATCCGCATCGCGGACTTCCAACGGAGGCAGTGGTCCGCCGACAATCGGCGCTGCGATAGGAATTTCGACCGTCGCCACACCATAGGGAGTGCCCGATGCCGCGTTGGCAAGAATATCGACCGCCGAGGCAGCCGAAACCAGGCAACAAGAAACCAGGCAACAAGAAATTGCCAGAGCGGTAATGATGGACTTCGAATGCATGAGCAGCTTTTTGTTGCCCCCTGCATCCCGCGAGTGAGCGAACACGAAATGCGGGTCGCTCGCGGGGGAAAGGGCTGGGGTGAGGGGGTAGCCGGGTCGTCAGGCGAACTTGGCTGACCATAATGGCGTCGAGCCATTATTCAGCACTTCGTACGATTCGGATAGTCAAAAGTGGAAAGCCCATCACGCAGCGGCGTTTTTCAAGCCAGTACCGACGAACGGTTGGAACAGTACGCCGAGAGCATCAGTTTCGATCGACGCTTGTATCGACAAGATATTCGCGGCTCGATCGCGCATGCAGAAATGCTGCAAAACGTCGGCTTGATCGATTCCAGCGAACTGGACCAGATCCGAGACACTTTGAAAGTGATTGAAAAGGAGCTGGACAGCGATCAGCTTCCGATGCGGATCGAGTTGGAAGACATCCACATGCATGTCGAGCAAGCTCTGATTGAACGCATCGGTGACGTGGGCCGAAAACTTCACACCGCCCGCAGTCGTAACGACCAGGTCAGCACCGATGTCCGCATGTGGATTCGCGAAGCGCTCGACGAGGTGGATTCGCGATTGCTCGATCTGCAGCGTGCATTCTTGGGACGTTGCGATGCCGACTTTGATGTCATTTTGCCGGCCTACACACACCTGCAACGTGCCCAGCCTGTGCTTGCGCCACACTATTGGTTGGCCTACGTCGAAAAGTTCGCGCGCGATCGCCAACGGATTTCCGATTGTCGCGGCCGTGTCAATCAGTGCAGCCTGGGTGTCGCCGCCGTGGCGGGAACCACGTTGCCGATCGATCGCCAACAAACCGCCAAGCAATTGGACTTCGACGGTGTCACCGCCAACAGTTTGGACACCAGCAGCGACCGTGACTTTGTTTTGGAATCTGCGTTTGTCCTGTCGATGGTCGCGTCGCACCTAAGCGGTTGGGCCGAGGAATGGATTTTGTGGAGCACCGTTGAGTTCAATTTCATCAAGATGCCGCACGCGTTCTGCACCGGCAGCAGCATCATGCCGCAAAAGGTGAATCCCGACACACTGGAACTGACGCGTGGCAAGTCGGCACGTGTGATGGGCAATCTGAATACGTTGATGTTGCTGGTCAAGAATTTGCCGTTGGCGTACAACCGAGACTTGCAAGAAGACAAGCCACCACTGTTCGATTCATTCGACACCGTGATCGCCATGTTAGAACTGGCCACACCGATCGTCGAAGGCAGCGTGTTGCAGCGCGAGTCGATCAGCAGTCGATTAGAGAAAGGTTATTTGGACGCGACGACTTTGATGGAGTGGATGATCGCAAAAGGAATTCCACAAAGAACGGCGCATCACTTGGTCGGGGCGATCGTCGGCGAAGCCATGCAGCGCGACTTGCCACTCAGCGAGTTGCCCCTGGACGTGATGCAAAGTCACAGTGCTGAGATTGACGAATCGGTATTCGATTGTCTCGGTTGCCAAAACGCCGTCAACGCGTTTGTCAGTTACGGTTCAACCGCACCTGATCAAGTGCGGTCGCAAATCGAAAGTTGGAAAAAGCAAATCGGTTGATCCATGCAAGGTTCGGCCGTCGCTGCCGCTTACGTCTTTTTCTGCGTTTGGGTTTCTAAGTCGTCAGGAAGTCAAGCATGGCGTCGACCAAGCAGTTTTCTCCCGCATCGTCAAAGCGGACGAACATGGGAAACGAGTTGATTTCTAAAAAGACGGGATCGACAAAACTCTCTTTGCAGCGGAAGTCGAGCGCGCAATAGTCAAAGCCGATTCGTTCGACCAATTCCCGCGTCGGGTCGATCAGTGCAGGTGGCACCGGCATCAGCTTGACGTCCACGCCGGCATCTTCGCGATAGTCCAAGGCGTCGGATTCCAAATGAAAGCAGAACTGGTTTCCACCGATCGAAAAAATACGCAGGTTCTCACCGCTGAGACGACTCTGCACGAATTGTGGACCAAGCATCGCAAGTTGCTGGGGGTCGTTGGCAATCTTGTCGACCGATTGTGTGTGGGCGCCGCCGCCCAGCGGTTTGATAATCCGGGACTGTGGGTCCGGCATCGTCGCCAGCGGCGATAAGTTACCCATGACCAGTGTGTCAGGAATTTCGAATCCGACATCGATGGCCAATCGCAAGTTCTTGGATTTGTTATTCAAATCCGTCGTCGTCCGGCGATTCAATAGATTGATGTCGGGCCAGGCGAGTGAGAACGACTGGACGACATCGAACGCGGCCAGATTTGTCGCCGGAACTCCAGCAAAAACGTTGTAGCGCAGGAACACCGCCGTTGGCCGAACCGTGGTTTGGCTGAGGGTCAGTTCGGGTTTTTCAAAGTCCCATGCGATCCGATGGGAATCGGGTTCGTCGGTGTTTAGAAAGTAATAGGCGAGATCGCGGATGTGTGCCTGGTCGACGACGCGTTGGGTGTTCGGGTCCGACTCGCCGCCGACAATCAATAACATCGCGTGTATTCCCTACCAGCGTTTGAAGTTCCGCCACACGTTGGGCAGCCTTGGAATGATAGACGGGCGTCCTTGTTGACGCGACGGTGAACCGTTTTCTTCGCCCATCGCACGAGTCGTCACGTTGGACTCTTCGCCATGTGCGGTGGTGGTCGCGGGCGGATTCACGACGGGTGGCGGGTTACCCTCTTCGCCCAGTGCATGCGTGGTGTGAATGTTTTCTTCGCCATAAGCGGTCGTGATCGCGTTGGACTCTTCGCCATAAGCGGTCGTCGTTGCTGCAGGCGGCTTCACGCACTTTGGTTGTTCTTCTTCACCCACAGCATACGTGGTCGGCGGAGTCGTGGATTCTTCGCCCACGGCGAATGTTGTTGCGGGCGGTCCGGTCGATTCTTCGCCGACGGCATACGTGGTCGGACTCGGTGGCGGATTGGATTCTTCGCCCATGGCATAGGTCGTGTGAGTCGGTGGCGTTGTGGACTCTTCGCCTTGGCTCCAGGTGGTGGCGGTCGGCGGTCGCTCTTCCTCGCCCAGGGCTCGCGTTGTCGCGGGGGGCCCCGATTCCTCGCCAATGGCCTTGGTGGTCATTGTCGGCGGGCCGGACGAGGGAGGGCCGGGTGAGGGCGACGTGTGGCCTTCTTCGCCGATGGCATACGTCGTGATCGGTGAGGTTCGCGGCTGGCCTTCTTCGCCAACCGCCTGGGTCGAAAACGTCTGGGCCGAAGCCGTCTGAGTCGAGCTTAGCAGCGTATAGGCGGTCGCTGACGAAACACCCATCGCCACAACTTGTCGAAGGAAGTCGCGTCGATCGAGACCGCCGCTGCGAAATCGCGATACCAGTTCAGCAACATCGTTGTTGCAGGGGTGTACATTTGTCATAAAAGTGTTCCGAGGTTGGGTCAGAATCCCGTGCATGGGAAGTCTAGGTTTGTCAGCAAACCGATGAAGCGACAATCGTTGGATTTCGCCTCGAATTACCCTGCGTGGTTCCCCGTCGTGACCCTTAACGATTTCCCCGAATTCTTATCCCCGCCCTCGTTCCAGCAAAACCAGCATCAGCAACGACATCAAAGACCGCAGCTCGTCGTCCTCGGGCATCTCATTGAGTTTCTGTAGCTCGAACTTGCCCTCTAGAAAAGCCGGTCGTTTGATCAATCGCAGCAGCGGTGTTCCATCGGGCCGACGCACGATGTAGCTGGGGTTCAGCAAGTAGATGGCGATCAGCCCGACGATCGGAATCTCTCCCAGCAGTCCCTCGAGGATCTTCTTCATCGGGCTTTCCTCTTCGATCGTCATGTCGATTTGCCCATCTTGGATGACGTCGTAATGGGCCGACCACAATGATTTCATGCCCTTGCGACGAACGGCGCCCCAGTCATTGCCCTCCGCATCGGTAAAGTGATAGTTCGCCGACCAATCGATCATCCGATCCGCTTCGATACGGAACATCAAATTCGATTGACTCTCGTCGCCATAGATCTCCACTTTCTCCTTCAGCTTGAACATCTTTTGCTTGATGAACATCAGCATGTTGCCCGACGCATCGGTCACGGTGATTCGCTGGCCAAAGGTGAGCAGCTTGAATCGAAGCTCGAGTGGGTATTGCATGTTGAGTACCTGAATCGCCGGCGCAAGAAAAAACCGCGACATGCTTTCATGTCGCGGTCTGTGAATGTATCGCATCGATCGTTAATCAGTGGCCCAGTGTGACGTGGCCCAGTGTGACGTGACCCAGTGTGACGTGGCCTGAACTGTTAACACTCGACACAAGATCGAAAGCTGGGGTTTCCCAACGCTAGCTCTTTTTTGCAGGTGCAGCGGCTGGTGCCGGTGCGGGTGCAGGAGCGGCTTGCGTTTGCTGAGTCAAACCGGGACGCACTCGTTTGTTGATGTCTGTTTCCAAGACACCGAAGACCGATTCGTGACGAGCCACTGACATTTGCAGTGCAGCCAGCAATCGTTTCGCGGTGAAGAAGTTGACGATGATGCGCTGTTTGACCTGAATCGGATCCTTCGGCACACCGACAGGCTGTGGGTTCAGGCCGAAATCGATGATCAATTCTTCGGGCGATCCGGTCACGCGACAGAAGTTTGCGTAGGTTGCCAATGCGCCTTGGTCTTCGACCTGTACTTGAACAGGTTGTTGAGCCTGAGTTTGCGCTTCAGCTGCTGCGGGCTTGTTCTCGTCTTTTTTGGCGTCTGCCATCGGTGTCGATCTCCAGGATTAAGTGGTAATGGATTGGGCGATGTAAAATCGTCTCGGCAGCGCTGCCCGATTCGCAAGCGTTTCACACCGATCTGCCCGTATCCTAGCGGACCGGACATGCCGTGCAACGTGAGACGACGATGTTCCAATGGATTTGATTGGCTTGAGTTGGTGGATAAAACGGTTGTGCTGGTTTGCGCAGTGTGCGCATTTTAAAGTTCAAAGTTGAATGTCTTCGCGATCACTCGCCATAGGCGCTCACCCAGCGACATGGGATCGACGTGAATTTTGGCCGAGCCCCGGTATCCGGGTCGCAGCGGCAAGTCGGCCGGTTCCAGCGGCACACGTGCTTGATAGGAAACGCTCCGCGGCTTGATCATGCCTGTTGTTGGGTCGATCTCGGTCTGCAAGTCACCGCCGGTCTGGCTGGACAGAGCTGTCGATGCGCGGTCAAGCTCCTTGTTCGATTTTTCGGCGATGATCCCGCTAAACGTATCGATGCGTCGCGAATCAAGTTTCATATCGACCGCTTGGCCTTCTCGCACCAGTTGTACATCGCCTTGATCGATTACCAGTACGGCTTCACATGCTTCGGGCGATCCGATGTCGCATAGATGGTCGTCGGCAGTCAGCATCGCGCCGCGGTTCTTTTCATCCAGCGGGGATCCCGTCCATCCGGGCAATCGTCCATCACCGGTATCACGTGGCGCACGCAGCGGCGGCGGCAGAACGTATCCGTCACGTTTGGCGCGAACGGTCAGTCGATCGAGTTCTTCTTGTGTTTTCGCTCGTAACGACTGGATCGATTGAATCAGTTCGGCCTGTGTTTCGATCTGTGCTTTCACGACCGGGTCGTAACCGCTGCGCAGCTTAAGGTTACGAAGTTGAAGCGAGGCGATTTTCTCTTCGCCGTCCAAGTCGGCCAAGCGAATTTCTAAGTCGGGATTCTTAAGCTTGGCGATTGGGTCGCCTTCATGAACAAGCGTTCCGGGTTTGACCGTTTCAACAATCTGGCCCGGTGTTCCCGCGTAGACGGCGCCGGCCTCGCTGGGTTGAATTTCAAATGCACAATCAATGTGGTGCGGCAGCGGGATGTAACAAACCGCCGCGATGATCGCACCCACGACAACCAGGGTGATCAACAGAGGCGTACGTTTCACTTTCGAGAGTCTCCCAGGAGTCCGGACGAATTTCCAAGTTTGGATGAACGGTTGCGCGACGAGTCCAAAGAATCCGATGACCGCGACCATTCGGCCAATCGATTGCAACCCGTAAGGTTCCAGCACCTTGATCACAAACCAACAAATCGAGAACACCACGACCCAGCGATAGATCACACTGGCGATCGTGAACAAGCCGAACATGAACTTGCCACGCTGTGGCAAGAACGGGTCGTCTTGCAATTCCAGCCCCAAGCAAGTTTCTTGAAACCACCGCTTGAGGACTTCGGTACTCTTTTGCCGCAGATTCGGGATCTCAAGTGTGTCCATCAGAATGTAGTAACCGTCAAACCGCAGCAGCGGATTTCCATTGACGAGCACGGTGCTAACCACATTCAAGAACATCATGTTCAGACACAAGTCATTGATCGTTGTGCCTTGTTCACTGAACCACCACACATAGGCGGCAATCGAAGCGAGGATCATTTCGACATAGATGCCGGCAGCGCCGATCCAAACTCTTTTCCATTTGTTCGGCAGCATCCACGAGTCGGACACGTTGCAGTACAGACACGGCGTGAAGACCAGCAGCATGAATCCGATTTCATGACACTCGCCCCCGAACTTTTTGCAGCTCAAACCGTGTCCAAATTCGTGCAGCACTTTCACGATCGCCATCGTCAGCGCCAGGATCAGCCATCGATCGGCCGCAAAGAATTGTTGAAACGTCGGCAGTTTGGCATAAACCGTTTCGTATTGGCTGGCCAGCAACAGAGACGACGAAATCAGCAGTCCGACGAAGAACAACAAGGCAGGAACGGTGAAAATCCAGCCAAACCAAGGCAGGATCGCGTTCAAAATGCGTTCGGGGTCAAAGCCTCGGAATCGCAATGCGAACACGTTGGCCATCTTGCCAAGGTTTTCTTTGTTCTTTTTGGTGCGTCCCCGCTCGCGCAGCGCCTTGCCTTGTCCCGGCGAATTGCTGATCACCAAGCCGCTCCGGTGCAGCATGCCGATGAACTGTTGCAAGTCACCAAACGTGATTTTTTGTGGCGCGAAACGCTGTTCGAACCCGTCCTTGATTTGCTGCAGGCTGACGTGCCCGTCCAGCATGTTCAGGATGTAGAACTCTTCGTCATGAAAGCGAAAGTACTGAAGTCCGACCGGTTCTTTGACCACCCAGTATCCGGTGCCCTGATACATGTGCCGGCTGTGCGACAGGTCGGGGCGCTTGCGCACCGTCAGCGGCCTGGATGAGCTGCTAACGAGGGATTCGGCAAGCGTGGTCATGAGGAGAGTTGAAAGGTAAAGGGGTTGGGAGGTGAGAGGTAGAAGGTTTCAGGTTTCAGGTGACAGGTGACAGGTAGTGGGTGGCAGTACTGATTCCTGTCACCTTTTACCTCCCACCTCTTACCTCACAACAATGTCGGCTTTCATTCCGGGTTTGATCAACCATGTTTCTCCGTCGCGGCGGTTGTCGACGTCGACCCAGATTCGGACACGGTCACGCATGTCGATTTCGCTGCTGACGAAGCCAATCTTTCCGCTTAACGAAACCGGTTTTCCGTCCGGCGATCCGTTGTAGACCAGCACATCAACGGGAGCTCCTTTGTAGATTCGGTTGCGGTAACGAAGCGCGTCCATGACGCCTTCGACACGCAGACGATCCAGCATCACCATGGTTGCGATGGGGCTGCCCGGTTGGACCCATTCGCCCAGCTGCGCGTTCCGTGTTTCGATGTACCCGCCGTATTCCGCTTTGATCTGGTGCTTGGAAAGTTGATGCTCGGTCATTTCCCGCTCATTTTCTTTCGCCTTGTACTGGACCTTGGCGATCTGCATTTGCATTTCGGCAAGTTCGATCCGCAGCGTTGCCCGCACAGCTTCCAGACGCTTTTTCAGGTACTCGTAATAGGGGATCGCGTTTTGTTGATGCAATTCTTTGAACGATTCGGCTTCTGCTTCCGCAAGCGCCTCGCTGTTGCGCGCGTCTTTCAAGTTCACTTCGTTCGTCGCGTTCAGCAACGCCTCTTTCTCTTCGGCTTGTTTCAGCTCGAGTGCTAGTTTCGCTTGAGTGTCATCGATGATCGCAATCACCTGGCCGGCTTGAATGTCGTCGCCTTCTTCGATCAAAAGTTCAGTCAGTTTGCCTTCGACCTCGGCCGGAATACTGGACTGGCGAATGAACTTGACCACGCAGTTTTCGGCGGGGACTTCGTTGGCCACCGCGGCGCCAACGGGCAAGGGGTTGTTGCCGTCGAAGCCGACTTGCGCATATCCGCACGGTGCGGCGGCGAATCCGCAAACGAGAATCATCAGTAGGTTGGTCTTGGGTCGCATCGGAAGGACTCCGAGAATGGTTCGAGAAAAGAGAGTAGCGACGGTTGGGTTGGTTCGAGTTGGCTAGAAGAAGAACTTACAACACCATTCGTAGATTTCATGAAAGAAAACGAAACCGCTGGCACGACGTCCGCAGTAAACCTTGCCAATCACTTTGGCACCCGGCAGCGGTTTAAGTTGACGCAGCGAATCCTGTTCGGGGTCGGCACGCATTTTGATGATCGCACCGTGTTCTTCGTTCGCCTCGGCTCGCAACGAAACGCTGGATAGGTCCAATCGCGCGTTTAGCTTTTCATCAGGGTTGGTTGCCAGAATGTAGGTCACATCTAGCGAATCGGTCTCGGGACTCAAGCCTTGCTTGAACACATAGTCGTCCAAGTGGCCTTCGCGTTTCTCGGGCAGGTCAAGTTCCAGGTACATCGGTTGGGTCAGGTCGGCGACTTCTAGCAAGACCTGGCCGGTCGAGATGGGCCGGCTGCGAAGCATTTTTTCGACGTCCCAAGAGATGACGATGCCGTCGATGGGCGAGCGGACGATCAATTGATCGGCACGCGCCGTTTGCATGCGAATCTTCTCTTCGATGATTTGCTTTTTCGTTGCAAGCTCAAGCTCTTCCGTTTCCAAAGCCCGCTTTTCGGCGGGTTCCAGATCGCGGTACTGGCTCAGGCGACCTAGCACGCTGGCGCGTTCCTTGAGCGTCGTTTGCAGTTGGCCTTCCAGATCGGTGATCTGGATCTCGATATCGCGGTTTCGTAGCCGTACCAATTCTTGGCCGGCTTTGACCTGGTCACGGTGATCGACCAAAACGTCCACGACTTCGCCATCGATTGCGGCAAAAATCTGTCGCCGTTCTTCGGGAATCAACGTCCCTTCGGCTTCCAGGTTGAAATCCTTGGGAATGAAAATCAGCCCCAGTATGACACCGATGATGAGCGCCATGATGCCCAGCGTCTTTGGCAATGTTCGTGCTCGCAGCACCCAACTGGCACGACCAAGTGTTCGCCACAGCGGCATCAGGAATAGATTGGTATGGGCCCGCGAGTTGGCGATGGCGCGTGTGCCGTGTTCGTAGACCAAGTCGACGCGAGAGTGGAAAATTTCAGGCGGCAAATCGCTCTCGATCTGTTCGACGATTAACGCGCCGATGACTTCACCTCGGTGAGCATTGTCGCGATCGATCTCGCCGGCAGCGCCACCCTCGGTATCTTTTCCGAGTGTTCGTTCCGGTTCGCGCAGTGGCAGAACCGCGATGTTGCGGCCGTACGACTGGTCGACGTAATCTTCCAGGGCTTCTTCGATTTGCGGCGGTAAGTCTTCGGTCGATCCGTCATGCCACAGCGGTTCACCGGCGGCGACCACACGTGTTGCCAGGTTGTTCAGTGCCGCGACGATGTTGGATCGGTTTTCGATTGTGTCTTGGCCGCTGATCGCTTGGACTTTGCACTTGCGGCCTTTCTTAATCGCAACGCTGACGCGGTCACATCCGATCAACCGGCGGCCTTCATTGGCGACGATATAGGCGGTTTCCTTCAGGTCCAGCGATTCGTGCGAGGCACGCGCGAATGAGTCGGCTTGTTGCCACAGCGTTTGCCGGTCCCCGAGCTTTTGCAGTTTTTGGCTTCGCAGCCAATCGGTCGCCAGTTCGCACATCTGCTGCAAGAAACGCAGATAGCCTCGTTGAGTGTCTGGGGCGGTATCGGGGCGCTGAAAGATTTCGATCAGTCCGTCGTTCTGACCTTCGTGCTTGAGCGCACCGAGCACCAACAGGTATCGCGTCGGGTTGCCTTCGGCGTCTCCGTCAGTTGTGCCACTGTAGGGCGGAACGAGCAACGACTGGCCGGCGTTGGCCGCACGGCTGATCAAGCGACGGTGTCGTACCGCGTCATCGGTGTCGTCGGCCAAGATCGATGGCTCGGCGTTGATTTGGTACTGCAGCTTGAGCTGGCGGTCCTCGTCCAGTAACCAAACCGCACCGCCGGCCGCGGCCAGTGCCGTGATGATTCGGCCCAGCAGTTCAGGATAGAACTCTTCGGCCGGGGATCCGCTCTTGGCCAACGAAGCGATCTCGTTGACCAGCCCGCGGATCTGAGCTTTCGTTTCTTCAACGGTTTGTTGATTGACCGACATGGCTTGCTGCGAGAGTGCGAACGAATGGGTTTACGGAATGGGTATCGAGCCGAAACTAGTGAAATACCGAGCCTTTCGCCATGTTGACCCGGTCAGGAAAGCGGGATTTTGTTGCTTGATCCGCTGACCGTAGTGGTTCTGGCGGATGGGGAGTTTTGGGCGATTAACCGAACTGTGTCTTTGGATCACTGGACAACTTATACAATTTGTATAAACTCGTCCAGAGCACCGAGCCGATTTCCTTCATTCATTCGCCTCATCCAGCGTCGGGGCTCGCGTCAGGTCCGGCCGATCGACGAGCGTTCGATGAGGTGCTGTTTTGTATCCCCGCCCAATTCTCGGCCTCGCCCCTGGTTCTGGATGTCTGCTGATTCAACGATCGAGCCTGTCGACGAACCACCGGCAGCGTCACAATCCGGCCAGGATCCGCTGCCCCACGAAGTGGCCGCCGCGACGCTGGAGCAGTTGCAACAAGAACTCAATCGGCTGCAGCGAACGATTCGTTTGGCAATTCAAGCGAAACTGGCACAGCTGGCCGGGCGATCGATGGGCAGTCTGCAGCAAAACCGCGAGCTGGCGAAATCGCTCCACGAATTGCTCGACGGACACGGGTTGAGGGTGATGTGCAGCGAGTGTGGCTGCCCGGCAATCTTGAGAGTTTCACCGCGCCGGGGTTCGGCCGATGGCGTCTTTGTGTTTGACCACACCATTGATGGCCGTAGAACCTTCCACGGCGGCCGATCGACAATGCCGGAACTGCACTTGATCGCCAAGCCGCTACGGCAGACCCGCCGAGCAGCTGGGTAGTCGAGCAGCAGACCCGCCGAGCAGCTGGATAGTCGAGCAGCCGGGTCGCCGAGCAGTTGGGTCGCCGAGCAGTTGGGTAGTCGAGCAGCCGGATCGGTTGGCGGCCAAAGTTTGTTATCATCCCGGCTATGACAAACGACACCCAAACCAATCAAGCTGCCTCCACGGCGTTACCGTCGATCCGTGAAGCCTCGGTCATGATGCGCGGAGCGCTGGGCCAAATTCGATTCGCCCGCGACTACACATTGCAATTGCTTGAGGCGACCCCCAAGGATCGATGGTTTGAAATCCCCGACGGTCACTGCACTCACATCGCTTGGCAAGTCGGTCATCTAACGGTCAGCCAATATGGACTGTTGATGTTCCGTGTCCGTGGCCGCCAACCCGAGGATCTGCAGCTGATTCCCGGCAAGTTCCGCAAGGCTTACGGACGCCAGTCGTCGCCGGTTGCCGATGCCGCATGTCAGCCGAGTGCGGACGAGTTGTTGCAGCGGATGACGACCGTTTACGACCGGGCGCTGGGTGAGCTGGAATCGATCGACCCAGCGGCACTGAACGACCCAATCGATATGCCGTACGCGGCGTACCCGACGAAGTTAGGAGCAATCCTTTTTTGTCCGATGCACGAGACGATTCATGCAGGCCAAATCGGGTTGCTTCGCCGCGGTCTGGGACTGGAGCCCGTGCGCTAGTTAGCCCGTGCGATTTTTAGGTGCCCTAATAGACCCTAATAGATTTGTGCGCCAGTGCAGGCGACCTTCTGTCAAACAACCCGGCATCAAGCGGCGTGGAATGACAAGACTGGTGATGACCGGGCCGCGAATGACAGGCTCGGCATCGAACGCTTGTCAGAATCAAGTCCGGCAGCGACCATCGTGCCGGTCGCCCAAGACCAACCGTTGCCGATCACATACCGGAGACTTCTCTCATCGAGACCCTGAACGAATCGATTTACGATCATCCCAAGTATTACGACTTGGTTTTTGGTGCCGACTGTGCGGCCGAAGTGAAATTCATCCGCGCTTGTGGCGAGGCTTATGGCTGTGGAAAATCTGACGTTGCGCAAGCCCGCCTGTTCGAGCCTGCATGCGGGACGGGGCGTTTGCTCTTTGCGCTTGCCAAGCGAGGCTATTCGGTCGCCGGGTTGGATTTGAATGAAAAGGCGATCGAGTTTTGCAATGCGAGATTTCGTCGGCACTCGATGGCGGAGACTGCGTTTGTTGCGGACATGTCCGACTTTCGCGTTCGCCGACGGTATGACATCGCGTTCAATACGATCAACAGTTTTCGGCATCTCGACAGCGAAGCGGCGGCGCTCGGGCATATGCAGTGCATGGGCCAAGCGGTTCGGGTTGGCGGCTTGTATCTGTTGGGCGTGCACCTGACGCCGACCAAGGTGCCGCCGAGCGAAACCGAATCCTGGTCGGCACGTCGTGGTCACCTTGCCATCAACACGCACATGTGGACGCTGGCCCGGGACAAGCGGCGCCGGGTGGAACGATTCGGTATTCGATTTGACGTCCACAGTCCGCGCCGCAGTTTTCGGATCGAAGACGAACTGGTGCTGCGCAGCTATACGCCCCAGCAGATGGAAAAGCTGATCGAAAAGAGTGGCTGCTGGACGATCGTCGCCACACATGACTTTGCTTATCGGATTGATGAGCCGATTGAGGTCGACGCAACGACCGAGGACGTTGTCTACGTGTTGAAGCGGAAACGCGGATGATCAGGCCCGATCGAGGTCAACGTTGGGTGATCGAGGTCAACGCTGGCAGGTCGATTCTCGCGGTGGTTGGCCCCGCTTTTGCACTGTGGTTTAACTGCGGCTAGACGTTCCAATCAAGCTGACGCGATCCGTATGTCAGACCTGTCAATGCAGGGGCTCTGATGCGTACGCCTTACTGCACGCCTGACCAAGTGTCCGGCGTTCGCTGCACGTCGGGTTGCCTAAACACCTCTCTGTTTTCGTCCCGACATTGATAGCAGGACTGCGGCGACCAGGGCGGCCAAGCCTAGGCCGCCGGCGACCAGGGCGTTGCGTCCCCAAGTGCGCTTGGTCAATTCCAGTGTCTTGTAGTTGTACATCGCGGGCATTTCCAGGCCGCGTTCTTCCATTTCTTCAAACTCGCCAATCAGTGCTGCCGGCGCTGCGGTCTTGTAAGCCTCGGCGTATTCGGCAATATGCTGTTCTGTGGTGACCGGAACCTCCACTAACGACCAGCGAACGGCACAGAAACTGGCGATCAGCAGACAGGCGGTTGCCAGAAAAGCGGCCACAATGAAACCGATCCGCGATCCGCCGGCGGCATCATGTTCCGATGCGATGGACGATCCATGAGTGGACGTGTCGGCCGACGGCAGTTTTCGCAGCTCTCCCAGTTTGGGGACAGCAACCGTTTCGCCACATTGGACACATGTGACGCTGTCCCCCGCCTGCGAGGGCGAAACGAGAATGGGTGAGGAGCAATTCTGGCAGGGTAGCTGAAACATAAGCGTCAAATGAAGAAGATTTGAAGATCAACCGACTGGACCGGCGAACCTGTGTGACTAGAATCCTATTGAGCAGAAGGCACCACCGCCCGAAAAGCCGTTCCCGCAGCCTTTTTTGAATTGTGCCGGTTTTAACGAAATCGACCTGACAATTTGGCAGCCGGACATCACTGATGACCCGCGGCACCCAATAGCGAACTGTTTTGTTCGTCATCGCGACCCGAAGGAACGGTTTCGCATCTCAGAGTGGTCGAAATTGCTGGATGCTGCTAGGAGGGCTAGCGAACCTCATGGATAGGTTTTTTTGGGGTTCGTCAAACGGTTTTGAAGACTTAAAAGCGGATTGGAACGGGGAGCATATCGGACGGGGATAAACGACGGGGGAGTTTCTTAGTTACGCCACCTTTGCAGTGAATGTTCGTTGGGGAAAACACCTCAGCATCGTTGGAACGCACTTGATCGGTTTGAACCAGTTCTGGTTCGCACCATCGGGCCGAACCAGCCAAGCCAACACACCTTGCGGGTCCACCAGGCGTCAACAGATTCTCAGCCAATCATTCTGCTTTGACCAGTCGACGGCATGTCAGTCATTCCGTTTCCTGACGCAGTTCCATCCCTCCCGCTGGCGAAATTTCGCTGTGACATCCCACCAACCAAGTCGTCTTGCAAGTCCGTCAATCCGATTTGGGTGCGACTGCTGCGGGTGATTTTTTAGCAAAGAGAGACATCGTCGGTCGCGTTATGGGGCGTGCGCCGGTCAAACGTTACTGATCAAGCTGCGCCGTGAGTCAAGCCAAGCGGGGCCGGTCAGGTCGCATGTGAAGCGGATGATTGATCCAAACAGAAAGTTTTTCCAATTCGCAGCTGTCCGCAGGAGTCACATTGTTCGAGTGGTAGAGTTTCTAACCGAGTCACCAATAGCTCGGGCGAAAAGATACGATCGTCCAATGCGGGCAAGCGCGTTCCCATTTTGATTTTGACGACTAAGACTACAAACGCACACATTTATTTATAAGTTTCCGCAAGGAGTTACTGTCTTGTTTGATACCCTACTGGACGAATTCGAATCCGTCGCCGACCAGACACCCGAAGATGTTACGGGCGGATTTCGAAAATTGCCTGATGACAGCGATGACGACGATACCGCAGCGGCGGTAGCGTCCGAAGTCGTCGAAGGCGAAGTGCAGCTGGATAGTCCCGACGAGTTATTGTCGATCGACGACAGCGAATCTTGGTCGGACGATCCGGTACGTATGTACCTAACCCAGATGGGTGAAATTCCGCTGCTGACGCGACGCCAAGAAATCGAATTGGCTAAACGTATCGAAGAAACGCGTCGCCGGTTCCGCACCAAGCTGCTGGAAAACCACTACGTCCTCGTTGAAGCTTACAAGACGCTTAAAAAAGTCTATCGCGGACAGCTGCCTTTTGACCGTACCGTTCAGGTGTCGGTGACCGATCGGCTGGAAAAAGAACAAATCATCGGGCGTTTGCCGCACAACTTGCGGACGCTGCAGACCTTGTTGAAACGAAATCGACACGATTGGAAAGTCTCCCTTAGCAAAAGTGCTTCCCAGCGTCGTCGCGCCGAAGCATGGCGTTCACTTGCACGTCGTCGACGCCGCAGCGTTCGTTTGATCGAAGAACTGGGGCTGCGGACGCCCAAGATCGAATCTCGAATCGAATTGCTGCGTCGATTCAGCTTTCGATTGGACGAAATCGAAAAGGAAATCTCTGACCAGCGACGCACCAAACACGGTCGCGAAGTCAAAGAACGATTGCTGCACGAACGACGCCAGATTTTGACCGCTTGTCAAGAAACGCCTCAGTCGTTGAAGCGTCGCGTGGCAATGTTGACCAAGGTCTACGGTGAGTACCAACAAGCCAAGCGAGAACTCAGCGAAGGAAACTTGCGGCTGGTCGTGTCGATCGCCAAGAAATACCGCAATCGCGGGTTGTCGTTCTTGGATTTGATTCAAGAAGGCAACGCGGGCTTGATGCGTGCGGTGGACAAGTTTGAATACCGCCGCGGATTCAAATTCTGTACGTATGCGACTTGGTGGATTCGCCAAGCAATCACGCGTGCCGTTGCCGATCAAAGTCGTACCATTCGAATTCCGGTTCACATGGTCGAAACGATGAGCCGCGTCCGCAACGTCGCCCGACAATTGTTGCAAGAGCTCGGTCGTGAACCAACGATCGAAGAAACCGCTCGACGCGCCGATGTCACCGTCGAAGAAGCACGCCGCGTGCTGACGATGAGTCGTTTCCCGATTTCCCTGGACCGACCGGTCGGTAATAGCGAAGACAGCCAGTTCGGTGATTTGTTGCCCGACGGTACCGCCGAAAGCCCTCAGATCGGCGCGACGCAAGAGATGCTGCGTGACCGAATCGGAAACGTGTTGAAGTCTCTTTCCTACCGTGAACGCGAAATCATCAAACTGCGTTACGGTCTGGGTGATGGATACAGCTATACGCTGGAAGAAGTCGGGCACATCTTCAAGGTGACCCGCGAGCGTATCCGTCAAATCGAAGCCAAAGCGGTTCGCAAGCTGCAACAACCAAGTCGCAGCCAGGATCTTGTCGGCTTTCTCGATTAGACCCCCATGGCGTCGTGTGTCTTTGTAGGTCGGAATAAGCCTGGCGCTGTTCCGACACACGTCACGTGTGATGCTGATTGCCGGAATATTCAACGGCTTGGCATCGCACGGCTTGTTTCGGTGCACCACTGAGCCATGCCGACCATCGAAGAAGTCTTGCAGCAAGGTTGGCGGCTCCACCAGGCCGGACGTGTCGACGATGCGGCCGCCATCTATCGCCACGTGCTCGACCAGGCACCCCGTTCGGCCGAGGCCCACGTCTATCTGGGAATCGCTCAGTTCGACCAACGTGACTTTCGGCAATCTGCCGCCTCGTATCGCGAGGCAATTCGCCTTCGCGATTCGTTTCCCGTCGCATGGAACAATCTCGGCAACTCGCTGCGCATGTCGGGTGACGTCGACGAGGCCGAGTCTTGTTTCGTCAAAGCGCTGCAGCAACAACCCGGTTATCTGTCGGCGCTAAAGAATCGCGGCACGCTGTGGGTTTGGGCCGGCGAAATCGAACGCGGATTGCATTGGTACCAAGAAGCGTTGAAGGTCAAACCGGACGATCCCGAGCTGCATCGAAACCTTGGCGTGATCAACTTGCTGCTAGGCGAATTTGAAATCGGTTGGCCCGAGTATCGCTGGCGATGGCGCATGCCAGGGATGCGGCGACCACAGACCAACGCGCCGTTCTGGCAAGGTGAGCAGCTTGATGGAAAAACCGTTCTGTTGTATCCCGAGCAAGGACGCGGCGACACGATTCAGTTCATTCGCATGGCCACCGAGCTGCACGACGCCGGGGCACGCGTGTTCATCGAGTGTCCGCAAGAGCTGATTCCGCTGCTGCAGTCGGTTCGCGGTGTCGACATGTTCTTGCCCGAGGGCGCCGTGATTCCGCCGGTTGATTACCACCTGTCGCTGATCGATGCGGTCGACGTGTGGTATTGTTCCAAAGGTGAATTGCCGCTCAGTACCGACACTCGTCATGGCTATTTAAACGTTCCCGAAGCAAAGGCACTGCAGTGGCGTCGGTGGCTTGATCAAACGATGCCGCAAAGCGTTGGCAAGCCGATGCACGGCAGGCTGACGCACGGCAAACCGGTTCACGGCAAATCAATACGCGACAGACCGATGCGTGTGGGGATCAATTGGCAAGGCAGTCCCGATCATCATGCCGACGTTTATCGCAGCGTTCCGCTGGATTGCTTGGCGGTACTGGCCAATCGTGCTGACATTCAGTTAGTCAGTTTACAGTTTGGCCACGGTGCCGATGACTTGGATGCATGCGACTTCGCAGACTCGGTGGTGAAGGTTCCCGCTGGCGTTGACACGTCCGAGGGCGCCTTTGTCGACACGGCGGCCATCGTAAAGGGGTTGGATGTCGTGGTGACCAGTGACACCGCGATCGCGCACCTGGCCGGCGCGCTGGGCGTGCCTGTGCAGTTGATGCTGGGCAAGGTTCCGGACTGGCGATGGCGTTTGGATGGCGACACCACGGTGTGGTACGACACCTTCACGTTGGTGCGGCAGCAGCACATTGGCGATTGGAACAGCGTCGCTGCGTCGATCGCGTCGAAATTTTAGGCCGACGCCTCGGGCTATTTCTTGATCTTGTTGAGCCAATAGTCGGGCCAAATGATTCGGCCGGCTTCGTACCGCTCATGTTTCCAAGCGGGCCATCGCGGCGTTTCTGACTGAACTTGGCGATAGATTTCCAGCAGTTCTGTCTTCAGCGACTGAAACACATCGGGATGCGAAGCGGACAATTCAGTGGTTTCGCCGATGTCCGTTTTCAGGTTGTATAGCTCGAATCCCGTCAGCCCGGCGGTCTTCATCACGTGTGTTTTCTCGTCGGTGATGTCGGGCGTCTTGGGTGCCTCGGCGTCCAACGCCGCAAGCAGTTTCCAGTCGCCGCGTCGAACCGCAACTTTCGGCGCCGTACGCGTGTAGTTGTATTGCCAATACAGCGGCTTGTCTCGCTGGATGTCCCGCCCGCCAAAGATCGGAACTACACTCGACCCATCAAGCGTACGATCCGCTGGTGGGGCGGTGCCAGTGATTTCGCACAGGCTTGGCAACAGATCGACACCACTGACCGGTTGATCGGATTCGGATCCGGCTGGAACATGCTCGGGCCAACGCACAATGCCGGGGACGCGGATGCCGCCGTCATACAAATCCCCTTTTTTGCCACGCAGCGGTCCGGCCGATCCGTGCGGATGCATTGCCGTCACAGCGGGGCCATTGTCGCTTGTGAAGAGGACGCAGGTGTTCTCACGCAGATTGAACTGGTCAAGTTTTTGCATCAGTCGACCGAACGCGTTGTCCATCTGTGCGATATTTCCGTGATACGCTGAAAAGCTTGGGTCGTCCGATGGATATTGCTGGGCGAACTTTGGATCGGTGGCGATCGGTTCGTGGGGTTCGTGAAAACAAACGTACAAGAAGAACGGTTTCGTTTTGTCGCGACTTTCGTCCAGCCAGCGAATCGCTTCGTCGGCGACGATATTGGCGGCGTAGTCATTGATCTTGCCAACCGGTTGGCCGTTGCGGACAAAATTGTCGGGATGTTTGTGGTTGGGCAGGGCGTTGTTCTGGGTCGAAAACCAATCGTCAAAACCGTGATCGTTCGGTTGTGGCTGCTCGGGCGAATTGAATTTGCCGTTCAGGTGCCATTTGCCAACATGACAAGTCGTGTAACCTGTCTGCTGCAACAGTGTCGCAATCGTGATTTCACTCTCACGCACATGTGTCGGCGAGTTGAAGGGAATCGCGCCATGGACGCCAACACGGTACGGCGTTCGTCCGGTCATCAACCCGGTTCGCGAGGGTGAACAGTTTGATGCGGCTGAATAACAACTCGTCAGCTTCATCCCTTCTCGCGCGAACTGGTCCAAGTGGGGCGTTTTGACGATTTCGCTGCCGAAGCACGCCAGGTCGCCATAGCCCAGGTCATCGGCGACGACCACGACGATGTTCGGTCGCGATGCGGCGATACAAACGGTTGCTCCTGTCGTTAGCAGGAATAAGGTCGCTGCGACTCTCAAGACGCTGAACATGTTTGATTCTCTTTGATATTCAAGTTGCATGGTCAAGTTGTTATTCCGCGGCAGGCCAATCCAAGTGGCGATGCAAAAAGTCAAATGTGCCTTTGCCATGGATCGTATGCGGTCCGTTGAAAAATTCGATTTCGGTTCGATCGCCGATGCCCAATTCGTCGTAGTGTCGCCTGACTTTAGCGTATTCCCAGGCGACCCATTCATCCGGCGCGACGCCATCGCGGTGGCCTCGTTCGACCATAAAGGGGCGCGGTGTCATTAGGCTGGCCAGTTCCGCATAGTTCGCGACGTGAGCCATGTTCCATTCCCAAATCTCGTACTCGGGCGCGAACACATAACTTGTTGGGTGCGTCACGCTGGTTGTTTTCACAATCCATTCATTGAAATCAGCCGAGCAGATTGAAAGTGCGTATTCCCTTAGCATGGTCGGAACTCGCATTGCGGTTTTTCCACCGTACGAAATCCCATAGAACGCGATCCGGTCCGCATCGACATGGGGAAGCGTCGATAGCCACTGCAGGGTGCGGCGGTGTTGCGGGATGATGTAACTGAATAGCGACCGCTGCAACGGATTCGATTTTCGTTGGATCTGGCGGAAATCGTCTCCGCCGCGATAGGGGTTTTGTGGTGCGTAGACGATGAATCCACGCTGGGCCAATTCTGCCGCGAATCCGCGGTCATGAAATCCGCCTTTGTGTGGCTGCAGCGTCCACTGGGGTGTTCCTTCTAGCCCGTGTTGGCAAACAACCACTGGGCGTTTTTCGCCATCTTTTAGGTTGGACGGCAGCAGCAGAAGTCCACCCGCGACGACGTCGGGGTAGACGTCCAGTGCAACTTCATAGGTGTCAAACGCGGCTTCGCTGGCTACCCGTCGCGACCGAGGGTTTAACGGAATTGTCGGATCCGGAATCCGGCCGATGACTTGATTGTAAAAAGCTTCGCGATGCACCTGAGTCGATTGTGTCCACGCATCGATGGATGACCGGTCGGCTTTTCGCCAGTGCAAGTCGCGCAGGCGGGCACTGCGGCGTACAAGCGATTGTGAGTAATCGACAAGTTCCGCCACTTGCTGTTTTTGCCGTTCGAGATGATTCGGCAGCAAATGAGCTGAGTGTAGCGTTAGTGAATCGCCAGTGGTGGCGTCCACGGCGATGTCGAGTCCATCAAGGAAATTGGATATCGCGGCATCACTTCCCGGGCTCCCTTGGCCGTCGTCGCTAACGACGAAATGAATGTCTTCACTGCGCCCAAGAACATCGTAGTGCTGTCGGGCGATTTCAAATTCACTCCTTGCGCGCTTGACCGGTGGCGTTCGTATCGTTCCGGGTGCGGCGGAGGCTCGTTGTTCGCTCGTCGCCTTTGGCGGTCCGTCGATTTCGGGGGCTCGGCACGCTTCGATCGTCAGGTTGCGTGGCGCGATCAGTCCGGCAATTTCCGCATCGCCGAACTCGGTCAATAGCCCCCACACATTGCGATAGATCGGTTCGGCCCAAATGTCGTCTCGGCGATCAAAGTATCCGCAGACCAGCGTTGATTCGATTCGTGGGTCGATCGCCGCGCTGTACATTGCAAGCAGTCCACCTTCGCCGATGCCCATCACTCCAATCCGGCGATTTTCGGAACTTGTGTCACGATGGGCGAATTGGTCGATTGCGCCGAGCACCTTTTGGACTTCGTATCCAATGATATGTCGGCCGACCTGGAATGAAGTTCGATAGACGAACTCGCGATGCGGTTGGTTTGTGAAACGAACATCGGGGTGACCCGAAAAATCGGCTTCCCGATTGATCAATCGTGGGACCAGGACTTCACAACCTAGCCGGACGAGATGCAAAAGGACTTGCGAGTTTTTATCCTGTTCGCGATCACCGGTCAGGCCGACAAACGTTTCAGGCGACCATGCCGCATCGGGAATCGCGATAACGTGAGCAACCGTTTCTCGGTCAAGCGGACGCAGCAAAATGCCTTCGCCGGTGACCCCGCCCAGCACGGGCCACTGAACACAAAAGGCTTCGCACGTTTTCGACTTGGCAATGGATCGACCATGCGAGTCGCCCTGGGCGAGACTGATTTGTAAGTGGAATCCGTCTGCCGTTTCGCGGGGATCGCTCACACCGATGATCCGAGAAAATCTCTGTCGGCTGGGCTCGATTTGTTTTTGGTAGGCGGCGACCGATGAGTAGTCTCGCTGCCGTTTCTGTCGACGCGAGGCCGCCAGTTCGATTTCTCTTGTCGCAAATTGGTTGATCCCACGAACCATCCACTCGTCCATTGGTTCATTCAAAACCAGCGGCTTTGTACCGGCGATGGCTTGAACGGGCTGCGCGTTCGCGGCGGCGCAACAGGCGACAATCAGGGTGAATGAGAAGATTGATTTGACGGGAAAGCTCATCCGATTTCCGCGATCTGGACTAAGAATTCAAATCAGGTGTTGTGCAATCGCTCTGTTGCGCGTGCAATCGTATTCTCGTCAAATGTTAGCAGGGGCTGATCGTGATATCAGCTGACTTGGTGGGAATGTCTGGCGAACGGCGCTACGGTCTCAGCCATCTTCGGCCATATCTCTCGCATGGTAACTGCTGCGAACAAAAGGTCCGCTGGCGACTTTCTTGAAACCCATATCCTTCGCGATATCTGCCAGTTCATCGAATTCTTCTGGCGGAACATAGCGGACGACCGGCAGGTACTTCTCACCCGGTTGCAGGTATTGGCCCAAGGTCAGAAAGTCGACATCGTACTCTCGCAGGTCTGCGAGCGCTTCCAGCAATTCACCGCGTTGTTCGCCCAGCCCCAGCATCAGTCCGCTTTTGGTTTTAACGCGAGGGTCGTATTCCTTTACTTTCTTCATCATGCGCAGTGTCCAGCGGTAATCGCTTTTCGGCCCACGCACGCGTCGGTACAGTCGCGGAACGGTTTCCATATTGTGATTGAAAACGTTCGGAAAAGCCTCGATCACGCGTGCCAGTGAGTCTTTGCAGTGGACGAAATCGGGGGTCAAGACTTCCGTGCTGGCACCGGTTTTCTCGCGTACCGCGACCACGCACCGATAGAAGTGATCCGCCCCGCCGTCGGCCAGATCGTCGCGGGTCACGCTGGTGATGACCACATGTTTCAGTCCCAGCCGTTCCGCGGCCTCGGCAACCCGTTCGGGCTCGTCGCTTTCGGGCAGTTCCGGCGGTCGTCCGCGATGCACAGCACAAAATCCGCAGGGCCGCGTGCAGACGTTACCCAGGATCATGAATGTTGCCGTTTGCTGGCTGTAACATTCCATGCGGTTGGGGCACTTTGCATTTTCGCAAACCGTTTCCAGACGCAACTCGTCCAACAGCACATCGGTCATGTGGTTGGCGTTGCTCTTTGGGATCGGGCGTTTCAACCAACGCGGCAATCGTCCGCTGCCACTGACAGCGGCTCCGGCGGGGATTTCGGGATCAGCGACGACGGGCAGACGGAATGCCATGGACGAAAATTCTCACGAGATTTCAGCGAACCAAAACGGGGTCAACCACGCATTGTAGTGGACCACCAATTCTGGACCACTCCGGCTGCGCGTTTCGGCCCCGTCCGGGTACAATCCGAACCCTTATGGGAAAAAAGAAAAACAGCAGTTCTGGCGGCAAGAAAGCGACCGGCGGCAAAAAGGCCTCCAGTGGCCTGACGATGGTCAGCGAAAACCGCAAGGCAAAACACCGATACGAGATCCTGGACAGCGTCGAATGCGGCATGATGCTGATGGGCAGCGAAGTGAAATCGATGCGTGACGGCAAGCTGTCACTCGATGAGGCCCATATTCGCGTCAAAAACAACGAGCTGTGGCTGTTCGGCGCAGATATTGGTCATTACGCCAATGCCGGGATGTGGAACCACGATCCACGTCGTCCTCGCAAATTGCTGGTGCACGCGCGCGAGTTCGAAAAATTCGCCGGGCGGGCACACGAACGAGGCCTCACGTTGATCCCGCTGCGGGTCTATTTCAATGATCGGGGGATCGCCAAGTGTGTGATGGGACTGGTCAAAGGTAAGAAGCTGCACGACAAGCGCGAGTCGATCAAGAAACGTGACACCGACCGTGGTTTGCAACGAGCGATGAGACGAAGGTAAAGAAACAAGAATGACGTTAGTAATTCAAGATCTAGTCAAATCGTTTGATCAACCCGGCGGTGGCAAACTGACCGTGCTGGATATACCACGGTTCGAAATCGGCGAGTCAGAACAGGTCGCATTGATCGGTCAAAGCGGCGGCGGCAAAACAACATTGTTGCATTTGATCGCCGGACTGCTGACCCCCGATTCGGGATCGATTCGGGTCGCGGGAACGGAATTGACGCGGCTAAGCGAACAGGGCCGCGATCGGTTTCGTGCGTCGGCCGTTGGGTATGTTTTTCAAACGTTCAATCTGTTGCCAGCGTTCACGGCTTTAGAAAACGTTCGGTTGGGAATGACATTTGGACACGGGCGACATGACCCCGTTCGCGCCAAGGAATTGCTCGGACGCGTCGGGTTAGCCGATCGCGCCAACTACCGTCCGGCCCAGCTGTCGGTCGGACAACAACAGCGTGTCGCGATCGCCCGCGCGCTGGCCGGCAAACCCAAGTTGCTGCTTGCCGACGAACCAACCGCAAACGTTGACCCGGTTAGCGCCGAAAGCGTCCTTGACCTGATACTTGATTCTTGTCGCGATGAAGGGATCGCCTTGTTGATGGTCACGCACAGCATGGAAATCGCGGACAAGTTCGCTCGCGTGGATCGTCTTGACGAGATCAATCGCGCGTTCAGTGGTACGGCAGCGTCTTCCTAACCGGATGCTGCTTTTATTCGTTGTTGCTTTCTACCTGTAACCTTTCACACCGCCGACTATGTCATTACTGCAAATCGCTTGGCGAAACTTTTGTCATCGTTCGCTTTCCAGCGCGCTGACGACGTTTTCGCTTGCACTCGGCGTCGCATTGGTCGTGCTGGTCTTGTCGATCTTTGGCATCATCAGCGAAGCGTTTTCGAGCAACGCGCAAGTCGGGTACAACCTGGTCGTCGGTCCAAAAGGCAGCGCGCTGCAGTTAACCCTGAACAGCGTTTATTATCTGAGCCAACCGATCGAGAATTTGCCTTATACGGAATACATGGAATTCTTCGACGCCGAACAACGTGCCGAGATGGTCGCGCGGTATGGCGGTGATCCCGCACTGGGCAAAGAAGATGGCAAGTACGCGGCGTTTGTCACCGGCGGATACGCAATTCCGTTGGCGCTGGGGGACTACTTCGGCGAGTTTCGCGTCGTGGGGACCACACCCGATTTTTTCGAGAAACTACGTCATGGTCCCGATCTGGATAGGCCTTTTGATTTCGAAGACGGTCGTGCCTTTCACGAATACAGTGACGAGAACCAATTCTTCGAAGCCGTGCTTGGCTCGCGAGTGGCCAAGCATAATCAATTGTCCGTTGGCGACGAGTTCTTTCCGACCCACGGCGATCCGGAAGGCAAAGGACACGGTCAAGGCTTTCGAGTGGTCGGCATCATGGAGCCTACCGGAACACCGAACGATCGAGCCGCGTTCGTCAACCTGGAAGGTTTCTATTTGCTAGAAAACCATGCCAAACCATTGGTCGGTGACGAAGTGATCCAGCCGCCAACCGAGAGTGTGTCGGGTGATTCAGGTATCCAGCCGCTTTCGATTCCGCAGCGTGAAGTCACGTCGATTCTGGTCCGCAACGGATCGCCGTTCATGGCGATTCCGATGGAGAATATGGTCAACGAGAGTTTACGTGCGCAAGCTGCCGCGCCGGTTGGCGAGATATCGCGCTTGATGGACGCCATTGTTGGCCCACTGATGCAAGCGTTGTTGATCATCACGCTGATCACGTGTGTCGTGGCCGCCGTCGGGATTCTGGTTGCGATCTATAATTCGATGAATGATCGTCGCCGCGACATCGCGGTCATGCGAGCGTTGGGCGCCCGGCGGGAAACGGTCACGATGGTGATTTTGGGTGAGAGCCTGTTGATCGCGATCATTGGCGGATTGCTAGGTTGGTTCTTAGCACATGCCGCCATTTGGGCCTACAGCGGACGAATCGAAGACCAAACTGGTGTGCAGGTCGGGATTCTGACAACCAGTGCGTACGAAATCTATATCTTGCCATTGGTGCTGTCGTTGGCACTGTTAGCCGGATTTCTTCCTGCGGCTTCGGCGTATCGCACCGATGTTGGTTCGAACTTAGCGGCATAGCATGAAAAAGTTTACCGCTGCTGTTGTCGGAACTGGATTCATCGGTCCCGTTCATGTCGAAGGGCTCAGACGCGCCGGTGTCAACGTCAGTGGCATCCTCGGTTCCTCGCCTGAGAAATCCACGGCATCGGCGGAATCGCTGGACCTGCCCACCGGTTACGCGTCACTAGACGATTTGCTGCGTGATCGCGATGTCGATGTGGTGCATATCACTTCGCCGAATCGATTTCATTTCGATCAAGTTTGCCAGGTGATTGCGGCGGGCAAGCACGTGTTATGTGAAAAGCCGCTTGCGATGAATGCCACGCAGTCCCGTGAATTGGTTCGCCTAGCCACGACCGCCGGTGTCGCGGCAGCAGTCAATTACAACATCCGCTATTACCCGTTGTGCATCGAAGCGGCTAGCCGAGTTCGCAGCGGCACCGTCGGTGATTTGTTTCACGTCACCGGCAGCTATTCCCAGGATTGGTTGTTTCATCCGACCGATTTCAACTGGCGCGTCGTGGCCGATGACGGCGGCGAACTGCGCGCGGTCGCGGATATTGGCACGCACTGGCTAGACCTTGTTCAACATGTCACCTCTCGGAAAGTCAGTGCAGTGTGTGCGGACCTGTCGACCGTGTATCCGCAACGGCATCGGCCCGTCGGCGGCGCGCAGACTTACAGTGGCCATCGGAATGAGTCGCGGGACTCCGAATCGATTGATGTCACAACAGAAGACTATGGCTGCGTGATGCTGCGGTTCGATGACGGATCGCGAGGCGTGATGTGGGTATCTCAAGTCACGGCCGGTCGAAAGAACTGTTTGCGTTTCGAATTGGCTGGATCCGCAGAATCCCTTTCCTGGAATAGCGAGTCGCCCAATGAATTGTGGGTCGGCCACCGTGATAAACCTAATGAGACCTTGATTCGCGATCCCGGATTGATTGATCCGCTTGCCGCCGCATTCACCAGCTATCCGGGTGGTCACAACGAAGGTTTCGGTGACACATTCAAGCAACTGTTTCGCGACTTCTATGGCTCGATCGAGGACGGCGGTTTTAGGACCAAGCCGAGCTATCCTACTTTTCATGACGGGCATCACGAGATTTTGGTGTGCGAAGCGATTCTAGAAAGTCATCGCACGCAGCGTTGGGTCTCGGTCGCGCTATAGTACCGAAAGTCGTATTGTCGGGCCGGCGCGTCGAGTTTGACCATACCACGATCTCTTGGAATAGTACCACCAAGTAGAACGCCAGGTGGGTGGCGATCAGCCAGCCGTATTGTTCTCGCATCGAGGGGACCAGCGACATCGACGCGATGCCGAGCAGCGCGCCCAGAATCATCGGGTGCGGGATCATGTTGTACGGCCAACGCGTCGCGCGCTGGGGTGTGTCGAATCCCAGTTCCGTTGAAAAGTACGTGCGGTTCACTCCCAAGACCGACGTCGCGTAAGTTGCCAACGCAAACCCCGTCACGACGCAGGCAAGGGACAGCCATTGTCCGCCAAAGTTGGCCGCATAGATGCCGAATAATGACGTCATTGAAACGGCTTTGAAAAACACAGCGTCGCGCCGAAAGGTTCCAAAAGATACTTGAGTCGGTTCGCGAATGGTTCCGAGATAGATCAGGTAGTGAACAAAGCTGGTTGCCAGCAAGAACCAAGTCAGGCTTTGCAGAGCCATTCCGATGGTGGCCATCGATGCAACGTAAGCCAAGTTGGTCCATCCAACGTAGTGGACGGCCGATTCGAAAATCTTGGTCCAGCCCAACACCCAGCCAGCTTTCAGTCTTGCAAGGCGACTGTCCGGAGCGATGGTATTTAGAAAAAGATTGCGGGCACGAATGTCATAGTTGGTCGTCCAGTCGGCCAGCATTTTTCCATAGAAGGGCAGGGCGGTCGGATACGCGACGAAGTGCAGCTTTAAATTCACTCGCGGTTCTTGCTGAGCCGCAAAGACGTCTCGCGTGATGTAGTGCAGTTCACGATTGAAATCGAATGCGACCGCATCGCCGTCTTCCAAGCGAAAACCGTGTGGTTTCTCGTAATCGGTTCCCATCATAGGGAAATGTGTGGTCACTTCAGCGTTGGGGCTGGCCGCCAACATGCATCGATAAAGACGAGCGCCGGGAAAGACGGCCCACGGACCGTCGACATGCCCCCTATAGAAAACCGTGTCGGAACTGCGCTGTTTGGGAGGCCCCGTCACATAAAGTTCATTCATGCCCAGAACAGGTTCGACTGTGTATCCCGTCCCGTGAAAACGGCGAATCATTGAAATTAACGTCGGGTCATGGCTAAGCCGCTCGAATGCATCGCCCGCAGCGTCGTCCAGATCCGATTGCCACCAATGCGTGCTTTGCTCGACGGTCGGATGCTTTTCACGGACCCAGTCGCGAATCGACTTCAGGTCTTGTTTCGGATCCGGCGCGGTCAGCTTGGTTGCCAGGACCGCATCCCGAGCGACGAACAAACGCAGCGGTGATTGCTTTGGTCGACTAGCGATGACCAGCAATACGGGAAGTAACAGCAATGTGTGTTCGGCAAACCGTTTGAATCGTTGATCGGTTTGAATGTAAGTGCTTTGCAGAGTGGCTTCGCCGGCGACAAGATGAGCGGTTTCTTGCCCGACATAGCCAAGTACCAGGGTGACCAATGCAATCCACCAAACGGGATTCCAAATCATCACACCCGCGACCATGGCTGCGACCACGATTGTCGTCACGAACCAGACTCGTTTGGGAACCAACGGCCACAGTGCAGCCATATAGATCGCGGCAACGGCGGTCATCGCCAACGGATTGATCCGTCCTAGCAGGCCCAGAAATCCGACCAATCCCATCGGAGTCGTGATCACGTGCAACGCCACGTTGATCGGCCGGCGATGACATTTCAGAAAGTCACGGCACGTTCGAACCCACATCGAATGACGCATTTTTGCGCGTCCCATCTCTGACGCGCGTTCCATCCCTGATGCGCGTCCCATCCCTGAGGCTCGGGGCATCGATGCCGTCGAAGCAGAAGGGCGTAGCACGTCGGCGGATGTGCTTAGATCAGTGGCCATGCGAACTGTCTTCGTGGGAACCATGATCGCCGGCGAGTTTGCGTCCAACAAACGAATAGTACGGCGCTTTGATCAGCGGCATGTAGGGAACCTTTCCAAGTCGTTCCTGAAAGTGGATCGGCTGAAATCGTCGATGCAACAGGCTGGCGTGATCACCGCTTAAATAAACATTGTCCGCGGCGAACCAGTGAGACCAAAACGCGCGCCGTAACCAGCCATGTTGCCGATGGCCCTCGGCCGCATACTTTCGTGAGACGTAAAAATCCGTGACGGCGATGATCCCGCCGGGTTTAAGCATTTGTTCTGCGCGCCGAATCGCTTCGAACCAGTCCGGAATCATCGTTAGCGAATACGAGAACGTGACGACGTCCGCGGTGCCGTTTCCCGTTGTGAATTGTGTCGCGTCGGCCAAGTGGGTTTGCACATTGTCCATTCCCATCGCTTGTGTGCGGTCGTTTGCAACGGACAACAGCGATGGCGAGAGATCGACCAGATGAATTTCGCCAAGTTCCGCAGCACGCTCGCTCGCGTGTTTTACGTTTTCGCCTGTGCCTGCACCCATATCGACCCAAACATCGCCACTTTGAAACTCTAGCGACTGAATCAATTCGCGACGCCCGTGCAACATCCGCGCGCGGAACGCTTCGTAGTCGTCAGCTTGCGCCCCATAAAAACTCTCTAGTCGTTCTTGGTGGGTGTTGCCTCGAACAGGGTGTGCAAGCAAGTGCCATAAGACGCGCAAGTCACTGCGCCATGAACTCGCCGCGGCCGTCGATGGATCGATCGCCTTACTCATGCAGCCACGTCCGCCACATCCGCGATATAGAAACTGCCGTAGGTGTGGACACGGTCGCGCGCGTGTAACTCTTCGGCCAGTGCCTTGTCATAACTTAGCAGGTCGCCAACTTGTACCATCTTGCCGCCTGCGTTGACTCTCAGTGGGTCGACAAAGTCAACGTCCAGTGCGGCACTGCGCCAAAGGACCCGCGATTGCGGTGCGGCGCGGTCGACAATACTTTGCCATTCCGCGGCCAGCAAGTGTGGAAACTGATCGTACAACCAATCCATGTGGTCGAGCAGAACGAATCGTGAAACCATTCCTTCGTGGCGACGAAGAAAACCTTGGACCGTTTCGGTGTGTGTACTGACTCGTTGGACCAGACCGGACTTCAGTGATTCGAACGCCTGCGGTTTCAAATATTCAGGACAGCACTGCGGCGTGTACTTTCCGGTCAGATAAACCCGCCAAAAGTAGTTGTCTTTTAGCGGCAGATGCTTAAAGACCGCTTCGATACGATCTTGGATAAAGCGTCCGATCCCGCCCGGGTATCCACGATCGATCTGTTGTCGCTGGCTTTTGGGAACACCCAACAGCGATAGCGTTGTATCGCGGCGAAGTACCCAGCGCAGCGACTTGCTCCACAGCAGTTCGTTGACGCCGCGATCGTGATAAATTTCTTGCTGTTGCTCGACCGATTCAGCATTCAAGATGTCGTGGACGGCTTCGCGAAGTCCTTTCGGCCGATTCAGATATCCGTTGATCAGCCACGCGAATAGTCCTGAAGTGCCGCGGAAGTAAAAACTTTTGCGGCGCCCTGTTCCGTTAAAAAAGTCGGCACGCCGATCCCATATCTCGCGGTATTTGAGTGGTAGTTCCTTGCGCACCGTATCGCGGTACAGGGAATCCCAGTTGGGGTGATAGCCTTCGCCAAAGACACGGAAGAAATCGTCATGCCTCAGCGATTTGATGCCGGCAATTTTGAGTTCAAGCAGTGCATTCTGCAGTCGGTTCATGTCGACGGCGTAAACTTGCCGTGGCGATTGCAGGGCATAATCCAGTGCGTTGCAGCCTGCCGACGTGATGACCAAGACGGTGTCGTCGGATCCCAGTTTCAGCGCCTCTTTGTCCAGTCGTGGGTCTTCCCAGCAAGTGTTGTAGACGAGGTTCTTTTGATGGACGGCCGAGAAAGCTTTTTGTCCAAGCCATTTCGTAACCATGCTATTTATCCTTGATGTGATGGAGACACATGATCACGCCGCGACTTCTTCTGCCTTTCGGCAGTCTTCGGACGGTTCGCTCTCGGGCGATTCGTCTTCGGTCGAATCATCGTCGGTGTCATCTTGAAATGCTTCGGTATCGACCCGCATTGGCAGGTCCAAGTGTTGGTCTTCGCCGTATAACGAAACCAGGCTGATCGTTCCGTCGACGTGTTCAACCAAGCCTGTGCAGTTTTCAACCCAATCGCCCGTATTGCAGTACAGAATCGACGAGTCGTTAATGATGTCGGGCGTGTGGATGTGCCCGCAAATCACGCCTTCGCATTTGCGGCTGCGTGCATGCTGCATGATTTTCGTTTCGAAATTACTGACGAAACGAACTCCGCGTTTTACCCGGTCCTTTAATACGGCGCATCCGCCGTACGGATTCTGTTTAGAATCAAGAAAGGTTTGCGAGAGATAACGGTTCAGGCTGAGACAAGTGTCGTAAAAGAACGTCGACGCTTTCGAGATCCATTGCATCTTGGTTTCAAAGACGTCGAAGAAATCGCCGTGCGTGACCAAGAAATCCCAGCCGCGATGTGACTTGAATACGAACTCGTCGGCGACATCGATTTGCAATAACTCCGCCGGCAACATCGCTCGGAATGCGGGGTTTCTCAGGAAGGAGTCGTGGTTACCCGGCACGTAAAAGATTCGTGTGTTTCGTTGGGTCAGCTCAATCAGATGGTCCACAACTTCGTCGCATTCTTCGGACCAATGCCACCCTGCGTTGATTTTCCAAGCGTCAATAAAATCACCGACCAGGTAGATGTTGTCGGGGCGAAACCGCTTCAAGAAACGCAAGAACTCGGCGGCCCGCGCGTGTTTGCAGCCAAGATGGACATCGCTGACAAGCAACGTGCGTACGTCGATCATTTCGGCTTCTTCCATGCCAATGAATCTCCACGCGAAAGGATCAATCGGGATGGATACCGATCATCCAGCTGCGAGTCAGTGAGCCAGGTTTGAATCGTTTCAACCAATTCGATGCTGCAGTTTGTTGCCGCATCAGGTCATGGCAGAACAATAGCACTGGCTGATGTCGATTCCGTTAACGCATAGAGGAAGTTACGCAAAACATTGCACGCTTTGCGCGTATCGCGTTAAGGAGATGAAGATAGGCCGAAGAAACGTTTGGTGTTAGATGATGCTGACGGGTTGGCTGGATCGCCGCTGTCGCAGTTTTCCGTGGAGCGATGCGGGTCACGTCGAGGGATCGCTTGCCTGATAGGACTGGGGGATGCATCGGAGTTTCCTCGCTCGGTACTCGCGTACAGAATCCAATGCGTCTGTATCTAAAATGCCTTTACTTAATGCGACTTCATTTAAATCGCCTTCACTTAAAACGCCTGTTCATTGCGATAAGACGTCGATCGGAGATTATGGTCCAGGGTGGTGGCGTTGCGTTCACCTTTCGCCCGTGGCGGCCGGCGTTCGCCGACATAAGTGGCCACGTGCGGCTGTGTTCGATAACCGCCTAAGGTATTTGGGAAACTTATCCACGTTCCCTCTTTACACTGCAATCTCCCCAAAAGAGACTGTTGTCGATTTGTATGAACGCGCGGGTGTTATTAGTACAGCGGCGCGGGTGTTTTTTTCAGACGGTCGATGTACAAGCAACTTAGGTGACGGTGAGATGATAAGAGCGATCAAACTAACGGTAGCTTGCTTGGGAATGCTGGTACTTACAGCGACACAGGCACATGCAGGAGTCATGTTTAGCTTTACCGAGTCGGGCGGAAGCGTTTTGATGATGTCGTCCGGAACACTGAATACAGGAAATTTGGTTTCTGTTTCGGCGGATGGTTGGGGATTGGCCGGTATTGAAACGAATTCACCACCGGAATCCGACATTATGGGAGATACCATCTCCGGCCCGGTCGATACCGCTTTTGCGTTTCATGCTGGTACAGATCTAACGCCTTGGATCGGCGATATGTTTGTCAGTGACAATTTCGGTTGGTCGACATCCGGTACGACGCAGTTCACGACGTACTACGTAGATGCTTTTCAGCGAACACCCGGAATCGGTATCGCCGCGGAAGACTTGGTTGGAAACTTCTGGACACCAAATATCTCGTGGACACAGCCGGGGACATTCGCCAGTTTGGGGCTAACCGAAGGCAACTACACAATCACGGATGCTGTTACCGCGGAATCAATCTCAATCCAGATTGGCGGTCAACTCACTGTTCCGGAACCGACATCGTTCGTCTTGTACGGATTCGGTTTATGTGTTGCCGGCTTTGGTTCCTCCCGCCGTCGCCGTCACGAAAAGAGCTAGGAAGGCTCGCGCCATCTTTTCGGGAATGGAATGCGTCGCTCGTCACCGCGTCTTGCGGTGAATGCCATGGCGTGTACCGAGTAACATCTCGCTCTGTTACTTCAGGCTCTGCAAGCCGTCGGGCAGGGTTCCGTCGGCGACTTCGTCGTCCCATTGGTCCATCAGTGGCCAGCTGTCCGCTAGCGTTCCGAAGTCGGCCATCTTCAAGTAACCGCGGACTCGGTCGATCGTCTTATTCATGAAATCTTTGTCATTGGCAAAGATCGGACCGTGACTGGGGGCTAACCATTTCACATCGCTGTCACGAATTCGCTCGAGTGATTTGACGAAGGCGTTAATGTCGCTGCCGTGATGGGCGTCGATCGCGCCGATGCACCCGTCACGATAGATGTTGTCTCCACTTAGCAAGACGTCGCCCATTCGAAACGCGAGTTGGCTGTCAGTGTGCCCGGGCGTGTGCCAGACTTCCAATTCCAGTGCACCGACGCGCAGGATGTCGCCGTCAACCACTTGGTTTTCGATCTCGACCGGCGGCATGGGCATCGAGAGGTTCTGTGCTTCGATCTCTGCCAGCGTCAACAGCTTATCACCACTTTCCAGCGGTTTGACGGCTTTAGGGTGCGCGGTGACGGTCGTCTTTAAAATCTGTTTCGCTTTGGCCAATCCTTGAATGTGATCGACGTCGGCGTGAGTCGCCACGATCGTCTTGCAGCGTGAAAGTGGAAAGTCCAGCTTGCGAATCAGCTCGATGATATCGTCCACGGCTTCTTCGTAACCAATGTCAATCAGGATCCACTCGTCGGCATCAAAGACAAGATAGACGTTGCACCCGAATACTTCACCGGCCTGAAAATTCAGCTCGATGACGCCAGGAAAGATCGTTTTGCGATTCAGCATATTTGGTCATGGGTCGATAAGAAAAAAGGACGCGGTTATTCTAAGTTCCAAGCGGCAGATGGCAAAACCCGGCTGTTTTCTGAGCCCTAAACGGATCGCTTGGGAATCGGCACCACCGATCTCTAGCCGCGCAGCACGTCGGCGAGTCCTTCGCGATAGCTCGGGTACTTTAGGCGAGTGACCAGATCCCGCTTCATTCGTCGGTTCCAGATGCGTTTGTTGCTTTCGGTTCGCATCGAAACAGGTGAATCTGGTGCCGGCGGTTCGAATTGAGGTTCCGCCGCGCCGGTCTGTCTGGCGATCTCGCGATAAAATTCGCCACGCACCACCGGCTGGTCATCGGCCACGACATAGAGCGACGAAACGTGCTCTGAACGACTGGCTCGAGCCCAAACGGCCATCACCGCCGAGGCGGCATCATCGACATGAATCAGATTCAAATAGCCCGATTCGGGTGACCGGATCGGGCGGCCCGCGATGACGTCGGCGACGCGTGGAACGCGGCCGGGACCATAGATTCCGGCCAGCCGCAAGATGTTGCCGGGCGGTCCATTCTGGTTTCGCTGCAGCAACGTCTCTGCCTGCAAATGGACACGTCCGCCTTCGCGGCGTGCGTGTGTGGGCGACGTTTCGTCGACCCATTGCCCATCGGTTTGGTGATAGACGCCGGTCGTGCTGATATAGCAGAGGTGTCCATGGTCGGCTTGGTGATTTTCGATTGCCTTGAGGAACCGCTGCAGCCCGCCGACTTGCGCGTCATAGCGGCTAAGGCAACTTTGTCGATCATAGCTGACCGCGACCAGGATTCGATCCATCGGTGGCAAATCGGAGGCTGAAAATACGTCCAGCATCCGCCGATCGGTCCAATCGGCGATGATCGGGTGAAATCCTTGTCTGGCAAGCTTACCGGCCCGCTCTGGCCTGCGAGTTGTGGCGTAAACTTCGTGGCCAGCTTTTTTTGCTTTGAGACCGACGCGGTGGCCCAGATATCCGCAACCCATGACGAGGGTGCGAACGGGGGAACCGGCGTCTGCAGCTTGATTTTCCATGTTCGATTGGGTGTTGACGATGTTTCGGCTTGTTTTATGCGTGGGATTGCTCATTTTCAGCCAAGTTTTCTCCTTGGCCGGGCGGTGTCTACAATAGGAAGTCCATTCCGAAGCAGGCAGGCGGTTGGTTCCTCGCTCGACAATTCATTGGTTCCGACGCAGGTTGATCGATCGGGTGCCCTCGGTGTGGGCTCGACTTGCTGAGTTCGACTTGCTGGGGCTCTGCAAATGCGACCTGCGAATGGGCTCTGCGAATGGGCTCTAACTGGGGCCGACAAATATAGGCCTGACAGATTCAGGCCCGACAAATCCGTTTTTCCTTTCCGAGACTTTTCGTTGTTTGGATATCGATCTTTCGTGCGATTTTCACGCGGGTGTTTTTTTACCATCGCAGCGATGGCGGTCATTCCCGCGGTTTCCGCTGAGGCACAAGACTTTCCGCCCTCAGTGTTTCCACAGACGTTGCCTCCGGCAAGCGGATTCGAACCGGCCGGCGGGCTGCAAACGGTTTCGCCCAGCCGAATCGATCAGACGGTCTCGGTCCGGCCGACCGGCGGTACAGAAGTTCCGATGATCCCTCAGCTGACTCGGTTACTGGCCGAGGGCGGCGTCCCCAAATCGCTGGAAGAGTTCCGGCAACTGGAGCGACAGCAAAAGCGTGTTTCGGACGCGGCCGTCAAGTGCACCGTCAGCGTGACGATCGGACAAGCGCAAGGCTGCGGTGTGATCATCACGGGCACGGGATACGTCTTGACGGCCGCTCATGTCGCAATGCGTCCCAACAAACCTGCGATCGTAACGCTGTCCAACGGCCGGCATGTTTCCGCAACCACGTTGGGAATGAACAAAGGCGTCGACGCCGGTTTGATCCGTATCGATCCTGGGCAGAACGGCAACCGTCCCTGGGATCACGCCACCCTGGGAACCAGTTCGAACTTAGTCCCCGGCATGTGGTGTGTTGCGACCGGGCATCCCGGCGGCTATGACCCCGACCGTGGTCCCGTCACGCGGGTCGGACGCATCTTGGCCGTCAAGCCAGATTCCCTCTATACCGACTGTGCACTGATCGGTGGCGACAGTGGTGGCCCACTTTTTGACATCGCCGGTCGATTGATTGCGGTACACAGCCGGATCGGAAACGCCGTCGCCGATAATCTGCATGTACCGATCGATCACTACGATAAGGAGTGGGATCGCATGGCTCGTGCCGAATCCTGGGGGTACTTGGAAGGCTTTAAGCCGGTCTTGGGTGTTCGCGGCCGCGGCAATCCTGCGCGAATTGATGTTGTCAAACCCGGATCACCGGCCGAAGCGGCCGAGTTCAAGCAGGGTGACATCGTCATTCAGTTCGGCGACGTCAGAGTCACTGACTTTCAATCACTCGTGAATGCGGTTTCCGATACGATGCCCGGTGAACGCGTCGATGTGTGGGTCGACCGTCAAGGTAAGAAATACAGACTGGATGTCGAAATCGGGCGGGAAGATGATACTTAGCCAGCCAGCCAGCCACGACGCGATGAACCCTTCGCATTTCGCGTATGTTTTGCACTTGGCTTGAACCCTGTTACGAATCCGTTATGAACATGTGCGACTCCGTTGAATGCTTGTTCCAAGAAGAGACTTCCATGAATCAACGACAGCTGACTAAGTCGTATCGCGGTTTGACGATGCTATTGCTGATCGTCATCGGATCGGCCGACATCGTGTCCGCGCAGCAACTGCGCAGCCCGGAATGGATTCGTCAACGCTACGGCATGCGAGTTCATCCCAGTCGGGATAACAGTGACATGATCCGATTGGTGCGCCCGCTGTCGGAATCGGTCAAAGCGTCCGTCGTGCAAGTCTTAAGCGGCACGCGACCGGTGGCGCTGGGGACCGTCGTCAGCGTCGACGGGCATGTGCTAACCAAACGCAGTGAATTGACCGGCGATCCGGTACGCGTACGTTTGGCCGATGGACAACTATTGCCGGCTCGTGTTGCGGCGGTTCGTCGCCGACATGATTTGGCACTGTTGAAAGTCGACACGGCCAGCGACATGACTCCGATTGCGTTTGTGGACGCGCCTGTCAGTGTCAGCAACTTTTTGATCAGCCCCGGTCGCGGCGGTCGACCAATCGGTATCGGCGTGGTCGGCGTATCCGAAGTCAGTGTCGAGCACTACGGTCGCTTGGGCGTCAAATTGAGAAGTAACCAGGAAGGCCGCGCGCAAGTCAGAGAAGTGGTGCCAGGTAGCGGCGCGTCGCAAGCCGGATTGCAGGAAGGTGACTTGATCGTGGCGATCAATGGTCGCGAAGAGAAAACGACGACGAAAGTTGTCGAAACGCTTGGCGGAATGTATTCAGGCGAAAGTGTACGATTGACAATCGTTCGCAAAGGGAACCGAATCGAAGTGGATGCCGGGATTCGAGACATGAACGTCGTCTTGGAATCGGAAAACGATTCAAAGGTGAATGGGCCACGCAGCGAACGCCTCAGCGGATTCGACCGAGTGATCCAGCACGACACGGTGCTGGATCCCGATGAATGCGGCGGACCGATCTTGAATTCGTCGGGACAAGCGATCGGATTGAACATCGCACGGGCCGGCCGAGTGGTCAGCTATGCTTTGCCGGTGTCGCTGGTCATTCCCGAAATGGTCAGCATGCTGCAAGAGGCTCGCGAAGTCGCGCCGTAGTTCGCTGCCACGTCGATGCAAGCGTTCGCGCTTGCATCGGGCACACACGGCGGGATTGTCCATTACTGGTCATGATCGGTGATCGATGACCTTTTGCATGATCGTCACGTCGATCCAGTCGCCGGTCATGTTGCCGATTTCTCGCTGGATTCCCACGGTTTCGAATCCGTGACGTCGGTGAAACGCGATGCTGCGATGATTGTCGGTGACAATTTTGGCCATCACGTGATGAATGCCCGATTCGCCGCAGTGCTTGTCTAATTGTCGTTGCAAGGCGTCGCCTACGCCGGCGCCAAACGTGTCTGGCCGAAGATAGATCGCCGATTCAAGGCTGAACCGATAACCATGACGATGACTGAATCGATGCAGTGCGGCCCAGCCCAATACGTCGTCGTCTTGGTCGCCGACGGCCACGAACCAGGCATCCGGTGCCGGAATCTTTAATTGCTTGCGGACATAGGCGGGTTCCCAGTGCAATGCGTCAAATGTTGATCCGCCCGCATCGACATACAGATTGTAAATGTCGGCGATGGATTCCGCGTCGGCTGCAGTTGCGATGCGGACGTGAACCGGAGACATCGATTCTTTCGGCGTCATGATCGCACTCGGCCCGTAACCTCGGACGTGTTCCACAGCCAAAGCAAGGCGTCTCGGATTTCTGACTCGTGTGTTTCATCATGAAGACAATCGTGTTCGAGTCCCCCCAGCGTGACGACTCGTTTTTGTCCTGCGTAAGCGTCGACGATGTTCTGTTGCATTCTCGGCGGAACGAGTGAATCAAGTTCGGATTGCAGGAACACGGCCGGCAGATTCACTTGGCCCGCGGTCACGGTGGCGTTCATCCGCGGATCAAGGGTCTCGGCGACCGGATCTATCAACCGGCCCAGCGGGTAACGATGTGCGATACGTTTAACGACGGGAATCAGCGGCGGCGGGTTGCGCAGGATCACGCCGGTGCGATTGGTGTCGGGTTGAATCGTTGCGGCCACATGCAGCGCCGTGACGCAGCCCAAGCTGTTTCCACACAACCAGACTCGTGTGGCGGGGTCGGGATATTGCCGGGTGACTTGTTGCCAGAAATCGATCGAAGCGGTCATCACGCTCGCCAAGGTGGCGCGGCCCTCGCTGCGTCCGTATCCCGGCGGGTTCCAAGTCCAAACGTCGGCGACCACGGGCTGGCTTGAGACGGCGGTAAGCATATCCGCGGGAAACCGACTCGATCGCTCGGCGCGTCCCGCGGTGCCAGGAAATTTCAGCACCACCAAATTTTTTGACGTCGGCGATGAATCCGGCTTCGCGGTCGAACGATGGACCAGACACTCAATTTTGCCAGTCGACGCGTCCAGCATCACTCGCTGTTGCGTCGCGATGGGAATCTCATGACGACTGGGGCGCAGGACCAAGTGATCCAGCACCTTTCGTCGTAGCGACTCGATCGGTCTACGCAACATCAACGACTTGTCCAGAAATGATCAGCCTGCAACGCGTGATTCAGTGAACACGTTGTCCGGGCTGGGCCCCTTCGTCAACACCAAGAATAAACACGTCGGCTCCGCCGGGGCCGGACGCGGTCACCATGCCTTCGCTAAGTCCGAACCGCATTTTACGTGGTTGCAAATTCGCGACCATCACGACCAATCGACCGACAAGTGATTCTGGCTCATAGGCCGCCTTGATTCCCGCAAAGACTTGGCGTCGTTCGCTGCCGCCCAGGCTGAGCGTCAATTTTAAGAGCTTGTTGGCGTCGGGAACGTGTTCAGCACTGATGACACGGGCAACACGCAAGTCGACCTTGGCGAAGTCATCGATCGTGATTTCGTCGGCCAGGGGCTCGTCTTTCAACGGCTGGTCGCTGTCGTTGTATTGAGCTCCGGCATCTGCAACGACTTCTTCTGCGTCGCTTTCCGTTTTTCCGTCTTCGATCATCTTTTCAAGGTCCTCCAGTTGGACTCGGTTCATCATTCGTTGAAATTTATTGACAGGCTGGCCGACGATGGGCGTTTGGCTTTGATCCCACGACTTGATCGGATCGCCGAGCAGTTTGCCGCAGTCGTCAGCAAGTTTTGGCAGCACCGGCGCAAGATAAATCGCCAACTGACGAAACAAGTTCAGCGCAACGGTGCAAACGTCTCGCAGTTCGTCTTGACGTTCGGCATCCTTTTTCATTTCCCAAGGCTTGGCGTGTTCGACGAAAGGATTTGCGGCGTCCGCCAGTTCCATGATCAAACGCATCGCCCTGGCATAGTCACATGACTCATAGGCTTCGGCGATTTCATCACCTTTGGCCGCTCCGGCTGCAAACAACCCGCCGTCATCGGGATACTGAGGGCTCAGTCCAGTCGTCGATGCAAACTTGCCGACACGGCTGGCGAGGTTGACCACTTTTCCGACCAAATCCGAATTGACCTTTTCGACGAATTCTTCCAGACCTAGATCGATGTCTTCGACGCGCGGAGACAGCTTGGTGGCATAGAAATATCGCAGAAAACTCGGGTCGGCATATTTCAAGTATGTTTCGGCCGAGATCAGCGTCCCGACCGACTTGCTCATTTTCAATCCGCCGCCAACGGTCAAAAAACCATGGATGTGAACTTTGGTCGGCAGCGAATAGCCGGCTGTTTGAAGCATGCCCGGCCAAAACAAGGTGTGGAAATACGTGATGTCTTTGCCAATGAAGTGGTGGACTTCGCAGTCCTTGTTCTGCCACCAGTCGGATAACTCTTCGTCATGGATGTCACACCACTGTTTTGTGCTGGCGATGTATCCGATCGGAGCATCGAACCACACGTACCAATAATTGCCGGGCGAATCAGGAATCTCGAAACCGAAATACGGAGCCGGTCGGCTGATATCCCAGTCACGCAGTTCGTCCGACAAGAACTGGCCCTTCAAATAGTTGGCCGTTTCCGGTTGCAGCGCGCCGCTTTGGTCAACCCACTGGGCCAAGAATTCGTGCAGCTGTTCCAGTTGAACGAACAAATGCAAAGCATCTTTCAGGATCGGCGTCGCGCCGCTGAGCGTGCTCTTGGGATCGATCAGCTCGGTGGGGCTGTACGTGTGACCGTTGTCGCAGTTGTCGCCGGCTTGGTTTTCAAGCTTGCAGTGCGGGCAGGTGCCTCGGACGAATCGGTCGGCCAAGAACGTTTCGGCTTCGGGGTCATATAGTTGTTCGATGGATCGTTCGACGACTAGGCCGGCCGCCCGCAAGGCTTTCCAGAAATCGGTGCACACTTCGCGGTTTTCTTCACTATTGGTGCTGCCGTAGTGATCGAACTGGACGCCAAAACCAGCGAAATCGCGTTGATGCTCTTCGCTCATCGCCGCGATCAATTCCTCTTCGCTGCGTCCTTCCTTTTTCGCGCGAATCATGATCGCGGTGCCGTGCGTGTCGTCGGCACAGATATAGATGCATCGGTTGCCGCGCAGCTTTTGAAATCGCACCCAGATGTCGGTTTGCACGTATTCGACAAGGTGCCCGATGTGAATCGGGCCGTTGGCGTACGGCAGGGCGCTGGTGACCAGGATTTGTCGTGTCATCAGTGGTTATTCGCGTAAATCGTAAAAGACAGAATCGGGATTGTAGCTGCGGAATCGAAAATCGACGACGTGTGATGATTCCCAATTAATCTGCGGATTCTCTCCGTGAAACTGGAAAAAGACTCAAGTTTCCTGGTGGATGTCTTTCATTGACCTTGCCCTCGGGCACCACGATGGCAGACCATCCTGCGACGACTGCTATCGGCGGGAAGGATTCTGCCGAATAACGAAATGCCACTTCGTCCATGGAGGGACAAGCGTGGATCGATTGATGTTCACTCTCGGTCGCAGCCTAGCGATTGCCGTCTTGCTGACCGCGGGAATGACCCTATCGCTGGTCGCGTGTCCGAGTCATGCCGCCGCAGCCGACGCCGTTCTGATCGACTTTTCATCACCGCAGTGCGGGCCCTGTGTTGCGATGCAGCCGGTGATCGGCCAGCTGGAACGCAGCGGCGTTCCCGTTCGCCACGTCAACGTGATGTCCGAACCGCATTTGGCCAAACGCTTTGGCATCCGCAGCACACCCACATACGTCGTCTTGGTCGCTGGCAAAGAAGTCACGCGACTGTCGGGCACGCAGACCCTGGCCGAGCTCCGCGAGGCACTCGCGGTCAGCCCCTCGGGTCCACTGATCCAAACCGGTTCGGACTGGAAACCTCAGCGGCCGGAAACCAGCACGGCTGCCACCGCTGCCCAGCCGCAAACGCAATTGGCGATGCTGACCAATCTGTCCAACCATCCTGCGGCCGCCAACGCGCCGACCGGACTGGGACAATCGGGCAGTGAACCGATGCCCAGCACGACGATGGCCGATGCCGTCCAGCGTGCCGAAGCCGCCACCGTTCGGCTGCGCGTTTTCGACGGCACCGGATTTGGCGCCGGCACGGGAACGATCGTTGACACACACGGTGACGAAGCACTTGTGCTGACGTGCGGACACCTATTTCGTGAAACCAAAGGCGACGGACGTATCGAAGTTGACTTGTTCGTTGCCGGTGAAGTGGAGACGGTTCAAGGCCAATTGATCGACTATGACGCGGAAGACCGTGACATCGCACTGGTCGCGATCCGTCCCGGGTTTCCCGTACAGCCGGTCCCGATGATCCAAGCCGGTCAAAAGGTTCGCACTGGACAAGTCGCGTTCAGCTTTGGGTGCGACCGAGGCGATCCGCCGACGCGCCGCGACACGCGAGTGACCGGAGTCGACAAGTACAACCAACACCTTGGTGTTTCCAACATTGAAATCTCAGGCGCGCCGATCGATGGACGCAGCGGCGGCGGACTGTTTGACGATCAGGGCCGTTTGATCGGAGTCTGCAACGCGGCTGACTACAAAGAAGACCTCGGGATTTATGCCGGACCAGGGTCAGTTCACTGGCAACTTGAAAAGGTAAACCTGACACACTTGATCGATCGCGCACCCGCACCTGCCGAAACCCCACGACTCGCCTCGTTGCCGACCGAACCCAATCCGGTCGTGCAGGCATCCGTTTCGCAACCGACCTCGGCCGTCTCGCCTTCCAGCATGGGCTCGCCCGCTAGCGCGGTGGGCGGAAACGCTTTCGGAGGCAAAGAAGTGATTGTGATCATCCGAGATCGTGACAATCCTAACGGACCAGCTCAGGTTCGAACGATCACTCAGCCGTCCGCCGCCTTCATCAACATGATCGGCCGGCAAGGCACCTGAATCGCCTGGCCGCTTTGCTTGTCGTTTCGACCGTCGACTGTGAATCGTCGACTGTGGATCATGGAATGTGAATCGTCGATTGTCGCCGGACTTCTCCGTCAGGGTGTTTGAGCCGCATCGGCTAGCTTGCCGTTGACGTACTTCTTCACTTTTCGTCCGGCCTGTTTCACGCGCGGCAGGCCAGAAATCATGGCGTCTCTCTCGCAGACGAAACATCAGCTGGCGACATGGGCTGCGATCTCATTCGCTTTGATAGCCTTCTTTCACTCGCGCTTTCGGCGTGTTCTTCCTCGAGGCTGCGAGTTTGTTGCTCTTAACGATTGTTCGAGCGACTCGTCGTATCATTCCCATTTTCACGCTTGAAAGCGAATTGGCGAATGATTTGCTTCCGATGAATCAAACGGTTGTCTAGCCGATTCGCGGTGACTGCATCTTTGGTGCGGTCCGGTGCCGTTGAGTTTTTCGGCTGGGCAGTCTGTTTTGATTCTTTGGCTTGAACCATCCGGTTGCTGCATGACATTGTCTATTCGCAAGCCGACATCTGATGCGTTGACCCGCCCGCATCGAACCCGGTCGCGTTGCGGCAAGCTGATAGGTCCGTTGTTCGTTTGCCTGTTGGGAATGATTGTCGCTGGCGGATGGTTTGTCCGCAGCGTGCTCTCGTTGCCAACGCGCACGCCAATTCTGACATTGACCGGGGTGTATGGACCCGAATGGGACCTGAACGGTTGGGTCGCCGAAGATTTGCACTCGATCAAATCACTTTCGCGAGGAACCTATTCGATTCATCCGCTGCCAAGCGTTGATCATCTGGCGGGTGGTTCATGGGATGAAGCCGATCAGGCCATTCGCACCGCAATCGAATCGTGCGCGGACGGCGTCCCGTTGTTGGTCTACGTCAATTTGCACGGGGCGGTCAACGACGACGGGGTCGCGTGCTTGATTCCGAAAGGTGCAAGTGTCAGCGATGCGTCGACTTGGTTTCCGATTCATCGATTGTTGAAACGGATCGAGCAGGTCAAGCCTGATGAGGCCCGACATCCAATCGTATTGTTGCTCGAATGTGGCAAGCTGCGCTCACACTGGCCTGCCGGAATCAGGAACAACGACTTTGTCGATCGGCTGGAAGACCTGGTCGCAGAACATCACCAAAATCACCCCGAATCACAAATCACTGTCATCGCTGCCGCGGCGAAAGGTCAACGCAGTTTCGCGTCGGTCAAAGGTCATGGAAATCGGTTCACCCGCGCGATCGCGGAAGGTTTAGCGGGTCAAGCCGATGGGAAAGGTCGGCAACCAATTGCCAACGGAATCGTCGATACCGACGAATTGTTTCGATTTGTCAGCCAGCGTGTAGCCGGGACGGTCACCGAAAATCAGGAGCCATCGCAAACTCCGATCATTGTTCACGGAGGCCGCGACGTTCCGATCCCGCTGGCGCGAACGATGAGACGCGATCCGCTCAAGTCAATTCCACGAACTCCGCCTGCCTCGACCGCCGAGACCGAGCGGCTTCACACCGCGCTGGAAGCGGTCGCGGAAATTGGCAAGCGAAACCCGATCGCGGTGAACCCGCAAGCTTGGGCACAAGTGCAACGCACTTCGCACGCACTTGCACAATCGGTCTCTGGCGGATTGGCGGTCCGAGCGACCAGCGAGCGTTGGTACAGTCGTCTTGCGAGACAAGTTCAAAGTTTGCGTCAGCAGATCGAGGACCATTCCAGCGAATCATCCATGTTGGCTGACTTGCAAGCCGATCGCAATGCGCGAGTGATTTGGCGAGCTGTCGAAAAGCAGCCTTCGCGAGAAACGGCGACGGCGGCGATCCGCGATGTCGATTCGCAAAAGGCCATGCCGGTGCCGATGTTACACGCGCTGCTAGACCGTCCTGAATTGTCGCTATGGCATTCACGCGATCGGATTCAGCGCGTGGCGAAAGCTCAAATCCAATGGCTGGAAACGACATCGCGTTTGCCCGACGGTATGTTTCCCGCAATTGATTCGATTTGTGACGACGTCCACAACGCGCGGCGTCATCTGGCCGACGTCATGCTTGCTGATAAGGACGACGAGACGATCGAGACCGCTCTGGTGCGTTTTGAAACGGCGGTGTCCGGTCGATGTGATCAACTCATCACGCTTCGCGGCGCATGGCAGCTTCGCGATCGTGTCTTCGTAGAACTTCCATTCCTGGTTCAGTGGTTGGATGAGTCATCTCGCAGCATCGACAGCGATCACACTTCCGTCGATGGAAGCATCGCCGATGTGATCTCCCTGGACACATTGTTGACCAAGTTCTTTGAAACTTCGCCAGAGAGCAAGTCAAAGCCGGACTCGCGCCCCACCGCAGATGAGATTGCAGTTGCATCAAAGCGAGCCGCCGCGTTTCTCGGCAAGCTGACCCGGCAACGCGAAGCAGCATTTCATCAGCACCACTCACCGCACCAGGGCGCCAGCGCCGACGGCACGCCAACGGAGTCCACCGAAACGTGTACCGAACTTTGTCGCTTGATTGCCGCCGAAGTGTCGACGCCGGCGACGTCCGACGACGCATCACATGCGACCAAATACGACGCCGCTTGTGCCAGCTATTTGTCGGTGCTGTTGGGGAAGAGTTCTGGCGATGTCACGGCGAAACGCCTGCGCGCCGCTTTGCGATCGATGTCGGAAATGAACGAGGCGGCAGCCGATCTGGACGGGCGATGGCGCCGAGTGGTCTCTCTGGTCGTGGACGATGACTTCGCCGAAGTCATCGACCGTTCACAGAAGGCCTCGCGGCAACAGCGATTGGCTAGCCGCGCGAATGAGGTGTTGGATGATTTTTGGTACGCACCCGCCAATCAAGACGTGCCGTACTTCGCCGTAACCGCAGACGCTTTGATCGGACTGGCAGAATCCACCGCCGACGAAAACCCGCTGTGGCGAGAACGCAAACGATCTCTGACGACAAAGCTGGCGGCGCGGCGATCCGCGGCGACCGAGGGGCTGGTCATCAAAGCGACTTCGCAACCATCGTATGCCAGCGATGGTGCACAACTGGTCTCGATACAACTCGATCATGGGAACGTGCAGGCCGATGTGCCCAGCGGGACAGCGAACCTAGTGCTGCGACAGAAAAACGATTCGAACTATTCTGCCGAGCGGCCTATCGAAATCAGCGATGACGCCTCGAAGCCGGTGCATGTCGAAGTTCCTCTGCAGGCAAACCGCAACCAACAATCGTTCGCCGAGCTGCATTTTCGCGGCAACACTTATCAATCAGACGTCATGGTCTCGGATTCAGCCTTTGGCGTCAGCGTCGACGGCCAGCCTGCGACCAATCGTGCCACCATAACGATCAGCGATGCCATGGATTCGCGCCGGGCGATTTGTTTTGTGCTGGACTGTTCGGCATCGATGAATGATCCGGTCGAGATCGAAGTCGCTCGGGAGGAATCGGCGACCCTTGCGGCGAACAAGTTTGACGCTGCACGATCGGCGCTCTTTGAAATGCTGCGGCGACTTGAACCGGAGGACAGCGAAGTGGGACTTGTGCTGTACGGACATCGCATGGCCGTGGGCGGGAAAGAACCAAAGAACCTTCTGCAAAAACGATACTTCAAGCAGTTTCCGTTTCCGCAAACGGTCCAGCCTTACGAAGACGTCGCGGTGGTGTTGCCCACCGGACGATTCGACACCGTGCAATTGCAAATCGCTCGACAGCACTTTGATGCGGCCGCTCCCTGGGGCCAAACCCCATTGTATCTAGCCATCGACAAAGCCATCGATGATATCGCACGCTCTGGTGACGGGGCATCCAAGAATGTCGTGGTGATTTCGGATGGCCGCAATTATCAATTCAACCCGACGCCAGATGCGATGGTCTCAATGGACGCCGTCATTCAAAAGGCAACTCAAAACAATGTTCGCGTTCATGTGATTGGGTTCGGCTTGCCGCAAAAAGATTTGCAAGCCGCTGCCGCAGAATTCTCGCTGTTGGCAAAGAATACCGGCGGCGAATCCGTTGCCGATGTGCGTGAATCAACGGACTTGTTGCGCCGTTTGGAACAATTCACTGCCGCTGATCAGTTCTCGCTGAAATTGGCCAATGGAACGAGTGTCCAAGGAGAATTCGGCAAGACGGTATCGCTGGATCACATCGCGTCAGTCAATACGCCGGTCACCGCAACCGTCAACGACGTCGATGCCACGATCTATGTTTCGCCGGGTGACCAGCTGCGGTTGATCGCGAACCGAATGCGTCACTCGCTCAGCACGCCGGCTTACTTGCAAGGCAGTCCGCGATTTGTCGATTTTGCGGCGCCTGGCGGAAACGTCATTCCGGCAAAACTGGGAGTTCAGGTGCCCGTGCTCAGGGGACAGGATTGTCGCTTCCTCGCTTCGATCCAAGACAGTCATCAACAGATCGCACAACGGCCAACGGAGGTTTGGTTCGAAGTCCGCGCGACCGAAATCGGCGACACTGACCCGATCGTCAGCAAACAATCCAGGGATCGTACCGGGCACGTGTATCGAACCAGCCAAGTGCAATGGTTGCCAGGAATGTCGTGCCCCGTCGCAGAGTTTAAGTGTATGGATTGGCCAGTGGATGCGACCGGCTATGAAATGCACGCTTGGATCGCCAGCGCTCCGGCCGAAAGGCGAACCATTTCGTTGACTGATCAAGATAGGCCGTCGAATGCATCAAGCGACTTTCAACCCGTGCCGGGCTGCAACGGGATCCGTTACCGTGTCGCACGAACCGGTCGCGAAGTTCAGGTTGCGTTTGAGTACGATCACCCGGGAGATCCCGATTCGATGCTGATGGTCGAACTTGGCGGCGTCGAATTGGATTCGACTCAGCACTGGTATGACGAAACGCGTATGCGAAGCTTTCACCGTTTCACTCTGGTCGCGGCAACGACGCTCGGGCTGGATGCACCCAGTTCCGGCACCACCCCAGAGGACATCATCCTGCATGTCAACACAATTGCGGAAATGAAATCCCATGCGTTCCGTACCGTAACGCCCGTTCGAGGTGACATGTATCCCGCGATCGCGACATTGCCAGCGACGCGTTACTAAAACATTTTTTGAAAACGGACCCTTTCCAGTGACCATGGACACTGCGGTTTGACAATGTTCGCGAGGCGTGGTTCACGGTCAGCGACGCAGACGAAGGTGACTGCGAAAGAGCCAGAATGTATTCGGGAAACGTCTTGGTGTGCGTTTTCTTGTCCGTACTTATGAATCGCAACCATGATTGACCAGTCCTACGATCCGGCGACAAAACCGTATACCAACGATGATCGGATGGTTGATACGGCGACGCGGCACGCGGCACAGGCTCAAGCGCTTCCGCAGGCTGCCCCTTCCAAGCTGACGCCACGCTCGTACGGCAAGGCGATAGGTAAAATAGCCAACGGTGCGGAGCGTGTTTCCAATATTTCGCAGCTCGGTGCAATCGCGACAGCCGCCGCAGGTGTAGGAGCGGTGTCGGGTTACGGGCTTGTGCTGGGCCTATCGACGAAGCAAGTGGTCGATATCGTTTCCGACGTTAGGGCATCGATAAAATCCGCGAACCACGCCAGTCAGCTGAAACGCATTCAGCACCAGGCAAAATTGCCACCAAAGTGGTGCGGAAGCCGCGAGCAGCACGCCGTCGTTGCATATCAAGTTTTGCCGTACATCATCAATCAAAAGAAAGAGAAGGGCGGTCGCCGTCTCGTTCACGCCATGCCCGGCTTGGGATTCGGCGAATCGCTTTATGCCGCTTGGCGGAAAGGATACAAGACGCTCAAAGGTACGCTCGGGACTCAACGTGAAAAAATGGCTACCGAATTGGCAACGCACCTGATCGCCGATAACTGCGAGCTCGCGGAATCGATCGTCAGCGAGCTGTTTGATGAATCGTCGATGCTGTGGTTAAAGCATCGCTGCACCATCCAGCCCGCCGCCGCGATCCTTGCCCAACGCATGAAATCACGTTGATCCAAGAATGCGGCAATTCCTATCGCAACGATGTCGAATTTTGTTGATGGAAAAAGAAGTCGACTGATCCTGTTCTGGGACAGGGCGTTTTCATCGACGCGGCGACGTTGCAATCGATCAAGGCGCGGATCGAATTTGTGAACGCATCAAGTCTCGAGTCATTTGCCTTGCCTCGGTCCAGCCACCCGATTTCGCTTCGTTGATGATTTCCTGCAAACCATTGCTCTCGGCTTGGGAAAACGCTGAGTGAGCTTCGATCATTCTTTCGATCTGCGCAAGTCGGTCCGATTGTTGCCTCGCACAGGTTGAATCGAGCGCAAGCAGAATCTGGTAGCCGTCGTCGGATACGTCGATGTTCTTTGCAGACAACCATCGATATGCCATGACAGAACAGAGGATCAGGCAAGCCGCTAAGGCAAGATTTCGGTAGTGTTTCACGGTGGGCTTTCGATCAATTCGTGTTCGGCCATGCTGGACATTTCCGCGAATGTGATTTGATCGACGAATTCGTTGATGAAGCGGACTGAACCGTCACCAAAGCCAATGTTTCCTCCACTGGGATGCGTCGAATACATTTGGCCGACGTGATACGTCGGAAAGTCCACCGGGTGAATGATCGGAAAACCCGTGATGTCCAATTCGCCACCGGATGGACCCGAGTGAACGAGCGTCAAAGTGGCTGCGGCATCTGGACCGTTTTCGGGAGACTGAAAACGCGGATGCGTGAACGCGCCGGGAATCACGCCGACCCAAGTTTTTTCGCTTAGATCGGAAGCGTGTTCCCCGATAAAGATTGTGTTCGATGTGCCGTCGAGAACGTCGCGGAATCGCGTTCGTGAATTGCGAAAGAATGGACCGTCGGCGACACGACTGGCATCGCCGTCGATGGCAATGATTGCGGTTTCGATGGTATAGATGTTCGTAAACACCTCACCGGTTGCCGCGCTGCCGCACTCGCCCCAGCAAGATTCTTGCCCATGGCTGGCAACGTAATGGGATCGGCCCAAGCGAACTTCATTACCGTCGATGCGAAGGGGCACGCCGGTCTCGCCGCGAACGATCAATGGTTCGTCACCACCGGTCGATGATGGACAACGATAGCTGGGAACACTTGATCCGACGGCGGTCGCGTTGGACGGATCCCAAATGGGTCGGTCCCCGCGAATCTGTTCGGTGAGTGCGGATTGTTCCATGTAAGGAAGAATCGCGGATGCCCAACCCCATCCCGGACCAGCATCCCAAGTGTTCGGATCGATCCGTGCGCCCGTTGGTCCGGATCCATCTCGAGTGACAAGGCTGACATAACCGGCGGGAAATTGACGATGCGCCGCGTGATAGTTGTGTAGTGCCAGTCCGATTTGCTTCAAGCGATTGCTGCACTGCATCCGGCGAGCGGCCTCGCGGACGTTCTGGACCGCCGGTAACAACAAGCCGATCAGCGCACCGATGATCGCAATGACGACCAACAGTTCCACCAGCGTGAATGCGGCTGGGAACCGGCGTCCGCGAAAAAACTTAGGAAAATGCAGCATCCAACATACCTCTTGAAAAGTTTGAGTGCCCAAAATGTAGAGTTTGGCAAGCCAAAAACAAGAGGGTGGCAGGAAAAAGGCTGTGTTTGGTTCATCCCTGCTCACAAGGCCAATGGGTTGGCGTGAGAGAAGACTCGATCGCAGTTGGTGTCCCGCCTTCAGGCGGAATCGTTTCTCAGGCGCGTCGCCGCCTAAAGGCGGTACACCAACGAGAGGATTGGTGGGAATCGATTGGTGTACTGTGATCTTTTCGTCAGGGCCGACAGCGCGCTGACTCGATCGTCACGAACTTGAATTACCCCATCGTTGGTGTCCCGCCTTT
>TARA_R110002049_G_scaffold28977_3_pt1 | contig 53401 bp, 67 predicted proteins | sample TARA_R110002049 | Tara Oceans TARA_R110002049 (sample SAMEA4396941) | marine metagenome | biome: Polar Biome; feature: [SRF] surface water layer (ENVO:00010504); material: water (ENVO:00002006), including particulate matter (ENVO:01000060) such as... | depth 5 m | reverse complement strand
GAGGCACCATGACCGAAGGTCGTGCGTGGCGATAAGCGCCTGCGGTCTCTTAGGAGAACTTCCCAAAAAAATATCATGCTTTTATCATCATTGTACATAACGCATGTATCTATAACGCGGTTTGCGTCTTGTGAGTAGTTTCTCGGCTAACAACGTAAGTAAAACAGCTACAATACCAGTCGAAAAACTAACATATCCAACCCACCATAATAGTAGTGCGAGGATTAAAACAATCTGAACATACATTTTTGTTATCTCTCTTATATTTAACACAAAAAACTTAACAATAGGAGATTTATGACAGCTATATTATTTACTGTCATTCGCATTAGGGCAGTGCGCATCCGTTGATGAAATCTCCTACCCATACAAGATTCTCAATAATGCCCGTTTAGAATCATACATGAAAAGCAAATGAGAACCTTGATAGTTGTAGATCGCGGTTAGCTTTAAAAAATTGGTTTTTTAGCATTATATTGCATAAGTATATAATACTTAGAGTGTTGTAGAGGTAAATGGATACAACAATACAGATCGCAATAGCGATTGTGATTATTTTGGTTTGTTTGTTTATATGGCGAAGGTATAGCGTTTTATCATCACTGGATGGAGTTTGGCATGGTCACTCTCAATTCTTAAAAGATGCGGGTTTAAATAGTTATATCTTAATTATTCAGGGATCAGAAGGTTCTCTAATGATTGAAAATGAGAATGGTATCGTCTTTAACGACAAAATAGAACTAGATATTAGTGGTGGATTCTTTGGTTTTAATATTTATGAGTATGATTTGGTTATTACCCCTATTCCGACAGATGATTATGAGAATGATATTACATTACGATATGATGTTAATAAGGGTCTTATAACCCTTCAGAACGATAAATTGCTAGCAGAATTATATAAAAATTTAGAAGACACTGATTTAATATCCGAATAAATTGTTTATTTATTTAGTTTTTCTTTTATCATATACACATTACCTATTTCGAACAGTTCAACATGCCTGCTACCGGAGGTGCCAAACATCGAAAGCGTAAGTCGCCTGCCAAGAAGGGCACGCGCAAGCCTGCAAAGAAAACTACTAAGAAGCGCAAGTCTACTAAACGTAAGAAGACTAGCAAGAAGTAATCAGCTCTTTTTCTAAAAGAACTTTTTCTAAAAGCTCACCAAAACTGAGATAAAAAGATGAAAATTTATTTTTTGCCGCTCTTTTTCTAAAAGAGCTGTTCAACGAACTCAAGGGCTTCACTATTAGCTTTGATTACATCTGCATTGAACTTTAGTATGTATAGATCATCTATGGTGCGAACACGACTTAGAGCAATGTAGGCTTGTGCATCAGCAAACACTGTATGATCTAATAGGCATACAGCTGCATCAATAGTAGCACCTTGTACTTTATGAATAGTATTAGCAAATGACAAGATTAATGGTATCTGCTGGCGAATGAGTAGATCCTCCCCGTTCTTAATTTCGAACTGGTGATAATCAATCCATACGTCGCCACGACGTGCAAATGTTACCAACACTCTATTTTTTTCTAGAGTTTTAACAATGCCTCTAGCGCCATTAATTAAGCCAGATTCTACTGACAGATTAACTGATAGCATTACTTGAGCATCTATTTTGAATCTTACGAATTTAGGTGCTAGGTTCTGTAGGAACTGAATTTCAAAGTCGGTTGGCTTTTTATATCTTGTTTTATCTTGCAGTGCTATTTTAAGCTTTTTCGTATCCTCCGCTTCATACATCATTAGCTCAGTTGTCAGTTTAGATAGACGAGCTTCGTTGTATCGTTTAGTGTCATTTCTCCTGGAAAACAAGATAGTAGGTTCAATCTTCTTTGCATCTGGCTCAAGGCGTTCTGCAAACAACTTCTTAATAGTGCGAAATGAGGGATATACGCGAGATTCGAGTAAATTAATATCTTTGTCTGTCATTTTACCAGTTCTTACACGTTGCAATAGCTCATAATACTCTATACTAGTGAATCTCTTAGGAGAATCCATTAGAATAACTTCCAAATTCAATTCCTTCCACAATTTAGATTTAAACACCCAATCTCCGCCAATAGGAGACAGTTGTAAGAAATCCCCGCTTAATATAAGTCTTATTCCACCAAACAGTTTTGTGCTACGTCTGATCTTCTTGGCAATGTAATCCAGTTTTTTAAACAGTTCTTTACTCATCATTGAAATTTCATCGATAATAAGGATATCAACTGTTCTCCAATTTTTGGCACTAAACTTACGTGCGCGTGTTAAGAGTTTATCTTCATCTGCTTCACCCAATCCAATACCTGCCCATCTATGTACTGTTGAAGCATAAATAAGATCTTCTGGAATATTCAGGCCAATAGCTGATATACCAGTTAGTGACGTAGCTGCAATATTAAAATGAGAATAACGTTTTAATAATTTACGTAAAAGATAAGTTTTACCAGTGCCTCCTGGACCATGAATCAGCACATTTCGAGATGGTAATACAGGAAATCCTATTTCATCCTCTTCTTGAAAGATTTTAGGTAAATCATCCATTATACTTTTAATTGTTCTGTTTCACTTTTGAATATATTGTCTTCAAAATACCTTTAAAGAAGTTTGATGATGGAATCATACAGTCATTGTGATGCAAGAGCGTGTAATCGAGATGACACGGTGTTTTGTAGAAAATGTGCTTATTGCGCTAAACGATACTGTGCCAATCATTCATATTTAATATATAGAACGTTTCTAGCTGATAAAAGCGAAACCATCGTAGAACATATAATTATTTGTGGGCGATGTGTGGTAGACGGTCGGGATTTAACTAGATCACCAAATCATCAACAATTCACAAGCGTAACTGCACTTGTAAATGTTTATATGTTCTTATTCGGCGCTGCGTCAACTGGTACACTTTCTAGAGAAGATATCATTAATAGATATATAGAAGGAGATTTATTACTTACAAAAGCTGCTAAGTAGCATTGACGAGATTTTTTAAAAGTTTTTTAAAACTTTTTTTGAAATGTATATGATATAGTATACAATTAACGAAAATGAAGTGTGGATGTCATAAAGATGAAGCAAAACGATGCCATGAACTATTAGGAGAAGGTGATTTATACCGAGTAAGTATATCATGCTATAAGGAAAATAGGCATATTATGTATACTACATATGCATGTGATCATTGCATCGTCAGAGACTTAGAATATATATCAGAACCACCACGTAAAGAAGATTATATGTATTTCCTCATGCTGTCACCGTCATTGCTATCAGTTGCACTGGTTACTAAAGAAGGTATTATAAATGAGTACAATAGACGTACTGGTAATTCAACTAAACGAGCTAATTAACTCTTTTTTGAATTGTATACTTCGTATCATAGTAACACAAGATGGTAACGAAAGAGCAAAAAATTTACTCATTTAAGATGTGTCGTATGTATCCACCTGATAAGCGATGGACGGGTGTTAAACTTCCAGGGGGCGGAGAGATACGGGTTACAAAAAACAAAAGCGTATATACATTAGAATTCTTGTATAGAGGCGTACTGCATCGTAAGAGAGGGCCGGCATTCATTCGATGGCAACACGATCGAATTATCGCGGAAAAATGGTATAAAAACGGAGTGGTGTATAGTCCTTCAAAAGGTCCTTATGCTGGTCTCGCCGAACAATCATATCGTTATCACCGAGAAGGAAATAAAGTAAGACGCTATCATTATATGACGGGCCAATGGACTGATAGTGCGTGGTAACTTTTTTATTTTTTACATGCTTTAGTATTAGTTAAGTAAATTCTCTTAACCCTGTTTATAATATCTTTTGAGAAATAATCTTTTCCGATTATACTACCAACAGTTTTTTCTGGTAATCGTAATGCAATACATGATTCGCAAGCACGCCCATCACTAAATGAAATACTATGCATAATACATACCATCAAATTACATATTTTACAAGGCGATGGATCGGACATACCACAATATAATCTTCCATCAACAAACCAAAGCATGCCTTTCAAATGGCATTCAGTCATTATCCTAATCGATTAGTATTAAGTGATTGGCACTTCAAAAAAGGCTTTTAGAAAGCCTATTGTTTACATGCTTTCGTAGTTGTTAAATAAATATCTTCAATGTGTTCTAAACAGACTTTGGTGTATCCACCTGATTTACTCCATAACGTACCATCTGTAAAGGTTTTTGTTGAATGGTAGGATGCTAGGCAATGTTTACATAACCAGTTATAATCTATCGGGATGTACACTGTATGGTAAAAACATGTAGTTTCGCCACAATTACTACATTTATTGAATACAGTTGGATGACATTCTGAATAACAATACTGATCAATAAATCCTTCCAGATGACACTCCGTCATTGTTCTAGTCTGTATTTAACCATTAGTATTTCAAAAAAGAAATATATATAATAGCTCTCATTTATGGCATTTGCGGCAAGTAGGAATGTATTGTTCAGCACCTCCCACACTTACTTGATCGTACTCAGTTTGTTCTACAATTACTAGCTTTTTTGTAAAGAATGCTTCCTTGCCGCACTTACAAATAGCTGAAAGTTTAGTTACATGTTCTGCTTTTGGGATTAAATCAACCATATTTTTAAAGCTATTCTTCTTAAAATCGGCATCCAATCCTGCAATGATAACATAGTGGGATGTTGCTAGTTCATCGGCAATGTGAAGGTTTTTGATAAACTGCCCTTCATCAATAGCGATTACGTCATAGTCTTTTGCAATGTTGATTTGGCGTTCAGGATCGTATACATTTTTAAGATCATCGATTTTCAGACAATCATACGTTGTTTTATCATGAGTAATTACTTGGGGTTCAGCCGAGTATCTATCATCAATATTTGACTTTAAGACCAATACTCGTTTACCACTTAGATTAAATCTCTTCACTTGACGAATGAGTTCTGTCGAGTTATGTAATACGTAGAAATGCGAATCAAACATTTTATGATTACGATCTAATTGAATACCAACATATGGTCCCATTTTACCTCCAGTAATGGTAAAAGGCGTTCTAGAATATTTATCACCTTTAATAGTCCCCTTCTTAGTGTAAATATCAACAAACTTGCCGCCTTGGAACTTAAGATACTTAATAGAGTTATCATCTTCATAAATTTCACATACGCCACCTAATGAGTTGATGACATAAGTTTGCATCTGTTCATGCCCTACTGGAATATAGTAATGATTATCCTCAACAAACCCAAATTTATCAATACATCCAATGATGAAGGAAAGTCTACTCTTAATACTAGACGTTGCAATATTAATGATATCTTGAGTGTCTTCGGCATTTTCCGTATATTCGCACACATGATCTTTAATGAATGTTAAACCTGCTTCATAACTGTTGAATGCTTTAATTTTATCATTATTAGAACGTTTTCCAGGATACATATTTTTATACATGAATAGTTCTTGTTTTCTTTCGTCACTTAGCTTAAGATAAGATTTAACCATGATTTCATGGCGTTTATTGTTTTCGTCAATAAGACACAAGATGTGATCAGGTGTGCAAATAACTTCATGATATTTCGTTCTTACTGTGTACATTACATCAACCCCTTTAACAATCTTCGCTATCTTATGCAGCCCACTTGTAGTGCTAATTTTATCTCCTTGTTTAAACGTATGTGCTTCTCGAAAGAAGCCATCGGCACCCAATATGAGAGTATGTGGATCCACACATTTCCCACTGAACATGGGGCCGAAGATAAGAGATAATCCTGCTTCTGGCTTAGACATTTTTGAAAAGCTTTTTGAAGAGAGTTATAGATAAAGTGTTATTGATACATAAAAAGGTATATATTTTCAAATTTAATATCCAAGAATGAGCCTTGGAAAACACCTTGAAGGGTACACTGTTAATGAAAAAGGACGTACTCTTAAAGATCTATTAATAGAGTTTGACATTGTTCGTCAAAGATGGATAAAATCGCAATCTAACATTGAATTACGTAATATATTAAAAGAACGTTGGGATGATACAATTGCGTTAATAATCACCATATTGACTAATCATGACATACCGTGTAATAAAACTAAAAAAGAAAGTGATAAAGTGATATACTTTATGAATTTTCGCCAAAATTTCGACGAGCCATATCTTTGTACTTACATTACGTTCAGTGTAAAATACGGACCATTTTGTCATTATTATAATTGTGTTAGTATGACTGGCGGAGTAAGCGATATATTCAAACATGGCTTAGACCCAAACTATGATCATGATAAGTCACTTGACATATTACTAGAGCATTTACCTGGAGAACTAAAACGAGGTCTTTATCTATCAAAAGATCACTAACTTACAAGTCTATTTGAACTCTTTTTTATCTTCAAATACCTAGTTAAAGTTAGTGATCTTTTTGCGAACTTTAGTCCTTTTCTCAACGTACGTTGAGTTAATTAGCGCAGTGAGAAAGCCGCCAAAAGATCCCTATCTTTAGATAGTTACTGGTCTTTTGCGAACTTTAGGTTTTCGAGCACAGCGAGAAAGCCGTCAAAAGTTCCACTTTTGAAATGAGTATGATTAATAAAAAGATGAATGACATTGACATTGATTCGTTTAAGGCGCTCCACAACGGATTCTTGCTAAAGAAAAATGAGCAGAAAAGTCTCATTTGTGAGAACTGTTCAACTCCTGAAAATCCCGTACTCCTAGATGATTACGAGGGATCTAACATGGTTTGTCCTAAATGTGATATTTTACAGAAAGTGTCAAAAGATGATACTTCATTTAGAGAGCGTACTTATAAGCCGATGGATAAACGTCTAAAGTTTATTCCGGTTGGAGTAGAAGTTGATAAGACTGCACAAATCCAAAAGGATATGGAAAAGCAGGTGCGAATTAACATTGATACTATTATGGGAGAAAGCCCTATTGCACTGCATCGCGTGTTTAAGCGTGCTGCTCGCATGGCGCAATCTATCTTGGAAGTGCGTCTGGAAATCGTTGATGCAGGCACTGTTAAGAAGATAACTAGCGAAGATGAAATTGTTGGTAAGAAGAAGGGAAGTAATCGCGCTAATAGACGTAGAGGTATCTATGCAGTGTGTTTTGGTATTTCTCTTTACACTAGAGGCATCTTTAAAACTAAGAAGGAATTATGTAGTTACTTTGGAATAGAAGAGAAGTATTACTCTAGTGGTAAATCTATCATGCATTCGGCTCTTGGCCTTCAATACGAAGAAGGGGAGAAAGATGCAGAGATTGATGCATTTCTCTCTAAGTACTTTGAGCTTATTAAGATTGATCTCCAATATATTGACGCAGTTAAGACCTTGTATGAACGTATGGTACTAAACAAATTGGATGACACCCAGAGTCTTCAAAATATTCTGTTTGACTGCCTTTATTCAACTTGTCTGATTTTGCGACTGAAGACAGAAGCAGATCTTCTTAAGGTGATAGAAACTAACAAGACTACAAAATTACGTGGTTATCATAAAAAATTCGTCAACTATAAAAGATGTGAGTTTCAAGACATTTACGATGAATGGGAAAAGAAATACGACATTGAAGTTTGTTATGATTTACCTGTTAATCGTAAAAAGAAAGACTTGAAAGAAACGAAGAAAACTGTGAAGAAGACTAGGGCTAAGAAGACGGTTTAGATCTGGATAATTTTGAATAACTTTTTTATAAAAAACGTAGAATACACAAGATGAGCCTTGGAAAACACCTTCCTGGTTACACGGTAGATGACAAAGGTCGTACTATTGTAGATCTAATAGAATTATATGATGATAAATATCAGGCCACAATTGATCCATGTCTGGCTGACTGGCATTCTACATGTAAATCACCGTCATATTGTGACACTTACGCCAACGATATTGTAAACCACATTGTTAACATCTTAGACAATTATGGAATTCCTAAAGTCCGTTCATCTACTGTTAGTTCATACCCTGAAGAAAAGATTATGTACTATGATAGTGTGTGTGATGATTACGTTATTGTAATCCGATTGTTTAAAGGTATTATAAAAATTAAATTTAATGGACATTGCTTTAGCAAATACAGTACTTATCGTATTAGGCAGACTTATAGTGAGTATTTCTCCAAACTACACCATGATAAAATTATTTCTACTCTACGAGATAATATGCCAGAAGAATTGGTGATATACTTTGAAACACTGATTAATAGTAAATCTCGCCACTTTTGAATAACTTTTTTATAAAGTGTAGACAATAAAGATGAGTCTTGGAAAACACCTTTCTGGTTATACGGTGGATGATGAAGGGCGTTCTCTTATGGATTTATTAAAAATATATAATGAACCATGTAAATCATGTGAGGATCACGTATATGTATCATGTGACCAATGCAGACCATATAGAAAGGAAATTTTAGATCTTATTGAAAAAATTTTGATAAACCGTGGAATTCGCAAGATACCTCTTGGTAAACCTTATGAACATGTCATCGGTGAAGATATAGTGTATTATTGTGAACGTGATTACTATAGAGTTATCACCATTATACTTGCCGATCAAGAAATGGTAAGACACTATGCATTTGGTGGCACATCCATCGATATTGATGGATATAATTGTGCATATGGTACCCAAAACACCATATATCTTAGTTCTACCTTAAAATCTAATGGTCTTGAAGAACTTGGTGATTATGTAGATTCTATTTGTTCTAATCCTAATTGAACTTTTTTGAATAAAGTAACTATCTAAAGTGACTATCTAAAGATAGAGGGTAAACATGATGGCATTAGGCTCTAAGATATATTGGGCTGGGTTTAATGCTTGTATTATCACCACAACATACGATTTTGGTATGAGAGAATATAAGCATGCATCAAAAGGATGTGATCATATCAATTGCGAATTTAATCATAATATTACTAAAAATAATCCAGTATCTACATCAAGGGTTGCACGTGCCACTATTGAGGGAATATGCGAAGGTGTAGCAAAGGGTATTGTACTTGGTTCGGCATGGCCTATAGCTATTCCGTATTTATTGTATGTCAAGGCCAAACATTCATAGCCATTTTACATTTTTGAATGTACTATCTTCTAGATAAGAGTATAACAACTTATAATTAACATAGCCACTTAGACTACAATGGGTATTAAGGATCTTTTCAAACTTGTAACTGGTACACCAACTAAACTTACCAACTTTCGTGGTAAGACCTTGGCATTTGATGCTTTGTTGGAAATCTATCGAGCAAACTTTGGTATGAAATCCCCTTTGTTGTTTGATGGAATTATCACCTCAGGCATCAGCGTCCTATTTAACAATGTTTTGGAATGTCGCAAGTTAGATATTACACCTATCTATATCTTTGATAATCAATCATGTGCTCTCAAATCTGAGACTATTGCGAAACGTACCATGAAGCTTACTAAGCATATGATCTCAGATGCTAAGCGTCTATTGTGCTTGATGGGCGTAGATATTATGATCGCCCCAGAAGGATACGAAGCTGAACATCTTGGTGCTAGACTTGTTATGGAAGGTACAGCTGATGCATTAGTTACTAGAGATGCTGATGCTCTTATGTTTGGATGCCCAGTGATGTTGAAGAAAGAGAAAGGTAAAGTGTTTACCGAATACAAATTAAATGATATTCTTGAATCGTTAGATATTTCATTAGAAGACTTCCGAAAAGTAGGTGTAGCTTTGGGTTGTGACTTTGCCCCTAAAGTAAAAGGTGTTGGAGTGAAAACCGTTTTAAAAAAGTATCAAACAGCAGAATTTACTTCTCGTCAACAGGAAGCTCTTGAGTACTTCGAACAGAAAGTACCAGATGGCGTAACTGTTAATGGAAATCAGGATTATCAAGCGTTGTTCGATTGGTTGACGATTAACTTGGGTTTTAGCAAGAAAATTGTAGGCAAGAAACTAAACTTTTGACGCTTTTACCTACGGTAAAAGCTAAAGTTTGCAAAAAGAAAAGTTAAAAGCCGCATTTAGGATCTACTGCCAAACTACATGTTTTTGATGAAGCTGGTACTATTTTTAAAATGCATTTTGGTTTTGTTCCAGATGTTAACATTTCAATGCATCCTATCTCTGTAGAGCTATCAGTACACCTTGCACGAAAATACTCATATCTATTACGTACTTCCTCGTATGTGATGCTATCTCTTTTATCTAACAATTTATTTACGCGATTATGCATTCGATACATCCATCTAGAAAAAGAATTTCTATTCTTAAGCGCTTTATCATTAAGTGGCTGTTTTTTTAAATTTTCTTTAAAATTTTCTCTACATTTACCACACGGTAGAATGTGCTGAAGTGATAAGACATAGCTTTTATAATCACGTTTTTGTGCTACAGTTGGATGTACTGGATAATTGAATGACATGGTGTGTAAGAAGTGCCACATTGGAGGTCCCCATACATATGTGATCATTCCATCATTGGAATTAAAGTCCTCATCCGTAAACTTAGATCCGCCGCCAGATACACCTGGTAATGCATTAGAGCAGTTTTTTCTAGATTTAGTACTTGACTTAGACTTCGATTTAGTCTTCTTTTTATGAGCGGACATTGGGTTTTTATACGACCAACACTCGCTGCGCTCGGATGGTCTAAAACCCGGTAAAACTATAAATATTACAAAATAACCTCTTTTATATAGATATATATAATTACATTAAGGTAATATTTATAGTTTTATCGGGTTTTAGACCATCCGAGCGTAGCGAGTGTTGGTCGTATAAAAACCCAATGGACGAAACATTGCGATTATGGCATATAGCCCACCTAAAGGAAAAGAAACCTCAGTATAAAGGTTCTGTAACTAATGTAGTATACACAAAAAAGAAGGTATTTTTAATGAAGATTAAAAAGGGTGGATCTATACCTATCACTGCGATAAAGTTAGAATGTAATGATTAAGCGTAAAGCATTGAATGACCATAGCGGGTTGGTCCGCGGCGGTAAATTTTATCAGTTGGTTGATCCATTGGCACACCCTGAGTGAGTACAGTGACAAATGCAGGGCTTCCAATACTTCGAGTGGGACGCGAAATACAAGGAGTGTTAGAAATACGTCGACAGATCTTTGTATAAGCTGATGGGTCGTAATGGGTACGTCCAATACCATACGTTCGCATAGTGGTCTTAACGTCAGATTTAAACATTTCTTTTACCATTTTTACAATACGTCGTAAATATCCCATCTCATCTACAGATGAATCAATCTTGAAGTCTTGGTAAGACCATACTCCAATTTCAATTGATGCTCCGTAAATGGGAGAGAATTCCTTGTATAAATAAGCGTGGATGTTACCAGAATGGCTCATTGTACCAATCTCTACAACATCATCATTTTTGACAGTGAAAATGTGCGAATTCATTACTACTTAAGTTATTGGTGATAAATGTATTGATGTAAGTATTGATGTAAGTATTATAAGATATATATTTCAAAAATAACCATTGCTATTTTTGAACGTTAAATAGTGTAGAATCATCTAGTGTTAAATAGTGTTAAGTAGTGTAGAATCATGAGTAATATCGCAAGTTCATCTAACAATCCTCGCAATCTGTTGGTAGAAGGATCAGAACGAGATCATTATATTCCACTGATTGAAGATGCTTACAACGCATGGTTTGACCATGGGCAGTTAAAAAATCACGAAACACGAAGTAAGTTGGAAAAGATTTGCGCGGATTGGTTCTACAATGGTGAAGTACCCGAAGACGCAGAGCAAGATGTATTCAGAGAAATGTTTGAACAAGCGGTAGAAGATGCTATTAAGCATCAATAACTAAATCTATCTTTAGATAGGGATCTAAAGATAGATTTAGTTATTTTTTATGTGCGGATTTAGTCATAACCCCGTTTAAGCAACATGGCCTTATGTTGTATTTGCGATGATTATCATATGGTAAACGTAGAGTACAATCATCGCAAAAACACGCCGATTTTTCTCCACATCTACAATGTATGATATCAATCATGTATGTAGGTGTAAGACGCATACATCCCCAACATCTAAACTTTTCCTCGTCCATTGTCTAAATGGTTATTACCTTATAAATGATTCAAAAGTAACTATCTTTAGATAGGGATCTTTTAGAAAAAGATTACAAAAAAGAGTTATACGTAGTTAATTCAGATATACAACAAATTGATCAATTCTTTCTCCGTCTCAAGCATTTCACTAATGAATTTGACACGGTCTTCTTTGGTATGAGCGGATGATGCAAGAATACATTTGACTTTAATCTCATTTAACATGGTACGTGCGGCGTTAGTAAATACTGGAGGAAACAACTCATCAAGCACTTCATTCTTCATACCACAAGCCTTATAAATAGCACGTATTTGCTTAATGGTTTTCTGTTCGTCTTCAATGACATACTTGTAAAATTGCATGTTAAAGACATTTTTTTCTGAGAATGTATCGAAGTTATGCACAACACCATGCCAAGTTTTTTTGTCTTTTCTAGCATTGACAAACACAGATACAATCTCATCAAACACCACAATGTCTCCGTTTTTGCGCCACCACGTCAAATCAGGTACCATTGTTGCACCAAGTACTGTCATCGATGTATTATACATACTGTTTAACAAGTTAATATATTCGTTGGCAAAGTGATTGTTTACTTCTTCTTGAATCATAGCATATGACTCACTGCAACTACTTCTAGTCAATGCCTGCATCTTTTCAAGTTGTGTGTTAAATTCACTATGTTTTTTATGCAAAGCATCAATCATACTACGTTGTTGGCTAACGTATTTTTGCGTAGCACGTTCTGTTGCTTCGCAGGAGATATGTTTAAGAAATTTGCAAATCGTTGCATAATCACCGGATTTATTTCTCACAATGTCTCTAACTAACACAGCATCACGCGCAATGCGTTCAATGTAATGAGTGATTTCGGCAACGAGGGACATGGTTTAAGGATAGTATTAGATACTATAGAATTAGGATTCTGAGGGTATTATCCCTTACCCTATTCAATTTTACCATTATAAAAATAGAGTTTATTTAGCCGCTTTTGTAGTAGTTACACAACAGTCAGTTTGAAAAGTCACTTTTCCATAAGAACGATATAATCTAGGATGCGAACATAAATCTCGACAAACTGATTTAGTAGTGGAACCGCATTCACATTTAATACTTTTTATTGCAGTGTAACGATCTATAGTTCCACAAAAATCACATTGCTCATACGGATTATATGGGTTAGCAATTCGTTTACATGTACAAATTCTACATATAGGGCATTGTGATTTATTAATACATCTGTTATGATGATTGTCAACAAACTCCAATACTTTATTTCTTTCACTTAAATCTGCCATTCTCAAGTATATTTGTTTAATATACTATATCATATTCAAAAAAGAAAATAAGTGTTTAAGTGCTATAACGATTAGCAGACATCCCATCGGCATGAAGCAACAATTGCATAGTTAAACCGTATACTTTAAGTGGTAGACTACCTTCCTCACAACCATCAAATTCTAGAAATACTTCTCCATATAATTTTGATAAATTAATAGAATGTTTATAACGTTTAGTGATGGATGGTGTTAAAGGCAATAAATAACAATTGGTGTTTGGTACCTTAAAACAATCTAAAATATACTTAATTTTATCATCTTTTACATTCAAACTAACGCTTGTGTAAAACTGTTCTGATTCTGGTTTAATGATAAGATATGAGAGAGGCCTGTTCATACATATGTTTACCTTTTTATCGGTTGTATGAGTTGTATATGTTAGAGGTATATCAAATGACACGCGATTTTGATAACACTGTAAATACGAGAAGAATTTCAATTCTTCTAGCATTAGAGGATATGTGTCTATCTCAATTCCTTCGAATTGTCGCGGTGCGTCAAATAGGATGACCACCCGAACAATTTCATACCCTCCAACATGGTATACATTTTTTCCTGTTAACATGTGAAATGGTACGGTTAGTTCATCGCTTTCATATAAGTAGGAACATGTATCATACACATCTTTATAGATTCTATCAATCATGTTTCCATTACTTTCAAACTGAATTTGGTTGATGGCTTGTTTATCAGCGAGAGATTTAAGGCGAATTGAAGAAATAATTTTACTACCATGTACAGCAAATTCAACACGGTGTAATCCAGTTTCTCCGTGATGGGTTGGTTCAATTTGCACGGTTTGGATTTCGCCAAAATGCAATGTTTTACATTCACCTGTCACTTCTTCTCTCGCAAGTTCTATATCAAGAGTTCCATAACGGTCAATGGGATATTCACCTCCTATTTTTTCAGTTTGATCCCAAATACTAGGAAGATGCTTTGATAATGCCATGGTTTACTCTCTTAGGTTATGTTAGACTATACTTATTCATTATTAAAAAATAAAATTCAAATACCTATCTTTAGATAGTTATCTAAACGTGGAACTTCATGTCTGCGCCCATTGCATTGAGATAAGTGAAGAACATGTTAGCAGTCCAGCTAGAATTTACCTCTGCAATGTCTGCAGCGACACCGCATTGGTTACATCTATACAGCCCTTGTTTAGTGTTAACGATAGCGCGATAATGACACTTACGACAAATGTACAACTTTTCTCCGTCCGAGAAATCGAAGAACTTCTCCTGTATTACTTTACCAGCACCTTGCGCAACCCAGGCATCCTTTTCCATTTCTCCTACTTTAAGGCCACCACGTTGTGATTTACCTTCAAGTGGCTGGTGAGTAACTTGGCAAGTGCGCGCATACGCCACACCGTGCAGTGCATCAACTGCGTATTTCTGTAGGCGCTGCATGAATACGGGCGTAATGAAGATCAGAGAATCAATCCAACATCCGGTGATACCATCATACATGCGTTCATATCCATAACGATGAAAGCCATGCTTTTCTAATTCATCTGCCACTTTTTCTACATCTACAGTCTTGAAGATGGTACCATCAACTGTTGAATTACGAATAGCGCATAATTTAGATACATGTCCTTCTTGCATCTGACCAATAGTCATACGAGTGGGCAACGCGTGAGGATTCATGATAATGTCCGGAATGATACCATCTTCAGTAAAAGGCATGTCGCTTTTGCGCGGCATAGCTCCAACGATCATTTTTTGACCAGACCGACTAGAGAACTTATCACCCACTTCTACTGGACGATAGCTAGTAAGCTTCACTTTAGCGAACACATTATCATCTTCATTTACCATCGAATTACCATCTTCCTTAAAGGCAACTTGGGTAATGAGGGCGTCTTCATCATGCTCCCAGATGATAGACTTATCTACATATTTGTAGTTTTTATCTTTGCTTTCACCATACATACCAATTACAATATCATTCTTCTTGATAAGATCAATAGATGGAAAACCATTAGCTTTAATATTAGAATAGTTAGCATGGCGCTTAGACATTTTAGTAACGGTTGGATCTGGTTTACCAAAGTGATCTGTTGCTTCCTTAATCACTCCCATCACATACGTAGATTTAGTAGCTGTAAACAGCTCTCTATCGGCACTTGCCTGACACATAACTGCTGAATCCTCCTGGTTAAATCCAGCATAGTTTGCTACAGCGAGGAAACAATTACACCCATTAGGAAGGGTAAGGGAATTCGCAATGGTCTCTACAACAGGTTGTTCATTGTAAATCTGAATATTGAATTCCTTTAAGAAATGATGCGGATAGTCTGCGCACGCAATACCATTAGTTTGTTTAGACTGATTAGTTTGGAAGGTAATACGAGGTGCTTGATTGTTATTACCCATCGCTGATGTTAAAGCCGACAACCCTACAATAGATTGTTCAATTTCACAATGTGTGAACTGTTTAAGCTCATTGTGACGTTGTTCGTACAGATATTTATAGCTTCTAGCTAGAAGGATATTCTCTTGTTCACCTGCAGAAATATATTCAAGAATGCCTTCCTTGAACAAATCCTCCAGAGTAAGTTTACCTTCTAAAATTCTCGTTGTATGCTCCGGTGTATACTTAATATATTGATGAAATGGTTTATTTTTGGGTGTCGCAGCCGCTGCTGGAATATCACTACTACCACTTCCTTCATTATAGACAATTAACAATGGTCTGAGTAATCTTCCAGGACATACATAGAATCTTACTTCATTAAGTAAAATATCCCAGTAAATAGTAGTATCACGATGTACGCCAGCACCTTGACGTCGCAATTCACGATACTTGTTAGCAAATGCTAAGGTGTCATTAGTGGTACCAAGGAGATCTCCATTAACAAAGATACGTCCAGCTTTCTCTCGGAACATTCTTTTGGGTAAATCAGTGATATTGTCACTGAGTGGGATCATATCAGAATCTTGCAAGATTCTATCTTTGAGAGCTTGTGATGGTTCAGCTGCACTAATACGACAAGAGATCGCCATCTCTTTTTGTAATCCTACCTTCTCTCCTGCGTCAACAGTACGACTAACACAAAGGAATCCTACATAGGAGGGATGTACACGACGCATCATATCAGCACGTGCTGTGCTCTTTGCAATACTTGCATTTACGGTAGATACGCCACGGCTAATAGCAATGGTGTTAAGTTGATTTTTTCGATGATAAATTTGACTAGTTAAACGATTTGGATCTCGTCGACTACTGGTCGTACTTTTACTACTACCACTAGAAGTGATAGCTTTTTCTAAGGCCTGTTCCAGAGAACGTTCCTTAATAGAACTCTTAAACATATCACCAAGAATTTTATCATCAATTCTCTTAGACTTTAAGTTCTTTCGAAAGTAACGTCTAATAGAAGTAATGATATCTCTATTAAATTGGGTTTTAAAGATTTTAGCATATGATTCACCTGATACGTGAACGCGTTTGTTTTTAAGTGCTTCACGATCAGTACTTTCAATGAGTCCATACTTAGTTTTAATAAGTTTATTAATCGCGTAACCAACATACGCAAGCTTTTTAGGGCGGGCTTCATCTGTTTCACCTAGATGAGGCAGAAAGTTACGCATGAACATAATGTTGATCTGTTCGACGATCTTTGAGCGAAGATCAAGAATCTTCTGATTTTTACTAGGATCTTTATCATCAAGCTTCAACGTATCATTACGCAATGCCTTCGTGATCTCTTCATTGCGTTCAAAGCGTTTTGACATATTCTTAGCAAAGTATATAGCAATATCTACGGGATCTCTCAAACTGAACGTATCAGTTTTATCTTTGGCGTTTTTAGCCAAGAAAGACTTCTTAACATCATCTAAAATTAGTTTATCTATCTTAAGATCAGAGGTTGTATCAACGATAGATTGGATGATTTTCTCTTCTTCAGCGATACCAAAGTAACGATAAATGAGATAGAAGGGAATGCGAAATCTATTATAATCCGTCATATTAAAAGTCAGTGTTATTTCTCCTGATGTAAGAAAACGGAAAATCATTTCGAACGAGTTTTCGTAGTTATCTCCAGGTTTTGACAAAATTTCAGCTCTTGCAATTTCGTCTGAATATTTATTATGATAGGTACGCAAGTCACCAAATACGATGTTTTCACTGTTATCAATACTCCACTCCCCACCCTTGAGAATAAAGTATCCTCCTTTGTCGCTAGGATCCATATTCATGGCTCTAATAACATTCTTAGGTTTATTCATAGTATTACATTTATCAGATCCTACCATGATAGGAATAGATCCAATGGGATATTTATCCACACGAGAGTGATGCTGTTCTTCAGTACCGTCTTGTTTAAAGACTGTTACGTCTATATTAGCTGATACCGTAATGGGGGATGAATACGTTCTGTTGCTCTGTCTTGCGTCAATAGGATATAATGTCTTGCGACTATCAGTTCTTACAATTATTTTCTTAGGTGTGTCGATTTGTGTATCAACGAACTCTATTTTATACAATACTTTTTTATAATCTTTTATATCTGGATTATCGATCTCTCCTGTAACGGTAAACACTTCTTCGATAATCTGTTTAATACCCTCCCCAATCATACGATTGTATGAATCAATATGATGTTTGACTAACCCTTGGGCCTTGATAATAAATTCGAATAAGTGTGAGATATCATCTTGGCTTAGTGTTGTCATCGTAATATTTTATATATTCTTTACTTTTAAATTGCCCTTATAATTTACGCAGGAAAGCTTATCTTGTTACAAATATAGTTAACTTTGTTATTAACTATTCATTATTAACTATTCATCATTAACCATTCAAATTTTATCTATCTCTTTTTAGAAAAAGAGGGCAAAAATAGGGGAAAAGTTCAATGTCCGAAAGGCGAAGTGATATAGCTGAAGGGTGTTGGAGTACACCGCTGCATCTTACTATCCTTCGATTTTGCTCTGCAGTAAGCATTGCCATTATCGCGCTTTTATTGATTATGGACGATGTGTTAGGAAAGCAAAAAATCGTAGACTTTTTAATTATAGTTATTATCACTATTGGGTGGGGCATAACGGTGTTTTGGAATGAACGGTGCACTGTTAGGAATAATGACAAGTTTATGCGTAATTTAGTCACTGGCAAATTTTGAATTAATGTAGGGGTTATACTTAAGTTTAAGTGATAGTTGGTAGATTAATTGGTAGAATGAGTGATCCACGACTTAACCGCCCTCTGGTAGATGTTTTGCCTATTGTTGACGAGCATGTGTCTCCTTCGATCAGTGTCAGCGGAACGTCTGTAGATTTCTATAATCATATTTTGACGTGCATGTTGAAACCTGATGGAGATCTAACAAAACTGATGGAGATTATCCGTTACTGTGTTGACAATGCCGAAAACTTTGGTCTACTTGCATTTCTGCCACATGCACGCAATTATTTTAGATCTTTGAATGAACAAGACAAATTGTTCATTCTGAAGACATACGTCGGTCTGATCGGCACTGCACCATTGCTTAATGAACTTGACAGTCTTCTCTACAATATTAGATCAGTTGATCACTTTGCTGAATTGTGCACCAATTTCCCCTGGATGATTGAACGTGCTCTGTGGAACGTATTAATCAACTACGGCGTCAATAATCAAATCTTTGATCAGATTGATGATACTTACATCTTGAGCGTTGATAATCCACGTACTTTCATGTTGTATTATCGCTCTACCTCATACAGAGACAGAGTAGTGAATGCAAACATGAAAACTTTGGAACGTATCAAACCTGAAGATACATTGTTCATTCTGGCGTCAAATGATATCAACGATTCGTTGAGTAATCATCAGAACATGTTGACCGATGAGACAAAAAACAGTTGTTGGCGAATCCTCCTGCGCGTGGCAAGTCAAGGATCAACTCTTGTGTATATTGATGCGTATTATCAAGTAACGATGCGCTGGGGAAAACTAATTCCCAAAGAAGAAATTACTAAATTGTTGTTTGAGAAGGTTAATTATTCTTCACTTGATCAATTTTCAGTAGTTCTTCTCGGTATCATGGAAAGTATGTATGGAATTTCACCTAGCACTTGTTGGCTCAGAGCCATCGTTGATATTACTAATACTTTTACAACTATTTCGTATACTATTGCTGAAGATGTAGTGAAGGCATTATACAAGGCTGGATCACACAAACTTTTGCTGAGATTTATCAGTTATATGCTTCACAAGTATAATCTTCGAAATGACAACATTCGCTACTATGTTGTTGGATTATCTTCTACGCAAATCTCGGATTTGGCTAAAAGCAAATTCCTTGAGAGCATTCAGTTGAACTTGGATGGTAAGCGGGTAACTGTGCACAAGCCTATTATCAAGCCTCGTACAAATCCTCATAGTAAGCGTAAGCAAAATTCATCTTCTGATAGTCGCAAGCGTACTAGACGCTAAACAACTTAATTATTTGCTAGCAAATAATTAAAGTGATTGATATATCATTGAAAGTGTTACTACAAGATTTCCTAAGTGATTACTGAATTGTTCTATCGTAGAATCTATTGCGATGTTCCACGCTTCATTACTTTTTTTCTTATGTTTTATAATTTCGTCGTAATATCTCTTCTGAAGCAATGGTTGAACATGTTCATGAAGTAAACTATATGCGTTTCTAGTATGAAGAAACTGCACACATTTCATAATTGCAACACATTCTAGCGGTGATTTTTGTAAATACCCTTCAATAAACGAATCGAATAACGCGGAATCATGTCTCCAATCAACGTTTAGTTTTTTGCAATAGTTTCTCAATAATGATTCCCTTGACTCATAACTCAGTTTGTTGTATCTTGTGTAATATAATTGACGTTTAAAGTTCCAAAATTCTTTCATAGTTGGTTTAAATTTAATATACCGTTGCTTAACGGCCTTAACAACATAATAACTATATCTACTGGTTTCGCTAAATTTTAACAGCTCATATGTGTTTAACTGTGATAAAATCAAGTCTAATACTTCCACTGGTAGATCTAATAAATTCATCCTTTTTCTTTGCTAATATATAATCTTTAAAAGCACTACTCTTTTAAAAAAAGAGAACAAAAGTAATCGAAGCTCAATATGTTCACTGAATGGGAGTTACCTGCGAAGGTTTTCGCGTTTTATATCGTCGTTATACTTATTATGTTATTCTGGTATATTGGTATGAGTGGCGACGTTATGAGCACGGGTGGTAACATTATGAGTACTTGGTACCGCGCTAATCCTGGAGTGTATGCGGAAGTGTTGAATCAACGGATGGCTCAACAAGATCTGGCTGATAATCGGTTGGGCATTGCTGTTGGTGAACCAAACTCTAACACTGGTGCAGTTGAGAGTATTGCAGATATTAACAAACCAGTGCCGGCATTTGTTGCAGGCGCCCTTGGTTGTTTAATGAGCAGTCAACATTCTGTTATTTCACCTGCTTTGAATATGAATGTTATTAATGATACCGGTTCGCCCAAGGAACTTGTTTGGGTTGGCTATGATGGAACTAGACAGAGTTATGGCATTATTCAGCCAGGTGAGAGTGCTACTCATCCTACGCAGAAAGCGCACACCTGGCAGATGCAAAATGGACAGAAAAAATGTTTAAGTGCGTTCAGGCCAAGTCCAGTCATTTATCTGTCTAAAGTTTAGGGAATTTAGAGCTACAATTAATACATTCACTGTAATATTTAATTGGATGTACTATACAACAATCCTCATCAGGACAACATACTTTTTTCGCGGGAATCCAACAGCGTTTACAGATCATCATTGTGCCATCATCCCATGCAAAAGCAGACAAAGTGTTGGGTTGTTCTTGAATGCCACATTCAATGCAATAGTATTTGTTCGTAATAGACCATGAGAATGATGGAATTTCATCTCTGAGAGTCTTAATAAGATCAAGATGTTCTTTTGTAAGTTCCATTATTCTTGTAAACTTTCTACTGTTTGATAAGCTTTTTATAAGTTTTTTGAAGTGGATATAAGGTAATACTACATTCAAAAGTAGAACTTTTGACGGCATGCTATCGCATACCTAAAGTTCACAAAATCAAGATGGTTTCTATTTGAAGATAAAAGATAAGTTCAAATAGAAACCTTTAATCATCCATTGCACTCATAAAGCCTCCAATAAAGCTCGCTACTCCAACTCCAATATCATACCACGATGTAGGCGGTTTTATTTCACTGCCAGTAGATGAATCATCATCTGAAGAGAAATCGTCGGATTCACTACTAATTAAAACAAAGTCATCGTCGCTTGCTTCATCAAACAGATAGGCTCCATCTACAGTAGTTTTTGCATAACAATTTTCAGTATTGTGATTATTGCGCCCACACCTATCGCATTGTTTTCTTTTACATTCACGTGTGAAATGGCCGGGTTTTCCACACTTGTAACATAAATTGTATTGTGTACGCATCATTCGTTTTGCTAAATCAACATCAGATGAAGTTAATTGAAGCTTCGAGAAGGATCCACCTCGAACGTTCTGAATGCCATGCTCATACATCATCTTAATAACATGGTAATCTTCACCATGCGTTTTATAAGTTTTTATATGTTCGAGTGGTTTATGTTTTTTAGTCCAGAATGATCCTAATCCATCAAAGTGTTGTTTTACGCGCTTCTTAACATCATCTGACATTCCAACGTAGAATTTGCCATGTTCTAATGCTAGTACGTAAATCGGCATTGTGATTGTTATATGCTACATTATTATACTGATATTTCAAAAAGAACATTTTTGAAATGTATACATGATAATACTAACTACTATGGATAAAGACGATCTAATTCAAGCGGTCGCAGACCACAAGAAAACGTGTTTTCCTAAATCAAATTGTGAGATATGTATGATTGATTATAGTAAGTTTTCTTGTGAAAGCGATGATTGTAACCCGCGCCAATGTGATTGGTGCGGTAAAGCATACAATAGTATCGAGCTCCTTTATTATGAGTGTGTTTGCGAGCGAGGCAGTGTAATGCATTTATGTGATAGTTGTGAGGATATGAAAACATCGCCCATAGTGGTAATTTTTAGTAAATTACAACCTAAATCACACCCTAATTATATGGGATATCATGGGTATTCATTTGGAACTAAAGGGTATGATGATTATGTCAGAGGTGCATATATAGATAAGTGTTGTCCTATGACCCTGCAAGATTATAGAAATCATCAAGAAACATGTTATCATAAAGGACATTGTGATCTCTGTGGATTTATTATGGAAGGTAAATACAGTACAAGATATACACAATGTGATTATTGTAGTAAATTGTTTGATTCCGAAGAAACATTTTGGTATAATTGTAAGTGTTGTTCTGATGATTGCCTTCCTTTACATCTGTGTAAAAAATGCCATGAAGCACCTCTTCATCATCTTCTTATTGAAGAGCCCGAATCAGGTTGCGAAGGTATTTATAGTTGCCACGATGGCTCTGTGACTAAAGCAGTAAAATAGCTCTCTTTTTTGAAATGTATATAATAATGTAGTGGATAATACCAATGATGAATGATGAAGAACTATTGAAAGCTCTTAAAGAGCATCGGAAAACGTGTTTTCGTAAACGTTATTGTGAACTTTGTTCGATAGATTACGACGTAACTGGTAATATTTTTGAGTGTCAATGTGATATTTGTGGAGTACATGGCTCTTGGCAAGATTTTCAATATTATGTTTGTAAATGCAGTACGAACGAAATTAATGTTTGCAAAGAAGGATGTACTATGCAAAATCCATATGAAATAATTTATGATGACGAAGATCATTATCGTGAATACATTGATAAATGTTGCCCTATGACTAAAGCAGCTAAATAAGATTTTTCTATTTGAACTCATTTTTATGTTCAAATAGAAGTGACCATTTTTGAAGTATCTAAATGGTAATACTTGATAGGATGGATAAGGACGAACTGCTGAAAGCCCTTAAAGAGCATAAGAAAGAATGTTTTCATAAATCTTCATGTGAAATTTGTAGCGTTGAACCATATGGAATCGATCATGAAATTTTACAATGTGATTATTGTGGGGATTTATTTGACGGAGAAGATGATTCTGACTATATCTTCCAATGTACATGCCCTAAAAAATCAAAGTTAACTTTATGTGAGCATTGTTACGACGATCAACAACCTTTATATGGAATTAAATTGCAGGGTTGGGATCGAACGATCAAAGGATCGTATGTCGGGCATTGTTGTCCTATGACTAAAGCGTTCAAATAGAAAACTTTTTTGAAGTATATACATGTAAATACTTGACACGATGGATGAAGAACTATTTAAGCTAGTTGAAAAGCACAGAAAAACCTGTTACAATAAACGTTATTGTAAGATTTGCTCAATAGATTATGCGTTAACTGGGGACGCCAATTGGGTTCAATGTGATATATGTGGAGTGCATCATGGTGACTACGACGCCATTAGCTCCTATGAATGCACTTGCGGGAAAAATTTTATTAGAGTTTGTTATAAATGTATCGATTCACAACCGTGCGAAATGATTGAGTACGAGTCGGTAAATACCCACGATGAATGGGCAGAATATAAATACATCGATAAATGTTGTCCTATGACTAAAGCAGCTAAATAAAGTTTTCTATTTGAACTCATTTTTATGTTCAAATAGAAAACTCTTTTTGAAGTGTAAATAGGTAAATACAGTCCTAAAGCGTTTGGTGCTACTATTCAAATGAATACCGAAGAATTTATCGTACTAGCTAAAGAACATAAAAAAACATGTTATCATAAAAGTCAATGTGAAGCATGCAAGATTGAATTTGACAACGATGTTGATAATGTACATCAGTGTGATTGTTGTGGTAAAGTATATGATAGTCGCACCAGTGACATGTTTTATTATGAATGCATGTGTAATAAGAATGATAGAAATGTTTGGATATGCAACAATTGTGAAAAAAAGCAAATCCTACCAATTATACACCTGGTTGATAAAACAATTGAAGATAGATGGATTAGATATGATTTTGGAATTAAATTCGTTAATGATGGGTGTTCAGGTATATATATCGACACATGCTGCCCGATGACGCTAGAAGAATTTAAGACGCATCGCGAATCATGTTTTAATAAGGCACATTGTAAATATTGTAGTATTGCGATAGATAGTGAAAAACACTTTCAATGTGATTATTGTGGTAATGCAGTAAAACATGGCGTAAATCCTTGGATTTATATGTACAGTTGCGAATGCCCAAAAAATCACATTTTAAACATCTGCACTCATTGTCATGATGTGAAACATTATCATATTATCGAGGAACCAACAAAAGATGACGAAGGAAGATATATTGGCGAGTGTTGTCCCATGACTAAAGCAGCTAAATAAATTTTTCCATGAAGAAATAATACAAACTTTCTGGGTAATGTTCTGGTTTTTTGGCATGCTTCACACTATTTAACATCATTTGTTTGGTAATTGGGTGCACATTGTCCCATGTTGTTGTCATTCCGTTAGAACCTCGTAAGATAATGTTTTTTGACGTCGTAGTAAGATAAGCAGTGTATTCTTCAAATGTGTCATCTATGTATCTAATTCGAAGATTATGTGGGTATTTAAAACTTACAAACATGCGTGCATCCATCCACTTCTGTTCCAGTTCTTTTGTCTTTACGGGTGAATTAGTAGATGAATCAATTTTATTATGAAACAATAGTTGAAGATCTAAAGATACTCTTTGTAGGTCTTCATCTCCATCAAGTTTAAGATTACCTGCTAGATATGCCCACGCTTGTGCAAATAGATCTTTAAAAGAGTTTGACATCATCTTATTCTCTTAATTAGTAATATATTATTCAAAAAAGGTTTTTAAACGGATAGAGCTCTCGCTACGCTCGCCTATCCTAAAACCTAATAAGACTGGGTGTTTTTCTATTTGAAGATATAAATGAGTTCAAATAGAAACACCTTATTTTTGCGAACTTTAGTCTTTTACCCGTAGGGCAAAGGGTGTCAAAAGTTCTTTTTGAATGATGTATGAGCTATTACTAAAACCATAGATAAGACTATAATTAGGACGTTAAAATGGCACAAATTGAACCGAATCAAAACATCCTTGATGAGTTATATCATTTATATGAGAAGGTAGGGGCTGATAATAGATCTTTCACACAAACTCAAATGTTTACATTATCACTTAATGATACATTATCACTTAATGATAAATATGGTCTTTCTATCGTGTCAAAGTATGAACGTATTACACATGTTTTAAATAAATCAAAAAACCCTTCAGAAATTGAAAGTTTTAACCGCCAGATACGTTTAATTAAAGCGGAAAGAAACTTGCATGTTTTAAATAGGGAATTTGGTCGTTACTATGTAATGGGTGATGACTTGTTTAAACAAGTCATCAATTTGTTGAAGCGTCTATATGTTGGATCAATGACTAAGAGTGCTTTGAAGAAATAGATCTTGGCAATTTTTTAAGTGAGTACGCTGTAATAGTTAAATAACTGATAATGACTACAAACCAATACGTTGTTGCCCGAGGTGGCAAGTACACTACCACTGCGGCGGACACTATTGGTGAATTGCGCGCAATTGTGAGCAGAATCCAAGACTTGAATGAAACATGTTGTTATCACCCGGACTGGATTGAACGATGCATTGAAGTGTTCATTCTTGCTTTCTTGCGAGACAAAACTTCAGTTGACCCAATTCGGATGGATCGCTACGAAAAGGCTCACGGCAGTGCTTTGTCTATGCCCCGTGTTCTCATGGATTTTGCTCTTCCAATTCGCCATGAATTGGAGGCAAAGGTCGAAGAGCTGTACTACATGTAACTATCGTTCTTTTTCTAAAAAGAACCTATTTTTTCTAAAAGTTCTTTTTGAAGTGGATACCAAGTAGTACATTACATGACCATAATGGACTATGCACGCGTTCCTTTCGAAAGTAACGATCGTACATATAAGGTACGCGTAGAAGCTGCTATTATCATCATATCTATCCAGGGTGCTTGTGATATTATAAAACAGTTACCATCATCAAGCTTAAGCTCAAAGCACGCTAACGTACAACAAATGGTGGATGATTATGTACTTGCATGGATTCACAATGATGATCCATACACAACAACATCAGATGAACAATTTATTGATCCTTTGTATGATAATATCATCACAAATTTAGGAAAGTATATCAGACCTACCACCAAACTATACACTCATATAATAGAAAATGTAGAAAAACTAAATGATCTCACATACGGTGGATACCGCACGCATAGCTCATATGATTCATTTTGGTAATTTTTTAAGCATGAAAGCACTAATACCTCTTATTGGTATTAATTATCACTCGATTACGAACAATGTCTTACGCTCAACGCAAACGCTCCCCGTGAGAAAATTCGCAGCTTTCTGAAGAAACGAAAGAACATATCGTGAACATACGCGATATTGCAAATGAAGTGTCTGAAGAATTGGGTACTGATGCAGATGCATTGATTCGAGCACTTGTTGATTGGCGACGCTACCATACATCCACGGGTGATCGTTACGACATGTGGTACAGAGCAGCGTTAAAAAAGTACCGTACCACATTTGCGGAATGTGACTTTCACGCAACGCCCAGCGAAAAAGTGTTCTTGGATCAACTCAAGAAACATCTGAAAGAACTGATCAAGTTGCACTCCCGCGAGTTCTTCCTCGTAAAGAAGGTTAGTTTTGATGTATAATTTTTCCAAAAAACAACTCATTTTTTACATGGTTTTGTCAATATGCCTGAATAACACGATAATATATCTGATAAAGTTTTTGGGGTTATGTAATCTTGCACTGGGTTGCTAAGTTCTCCAATGGTGTGTTGTGCGTTATGAGCTATACATTCATCACATACGGCACGTATGTCGATAGAATGGCATATACATACTCGGGAATTACCATAACACTTCATTGAACACACTGATACTTGACATATATGATATCTACATACAATTCTGTTACATATATCACAGATGAATGTACAACCGCTACATTCACTGTGAAAATCGCCTGATACAATCCACTCTTTGTTTTTAAGCGCACATTCTGCCATTTTTGAATGATTTACTAGTTAGTAAAGTACTATTCAAAACTACTTGTTATTCAAAAAAGAGGTAAACAATGAATACAGTGCGCTTTATCCGAGGGCTTGGATCTTTTAACTTGCGTAAGGGGCCAGTTTCCCTTAACATCGCAAACTATGGGTGTGGGGATCCAAAGATCGAAATTAGGCAGGTTTCTGGAAAACCATTGTCTGTTAAATTCAATGATCGTGATCATCAACTCATGTTGAAGATGCTAAGTGATGAGTATATGATTCGAGATTTAGAAAAATTTAATGAAGAAAGTGTAAAAGCGATTAAAGAGGATCTTACTACAGTATCTATTGAAGAAATGTACCAGAAAAAATTTGATGCGGAACCGACTCGAGAATCAATTACAAGCACGCAAGTAACACTTGTTGGGATTATGCTTATCAGTATTGCATCGTACACTAGTTATAGACTGGGTTGTCCCGCTGAAAAAACGCATGTTTATTGATAATGATACTTCGTATCAGTTTTATGCTCTTTTTGTTAACATACCAGAATGAAATTCTAAAACAGGTTTCAAACACGTAGCAGACACATATTCTCTTACATTTCGAATTGTGGTACCAGTGTCATATAGAGCAGCCCATCCGACACATTCATGACATATAGCGTGAGTTTCAACATTGGTATGAAATGCGCAATTATGGATATTGCATTTAAGACATCGGATTGTAATGTATGAATGGAATTGACAAACAATTCTCTTGCATGTAATACACTTATGTTCAATGTTACTACAATGCCTGCAAATTTTGCCAAAACATGTCTTCCATGGCATTCCGACAAGTTCGCACATGTTCATCTTCAATGAGTTAAATAACTGGTAGTTTATTCAAAAGTAACTATCTAAAGATAGGGCCTTTTGACGGCTTTCTCGCTACGCTCGAAAACCTAAAGACCACAAAAACAGAATAGACATGGCACAATATATACCAGTATGATATTTGTGGTATCAGTTTTAACTGAACTAAATGCCTTTAGTCAAAGGTATAGGTTGCGATCTGATTTTTTCTATATCTTCTCTAGATATAAACGTTGTATAATCTGGAGGATGGCAATAATATTCTATGTTAATTGTACTAAGAAAAGACGTATTATCCAATGCACAATTGACGCATATATGTTCAAAGTGTCGTTTACATATGTCACTACATTTCGTTTTACAAGTATACGCTAAGCCAACAAAATGCGTATTACAGAAATGTTTTTTACAACGACATTTCACCGGACGTTTAGCTAGTGCAACATACGCTTCGTTAGAACAATCAATGAACTCGCAATAGTTTTTCATTATCTTTTTGAATACTATGATAAGTATTCAAAAAGATGGGAAATTTATATAGTTACTTTACCGGGAAGTCGCAGCATATCGAGCCTGGGACGACGCGTGTATTAGAAACACATTTTGAAGATGGTACCTTACACACCAAGCAATATCAAATATATTCATCTTTGGGAAAAGGAAAATGGCAATTTCATAGAGAAGACGGAGCTGCATTTGAAGAACATTGGGAGGATGGTCCTGTTTTATATAAATGGTTTAGAAATGGAAAATTGCATAATGAGTTGGGTCCCGCAATAGAACGATATCACGGTGTTTGTACCAGAAGAGAATGGTGGCACAATGGCCAATTGCATAATAAAGTAGGACCCGCACTTGAAATCTGGTGGCGCAATGGAAATTTGCTAGAACGAAGTTATTATAAAAATGGTAAACTGCATAATAAAATAGGACCTGCCTCTGAATATCGGTATTATGACGGGAAAATACACCAACATAAATATTATGTTAATGGTATATTACATCGTGATGATGGGCCAGCCTTGGAATGTTGGGATTCTAATGATAATTTGGAAAAGCGTGAATGGTATCAGAATGGTAATTATTGTAATGATGGCACCACTTCCATCATAGAGCATTGGAATAATGGTGTTAAAACTTTAGAGATATGGGGAGAATATTATGAATATGGTACACTCAATTATGCATTGAACACACACTTTTATTATCATCGTGAGGATGGACCTGCGTACATACGATGGGATGATCATGGTATACTTATTAAAAAAGAATTTTACATCAAAGGAGAGATACAAGAGCCATTTGTTCTTACTAAAGGTATTCGCAACTAAATTATTTTTTTAAGTACAAAAACTTATGTATTAACGATAATGGCTGAGTTGGATGAACAAAAGCTTTGGGATTTGTACTATTCTTTTGGAGATGGACCTACTCCAACTAAGGTACAAAAACGTTTCCTAACACATTTAGCGCATAAATATGAACAACATATGCCATGTTATTTACGTGGTAGTATGATTGGATCTGGTACATACTGCGATACTTGGATGTGTGCAAAATGCACGTCTAGTGTAGATGTACCTGAAGATGTCACGGAAGATTGTAAAAATAGATGTGGAGATCCATGTGAAAATGTATATTGTGACGATTGTGTTGACAAATATATGTGTTCAGTATGTAAATCCTGCATTAAATGCGCAATTGATGAATCACAAATAAAATGTCCCAATGTAGAGTGTCGTCATTTATTACATAGTGCCGACACAGATACCGGCATATTATGCCATTGCCCAAATTGTAATACGATGTACGACATTCACGATGTTGAAGATATGCAATCTTCAAGTGATTCAGACGAGTAAACTTACTTATTGATTTTTGATGTTTAAAAAGGCTCCTATCTTTAGATAGTTACTTTAGATAGTTACTTTTGAATATGGTACACCTTATTAAACTAGTGATACAATGGATGATTTTGATACTTTGCTTGCCGCAGTAGAAGCTCATAAAAAGCAATGTTTTCATAAACATAAATGTAAGCTATGTAAGATTAAATTTGACGATGGTGTGACGAATGATGTGCATCAATGTAGTTATTGCGATAAAATTTATGATAGACGTTCAACATCGATGTATATGTATGAATGCATCTGTATTCACGATCCTAAAGAAACGATGTTATGTGATGATTGTAATGCTGCTAATTTAATAACAGTGGTGCGAACGTTTAAACATGGTATTGGTGATTACGGACAATATAATTATGGAGAAAAATCATTTGATGATTGGAAAGATGGCATATATCTTGACTCATGTTGTTCTATGACCGTAAGTAAATTTAAAACCCACAAAGAAAATTGTTTTCATAAAAGCAGTTGTGATATTTGTAGAATTCCAGTGGATAGACGATCAGATTATATTCAATGTGATCATTGTACTGAATTGATCGACTGCGGAGATAAAGTAATCACGTACTGGTGTGATTGCGATCGATGCGTGGTGCGCCTTTGCGCTAAATGTACCATGTTAAACCATTCTCGCATTATAGAAAAAACTGATGAAGGAGGTCATTTTGACTGTGGTACCAGTCCTATGATTAAAGCAGCAAAAAATGTTTAAGTATTATGATCTTGACGCTTTTGTTATTGGTGTGGGCATAAATAGTATCTTTTTTAAATCTTCTATAGTTAGTTTTGTATGTGGTGCACATGACATATAGACTGTGATAATATAACATTTAGCATGTGTTGGCTGCATTTCTATTGTTAGTGTAGCACAATCAATACATTTATAGTTTGAATGTGTACCTGTGCACTCCTTATCACATATTGTATCATTGTGAGCATAAAGCGTTCTCACCATATGTTTGTGACAAAAGGCTTTTTTACAATATGTACAGACACACGCAAATGATACAGGATGTGTATAAGTAATCGCTGTATGAGAACAATCAATAAACTCACAAAATGTTTCCATTTTATGCTTTTAAAATCCCTATCTAAAGATAATTACTTTTGAAGTATTTGATGATATGTTATTCAAAAGTAATTATCATATATTAGCGCGAATGATTCTATCAAGAGAAGAGTTTATCGAACAGTTTGGTGATTTTAAAGTCTTGTGGCTTTTTGATATAGCTGGTATTACGCACGTTAACGTAGAAAATGATAAAGCATCATTATATACAGATAATCAACTTGTAAGTAATTTTCGATTTACATTGCATGATAATGTATATGTAAAACATGGAGTGTTTTGGCGTACAACAGGTTCTCGCATATTTACTGAGAATTATCATTATGATAAACGTCATTGTGAAAATGGGCCTGCTATATTCGTATGTAATGCGGCTGGAGTACTTGTAGAAGAAAGCTGGTGGGTCGATGGCAAACTGCACCGTGTTGGAAATCCAGCTAATTGTAGATGGTACAATGATGGACAACCGTGGGTGGAAGAGTGGTATTTAGATGGGATGTATCATCGCGAAGATGGGTCAGCGTTTACTTCGTGGAACGAAGACGGTCAAATTTGGCTAGAACAATGGAAAAACGAAGACAAATTGCATCGCGTAGATGGACCAGCGTATTTAGCCTACCATGATAATGGTCAATGCAAATATGAAAACTATTATGTTAATGGTGAATTACATCGTGAAGATGGGCCGGCATGGACTATATGGAACGAAAATGATGTATTAGTAGAAGAAAAATGGTATATACATGGTGTTGAATTTATTGATCCTAATGTTCATGAAGAAGAGGCGCCTGAAAATGAGTTGGTGCTCGAAGCGCCTGGACATTGGGAAGATGCCGAACCAGAATTCGACTAAATTCTCTTTTTCAATTTTTGTGACATTTAGGTCCTTAACTCAACGTACGTTGAGTTAATTAGCGTAGCGTGAAAGCCGTCAAAAAGCTCTTTTTGAATAACGTATATATTAAGACCCAATTATAAACTTTGTTACCTGTAATCAGAAGATGGCTAGTGAATTTGAAAAAGCCTTAAAGGCTATCGAATATATGTCTTATGAGGAGAAGATGGAATTTGCTAAGGAGTTGAGAGAAAATCACGAGAATATGGCGGGCCACTTTGCTGTTTGTTGCGTATTTTGCCAAGCGCAAGGCGAAGAACATGAGGTTTGCGATATATGTTTTAAACGTTTTGATACTTCTTACCCCAACGAAGGTTGTGAGTACCAATGCCAAAAACGAGGTTGTGATGTTATTGCAGTCGTATGTGAAGATTGTGAATATTATCACAAGGATAAAAAAGGTGAATTTTGTTCTGAATTTTATTGTCACCTTTGTTTGTCGCACATGCCAAAAGAAATATATTGTGATGATTGTGAACAAACTTATTATAATAAGTTTGCTGGATCTATGACATATATACATCCTAAATTTACATATGATGAAATACTGCAACTTGGTAAAGCACTTAAAAAGGATCATAAAAACCACGAGTATCATATTGTAAACGAATGTATTTGGTGTTGTGGTAATAAGAGTGGTCAACTTGCATGTTGTTATTGTTATGACCCTCTCGATGCACGTTTAATGGATTATAGTATGGAAATCAATATCGAGGAAATCTTTGATTGTGATGAATGTTTAAATTTAACGTCCTGTTGTTCTAAATGCAAGGAATTATTCCGTTGTAAAAAGTGTGAATGGGGTTTAACGGGGCATCGTTGTTCAGCATGCTTAATAGATATGCCAGAAGAAATATATTGTGAAAAACATGATACTACCTTTTCGAATCCCTTCAGCGTAAGTATGACTAAAGCATGTAAAAAATAAAAAGTTCTTTTTTGAATACAATAAAGGAAAGTATTACAGTTGTATGTAATTTGTTAGAAGATGGCTAGTGAATTTGAACAAGCTCTGTTGACTATCGAATATATGTCTTATGAGGAGAAGATGGAATTTGCTCGAGAATTGAAAGAAAATCACGAAAACATTGAAGGACATCTCGCGCATGAATGTGTGTTTTGCAAACCGTTATATGATATGGACATGGTATGTGACCTGTGCCTTAGACGAGAATCTAGTCGCGATTACATTTATGGCATGGATAACTGCGGTGTCTGCGATGTACCATTTCATAGCTGCTATAAATGTAATGATCGTAAAATTTGTACTGTTTGTCATGACGACGTAGGGTGCAATACTCCTTACTGTAGAAATTGTTTAGCTACTTGGTGCGTGCGATGGATACAAACGGACGAGAATGATTGTAAAGGATATGATAATATATATTACGATACAGCAACTTATAAACATCCTAAATTTACATATGATGAATTGATGCAACTTGGTGAAGCTCTTAGAAAAGATCATACAAAACATGACTTCCATATTGTAAAAGACTGTATATGGTGTTGTGGTAGTAATCCTGACCAAAAAATATGCGATTATTGTTTTAGTCCACTATTATCTACATCGATGTATCGTGATGAAGCTGAATATCAATTAGATTGCTTTACTTGCAAGGAAAAATTTATGGTATGTTATGGTTGCTGTGGGGAATATGAATGTGATGATTGTGACGAGAAATGTAAGAGATATTGTCAAAAATGCTTAATTTCAATGCCTTTAGATATATATTGTGAAAAACACGATGATGTATTTACTAATCCATTTTGGCACGAATGCATGACTAAAGCATGCAAAGAATAAGAAGTAGGTTACTTGAGTAAATCTGCAAGTTTCTTACTACATTTTATCAATTGTTCCGTATCTTCGTCTTTATGTGCTTTAACTACATTAGCTATAGCGTCTCTGCGTTGTTTTTTAGATGGATCTGGAGGGTAACGAGCGTCAAATGATTTGAGTGTTCCTTCATCTAAACTATAACGCATCTGCGTTGTAAATGCTTCTTCGTCATTCTCCATTTCCGTCATGACGTAAAACTTAATTACATCTTGAAGAACCATCGTTTTCATGTCTAGTTCTGGCTTAATAGGACTTGTAGTTAATACTTCGTCTATAATAGGAATGAATTGCTTTTTGAATAAATCTGGTTTTACAAAAAGTACTGAAGGATAGCCTCTGAATATCTTTGCGATGGATTTAAGACGTCTTTTCTCATCTCTAAGATATCGCTGAAAAATTCGCTTGCCTTTATCCAAATACAACGCTGCTCGAGTACCACCATCCTCAATAGAATAATCTAGATAAGTTTGCGTTACTACATACTGTCCGTACATCTCATGGCTTGTATTATAAATTTCCTGTTGTTTTTCTTCAAGATGTCTGAGGTATGATCTAGCCAGCTCATAATGGCAGCACTTTTTACGCACATCGCGAAAATCGACAGGCGTTATTGCATGCTCTTTGATATCAGTGAAATTATCTTCGATCAATTTATAAAGACATTCTAGGGCTACGAACGATTGTTCCCCAATCTCTTGTAGATATTTTTTATGATCCATAATGGCGTTTATGTATTATGTAGAAGTGTTTAAATTGATTTGCGGACTTTAGTCCTTTTTTGAAGTATGTACAGTGTTTTAAGGACTTATTGTATTTCTTGACTTAATAGTAGAAGATGGCCAGTGAATTTGAAAAAGCATTAGTGGCCATCGATACCATGTCTTATGAAGAAAAGATGGAGTTTGCTCGAGAGTTAAAAGAAAATCACCAGTTTATGGCAGGACATGATCCGGGTACTTGTGTGTTTTGCACTGGAACTCATAATGTTGAATATATATGTAATTGGTGTTATGAAATGTTTGATATGGATGATTGGGCCAACCAATTTAAATGTTTTAAATGTAAAACATATGTATTTGTTTGTTCTGATTGCACTGCAAACATACCTACACATGATAAATCTGAATGCAAAGGCCAATTATGTTACAACTGTAATATTATTGGTGAAGATATCATAGAATGTAAGAAATGTGATTTTGCATATGAAAACCCTTATAAAAATGATTATCATAAAGAAGAACATGCTTTTACATTAAAGGAGATAATGGTGTTAGGTAAATTGTTAAAGGAAAATCATACAGATAACATACAACATCGTCCGCAATACTGCCTGTTTTGTAAAGGTTGTAATACAAATAAAAATGAAATTTGTGATATATGTTTTAAGATTGTATCAACGTATATAGATGACGATAGAAGACCATATAACAACTTTCTATGTTTTAATTGCCAGGAATATGCTGTATACTGTGAAGACTGTGAAAGTGATGCATGGTTGACATGCGAACATTGTTCAATGAACGGAGAATATGATTATAGTTATTGTTTCGCGTGTTTGCGCGAAATGGACCCAGAAGTAACATGTGAAAAACACAATGAAATTTATATTCATTGCCTTATCCCTATGAACAAAACAAAGGCTATTCGTTCTAAAAAATAAGAATTAATGTCATTAAATTCACTTAAATAAAGTATTTACCATTGTTTTATATTGTGGTTTTATCATAGAATGATCAATACGATGACCAATATAATTATGCAGCATGCCAATAATGAATTCAACACGTTCTTGATCGCGGGCTGACATTTTTTCTACATCGTCTATCACAGCTACTAATTTATCAAGATTCGTTCTAAGTTTCTTCTGTACTACAATGGTTTTATTAACAGATTGAACTTTTTTATGTTTTACTTTTTCTATAACTTCCTGCACTTCTGTAGTAGAATGATAATTGTAAAATTGTGTAACCTTTTTGATATCTTTTTTGTAAATATTAGTCTCTTTATACTCTTCTACTGTCAATGCACCACGACGAATATTCATGTACATGACAACAAGTTGACAATTTTCTTTTGTATGTGGTAAATCATTATCGATGCGATCAATAGAAGCTTTAACTAATCCAGGTGCATCTCTTAACCATTGTAATTCCACACCTGAAAATTTACACTTGTTATTTTGATTTTTGATAAGATCTAACAATTCATTTTTTGTAATGGTACTGCCATTACTACCAAACTTTTTGTTATCAAGAGATCTGTACCTTTCTAAACAACGGTTGATATAATTGGTTGGGTTATATTGATTTTCAAATGATCTAATACCAATTGCTTTAAATACACTGTACGAGAATTTACAACATTTATGATTTCCATAATTAACACCTGCATAAATATCAATATAACTCGTGTCAAGTGAAATTACTTCTCGAGAAATATGCTTTCTATAAATACACATAACCACATTTACATACATTTCATATTCCTTTGATTCTTTAAATTCCTTATCAGTTTTATTATTTTTCTTATTATTCATGTAACAGCTGGTTAATTGGCAGTTTTCTTTTGTATGTGGTTTTGAGCTATCAATACGATCAATAGATGCCATTAACTGAGTAGGTGCATACTTGGTCCATTGCAATGGAATATCAGTAAATACACACTTGTTATTTTGTTCTTCAATAAGTTCCAGCACATCGTCTTTTGATAATGTGATGACATTCCCAAAAGTTTTTTTATCGTATGTATTATGATGTTCAAGTGTTTTAGCAATAAAGGTATTAATATGTGGATACATATTATGTAATAGTGGATTTGCTTGGAATACAGCCTTGCAGATATTTTCATCTCCTTTCCATTCTTCTTCAAAATCAGAACCTCCAACATGATGCATTAAATAATTACGATGGCTTGCTGAAGTATCAGCTTTTTTCTTACTATGACTAAATTTATTACACTCAATACATCTAGAACGAATGCCACTTGTATTAGACGCGTCCTTATGAAAATCTTCTAACTTTTTATTAGTATTACAACCTGGGCAATACTTTGTATTTGCACCATTATCACATGCAATGCATTGCGCATTTCTCATTTTACGTGGTCGTTTACCAGTCGTCATACGAAAACCAAATTCATTGTGTAATTTTATTTCTTTACATGAAGAGCATTGCTGTCTCCCTTTCTTATTAAGCTTTGAAGCATATGCTTTTCGTTCAGTATCCTTGTTTTTATTGCACATTATACAAATATTACCTAATTTAGCACTTGGTTTGTTGCCCGCTTTATTAGGAAAATGATTTAAGTATAACATTTCATTGCAGTTAACACATCTCTTTCGATGATGCATATTACAAGTATTTTCTGTTTCACAACTACATTTTGAACTTGTAATTTCATTGTTATCTTTATCATAACGTTTGTTACAATAACCACAGAACTCTCCGTCCCATGTCTTATTTTTAATTCTAACACATACACAATGTATTTCAGTAAATACTGAATCTACAATGATATCTTTCCATTGTGACGATTTTTTAATTGTTTCTTTTGCGTGTTGTAATTTTTTCGCGTTTTCTAAATAGATATCATGATGATAGTGTTTGTTACATTCAATACAGAAATGATCTTGTTTAAAATACTTGGTCGTATCTTCTCCATTTTTGCCGATTTTTTTGGCCTTGTGGGTGGTAAACGAGCACTGGTGATCCATCTTGACAAATAGTAATTGGTTGGTATAATGAGATACGAGTTTCAAAAGTATGATTGTTCTTCTAGATCATACATAAAAAAGAAGTTATCTTTAAATAGTGAATGTTTATGAATTAGCTACTGTCAACAACTCGATGTTTATGTCGTGTATCTCAAAATTGCAGTGCCGTCCGCAATAAGCAGAATGTTAATCGCACTGGCATAGACAACAAGTTGTCCGGTATTAACGCTGCTCAGAGATGCCGCAGTGTATTGCAGGTAGAACTCGCGAGCACGCGAAATGTTAATATGACCGCTCGGCTGGTAAGAACGGGGGTAGAGACTGAAGGTGATCAAGTGCAGACCCTCATCACACGGGGTGTTGAGGTTGTACTCACCATAGGTGAGCGGCAGGTAATCACTGTAGAAACCAGCAGGGAAGTCGTTGTAGAGCGGCACACTGTGGGCAGACACAGTCATGCGCTGAATGATACGAGCCGAGTTCTGGGCAGTGATAGTAGAACCACTGGTGGCCTGGGTGTAGACCGTATCAGTAAGCTCAGTGAACTTCCACCACTTGTCAGGGTCAGTCTGGTTGGCAACAAGGCGAATACCAACATAGATGTACTCAATCGGCCACTTAAGACGGGTGAGCTGGATCTCATCCTCAGTCTTGGACATGATGGCCTGTTGGTAACGATGGACACGGATCAGGTTGAAACCAACACGACGAATGTAGATATCGTGAACTTCACGAGTCACGAAGATGTTGTTGATGTACAGCTCGAGGACGTCAATGTTCGGGGTGCTCAGGGAAGGATCCGAAGCGACACCACGGGTGACGATGGCGAGAATCTCGTCCTTAGTGGCGAGATCAATGGTGAGGAAACGCTGACCCTGAGGAATCGACACGGAGGCGATAGCCTGGCGGGGATCGCGGAACCACATCAGAATGGGCATGAACACCTCAAGAATCTGGGGCTCAGCGGCGAAGTAGGCGCGCGGGGTCTGGAGACCGTTGTAGATGGTAGCACCCTGCTGGAAGGACGCGCCTGCGCCGAAGGCGATAGCGGGGTCCTGATCGTACACGGCGTCAAGCGGCAGCTGCTGACCGACGGCACGGTAGTAACCACACTGCTTGTTCACTCCAACCTCGAACTGACGATGCATGACGTACGCGAGGTAGTCATAGTCGTCAAGCGGGTTACCGTTAACATCGAACGATACCTTCTTCAGAAGCTTCTCACCCGGGAAGTCGAAGTAGCGGTAGTAATCAGAGTCTGCCGGGGTAGGCGGGGTCTGAGTAAGAACTGGGGCAGAAAGCTTGATATGCACAACCATATCATTAATAAACTCACCAAACTGCGGAATGTTGAATTGGATCGAACCACCGAGCTGAGGAGTACCGCTGTAAGGCTTGGCCTTCTGGTATTCCAGGGCCATAGCGGCGAATGGCTTGAAGTGGGCGTTCACGAACAGAACGTGACTCTCCTCAATGTCCACTAGGGTCGGAGTCGGGTCTTCAACGCTAGGATCCAGAGAATTTTCATCGTAGATCATAGCGAGGCGCTGACGCAGCAGGTTGTCAGCTGTCAGCATGCTATCGAGCTTACCATCGTTTGTGATGAGTTGGAACATACCACCAGTACTCATATTGGATAATTATTATAATGCTTTTCAAGCAATGAACTTTAAGATTCAGATAATAGTTTGGATCGTAAATTTATACGAACAAAAGACGTTATATACACGCTTAGATTATTAAGAAGAAAAAATAAATAAAAAACTAAATAATTAATTAGCAGCATGAAGTTTATTTGGTTAATATAGGAGAGGTATCAACATACTAATTACCGCTTTTGTGATTTACTTTTTTATGGATTGTAAGGCATACCCATTTGTGGGAGATTCTCATTAAATTCTTCCATATTAACAACTTGAATTCCATATTCAGATAAATCACCTTTACCGCAATATACTTGATTATCATAACATATTTTTACAATGCGCAAATTATCATCTAAGATCAACTGTTGTTCTTTCTTAATAACATCAAGTAATAAATTAATACGATCTTTATAAGAAGTTCTATTAATTTTACCATTAACACGAAATGTATCAGGATTAAAACGAATAAATGTTACATGCTTGTATTGATTAGCAATACAATACATACGCAAATTATCATTTTCATATGCATCAGCGCGATGCTGTGATTCATCACATTCGAGGATTAAAACTCGCTTCGAACCATAGATACGAAAATCTATTTGATAATTTTTAGGTAAACCAAATTGACCTGATTCAATAGCAAGACCACGTTTAAATTCAACACCCGCATTGATCAATGCAGTGGTCAATTCATTTTCCTTATTCTTAATTTTAGTATTGCGTCCTGAGTGTAAACTGCATTCATCTCCTTTGTACGCTTGTGCATTACATTCTAATACATTACATCGTTTATGATGCATGTCATACATTTCATCTGATTTATGAATAGAACAGAATCGTTCTAATATATCGTCTGTTCCAAATAATCCATGATTATAGCATTCATCAATGCTACACTTGCCAGCAGTAATACAATGCATGTCAGCTTTCTTACACTCGGCACAGTGTGTACGTTTTTCGTATCCATAGTTAGCAATTTTATTACAAGTTTGGCACAAATAGTAGAGACAATACTCATCTAAAGTAGAATGCACTGCACAATGTATCACTTTTCCTCCTTTCTTACCATAATTAGCCTGAACAGTACAACCTTCTTCGATGCATTTTTTCTCACATGATTCCATCCCTTCTTCCTTACAATTAGTACAGTAATCATATGATCCACCCTCTTTACGATAACGAACTCTTCCTTCGCCACATTTAACACATTTCTTATGAAAATCAATTATTTGATCTGGTTTAAATACTTCTTCAACATGCACTTTACAATAAGTGCGCGTCTTATCGACAGGTCCGCCATACCATGGCTGAATATCACAACCTTTATATTTACATTTAAGTGACGTATGGCCAATTACGTCACCATCTTTATGTAAGGCACATGAAAATGTGCCATTAGCAAGTTTAATAGACCCTACAATCAAACATCCCTCTATATGACAGTGATGTGTGGTACGTTTAGCACCTTCTTTATTTTGCAATCCACCAAAGCAACCACCACAATATTTTTTAGTGCCAATTTTATAGGCTGGTTCTTTACCACACGCACAACTTTTTTTACGATTAATGCCTTTAATGGCACTGTCACCGTGACAATCGCCACATAAACGGGTACCATCTGGCATATTATAAGCATACTGCTTACTAATCCCATTGTTAAAACAATATTCACAATCTACGGCTTTTTTAACCCGTGGTAAAGATGTATTGTTACTAACACATTCACGACAATTGTACTTTTTATCAACAATTTTTCCTTTCTTATTGCCTTTAATTTCACCACACTTACCACATGGTTTAAAGGGACACTGAACTAATTTTAGATCATCATCATTGTTACATTTATCCTTATTACAATTAACACATAGAAAAGGAGGTGACGTTTGAGAGATACCATACTTAGCATCTCCTTTTGCACAGTTTTCACACTTTGTCATAAGCCATAAATCTTCATTCTCACGGTGATTCTTACAATGAATATAAGATTTATCATATTTCCACGTTTTTTCGTTAAACGTAAAACTTCCATATGTAGCTTGATTGCCACAATGACACTTGTCTTTCTTTACGTTGACCATTTTTCTGAATTTCGTTTAATGAATAGTACCAATTAGAACAATATGACAGTAGTATAGGTTTTATGTGTATTATATTCAAAAATGGTATAAATTTCAACTTGGTCATTTTTGAATATAATACACATAAAACCTATACTACTGTCATAATAGATATATTCATTATAATGAGTACGGCTCTTGTAAGACGCACTCCTGCGAAAAGTATCGAACCTTCGCCACTTCTTTCCAATGAGTCAGTGCGCATACTTGAACGTAAAACTGGTAAACTTTATAGTGCAATGTGCGATTTGCCTGAAGAGTTAGATTTAAGTGGTTGTGATGATTTTACGGAATTCCATATGTTATCTACTGTTAAAAAGCTTAATTTATCGAATTGTTCACAAATTGTAGATGTATCTATGTTTTCCAATGTTCAAGAAATTGTATTGGAATATTGTAACAATATTCCAGATATATCAGCACTAAAACATTGTAAATATATTTTCTTAATTGGTGCACATGGAATCACTGATGTAAGTATGATGGGAGAAGTTGAACATTTATCATTATGGTACTGTAATGGTATCACTGATGTTAGTGCGTTGGGAGAAGTAGAAGAACTTTCGTTATGCGGTTGTGAAAATATCACAGATATCAGTGAATTGGGAGAAAATTATGCAGTTCATTTGGATGAATGTATAGGTATTACAAATGTTTCATCATTATGTCAGGTAAATCATGTTTCGTTAAACGAGTGTATCAATATTACAGATGTATCAGAGTTATATGATTGTGTTTCTTTGTCATTGGAGGCATGTCAAGGCGTTACTGACATAAGTATGTTGGGCGATGTAGAAGAACTTAATTTGGCCAGAAACGACCATATTACAGATGTGAGTATGTTAGGCAATGTAGAAACACTTACCTTATATGAGTGTGTTAATATTACAGATGTTTCCGCTCTAGGGGAAGCCAGTAGACTAAACCTTTGTGATTGTACTGGTATTACGGATGTAAGTATGTTGGGAAAAGTAAAAAAACTCTTTCTCAGTGGATGTACTGGTATTACTGACGTAAGTATGTTAGGAAATGTTGAAGAGCTTCATCTTCGCAATTGTACTGATATTACAGATGTATCTGCTCTGGGTAAAGTTAAAAAACTCTTTCTCAGTGGATGCACTGGTATTACTGATGTAAGTATGTTAGGAGATGTTGAGGAACTCGATATCAGCGGATGTACTGGTATTACTGATATTTCAGCCTTATCTAAAGTAAAAAAACTTAACATTTAACTTCAGCTATTTCACATAAATATATTTCCACATTGTCGATATATTGGCAGTATACGGCACTTGTGCTTGGTATATGATTTTTATAATGGGACATATATTGTCCTACAATATCACATGCAGCTAACATGTAAAGCATCGTTTTATACATAGTTGTAATTTCATTAGAAATATGGCGCATATACGCGTTAGAGCGAAATTTAAAGGTTTTACGAATTAAAAGTATCATAAAGCATGATGTATATAAATCACGCGGCGCTTTGCAAATAAGATCCAGCAATTCATTAATACAACACATATCTGCATGATTTAATTTACCCTTCATCTTGTTATAGTTCGTAGGAGTTATTCAAAAAGCTCTTTTTCTAAAAGAGCGGCAAAAAAAACGGAAGCTCTTTTAGAAAAAGAGCGGCAAAAAACTAAAGAGCTTTCTTAGTCAACAATGGTCCCTGATACAAATCTTGAAGTAGTTGAATGAATTCTATACAATCCAATGGAGAAAGAACCTTCCACAATATAGGATCTGATGTATTAAATACAATTCCATAACTGTTAAACTCCATTGTACTATCAAGTGATGATATAATCTCCCCATACATACGAAATTCGGATACACTCACACATTCATGTAGTTTATAATGAAATGATAATAAATGATCAAATGTAGGTTCAAATGCACCATATAGAGTTAAAACATCTGAATTAATACTTAGATAAACATAATCATGTTCAGCTTCTAAAAGACGATAGTTTTGATATTTACGTTCGGGCATAGTTTGTTTAATGATTTCTTTTATTTTTGCTAGAACCAGTTGACATGGTTCGATTTTTATCAAGTCGTCCATTGTTAATATTTTACACTAACTACACTTCAAAAATTAAAAAATAGCTTCAATAACACATGCCTTTTGGCAAGCTTTTTCTAAAAGCTTAATAGTATAACTGATAGTATTCTTGGTTCAATGCACTCAGTTTCATAGCATATTCAAACTGCTTTTTTTCACTGGTCACATTCAATGCCTCTCCAGTCACGCGATCAATCTCAGCTGCCAATAACTTTTGCTGCTCTCTCTTTTTGTTCAGTTCCTCTGTCTTTGGTACAAATTTTTCAATAAAGTTTGAGTGAGGTAAATTACGCGCTTTCAAGAATGCAATCACATCTTGGACAGCTTGTTCTTGGTTTGTTATAAACTCCTGTACCAATTGCATCTTCATCAGTGTTTCTACATTGAAGTGCACATCAATAGCCCACATCTCACAAAGACCAATCAAATCGGCTTCATGTTGTACTACTAGGTCAATAGCCGAAGTATACGCATCTGGAAAAGATTCACATGTATTGGTTTCCGCTGAACAGAAGCGAATGATATCACTTGGTGTAATGATCGCATTCGTAATGCATTCTTTTACTTGAGTAAGATATTGATTTTGAATTGCAGCTGCAACGTCAGGAGATAAAGATACATAATCATCCACGGTTTTAAATGCTTGAATAGCAGCATCTCTGCGGCACGTGAGACTTTCAATTACCTCCAATACCCACTTAATATATTCAGGCATAAACTTCACATTTTCATCGCATAATTGAGTGTGTACATGATCAAGATCCACGGCAATAGTTTCAAAGTTCACATTTTGAAGAATATCAACCAAGCGCTTAGCAGCTTCAAGCATGTTAATACGCTTCATCTTGATGTTGGAAATTGCGACGGTTTTCTTGTAGGACGACATTGGTCTTAATAGATGGTATTATACTGTACTATATTCAAAAGTGGCCATATTGGTACTTGTTTACAAGATTACAAAAAATGAAGTAAACTACTAAAATGAATTGTTTATCAATTAAGCAAGAATGCTTCCCAATTGGGCAATGAGCTCTTCCTTTGCATGGACATCATCAACACACTCATGAATCAGCTGAATCAGGTTGGCAATCTGCTTCTCCTTGGGCACCTCTTCTTGAGCTTCTCCATCTTGAGCTTCTCCATCTTGAGCTTCTCCATCTTGAGCTTCTCCATCTTGAGTATCCTCAACAGGTTCCTCCTTTGACTCCTCCTTTGATTCCTCCTTTGAGTCAAATTCGTCTTCCAACGGAGGAAGATCATCGGCATCATCACCCAATTCATCCTCAGATTCATCCTCAGATTCATCCTCAGATTCATCCTCATTGATTTCTTCCTGAGCTTCCTTGGTTTCCTCAACAACAGGCACCTCTTCAGGTTCTTCACCCAGTGCCTTCAGCACTTCGCTGTTAAGACGCAGGATTTCCGCAACATCTTGTTCACGCTGAGCGACAGTCAGCTGCTCAATGAGCTCGGCCATCTTATCACTTTCCTTGGCCTCAACAGGCTCAGGGAAAGTTTCGTCAAACTTGATATGAGTCAACTTGTTATCGGCAAGAATGCGACGAACTTCGACAATCGCCTTGGCAAAATCAGTCTCGCAGAGATCACGAAGATGCACGCGGATGATCGCAACCACACTTGGCTGCGGGATAATCTCAATATGTTCGCCACGTTTGAAGTGACCTTCGTTGCGAGGAATCATATCAATTGCCTCAAGGAAATCATCTGAGTATTTCTTGGCAAGTTCATCCAGGTTCATGCCATTGGCACAAGTCAACATATCGAGGATGTGCTTTGCATCCTCAAGAGTTCCCTCTGCTTGGTTAACATCGTACTGAGCGAACTTCAGAATCGCAGCAATGATTTCGTCGGTGGTTTGAGTCGAAGACATGATTGATTGAGTCGAAGATATGATTGAGTTAGTTGGTATTACGGTGAACTTTGGCTGATTACAGTTAAGTAGGGTATTATCCTGTACATCATTCAAAAATTGCCAATACAAGTTTTGGAGTTTTATCACTCTTTTAACATTAAACAGTTTAACAATAAACGGTTTAATATAGAAGATGACTACAATTCCGGATATTAAACTGTTTGTGTGTGAAATCCAACACGATGCTATAGATACATATGATATTATCGCGCTAAAAGCACCTACTCGTGATAGTCTAAAAAAGATTAAAAAACAAGTTGTTAAATCATATTTAGAAGACGTTATTGATGAGATAGATATTTTACAAGAAGAATTAGAAAATGTACAACAATCCATGGAGGTTGTGAGACGATACGCATATAACAAAGAATTCGGTTCTTATATGAACACTGATCAACTTAACAAAAGTTTTCAAAAAAAGGTTACAGTTGTTTTAAATCGTCATAAAGTTATAATTAGAGACATTATGAAAGTCTTAACATCTCGCAGTCTACTGTTTGTAGCTACTACTTTTCCCAAGGAATTTCAACAGGCGATTGACAACTTTGTTAAATTGGGTGATTCATCGGATGATAAATTGAGCGATTCGTCGGATGATCTCGAAGAAGCTTATATGTCAAAGTTATCAAACAGCAAAATAGATCTGCAATACATCATTGATATGTTAGTAGCTCACGAGTTTATCTCAACACGAAGCGTCGCTGATTCAATCAAAAAATTATTTGATAGTCATGTGGTTTATGCTCTTTTGGAAAAAAGAGAACGGGAGGTTATTCAAGAAGGAGATGTTACTCAAGAAGATCATAGTACTCCTGAAGAGATGGAGAGTCCTTCGACATAAGAGGATATTCTACACCATCCCACGTAATAGTCTCTTTCCATAGTTCTTGATGTAATTCCTCAAGTCTTTCGCTAGTACCATAGAATTGTTCGATGATCGTGCGTGCCCATACGAAGTAACCCTGAATACGTTTAAGTGACCATCCTTTTGGTGGAACATTAAGAAGATCTCGACAATTATATAACTTATCAGCGAGCTTAATAAGCTTAGCACCATTACTATACTTTAGCGCGTGTTCTACTTGATGTTTTTTGCGTTCTACTTTACCGAGTGTTTTATCATCACTCACTTCAGCGACAAGTGATGCTACACGAGGACCAAAGCGAATCTCTACTTCTTCAAGAGTAGTATCTGTATCTTCGACTGTATCGTGCAACACAGCAGCCTGAAGAATCTCTACATCCTTAATACCTCCTTCTTTCCAAAGCAAATACGCTACTCCAATAGGATGATTAATATATGGGGAATCATCTCCCTTACGGCGTTGAGTAATATGTTTTTCAGCGGCAAAATAGCATGCGTCAATGATAGCACCTTGAGGATCCATGAAAGCCATGGATTTTTAGTTATTTTTGAATAAATTATAATTCAACACTTAAATACGTTGTGGCGATATTATCTCATATTCTATTCAAAAATGGCCCTTTTGACGGCTTTCTCGCTGCGCTCGAAAACCTAAAGGGCGCAAAAGCTTGTATAATTCTTGGGAGTAAAGATGGTGTAATTCCTATGAGGCCGCAGGCGCTTATCGCCACGCATGGCCTGCGGCCATGGTGCCTCGGGGTGTTGCCGTAATTGATCAATAGGAGTTTTAGCTCGTAAAGAAACTAGTGTAAAATTGAATAACATAGTATATTATACTATGATAATACATTATACTAACATACTACATAATGGATCCTGAAGCTTGTCAACATGTATTTCCGCCTAATCGTTTAATGTCTAATAACGGGCGTCATTCTTTTCATTATCAACGTTGTGTACATTGTGAGACTATTGGATTTTACGGTAAAAAATATGGTAAAAAGCCAGAGTATGAACAATACGGTAAATATTATGTTAAGGATGTGATGACGAAGGGAGCTAAAACTTAATTTTTAAAAGATTTTTTATCAAAAAAGGAATTTATACTCCTTTTTTTGGCAGATGAGATTTGTTAAGGGGCGTTGTGTTAGCTGCCATCCAACCAAATATACCGTTTATACATAGTATAAGTTTATATACAGTATAGGCTTTTATGTTCAATTAGTAATAAAAACTAGAAAAAGAAAAGTATTCTACTCGTACTTATCCTCCTGGAAAGCAATATAGAACAATACCATCGCAGAAAGAGAATCTAAATTTTTGTGAAGTTTGATAGAGTGCTCCAACACAATACTAAATACACTATGTTTCTCTTTTCCAGCGATGGGAAATGACAACAATGCTCTCAGATACAAACCAGGATACATCTCGGATAATTCCTCAATGTTTTCTGTGCAAGCAATTTTTAGTACTTGATCAACTCCACATCGATAGCGCGTAATAACCTCATCAATGGAATGGTTTAACCATCTTTTGTCGTTTTGACAAACACTGATAAGGTCAAAACATTCCGTTTGACAGCTCATGAGATTTGCAGAAACTACACCAGTAGTACTATTCACGAAAAAGTGTAAATCTTGCATAAGATCTCCATATGCACAATCACGCAAAGCGCGATAGCGGCCCTGTAGCTCGATCAACTCGGGTTTCAATACATCAAGGACTTTATGTAATTTTTTTACAGCGCTCATTGTAGATGATGGTGCAAAATTATCAGCCATTTTTTAAAAGAAATATTCTTTTGTAGCTTTTAGAGCTTCTAGATACATACCATACTTATTGTTAAAAAATTGCCAAAAGGTGGTGTTTATTGGATCAGTTCATCGAGATGGGCACGAGCAGCAGCATAAGCGCGTTGGTACTTTCCACTATACTTGTGCATCTTAAGAGCTGCAGCTGCAGCATCTACTGCGGCAATGCGAGAAGCGAGTTCTTTTTCTTCCTCGGTTGGTTCAACCGCAGCAGGAGGATCTGGAAACACCTTAACAAATTCATCAGTGTCAATATCATGCTTTTTCATAAGCTTTTTGATGATTTCAGGACCACCTTCACTACGAATAGTTTCCACAAACCACATGAACATGATTGTACATCGATGCAAATTCAGACCATGTCTTTCACATGACACATCGTCACAAGGTTCAATATCCTCAGATGGATCTTGCCAGGCTTTCAGATACTTCTCGATACTTTGTTCGAGGAAACGCGGCACCAAATCTTCAATTTCCTCGATAGATGAAGCATTGCATACCTTGTTAAACTTGTCAACACGTTCATCCCACACAGCAAACAAATTGTCAATCAAGCCGAGAAAATGCTTCTCAACATGGTCTTCTTCCCATGCCTTGATCAGCGCAGGCGTTTTTACAGTCCAACGCAGGTTTTTCAAAGCAAGTGCCGCTTCCTTACCTTTCTTCGCGATAGCGATGAATTCCTGAGCGAACTTATACGTATACTTATCACCCAATGTTTTTCCTTCCTCGATATCGCACATACTATTTGCAATGTTTTGCATCGCACGCTCTTTTGCATAAGCTACTTCACCATCAATATTGTCGTATAAAGTCTTAACAGACTTGAACCAGATACTAAACTTTTGCAGATCTTCGGTACGCTGCTTGCGAGCTTCGGTAGTGTACGGCATGGTTGAGATGAGGTGAGTGAAACGAGATAAATGATTTAATCAATCAATTGGAGTATTATCCCGTACATCATTCAATTTTTGCCATTTAAAAAGTCTAACAAAAAATTATAAAAAGATGTAAAAATTGTGGTTGTTAAGTAAGTACCCATGTACTTAATGGATCAACTTATCAAGTTGTTCGCGTGCGGCAGCATAGGTGTCACGCCACTTCGGATCATAATCCTCTTCTTGCATCGCGGCACTTGCTTCTTCGCACATAAGCCATGCAGCTGTGATAAGATCTTCCTCCGATTCTTCCTTGGTTTCTTCCTTGGGTTCTTCCTTGGGTTCTGGCATCACTTCAACATCGCGATACAATCCTCCGGGTTCAATTCCCTCACTTTCGCAGATCTCCTTGATCGAAGCGGTGTCAATCACTGATTCTTCCTCGGGATCTTCTGCCGGGCCATCACTACCCAAATAGGCATTTGCCAATGCAAGTTCACTTTTGCACGCTTTTGCATTGGCCTTGTCTTCATAATCAAGGGCCAACCACAACGCCATGGCAGAGTACACGTTCAATTTCTTGTGGAGCTTTCGAGAATGTTTCACAATGGCGCTGCAACAATTTGTTTCATCAATCGTTGCAAATTCTTTCACCGCAAACATCCACAAATCAGGGTTGATTTTCGACAAGTCAACCACATTAGTAGCCTCGCAAACATTCACAAGTTGTTCAGCGCGTTCGAGATAATACATAAGAATCTTTTCAACACGTTTGGCTTTCACCTTGTACAGAGCACAATTCTGCCACGCCTCATACAGCTCCGGAACATCTTGAAGACCGGGCATAATTTCTTCAAGAGTTGAAATGTCGCGAACAGTTCTCTTGATGATTGACTCACAATCAAGGTAACATTCTCTCAGACGCGCTTTGACTACGGATGAAGTACATGTGTTCATGTGAACTTCAAGAGTACGAAGTACACTATCAGTAGTCACATTAAGTGTGCCGGAGAGAAGTTTCATCAGCTTCTCTGCTTCAGGCTTCAGTTTGGCAAGAGTTTTGCGAAGGGTTTCAACGGCGCTCATTGTTGGTAATGTTACTAATTACTCTGTATCTAATTACTTTGTAATTAGTTACTCTATGATTTCAAATAATCAAGGTAATAGCACGTACCTACTTAAAAAATTGCCATCACTCTCTACATGTTAAAACAGTTTCCTGTGATGTTTTTCCACCCAGCGGGGCATGAACGATTAGATGCACCTGCATTACGTACTGTACAAACAGGATGCGTACCAGGGCCATTCCATTCAACAAACTTATTTTGTGCTCCACAGTTAAAGTTAGACGAATAAATCATTATGTTTTTAATGTTATCATTAACTGTGATAGGGCCGACGGGATTAATCAATCCGTCAACTAAACGAGTACATTTCGGATCACCATACAGTTTGGTAAATCCCTTAGGGCATACTAATGAACCTCCATCTTTAGTACCGCACATGTATTTCGTATCAGGTGAACCAATTAGATATTTACCAAGTGAATAACAATCAAAGTTTGCGCCATCAATGTATGCTCCACGTTTATTAGTGAAATCTGTGAGTAAAGTTCCTCCTTGTTTGTTGTATACAGGTGATGGAGGAATTGGTGTGGGAGTTACGACAGAGCAACCTTTAGATCCCATCTTCCAATTACTTGGACATTTTTTATCACCATCACGTTCACATACTACACCATTAAAATCATGTTTAATCGCATAGTTTGCCGGACATTCAAACTTAGTTCCGCCCACAGTTGTAAAATCCAGTTTAGGCGAGTAGACGCATTGTTTGTACTGATTAAGTGTCCAGTTTTCAGGACACATCTTCACAGATTTGTCATACCACTTAGCACAAGAACCAACGCCATATTCGCCATTAGCACGCAATCTATCACCGAAGAAATAATAACCCGATGGGCAGTTAATTGTTTCACCGTTCAGCACAGCAGATGAAGGCAAATCAGTCCATACACAAGAATCTCCTTCTTTCTTCCAACCATCGGGACAAAATCCTTTGGTTGGAATTGTGTCAGGTTCTCGTAAAATCTGATCAATAGAGGACGACGTGACACATAAACGTTTGCCATTATAATCATACACTAGACCATCAGGATCACACTTAAATCTATGCCCGTCAATATCTTTTTCTAAAGGCAATCCGGAATATTTACATTGTTGGCCATGTAGTGTCCAACCTGGAGGACATTTTTCATAGCATTTATCATACTTAGATCCATCCCAATTACATAACGCACTAACACAAGCAGGTGCGTATTTACCATCAAATCTAGGTTTAAATCCTCCTGCACAACTAAATGTTTTACCATCAAGTGTTAATGGTGTTGGGGAATAAAGAGTACATTTACCATTTTCCATTTTCCAACCATCTGCGCAGATTTCATCTTTTACACCTCCAATATTATACGAACATGTTAATTCATTGGGTGTTACATGATAATACTTCGGACAAGTAAATGGAATGTTATACATTAAATTTTTACTTTGTGCGGTACCTTCTAACGTTAAAGGTGTTTGAAGCCAACGTCCATCTTTATTTACTTGTTCAACATTTGGATTTCCAAAATTAGGATCATAATCTATGTTAGAATAAGTTGTATCATTTACTGGCACTTCGTCAGCGCTCTTGTCATCTACAGGAGGAATATACGGATTTGGATTATATACTGGTAGATCATACACTGGCTGTTCGACATTAGGTGTTCTACTAAAGTAATACCATGCACCACCAAGCACTACTAAAATAAACACAATAACAATTGCTATCCACATCTCGACGCCGTTTATATACTACGTAAAAATTTACCATTTTGCCATTTTTGAAGTATGTAAGTATTTAAACTCTTCCTACTCATACTATACCAGAATCTAATTCAAGAATCTAATTCAAGAATCTAATTCAAGAATCTAATTCAAGAATCTAACATACCGCCTGGACAGTAATACTTGTTTAATACTCGTTAATTGTTACCGTAAAAATGGAACCTACAACCGAAACAACTTCACTCAAAGCAACTCCTCTTGATGCTATTAAGGCATCATTGCTTAAAAAGAGTTCTGCAGGCATTGCGCGTGCAGTAGCCACAGTTGTTGAAAAAGAAGCCGATACTCCTTCTATGAGTAGTTCTTGGGCTGATAGTTGTCCAAGTGACAATGAGTATGAGGATAGTGATAAGGAAGAGTCCGAGAGACCTCGTCAGGCATCACCAACTCAGGAAAAATCCATTGAAGATATTCAAGTACCTATCTTCTTCAATGGTGAAAAAGGGCGAGGTATCGCCACATTGTCAGTGGGTTCCATTGCCCTCCGGGATTATATTAATGATTTAGATGGCCCTGTAACAGCCGAAGATCTGAATCGATTTATCGAGGAAACTCGTATTTGTTGGGATCACCACATTTTCCGTAAGCGTTCTGATCCTAATCAGTCAAAAGTACCGCAATTTCTTAGTGATACAAGCAATTGTCGGTACACTGATTTGAACGAAGATGGAATTCCATCTTGTTATCATATTCATGGAATTGCTATGGATATTAAGGTAAAAGGTGTAGTACACCCATTCATCATTGTATTTGGCCGACATTCATTCTTCGATACTTATGGTAATTATCACATGGTACATCGCCAAGCTCGTTATGAAAGTTATTACTTGAAAGATGAGTACATTGATCGCCTCGTACAATTGTATAACGGTGAAATTCCAGAGGAATGGAAAAGTGTGATTGAGCGTGTTGCATCTCGCAAAGTCGCCCATACTACACATTTGAACAAAGGCAATCGCAAACCTTATCAAAAAAAGGTAGCTGATAAACCAATTAATGCAGCACCACGTCGCATTCTTACACGTCCGACAACAGTTAAGATTGCTGCACCCATTACTTCACCTATGGGGCCGTCTTACTCTTCTGTTGCAGCAGGTAAGGTGATTCCAGTAAAACCTAAAACGTTTAATGTTAAGGACTATCCCAACATTTACAAAGCGGCTTGTGCTTTTGATGATGATACTTCAGGTAACTACTCTATTATTATGACGTATAATCCATCAACTACTAGCATCAAGGTAACTTTGGAAAATGAAAAAGATACAGATCTTACTACTCATGTTAAGGCGATGAAAGAGGTATTGCGCAACTCCACCGTCGATTGCCCTATTAAGGTTGTGATCAACCATAAAGATCTTTCTCATGATGTACTTGTATCAAGCGCTTAATCATTGAGAAAAAATAATTTTTTATTTAATTCTTTATGTTGTGATTTCCGTTGATTGGAGAACTGGAGTTGATTCTTGTTGTG
>TARA_R110002049_G_scaffold137350_2_pt1 | contig 53405 bp, 53 predicted proteins | sample TARA_R110002049 | Tara Oceans TARA_R110002049 (sample SAMEA4396941) | marine metagenome | biome: Polar Biome; feature: [SRF] surface water layer (ENVO:00010504); material: water (ENVO:00002006), including particulate matter (ENVO:01000060) such as... | depth 5 m | reverse complement strand
TTCGAGATTTCCGAAGGCACCCGCGCCTCGGTGGCGAAGTGGATGAAAGATCCGTTGATGGTCGGATCCGAATATCTCTGGCCAGGGCGTTTTCACAAGCGGCTTCATGTCTCAACGCGCCAATATGCCCGCATTTTGCGGGAATGGGTTTCGTCCATCGGGCTTGAAGTGATCGCCTATGGCACCCATTCGATGCGACGCACGAAGGTCACCCAGTTTTATAAGAAGACGGGCAACTTGCGTGCCGTTCAGCTTCTGTTGGGGCCTACGAAGATGGACAGCACAGTTCGTTATCTGGGCGTTGAAATTGAAGATGCGTTAGCGATTTCGGAAGCTATTGAAATCTAAGCGTTTAGCTCGTTCGACAAGGACGGCCCCCACCTGCCATTGATCCGCCCTTGGCGATGCCGCGGTGCGGCCCGTCGAAGCAGACTTTCGTCCCAACTGCAAAACAAACGAAAGCTGAATTCACACGATTCGGGACGAATAGGTCGTCAGATTTGACCGTTCGCGATCACGGCATGTATTGTCATCCTCTTGCTCACGCTGATGCTGGTGCCGCTTCTCAGGCCAGTGTCATCCATCGTCTATTTGGCGATACCGGAGCTTCCCTGATCTCCCGCGTCATGGGGATCCTCCTCGCCACCATCGCGTTCGATGCCACCCTTGGAGCCTTTGATACGCTCGACATCTTCGACGTCGCGCCGTCGAAAACCCCAGCCTGCTGTTCAAAACGACAAAGCAGAGTTAGATACGCGACTGGGAGCTTTTTTAGTAGTTCAACGCACAGAACGTCGTAATAGCTTTCCAATAGGGGCTGTAGCCAGTCGACGCTTGGTGCAGGTCGTCGACTGGCCGTCTGCTCAGCTGCGGGTCACATATGATCGGCGTAAGTCTGGCCGATGGTCTGCGCCGCAGATCTAAGACGCTGCAAGTGATCTCGGGCGACCGTCTCCACACGATGCGCGCTGGCGTTCCAGACCAGATTTATGGCGCCGACCGGCTTGTCGCCCGCAAGGATGGGAACCGCGATTGCCGCTGGAAGCGCGCCATAATCCACTGCACGGCCCCAGTGATCCGGCGAGCGGATGGCATAGCCCCGTGCCCTGATATCACTCAGTACCTTCCCGAGCAGAGGTAGAGCTTTGACTTCCTCACGTGGCAGCTGGTCGGCGAGTTCCTGCAAGGCTTGGACCCGGTCATCATCTGACAAGGTAAACATATAGGCCGCCCCCAATGCCGACAGTATCGGCGATGGTCGGAAACCCACGGTGTCCGGATATATGGTGTGCTGCTTGTACGAGCGCGATGTGTCGACAATTTCAACCCTTCCTCCGCCGATTCCAGCGGCGAGATCGCTGGCCAGACCGGTCTCGAGGCTCAGGCGCACGATCTCTTCTTTGCCGACGGCCACAAGGCGGTCGACACGGTTTGGCATGCCACCGGACCGCGGGAAAGCGGAGCCGAGCTGGTACTTACCGTCGCTTGATCGCCGAAAAAGCCAACGACGCGCTTCAAGTGATTTGCAGATGCGTAACAAGGTCGGTTTCGGCAGACCTGTGCGGGCCGCGAGACCTGCCAACGAGCTGGTGCCGACACTATGGACAACCTCGAGGACGGTCAGTCCGCGGTCGATTGATCTGTTCAGCTTTGTCATCGCAACATTCCACCCTGTGAAACGCGTAATCGACAAGGATGCGGTTGTCCAATATCAATATCAGAAGCGTGCTGCGCCTTGAAGGGAGATCAAGGCGGACAAAATCAGGACGCGCTTGGGAGGATGCCGTGACAATTCTGAAACCGTCCGCGGTTGTGGGCTATGCCGTCGTACTGCTGTCGCTGATCGTGATCGGTGTCGTGTTCTACGTCTCGCTCTTTGGCGTATTCTCAGATTCCTATCTGCGAGTTGGCATGCTGCTGGTCGGTGGTTTGCTGGTGATCCTGACAGGCTTCGGACGGTCCGAACAATTATGGGACCGAGCGCTGCTGGGGTTCACCGCCACTGCGTTGATCCTGAGCGTTCTTCAATATTTTCGTGCCGCCGAAGAGATCGAAACCGGTCTCTATTTTCTGAACTCGACCGATATCTGGATGGGTCTGCTCGGCCTGATCGCTGTCATAGAGTTGACGCGCAGATCGGTCGGGCTGGTCATGGCGCTGGTGGCGGGGATTGTGCTGTTCTATGGCGCGTTCGGAGACATGGCACCGGGGTTTTTGCGGCACGCAGGCATTTCCGGCGAAGAGCTGATGACGGTGCTGTGGTTCTCGTTCGACGGCGTCTTTGGCCGCCCGATGGCCACGGTGGTCTCGACCATCCTGATCTTCATCATGTTCGGTGCGCTGCTCGAACTCTTGGCCATCGACCTCGTGCTTGTCCGCCTTGCGTTGGCCGCGACGGGACGAATGCGCTCCGGCCCGGCGGCGGCCGCTACCGTGGCGAGCGGTCTGTTCGGCACGATTTCGGGCAGTGCGGTGGCGAACGTGGTGGGCACGGGGGTCATCACCATTCCGTTGATCAAGAAACGCGGGTTTTCGCCGCGCTTTGCCGCCGCAGTGGAATCCGCTGCGTCAAGCGGCGGTCAGATCACGCCCCCGATCATGGGCGCTGTCGCCTTCATCATGGCGGACGTGACAAATGTGCCCTACCTGACCATTTGCGCTGCTGCCGCCGTCCCGGCGCTGCTGTACTACGGCGGGTTGTTCGTCGCCATCTCCAGCGCCGCGCGCAACATGGGTCTGGCGGATGAGGCCCGCCCAAAGGTCGTGTTCAACTGGCGTGAGCTGGTCCAGATGCTCGTCTTCGTGATTTCGCTTGCCGGGATCGTGGTTACCATGGTGGGCGGTGCCTCACCAGCCTACGCAGGGTTTGTCGGCGTTGCGTTGGCAGCCGTCCTCGGCTTTGCCATCCGGCCCGACTTGCTGTCCGATTGGCAGGCATGGCTAAGGTTCGTGCGCTCCGCCGGTCTGATCTCGGCGCAGCTGGTGGTAATCGTCGGCGCGGTGGGGATCGTGATCGGGGTTCTGAACCTGACCGGCGTGGGCCTGCGCTTTGCCTCTCTGTTGTCGAGTCTCGCCGAAGACCAGTTGATCCTGTCGCTGATCCTGATGGCCATCGCCTGTTTGCTATTGGGGATGGGGATGCCGACCGTCCCGGCTTATCTGATCATCGTGCTGGTGATGGGACCGTCGCTGCAAAAGCTGGGCGTGCCGATCGTCCATACACATATGTTCGTGCTCTATTTCGGCGTCCTGTCGGCGATTACACCCCCTGTGGCGCTGGCCGCCTTCGCCGCAGCGCCAATTGCGGGAGCGTCCCCGATGGGTACCGCAATTGAGGCATCGCGGCTCGCTTTACCGGGTTTCGTTATTCCGTTCGCGTTCATCTATAAGCCCGCGCTTTTACTGGGCACCGGCTATCCTGTCGGGCAATCGGTTCAGGCGATTTTCTTCGTGATGCTTGCCACGATCCTGATCTCGCGGGCGTGCTATCCGCGCCGGGGAAAACTTTACATGGTGCCAGTCGGACTGGCGCTGGCCGCAGCGCTTATCTTCTTCGGTGCGCTCGCGTCGTGGATTGCGGCCGCTGCCGCTATCGGCCTGATGTATTTCGACAGGCTCGAACTGAAAACCAAGAATGCGATTTCATGACAATAGGGAGGACCAATCCATGAAAACTACAAAACTCAATCGTCGCTCGGTGCTGGCCAGGGCTGTTGCAGCTTCGGCGCTGGCAGCATTGCCTCGCGCAGCCATGGCCAAGGAATTGTTGCGCATGTCAACGCTGGGCCCCGGCACCACGCCGAACCTTGTAATGACGACCTTCGCCAACATCGTTAATCGCGAGCTGCCGGACTACGAGATCCAGGTCAACGCGACAGGTGCGGCCACGCGCCACGTGCTGGAAGTCGCTGCAGGCAAGACGGCGTTTTGCATGTCATCGCCTTCGGTCAACGCATTGATGGCTAATCAAAAAGCGATGTATGCCAAGATGGATCAGGCGCCGGAGCTAGCCAAGAAACTCCGCGCTGTGCTGAATTTCCCGATGGGTGTCTATCATATCGCCGTTTACGAATCGTCAGGCATCACGTCGTTGAACGACATTGCCGGCAAGCGGGTGTTCCTCGGCCCTCCAGGCGGAGCGGCTTACTCCACGATGGAACGGCTGTTTCAGGCTGTTACCGGTCTTGAGGCTGGCACGGACTATGAAGCGGTGAAACTGGGTTGGGACGCTGCTGCGGCGTCGTTTCAGGACGGTAACCTTGATGTTTATTGCAACCCGACAAACGCGCCCAGCCCTGTGCTGACGCAGATCGCCGTGACAAACGCGGTCCGTTTCCTTGGCATTCCAGAGGACAAGCTGGAAGTCGAAGGGGTCAAGGCGCTGGTCAACCGGCCCGGCTTTGGTCTTGGCACTTTGCCCGCTGGCACCTACGGCGAAAACCAGACAAACGACGGTGACACGACCACGCTGCGCGTGACCGTCGGCATCGTGACGAATGAGACCGCAGACGAAGAGATGGTCTATGAGATGACCAAGACCTTCTTTGCGGGTGTGGCAGAAATGGGTGAAAGTGCGCCATGGCTCAAGGCGGTGAACCCCGAAGGTGCAGTCGCCGACCTTAACATGCCGCTGCATCCGGGCGCTTTGCGCGCGCTCGAAGAAATGGGCGTGACCATCCCCGACGTTGGCCGCAGCTAAACGAAACGGTCCGGGGTGCTGTCACCCCGGACATTTACTCAGGTAAGCCCCTCTATGGCCAAGAATGTCCTATTCATCATGTGTGACCAGCTTCGCTGGGATTATCTCTCCTGCACGGGGCACCCGCACCTGCACACGCCGCACATCGACGCGCTGGCAAAACGCGGTGTCCTGTTCGACCGCGCCTATGTGCAGTCGCCGATCTGCGGCCCCTCGCGCATGTCGTTTTATACTGGGCGCTACGTCAGCTCGCATGGCTCCACATGGAACAACATTCCGCTGAAGGTGGGCGAGATGACGCTGGGCGATCACCTGCGCCCTTTGGGCGTGCGCACAGCACTCTGCGGCAAGACCCACATGGCCGCCGACGTAGAGGGAATGCGCCGCCTTGGTCTCGCGCCCGAAAGCGAAATCGGCGTGCTGGTGTCCGAATGCGGGTTCGAGCCCTTCGAGCGCGACGATGGCCTGCATCCGGACGGCCCGCGTTATTCCCGCAATGAGGCCTATGACAGCCACATGAAAGAACGCGGCTGGCCCGACGAAAACCCTTGGGAAACGGTCGCCAACAGCGCGGAGGGCGAGGGCGGCAACATCCTCAGCGGCTGGTTCCTCGACAATGCCGACAAACCCGCCCGCGCCGCCGACGAAGAGAGCGAAACCCCCTATATCACCGGACGCGCGATGGATTTCATCCGCGAGGCCGGAGATACGCCCTGGTGCCTACACCTGAGCTATATCAAGCCGCACTGGCCCTATATCGTGCCTGCGCCCTACCACGACATGTACGGCCCCGAGACCCATCTGGCCCCTGTACGCAGCGCAGATGAAAAGACCGATCCGCATCCCGTCTACGGCGCCTTCATGCAAGAGCGGGTTTCAAAGGCGTTCAGCGACGATACCGCGCGGAGCCGTGTCCTGACCGCCTACATGGGCCTGATAAAGCAGCTCGATGACCAGATCGGACGGCTCATGACCTTTGTCGAGGAACAGGGGATCGCGGACGATACGATGATCGTATTCACCTCCGACCATGGAGATTACCTCGGCGATCACTGGATGGGCGAAAAGGAGCTGTTCCACGATGCCTCCGCGCGCATCCCGCTGATCGTCGTCGACCCCGACCCGCAGGCTGACGCCACGCGCGGGATGAAATCATCGGCTCTGGTCGAGGCGATTGATGTTGTCCCGACGATCCTCGACTTTTTCGGGGGCGCAGCGGTGCCCCACATCATCGAAGGCAAGTCCCTGCTGCCGCTCCTGCACGGTGAGGCTACGACGCTGAGGGACTTCGCCGTGTCCGAGTACGATTATTCGTTGCGCGATGTGCGCAAGCGGCTCGGAGTCGAGGTCAAGGATGCCAAGCTGACGATGCTGTTCGACGGCCAATGGAAATACATCTTTGCCGAAGGGTTTCGGCCCATGCTCTTTGATCTCGCGGCAGACCCGTTTGAGCTGAGCGATCTGGGTGCTGATCCGGCCCACGCCCAAGACGCTGCACGGCTCGAGCGGCTCTTCTTTGGCTGGGCACGGCGAACCTCCCAACGCACGACGATTTCGGATGCCCAGATCGCCGGCCGGGATGCAACGTTGGGCGAAGCCAAGGCAGGCATCCTGATCGGGTATCGCAACGAAGACGAGCTACGCGAAGTACTGGACCAAGCCGAACACAACGCGAAACCGCTGCGCAAAGCTCTCTGATAATAAGGTCGGCGCGAAAATGCTTTTCCGGCAGCGGCTTTCAGTACTCCTTTAGCGTTGCGACTTTTCGATAATTGCACAACTGCTCATGGCTGAAAGGCAGTTCACCATTAACGACGCCGCTATCGTCGCGGAGACACGACGAAAAAGAAGCCGCAGTTTATTGCTGTTCGAATGCCAAGCGTCAATTTCAATAAAACGTCCGTTGCGGCCTTTGACTGGAAGGCTTCAATATTTTCGGGCGGGAATGGCTGCTTTGCAAAAACCACACCTCACACTTGCCACCGCAGCGAACTTCCGCTTTCCGCCCTTGGTGTCTATAGAGTCGGACGGCCTATGCTGATAATGACGGTTCCAGGGGTTGGTCCGATTGCCTCACTCACCATCAAAGCCGCTGTCAACGATCCGACGCGTTTCAAACGATCCCGCATTTTTGGCGCACATTTTGGCCTGACCCAGCGACGCTATCAATGCGGTGAACACGCCAACCTCGGTCGCACCTCCAATGCAGGTGACTGGGCTGTCCGCGCGCCGTTGCGGTATTTTCAATGCAAACTCGCGGTCTTGCACCAAGGCAACAGGTTCTGAGCAGACTTGTAACATCGCATTCGAACGATCGGGCTACCGATAGGGCCAGAATGACACCGATGCCGCCAACATCCTGATTTTATGAGATAATGACTTTATAAGTGGTGCCCGGGGGCGGAATCGAACCACCGACACGAGGATTTTCAATCAGTCTAGTTTACCCCATTTACCGCCACAAGTACCCTCCTCCTGCCACTCTAACTTCTTAGCTGGTTTGAGTTTTCGTCGCATGAACCGCCACATCCCACCTGAATGCGCCACATTCAACCTCACGGGTTCCTGTCACCCATATGCTACCCAATGTCACTGGAAACATCATGAAATATCGCGAGTTTCATTTTGTAGAAAGCCCTCTACTGGTTGCCTGACAATCCGCTAGAGGAGCGAGTTTGTATGCAGCGTCTAGTGCAACTTCTACTACTCCGACTTGTTGGGAGAACGAGACTTCTTTGTCAATTTCAGGAACATCTATTTGGACAACTGCAGTCTTTCCCCGCTGACCAAAGATGGCCGACTCTGGCAGTTCCACAACCGCTTCTTCAATGTCTCCCAAGTTTGTCCGGGAAAAACCTAATTCCATGACGCACTGATCGATCTTATGAGTCAGTAGTACGCCCTTCGGAAAGTGCCGTCCTTTGAACTTGACCCAATTGGACTTATTGCCCTTCGAGGAAGGCATATTCATCAGCAATTCAGGGTGATTTGCGCGAAGATGAAGCCAATAGTCTTCGAAGAATCGCGTGCGCGTCGAACTGACAAGCATGGTGGAGGAGCGGCGGTTTTGTTCTATCGCCTCTCGAACTATTTCGGCACGCCAAATCGCACGCCGGTCAGCCCGTGACTGAAACCAAACCTCGATTTCCTCAAAGCTCAGAGAAGCCGTGTATTCACGATCAATCGGCATGCTTTTTAGGTAACGGTTTGGAGCGATAATACTCGTAACGAAATCATCAATCTTTCCTTGTTCGCAAGCCCGCCGCGCACGCTGGTGATAGCGCAGATCCTGTGAATCCTGTTCCGGTGCGCGGACCTTGTTCTCGATGAAGACGCCTACTCTTATCCCCCGCCGACGAATTCTAAGGAGTAGATCTGTCTCTCCATCGACATCAGAGACACTGTGCCACGCTCCGTCAAACTCAACATCGTCGAGTCCCAATTTGTTGCAAAACCAAACAGTGAATTCGGTCGAGCAGTGAAACTCCTCTAAGAGGAGAAGATCGATGTCCCGTTCTCTGACGGAAGAAAGATATTGGCCGAAGTCATCTGAGCTCATGCAAAAAATCCAAAATTAACAGGTAGTTACTCTATAATAGCAGTCCGTTCAAGTGGCGTAAGTGCAGCCAACTCTACTTATGAGGTTCATCGCATCCCCCCGGAGAAAACCCGGCACTTCGAGTTCTAAACCACTATTGTCAACCCATCCGATCACTTCAAATCTCGGATTTCGGCGCTCGCAATTCGTCGACTACGGACTGAACGATTCCTGAAGCTTTCTCAACAAGTTCAGGGAACTCCAGTCCCGCTGCTAGCGGCAATGCGATACTGACTTTGTTACCTGGGTCCAAGACAGTAAGTCCAAGGCGAGCAGCTACTCGCTGAAAAGGTGGTCTCATTTCCAGTGCGTCTGCATCCATCATGCTTAACCACAAGGGCCCCTCCCCAGATGAATGCCACAGTTCATAGTTAAGTCCGAGAGACGCTCCAAACCGATGCTTTTCAGCGCCAAGCCAAACATAACGAATGTATCCGTTGCGCTGCGGGGTAGCATTCAAACCTTCGCGCGAGATATGATTGGAAACGATCGATTTTTCGACAATCGCATCGACAAGATTGCAAAGATCGCGATGCCTAATTGGCTGCATGAGGCTGCTCAGCTCGTCTGAGCCAAATGGTAAAAACGCTTCACCTTCAATCCTATCACATAAAACCTGCAACTGAAAAATATCAGCTGTCATGTCTTCAGCTGCAGCCCTTGAGGCCACCATCATCGTGTCAAGAAGCTCACGCCATGATGTCATCATCAACGTGACGTTCCCAGCTGCCTCGGCGTAGACAGTACTACCCGCTAATTCTATACTTTGACCCACATCAATGTCAGCGCTCGCTCGATCTTTTATTGCCTTCCAAAGCCGCGGTACGCGAAGGTCCGGCACAACAAAGAGTAATAGCCCACCACCAGCTGCGGCCAGTCTGGCTAGGTAAGAGTTGGGCTGATTGTCAGTTAGGCCCGCGTAGAATTTTCCCTCAAGGATGGCGACTTCAGTGTTATTTTCGTCAAAGCCAACAACATCCGGGCGCTCGAGATCATCCCCAACGATTTCGGGGCGGTAAGCGATCACGTTTGGCAGCGAACATCCGGCTTGGAACGCAAGACGCTTGAGTGCCACTGAACATGCCGGAGAATTCTGGAGAAGATATGCGATGCCTTCGGTCGCCAGAACCTCTTGCTGCCTAGTCAAACGTCGACCCAAATGGGCTAAAATACCACCCGCCATCAACTGCTCCTGCCAATTGTTTTGATGAAAGGGTTAACACGCGCACAATGGAATCAAGCAATACAAATCTCGGGCGGCAGATGGATTCGAAGAATCCTGACGTTCCACGTGCCACCACGTTCAGCCACATCTCGCCACATCTTTAAGACAGACAAGCCTATGTTTTTCTGAAATAATCTTGCCTGTCACCCATGAGATTTGGCGACAGTCAGATTATATAACTTGTATGAAAAAGAAACTCACATCCCGCTACGTTGAGACGGTGACCGCCCCAGGGCCCAAGCGTCTCGAGGTCTACGATCAAACCCTTCCCGGGTTTGGTCTGCGTGTGTCACTAGCAGGTCGTAAGACATGGTTCTGTTCGATGCGCGTCAAGCGGCGCGTCCGTCGCCTGACATTGGGAACCTACCCTACCCTCTCCCTCGCCGATGCCCGCCAAAAGGCACAAGAACAACTGCGCAACTTGCAGCTTGGAATTGAACCTGAACCTAAAAAGCCAACACTTGGCGAAGTTGTTCCGCAGTTCATCGAGCTCTACGCCAAGCCTCGCAATCGTGGTTGGCGCACGCAGGAGCGTCTATTGATGCATCACTGGAAGGCGCTGTTCGATTTGCCCATCGACCAGATCAAGCGCCCTAGCGCTGTTCGCGTTCTCGATGGTATTGTTGCAAGCGGGTCGGCTGGCTCGGCCAACAACGCAATGGCCGTTTTCAAGAAGCTGATGAACTGGTGTGTTGATCGCGGCATGATCGAGGTCAATCCGATCGCTGGCTTGAAGACACCACGCAAGCCGGTCGCGCGTGATCGCGTACTGTCAGAACGCGAACTGGAAGCGGTGTGGCAAGCAGCTGATGTCGACGCCTATCCTTTCGGTCCGCTTGTGCATGTTCTTATCCTAACGGCGCAACGCCGCGCTGAAGTTGGCGAGATGCGTTGGTCTGAAATTGATTTCGACACAGCAACGTGGACGATCCCTGCTGCGCGCGCCAAGAACGGTATCGCGCATGATGTGCCGTTGTCGTCTACTGTCATGGAAATCCTCCATCATGTCCCGCGCTTCGCCGGGTCCGACTTAGTCTTCACAACGACCGGCACAACGCCTGTCTCGGGTTTTGGTCGCCTGAAGGAACGGCTGGATCGCGAAGTCGGCTTCAGCGACTGGTGGTTTCACGATCTGCGCCGAACTACCGCATCGGGCATGGCTCGTATCGGAATAGCGCCACACGTGATCGAAAAGGTCCTCAATCACAAATTAGGTATCATCTCCGGCGTCGCTGCCGTGTATAATCGGTACTCGTATGCTGACGAAAAACGCGAGGCGCTGGAACTGTGGGCGACGACGGTGAACGATATGAATGGGAAGACGAAGTCGGCGACACCTACGACGAGTATTCTCAAAGCAAGCTGACAGAGCTGCTCCAGGACACCATCATGAGCGGTGAAACGTTGCACAATGGTCACGCTTTCAAGCCAGATGAAATTGACAGCATCCGGACCTTGGGAAGCATCAAGGCCGTCCCGGAGGATCAACTTCGCCGAACGCTAGACATCTTCGTTTTGCGCGTTGGATGGAAGCGCATGCGCCTCATTCAAAAGCGACCCAGCGAACGCATGGACGACTTCGAGCGGCAGCTCATCAAGCCCCTGCGAAAGGCGCTCACATCGCTGAAGCAGCGCGACATTGCGCTGGAATTTATCCAAGACGATATGGTGTTGCGACCTTGGCACCTGGACAACATGAAGGAACGGCTTGCGACTTTTCTGGAGTCGGCGGATCAGCATCTCTCCCTCATCCGGGACAGCTCTCGGTCAGGAAAGGCCTTCGACACCGACCTGCGGCGGCATCACGTGAATCTCGCCGATTGCATGTTCGAGTTTCTCGGCTGTCCTGATCTGCCGTCCCGACTTTCCGACGATGCGAACGCGTGGTTCCTAAACAGCGTGCGTATCCTTGCGGGTCCCGTATTCGGACGCCGGGAGGAGCGCGACGGCTTTTCGAGCCTCGTTCGCGATCACGTCGACGGATACAACAATTTGAAAAGACGATATTTGAACGGCGAACTTCAGAACTAGGTGGAAAAGTCTGGTCCAAAGAGTCTGAGACTCTTCCACTGCATTGATTTCAAATGATATTCATTCTCTGCAATGATCCTCGTGCGGCAACAAGCTGCACAACGCAGAAGAGGAGAATATGTTGGATTCAAAACACAAAGATATCGGCACCCCGGAGCCGCCGGGTACGACCGATCCGCCGCCTCAGTGCAACAAGATCGTTATCAGCTATGACGACCTTGCGGACCTCGGTATCCGCTACTCGAAAGAACACCTCCGCCGCCTAGAGCGTGAAGGCTTGTTCCCAAAGCGTGTACCCTTGACGGCCTGCCGCGTGGCCTGGGTCCGAGAAGAAGTCATCGCCTGGCTGCGTGCAAAGACTGAAGCGCGCACCTAAGCGCAAATCCCTCAGAAATTTGAAAGGAAAGAACATGCCAAAGCGCATGAACAATAACGCTCGTCGCGAAGTATGGTTGCGTAGATCGGCCAGTTTCCTCAGCCGCGTTTGGTCTCAGTACGATCGGGGCTTTGTATTCCTAGCTGCCAAAAGCGTTTCTACTTGCGCATGGAGAGATATACCTCTGATGCTCCCCATAACGACGAAGGCCGTTCGAACTGCTCTCCTCGAATACAATCGAAAGCATTACGACCTATATTTTTGCCCGAATCCGTTCTTGGCAAGTCGGCGTCTTGCGAGAAATGCGCTTCAGACGCGATATGCCTGGGCCGACATTGATGACGCCAACCCAGAGAAGTTTGAGCCTCAACCCAACATACTCTGGTCGACTTCGCCCGGGCGTCACCAAGGTCTTTGGCTTTGGGGGGAAACACTCGAACCAACAGATGCGGAGGCAGTGAGCCGGTATCTCGCTTACAAATTCGGTGCGGACAAAAGTGGCTGGGACATCAATCAGGTTCTTCGAGTTCCGCATACTTCGAACCACAAATACGCAGATGTGCCCAAGGTGCGGCTCTTGCGTTCTAAATTCGCGCCACAGCCAAAACCTAAATTTGACCCGCCACAGCTTGGCACAAAGCGCAGAACACATAAAAAGAGCTTCAGTTTTAATGTTGTGCAGTCGGATGAGGCGATGAGGCGGCGTGCAATTTCTATTCTCGAACGCCACAAGAAGACCTTGAAGCCGATCGTAAAGATCATGCTCGCAAATCTTAGAAATCCTAAGTCGATGCACGTACATAGATTCAGCGATCGGAGCGCAATGATTTACCGACGCATCGGTTCGCTTCTTAAATCCCGCCTCAACGAGAACGAAATTTTCACCGTAATGTGGTTGGACCCCTATTTTCGTGGGAAGCATGGACCCAACAAAAACGCACTTGCTGCCGAGGTTTCTCGCTGCATTGAGAAGCATCAGTCGGGTTCGGAGGAACAGTGATGCGCCCCAAAGATAACCACGAAACTGGTGCCCTTGCCCGAGCCGCGCTTGCCGGAGGTTACGGGGAGGACCCCGCCGATTGGGAAGGCGAAGACCCACCACGGCGGGAATGGATCTTGGAAGGCTGCATTCCTTGTGGAAAAGCGACGGCGCTCTATGGCGACGGCGGCACCGGAAAGACGCTCCTTGCAGTGCAGTTGGCTGTGGGATGCGCAACCGGCAGGAAATTTCTCGGCGAACAGGTCAAGCCCTGCCGGGTGTACGCATTTCTCGCGGAGAATGAAAAAGCGGACACACACCAGGCATTGATGGACATTTGCCGTGCTGAAGGCCTCGCTCTGGGGGACCTACGAGGTCGTCTGCGGATAGCGTCCCGCGCCGGAGAAGATAACCACTTCGTGGACTATAACGCCAGCGCACAAGACAGCGAAGTGTGGACGCGCGCAGAAAAGGAGATTCACTATTTTAGACCTGAACTAATAATCATTGACCCGTTGTCCGAGGTGTTCTGGGGCAATGAGAACGACCGCGGCCAGGTGACCGATTTTGTGCGACGGTTCGGCACCAAGTTGGCACTTCGTACCGGAGCAGCCGTTCTGCTGCTGGCACATCCTAGCAAGTCTGGGCGCAAAGATGGGACAAGCGGCAGCACAGCTTGGAGCAACGCGGTTCGCAGCCGCCTTTTTCTACGAGACGATGACGACGACGAAAACGTCCGCATCCTTTCGGTAGAGAAATCCAATTTGGCACCCCGAGGGAAGACCATCTCGATGAGGTGGTCCTCAGGTGTGTTCTTCCGCGAGACTCAATATGAAGCACAGGACCGAGACGAGGAACTCACTGCGCGCATTATTCAGTTTGTCGCCGATGAATACGAGCGCGGGCAGCACTGGTCACCGCATGTACAGGCCAAGAACTGGCATGTTTCCAAACGTCTGGCACATGAACTTCGGCAATCGGAAGAGAATATTCAGCGATTGGTCAATGCGGCAATGCAAAGCGGAAAGCTTCATTTCGAACAAGTGGACGCCCACCACAAGAAAAACGCCCTGATGACAGCTGCACAGAAAGGCAATCTTGCTGTTTCGCTTAAGAGGCGTAAAAAAACCCTGAAGGCAGTGCAATACATTGAAAAAAAAGAAAAAAATCGCCGCGGGCGAAAAAGGGGCGAAACAGCGAAGCAGCAACGCTAAGTATTTGAAATTATGTTGCTAATTTGCGTGCGAAACAGCTACATATACTACGTATATGTGTGGCGCCATTAGTGGCGTCCACATGAATGTACCGTTCGGCTCTGACATAAAAATTGTTCTGTTATGGCATTTTCCTGACGTCGACAGTCTCGACGGTTTGGTGAGCGATCGATTTCGCTTAACATGCGTTGAAAGCCTTCATCAACTCTTAGCCAGGGACACGCAGGAAAAATGCCGAGACCATTGCATGTACCGAGCGACGAGCAGCGACACATGGTCGAGGTACTGGTTGCTGGCGGCACGCCTAATACGACGATCGCCAAGGCGATGGGCATCGGCATGAACACGCTCCGAAGGCACTACAAGGACGAGCTGGAATGCGGTCTGGAACTTGCCAATTCAAAAGTCGTGCGCCGTCTGTTCCGTTTGATCGAACAAGGCTCCACGCCTGCCACCATCTTCTGGCTGAAGACCCGTGCTGGCTGGAAGGAAGGCCAAACGATCGAGATTGAGAAGAAGGAAGACGCCCGTCAGTACGATTTCTCGCACTTGACCACCGAAGAGAAAAACGCCTTGCGCAGCACGCTCGAAAAAGCTGTAGGACGGAGGCATTGATTCATGAAATTTAACGAACAACTTCAGGCGTTCGTCGAGACCTACGACTTCGACAAAGGCGTCGCGGAACTGGTGCTCGACGCACACAGCTGTGCCGATATGGACGGCTGCATCAAGTTCTTCTCGGAACATGATCTTGAGGTCCACACGATCCGCGTCTCAAACCTGATCGATGGTGTACGAATGCTGGATACGCTATTTCAGTTTGAAGATGGCGTATGGCGCGAATATGTCACGTCGCCGTGCATCGAGACACGTCGGCAGAGGCGCTTAGATCGCCGCTGGGGGCCCTTTCGTGCAAATCGCGTGATGATCCCGCGCGCTTAGGAGGACCGTCTCCAGCACGCGTCTGAGCGTCACCACCAACGACCGCAAAATCCCTCGCGGGTCATGGTCCTGCTCAGGTCTATGCCATCCGACATTTGCCAATCTCCGCCTGAGCGACACGAAAATCTCATATCGGTCTGCCAAATCCCAGGCTGTGGCTGAAAGCCGATTCTGATCAAGCCGTTATCACCGAGCAGACGCAGGCTGCCCGAAGCTCTGGGTTGGATATGGGTGACAACCTCCGAGGTCTGGATTTAGCCCATGCATTCGGTTAGCGTCGTGTCCGCCGGTCAGCGAGCCACAGACAATCGATCAGTGTCTTCACGCGGGCTCCTGATGCTAGCATAGCGGTGACATCCAGGCTGTTCCGATGCATTGTTGCAGTCATGAATTACCCTATGTGCTTCCCGACCCTAGGCCCGCTATGACCATTTTATGAACTCGAAACCTAAAAACAAACCTGCTCATAATTCGAAATTACGTCTGCCGATCCTTTTTCGCGGAAATACTTTTTCGTCGTTCATGGGATTTTTTCGAGAAGTAGTTCCACAGCCCGTTGTAGGAAAAGTAACCCTGTTAGCACGGCTGCATCGTGGCCTGCAGAAGCATGGATGCTATGAGGACCAATGGTTAGAGGAAGCAATTTTTCTTACGCCGGAACAGTACAAGCTGAAGTACGGTCAAAGGCGTAGCTGGCTGAATATCGATGGTCAAAAGAGAGATTTAGCGGAGATATATGGCGGATTGACAGATAGAAACATAGATTATCCGCTATTCCGACAAAGACTCCGAAAGCGAGATAGCGTCACAGGAGAAATGGTTCGTAACGCTGCCACGATGACACTTGAAGATTGGATAACGCATTATGGCGGCGGTCGTCGAAAGGGCTTTACCTACCGAGGAGAACTCCATCCAAACGCCCACGGCACCTTTACGTCAGTAACCTCTTTCTTGAAAAAGATTGACCGTTATGAGGACAAAAACGCAATCCATGCAAGGTTGAAGCGCGGTTGGGATGTCGATGACGCTCTAAGCCGACCGCCTATCGAGCGAGACGGTTGTTACAGCCTCGTGTATGTGATTACTCAGATTTCGACGGGTTTGCAGTATGTTGGGAACAGCGTCCGTGGCGAACGAACTCGATGGAGAGAACACCGAAAGTCCGCGTTCGTAGAGGACGCCCAGACGTATCTATGCCGTGCGATGCGTCAGACTGGAGAAAGTGACTTTCAAATGGAGGTCGTAGAAGAAGGCGTAATGTCTAGCGACAAACTAGGCGAGCGAGAACGCGCCTGGATCGAAAAACTCTGCACGAAGTTTCCTAATGGACTTAATGCAGTTGATGGTGGCAGCACTGGGCGTGTAGAAGGCATCCCGACTGTAGTTGACGACGAGAGTTTTCAATCACGAGAGGCTGCAGCACGTGAAGTCTCAAAGAAATCTGGCCTGCCGATACATGTTGTACGGAGTCGTCTTGCTGCCGGTGAGCCGATTCCAGAGCAAGCCAGAAAGCACAGCGATCATCCAGAAGCCGGGACAATACTCTTCCGTAAATGGTTGGGTTTAAAAAAACGGGTCCGTGACGGGAATACTTCCCCTATAGTTCCGGAGTGGGATGACTACGATACGTGGAAGCGTGACACTGATGCTGATGACAAGGAGCACTTAGATTTTTATAGACCTATTCGCGATGAGCCCTGGGGACCGACCAATTTTGCTTGGGGAACTGGCGATGACAGGGTGACAAGTGTCCATGGGAAGGAGCTTTCCGCATTTGGGAAAGTCTGGCCAAGCCGAACAGCCGCTTGCAAAGCCTTTGGGATCGGCAAGTCAACGTTCGAATTCCGCTTGAAGGCGGGCAAGACGGTGGAGGAGGCATTGAGCCAGCCGCTAGCAGCGACGTCTAGGCGTGGCAAATCATTCATCTTTGAAGACGAAAATTTCCGCAGCATTACCGAGGCAGCAACGGTTCTAGGCGAGCGTTATGGTATCTCGAAAGAAAAAGCTCGAGATAGGATCAGGCGCGCGATTCCAACGCAACGCTGGTCCAGTATGTCGCACTAGCAGGAGAACTATGTGAATAGGTCTGTAGAGACGACACAGGTTCCCTGTCCGAACGTTTGATGCTAGCATTGGATCACCGGATCGACCGCTCGTAGGACCACTTACATGACCGCACACCCGGACTTTTGCAGCACGTCAAATACATCGTCGAAGTCTGCCGGTCGCCGGGTTGGGTCGTTCTCGTTTCCTCTCGGCACGAAGATGATCGTCCCGGCCCGGGCTCTCGTCAGAAGCACCCGGTAGGAGTTAATTCGATACTGCCGCGTCTCTGTCTTGTTCAATTTCTGCCATTTCGGGGCGCGCATCTTTTGTGGCGTCCACACACCGTCAGACCAAATCAGGTCATTGCCCCAGCAAAGCCCGGCGTAGTCGATTTCGAGTCCCTGGCAGACGAACTCTGACAAGGGCACCTCAAGTACGCTCGATGACCTGAAGTCATCGGCGGGACGCAGAAACCAATGCACCACTTGATCGAGTTCGTTTGAGCGCGGTGACGACGGAATGCCGTCGGCAATCAAGCGCACGGCCCCGGAACTTGCGAGCAGCCCAACTCTTTGCTCCCCTCGCCGACGCGCTGCAAGCCAATTTTTCATGACGTTTAGGTCGCGTGTCAGCAAAGCCGGTGGGTGCTCCATATCAGATGCAATCGCGGCTGCCGCCTCAATATCAGACGTCAACAGTGCGCTTACCCAATTTCCGTGCAGGCTATTGCGATAGGCGCGCAGATTTGTTGTGAGGTGCAACTCAGGCTCGATTTCAACCTGGATCGCGTGTCCAAGCAGCGAATCCGTCAAACCGGACATGCCACTGTGACCTTTCATCGCCTCGCTGGACACATAGGTCTTCCACTGAAGGTTGCTCGCCAGTGCCTCACCCCAAAGCGCAAGGCCACCTTCGCCACGGTTGATTTCTTGACCTGGCCCGACAAGACACACTAGCGCCGCCCAAGGCAGACGCCCCATGATCTCGAGAAAAAGTTCAGGCTCAGAACTGGCGCGTCCGAGCAATTTCATTCCGGTTTCTGCATTCCAAGCACGCTGCGCTTCGTCGAAGACGATTACATGCTCGGGCGGGTTCGAGTCGGGTTCCAAATGATCTCTGAGATAGCCAAGCAGCGTTTGAAGTGCCTGCTGCGCTTGCCGCTTCGCTTCGCTGGCTTTCACGCCAAGCCGCGCTCTGGCGTCTTCGGCCATTGCCGCTTGCAGCACATAAACCAACGGACGATTTCCACTCAATAGTGCCGACGGTTCGCCAGCCACGCGGCCAGCACTGCCGCTCAGCACTAGGTCGAGCCCGAGTAGCGTTTTCCCCGATCCCGGCTCGCCCGTGACAAAACATACCACCTTGTCGCCTCGTTTGCGCGCCTGTTCGATGATGTGCCGCAGACGGTTGGCCGTTCGCTCAAGTGCCTCGGCAGGCGCGTCAGCCCGACCGATCTCTCGGACCGAGTGCCCGGCGTAGAGACCTTTTGCAGCTGTGACGATGTCCGGTGTCGGGTTGTAAGATGACGCGTCATAGTCCGCCCATGCGATTTGACCGGCATCGGAAAGTTGGGCAATCGAGCGCAAGGCCGGAGCCAGGCCACTGCCATTGACGTGCAGACACTTAGCCACCCCATCCAAGATACTAATTTCTGCAACCTGCCGCTCGGCGGGTGCTTGATCCGCGCAGAGGATCGGGATGATGCGGTGACCGCGGCTCCCTCCATGAAAGTCACGAAGGCATAATGCATAGTCGACAGCCTGGTTCGCGTCGCTGTTGCCAAATCGGGCCGCGCCAACCTTGAACTCGATACAGGCGACATAATCGCCGATCAGAATGATCGCATCGATCCGCCGTCCCAGGCGGAGAAGCGGCATCTCAAGTAGGATGCCCCATTCGTTCAAGTCGAATTCCGATAGAGACGATTTGAGCAAGTCGACCTGCGTTCGCCAAGCACCAATCTGAGCAGCTTCGTTGCCACTGTGCTCACTGCCAACGCGGATTGCGAGTTTCCCGACGATCGCCTCAGTCGGCTCATGCAGAAATGTGGCGACGGACGAAGCATAGTACGACTTGGTCGTTGCTGAAGAAAGATTGGGATTAAATTCGTCGTTGGACATTTAGCCAGTCTGCCCGACCCTGCCAACAAGGTCACGAGCCATTTGCCGCAATTGCTCACCCTACATTCCAGAAAGTCCGGACTGGGGGGGGGTGTCCGCCACAGCTCCGCAGGTGTTTGTCGGGAAATCTGCCAAAAATGTTTGAAACCGAATGCTCGCTGTGCCCAATTAAAATCAATTAGTGAACCAGAGGGCCTTTTGGGATGCCGTTTTCGAAGCAACGATTTGAGCAGCTACAGCAAGAGATCCGTCAAGCCCTCGTTTCAACCAATATTAACGATTGGGAGCGGGCATTCCTTCGTGACATGAAAACGAAGTTGGACCGGTTTGGCCTGTGGACGCGCCTAACTGACAAGCAATATCGACGCATAATGAAACTAACGAACGGCGGCATTGGCGGGAGTGAAGCTTTCGGTGAGACGAGCCGGACTAGATGGCGTCGGCGCGGCGTTCGATCCTGGACGCCGTCTATTGGGTCGATATTGATATCGCTCGGCTTGATTGCCTTCGTCGGGTACAAGGCTGTGGAGCGGTTCCCCGAGTATTTGGGCCCGATGGTCAGAATTACGAGCACCTCGCAAATTTCCGGGCCGGTGACCCGCGTTAGAGATGGCGACACGATTGAGATCTCCAGGGTTCCAATTCGCTTCGGGTCTCTGGATTGCGCAGAACAGGATACGCTTGAAGGCCAACGCGCCACCGCCAGAATGCGAACACTCATATCTGGGCAATCGCTCACATGCTTCCTGAACGGTCGAACAAGCTACGATAGAAAAATCGGAAGCTGCATGCTGCCAGATGGGCGTGACCTGGCGGGGATCATGATCAGCGATGGCTATTGCGGTCGCTATTGGTAAAATGTCCGAAAAGAGTGTGTTTATAAACGCAGCAGACGCGAGGGTTCATGGATAACGGTGAAAAAATTCTTTGTTGTCGCATCTCCTGGATGCGTGAATATCAGTCACGCGAAGAGCGCCCGTTTTCCTATCACAGCTATATTCTTGATGGGAATGTCCCGGAAGAGGCTCTGAATTTTCGGCAATGTGACGACGGCTTGTTTCGAGGCTACGTTCCAGTTGGACGCGATGCAGAAGCCAACTATGGCAAGATTTCAGTAGACCGACTTGGCGCATCGAAGAGCGACGACCGAGTGAAGCCCGTACTCGTGGTATTTTGTGCCCCGCACGAGCAGGAAGGTGGGCTTCGAATTGTTGGTTTTTACCGCGAAGCCACGGTCCTTCGGGAACCGGAGATATCTGAACTCCCAGATCGCCCATCAATCGCGCGCGTTATCGCAAATGACGCTGTGATTATTTCTGAACCAGACCGTCACTTTGCAATTCCAGGACGCAAGGAGGGTGGATTTGGTCAATCCAGTTTGTGGTACGGGCTAAATGAAGGGCATTCACTGCGCGAGGATGTGCTGCGCTATGTTCAAGACCAGACGTCACTGCCGAAAGACCAGCCCAGTGTGAAGGAATATCGCCGTCGACGGTTACATGAGAAGTGGGAAGGCCGTGGGAACTCACGGCACTTTGTCTTTGAAAAGGGTTTCTGCTGTGAGGCGTGTCAGTATTCCATTTCTGAAGCTGATTGGCCAATTTGGGCAAGCGGATTTGAACTTCACCATCTTCGTCCATGGTCTGAACTAGCGGAAGGCGAAGAGCGACAGTTGGAGGTTAATGACTTTGCCGTTCTGTGTTCAACCTGCCACCGCGCAATCCATCGATCAAAGTATGTTTCTGACGTCTCGCTGTTTCGGAAAAATGTTTTGGCGAAACGGTCTACATAGCCGACGACCGCTCAACGCCGACATTCGTGCAAATCCCGTCTAACGACCGCTTCCGGCTGTTTTGCCGACGACTGAGGATGCCGTCGATTGGTTGAACCAGAAACTCAGGCGCGCTTGCGGCGAGATAAGACTCGGTCAGCATGTTGAGAATTCTTCAATAGGATTGCTTTTCAGGAATGACACCACGGACGCCGCCACGCGGGTTCGGAACGTCTCTGTCTCGACGCGGGATCAGATGCACGTGACAATGAAAGATCGTCTGACCTGCAGATTGCCCCGCATTCACACCGACATTAAATCCAGTGACGGCCTGATCTTCGCCGTGGATGCTTGAACGAAGATCGTCCAGCATTCGGCGGATCGCGTTTAGTTCTGGTTGGAACAGATCGAAGTAGTCGGACACGTGGCGCTTTGGTATGACGAGCGTGTGCAACGGCGTCACCGGAAATCCGTCTCCAATCGCATAGCATAGTTCGTTCTCGGCGATCACCCGATCTGTGGAAACCTCGCAGAAGACACATCCTGCCTCGCGATATCCATAAGTCTCCGCGACACCGCGAAAGTCCGCGTCATCTTGGTCACGCTTGTTGGTGTTGCATGTGATGCAGAGAGCCTGAAAGTTGCTCAGGTCGTCTTGACCACCATTGTTGCGAGGAACGATGTGATCAACATGCAAGGCAGTCTCTTCAGCAGTGGCACCACAAAGTTCGCAACGGTATTTTGCACGCTTCAGAACCTCGTAGCGGATCGATCCAGGGACATATCCCTTTGCGTTAGAACGATGCTGCCAGATGTTGCTGCCGCGGCGTTCAATGTAGTCAGCGATCTTCACGTCACACTCGGCGATCAATCGACTTTTATCTTCTGGTCCGACCTCGCCAAAGTCCTTTAATCGATAACCGACAATCCGATTTCCCTCCCTGACGGGCGTGACAACGCGGTTATTGGCGAGCACTTTGCCGACCATGTTCTTGGTGCGAAGTTCATAATATTCGACCTGTGACCGATCGTGCGACAGAAGCGCCTTGGCTATCTGTTCGACGCTCGCCTCACCGTCGAACCGCAGAAGTTCGCGCAGCATCACGGGCTGATACACATGCGACATGCGCATCTGTTCAGTGATGTATCGATGTAGCTGATCGGTGTTCATTTCCGGCACTTTAACGACACGTTTGCAGCTCGCAAGCGGCAGTGTGGATCGACATAGCCATCCGTGCATGCTGGCATAAGGCAAGACAGTCGATCGCGGTCACGTCGCCGCTGAGAGACCAAAAAGTCCAGCCGTCTCCCTCCTTAGGCATTTCCGTAAGCGTCGGAAGGGATTTCTGCAGTTCGTGTTTTGACCTTGCAGGTTCGATTTTGTGAAGGCGAGGCATCCGGTTTCGGCACAATGGGCGGGAATCGGTCATGCGTTGCGGATGCGAGCTTGCGGATAGCATGAACCAAAGCAGACGTTTAATCTTAAGCAGGAAAAGGCAACTAGGCGCATGCCTTTGGAACGCCAAACGATCCGCACGCTTCGCGTAAGAGTATATCAAAATTGGTTCGAAACACGCCAGAAGAGCGTTGTGTTTGTCGTGAAACTGGGTCTGTATGAAACGGCCACTTTCAAAAAGAATGATTTTTCATGAAACATTTAACGATGAAAACCAAAAACTTACTTAGAGGACTTCAAGGTAGGGGGCCCGATGCCGCGTCACTAAGAACTCTCGACTCACTTCGTAAAGGGATGGGAGTCGACGAGGCCGAAGTGGTCTCGAATTGGTTACATGGAAGCCAGGTGTATTCAGGCCTAAATCTTCCGCCGGAATTCCCCACAAGCCCTGCGAACAGAGACAATTTTGTTTCTCTAGAGAGCATGACACTCCCGTTGGAAATAGCTGTATTGAAGGCTAGGCAAATCGCTCATGAACAAAAACTGATAGACTTCATAGAGGGGTATGGTCGAGTTAATGATCTGATAAACGCCTTAGACCTATCGTTAGCAGTAGACCAAATTGAAGATCTGACTTCTGAATTCGGATATTCAATACGTCTTTTATTAAAAGTATCTTATATTTACACTCATGCGGCGACCCGTGACGATGTGCAGGAGCGATGCAAGAGATACCTCGATAGTTGCGGTATGAGCACTCGAAATTTTGTCGCACGGGGTGTCGTTGATGTGCTTAGCACAAAGTACCCATTTCTATCAATCAGAAGAAATATAGCGTCGCGAGGTCAAGGAAATAACAAAACACGGTTCAGCAACGATATCGGAGAATGGCTGTTTTTTCCAGTTCAAAGAACGGCTGACGGATTTGCAGCGCAACTTCGCAGCCAAAGGCAAGCATCTTTGATTGATGCAACCTTCACACTATTCGAAAATACTCTTAATCTGGACAACGGTCATAGATTTAATCTTCAAGAGACGGAATTCGTTGCATCTCCCTTGCTAAAAAATACTTGGCTAAAAATAGCTGGGCAGTCAGTCCCTGATCTTCTTCAGCGATCTGAAGGGAAAGACGACAGGACTTTTCAAATCTACAGAGATTCCATTTCTTGGTTGGAAATATCGAAAATATCCAAATTTCGAGCGAGAGTTGATGTCCTATATCGTGATCCGCAAGGTAGAGCGAAGCTGCGAGATACCTATGGACGTGAGTTAAACAGAGAATTTTACAATGGGGTAAGTTCTTTAGAAGAGCTGTGTGTTGGCAGCAATGAATCGGCGGCGCTAGAAGAAAAATTCCTTCCACATCTAGAAGGCAACTTTGGTCGAACTCTGGCTCTTATTCATTTGATTTCAAGCCCAACATGTTCAAAAGATTTATCGACGTCACAACTTTTGACTTTAATGAACACCACTCAAAATGTTGAAACACTGCTAGATGCAGCAGATTTTGATCTGATCTTGGAAGCCGGCGAAGACGATCCGTTGTTTAAGGTCATTATTCTGACCCTAAAGTCACAGCATTCTGGAAGCCCTCGCGCGGCGAGTCGATTGCGTACATCCTTTGAAGCGTTAGTATTAACGAAGTATGAAGGAGATCTAATAGGGTTCTTCGCCTCTCTCCATTTGGCGGCCCCTCAAGTAGCAGAATATTTATTCGAACTGTGCGATGAGCAATTCCTAGATTTACTTTATGGTGTCGTTCCAGAAGGACAATCTGTTCTTCTGGCAAGAGCCAACCTGTTGACTTGGTATGCTGAAGCTTACGATGAGGGTTCATTCGCAGAGCGTGCAAGAATGATGCAAATTGATGAAAGAATACAGCGAGTTCGAGGAACTTTTGATGATATCAGAATTTACATTGACAAATTGCGATTTACGCATTGGCTCCAAGACAACTACTTGGATGAACTGGCTGCCATTTCCAGAGATGAACGGCCATCAGCCGACTCTTTCGATTTGAACGATTTTGGCAATAGTGAGCATGCATTTTCTCCTGAAGTTAGATTGGCCAAATTACTACAAGCTACATTTACGAAATTTTGCGAAAACCCAAGTTTTGGGATCGCCTCCTACATTGGCCGAAGAATCCGCCACGGGACGCTAGAAGGCATTCTAAATTCACGTATTGAAGAAATCACTACTTCGGCAAAGGAAACTGAATTTGTTGGAAATCCACAAGCGTGTCTCTTCCTCGATGATTGGCTTGGCAGGTACAAAGTCCAAGTAGAAAAACTAGGTACTGAATATCTTCAAATCTATTCACCCAAAAATAAACCTAAAGGGCTCATCGACACAAACATTTGGGCCGGGCCAAAACTATTGACAACAAGAGGAAGTCTGAAAGGACTATTTGAACAGCTGGACGAAAGCAAGTTGGCAGAGGCAACAAACGGAGTTCTTCAGGCCTGCTGGCAATTGCTTCAAAGCGAATTGACCGTCATTAGAAAGCACTTCGTTTCAAGTCGAATTAGTTGGGGCGTAATTAATGCTAGTGATTTTCCAGCCAACTCTAACGAAGAAAAGAAGATAGCGTCTGCTTTCTGTGCTAGAATCAATAACGTTTCTGATGAGTTGTTCAAATCTGTAGCCAGCTGGTTCCATCAGCCACAAGATATGGTCCCGTCAGCACCATTAAGTCTAGTATTTGATGCCGTTGTAAAGGAAGTCCAAGAAAGGTTTACGACGTTCAATCCAGCAGTCAAACTGGAAGGTCTGAGCGAAATCACATTGACTGGCGGAACTTATCACATTGTCTATGATGCATTGTTTATTCTTCTGGGAAACGCCGCAAAGCATGGCCCCAACGACGCTGAAATAACACGTAAATTTGACTTCGTTTTGAACGCAAGCGGTGAGCGCGAATTATTGGTTTCGATATCGTCGCTTTGTCTGCCCTCAGATCTTGAAATTATCAGGAGCAAGATGGAGGTTGCTTTGGCTAGTGATATTTCAGACGCCAACGAGCAGGACAAGAATAGCGGATTTAAAAAACTTGTTCATTTGAAAGAGTTTAGTCGAGAGTTGAAAAGAATGGAGTATAGCACAGACAATGGTGAATTTTCGGTAGATCTATTCTTCGAGCTTTTGGCATGATTGAGGCCAATAGAATTCTACTCGTAGAGGACGATGAATTTAAGGCCATGGATATTTCTTCGTTGTTAGCATCTATTCTCCCAACCTTTGAAGTGTCTACTGTGGGAGATGTCGGTAGCGCCGTGATTGCCGTTCAAAAACAATGCTTCAAATTAATTCTCTTAGATATAGCCTTACCGAGTCGGAAGCTGACAAGGGGGGGAGGGTCAACCTCCTCTCTGTTGTCAGGTGGGGTTGAACTAATATACCGCATTGAGGAAGCCAAACGGAATGATCCTATCGTGATAGTCACCCAATATCCGGACGTCCCGATTGAGGGAGAGTATATTTCTGTCGATAAAATATCCAGTAATCCAACTCAATTTTTTGATGCAAATATTCTTGGATGCTTTCGATATCACCGTGAAAATAAGGCGATTTGGCTCAATCCCTTAACAAAAATTCTGAAGGATATGAAGTAAATGCACGTGCTCATAATCGAAGATAACGATGCAAAGTATGGCGACATTCTCTCTGTTGTTGAGGGCACTCTAGCCGGTAACAACTTGGAGATCACTCGCGCCTCGTTTTTCAGTGAGGCTCAGCGAGATATCTATCAGACTAAGTTCGATTTGATGATTGTGGATCTGATGTTGCCAAAACGTGCGGAGGGAAATGCCGAAGATATAAGTGAGGATGTACTTGAACTCATTAACATGAGCGAGATAAACCGGCATTCTAACGCAATCGCAATTACAAGTTTCATTGAGCTCCGAGATTCATGTAGCCGTTCCTTTAATGAATCCAACATTTCAATCGTGAGTTACTCTTCAACTGATGGTGGTTGGAAAGATGCGCTAGTTCGCGAACTAAATGCGATCGAAAACGCATCCATTTTTGAATTTGCGATAGTTTGTGCACTTGAAAAAGAACGAGAGGCGTTTCGTTATTCCAACGCTGAAGTCGGCGATAGACGGTTGATACGTGGACTGGATTGCCTCGATATTACTATATCCGGAAAAAAAGGTATAGTTGTGAAGCCTCCCCGCATGGGAATGACGGATGCGGCGATAGTAACAACACAGTTGCTCGATGCCTTCCACCCATCAATAATTTGCATGTCTGGCATATGCGCTGGTATTCCAGGGAAAAGCGAAATCGGTGACTTAATTATTGCTGAAAGTTGCTTTGACTATCAAGTCGGAAAATGGACAAAATTGGGCTTTGAATATGAACTTTATCAAATACCAATCGCTGAAGAAGTTAGGGGACGGCTGTCACAATCACTTTTGAATGAGCAGTTAAACGCGGAAATTCGCATAGATCTTGAGTTCCCAGAGCTTTTAAATAAAGAAATCAAGTTTGTGACCCACGCGAGTGGGTCTGCAGTGGTGGCAGACAAGGCTAAGCGAGACGAAATAACGGCAATGCATCGAAAACTAGCATCGGTTGAAATGGAAATCTACTCTCTGTACCGGGCCGCCAGTGTTTCTGTTCAAAAGCCCTTGTTTTTTGCTATTAAGGGAGTCGTTGATGATGCAGGGGCTTCAAAAGGAGACAAATACCACTTGTATGGTGCCACTTCATCTGCACGACTGGTAGTTGCGGCACTGGAAACGCTTTTATAGGGTGCTTTGTTGCATAAATCTGTCCGAGGTTGAGTTTCCCCTTACCCCAGACGGACTTAGCCCACGGCTACGTTACTGGGTATGCCAAGAGCTGTGAAGCCGTTTAGGATCGCGGTCCGGATTTGGATTTTGCAGCCTGCCAATCAAAGTCACGCGCCGAGAGGCGTTCCACCGGTCGACGCAAATTGCTGCTGGATCGACCACGGTCTGTTTTGGGGAAGCTGCACCGTGGCGTTGAGACATACGACGAACGGCAGCAGTGGTCCGCAAGCGCAATCTGGACCGATCTGCATGAAAGTCCGTAAATTCCGCATTGCAGTCATCGTCTCCGCCAAAATGCTGCGCTCCATTGCCAATGTCCGCTTCGGGGAAGCTGCACCGCAGCGTCACAATGGCCTGCGAATGTCCGGTGAGGGCCGTCCTATCGGGAGATAGTGTGCTGGCTAGCGGTCAGTGTAACAACCATCAGTCTGTACGACCTGCCCGCCAGACCAAAATTCCAGCTTCGTATACGGTCGAAGATGTAAACGGGCTGTCGGACCAGCGTTCGGCGTCGAAGCCGTAATGACATGCGACCCGTCTGCATTGTCATCCACCAAGACCGGATACTTGGTCGTATCGGAATCAGGGTTTAGGATCAGAGCGGGTGCACCGGGCGAGTAAATGACCAAGTACTCTCGCCTTGGATTTTCACAAATGAGCCGGGTCTCTGCGTAACCGTAACCAGCCGTGAGCATGATAAATACTGAACTGAAAGTTAAATGCTGAAATTGCCGTGTCATTTTCGTATCAAGGCCCATTGCTACTGTAAGCTTTTTCGCAGGCCTAAGTATCTGGCAGATTCCATCTATGTGCGCATCAATTTTTTCAACCGTTAGAGTGATTGCCTTGCGGAGCGACATGCCGCGAGTGTCGGCTCTGGGCCCAAGTGGCGCAACTCCACTGAGGGAACAGGGTCAGAATCTGTCAGCTGTCACCCAAATTGTCACCCAAGCGCAAAATTGCGTTTAATACGCACACTCTGCTTTGGTATAAGTGATTGTTTGAATTGCTTTTTAATGGTGCCCGGGGGCGGAATCGAACCACCGACACGAGGATTTTCAATCCACTGCTCTACCCCTGAGCTACCCGGGCACGGGAGGCCCCCTAAGGGGTCGGGTGAGCGGGTTCTAGGGCGTTGGGCGCGGGGTGTCCAGCCCATTTTCGCAACCAATTTGCCTTCCTTGCATCAAGGACGAAAAAAGTTGCTCTAGTGAGGCTTTGGATCTGCATCCAGTGCGGCTTCGGCAGCTTCGATAGCGGCTTCGATGTCGTCAGGTTCCTGCGACGGCACGGCGTAGCTGCCGTTGAACCAGCGTGCCAGATCGACATCGGCACAGCGGCGCGAACAGAACGGGCGGTGGTCGGCTGTTACGTCGGCCTTCCTGCAAATCGGGCATTTCATGCGTCGCGCTCCGCGATCACCTCGGCCAAGACGGGGCGTGCGCGTTTGCGTTGCAATTCGTAATGGCCCAGTGGCGTCCAACCGACCAAAGTCGTCTCTACGTCGTCGCCCCGGAACGCAGCGCGCAGGGCGCTTTCGAAACTGCGGCGGTCTTTCTTGGGCATCGGTGCCAGATCCAGTGTGATCTGCCCGCCAAGGCCGCGCAGGCGCAGGGCGCGTGGCAGCGCGCGCGCGCAGGCCATATTGGCTTTGATGCCCGCCGCCAGCGACGCATCGCTGCCCGTGTTCACATCAACAGCGACCAAGGCGCGCGTGGGCTCGACATACATCGACGCCCCGCCCCCAAGCGACACATGAGCCTGGCCAAGCGCGTCGAGCGCCTCCAGCACACCGTGTTCGGCAAAGCCACCCGCCTCTGTCACCACGTCCGCGGGGGCCACCCAATCGCGCCAGGCCAGCAGATGCGGCCCGTCGCCTTCGGAGAGGGTTTCCATTTCGTGCCCCGTATCGCCGGTAACCGTGTCGGCCAAGGTCAGCATCGCGGCGATGTCTTCGGCAATGTCCTCTGCGTCCGCCCCGGCGCAGGACGATCGCAAGATCACCCCCTGCCCGTCACCTGCACCGGCATCATGGGCAATCTCCAGCAGACGATCACGCTCGGCTTCGTCCTTGATGCTGCGCGAAATATTCAGCCCCGGCGCATCAGGTGTTGCGATCGCGTAGCGCGACTTGAACAACAGCTTTTGCGTGACGGGGATCGCCTTGCCGGGTTCGGCGTAGCCGCTGACCTGAACAAGAATCGTCTGCCCCGGCGCCAACCCCTTGATCTGGCGCAAAAAGGCCGACCCATCGGGGGTTTTGAGGAACATCCCGCCCTGCCCCTTTACGGGACGGTCGGCAACCGCGCGGTAAACTGTGCCCACACGGGGCGCGTCGCTGTCCAGATGCAAGTCTTCCAGCCTGCCATCCACCATAAGGGCGGCGGCCTCAACCGCGCCGAGGTGATCGAGAATAATCGTGCGGCCCTTCATGCGGTGCCTCCGTTCAGGGGGTATCCTGCCGCGCGCAGCAGGTTTGCGGCTTCGGCCAATGGCAGGCCGACAATACCGGTGAATGATCCGCTGATCCAGGGAATCAACATGCCTGCTGGACCTTGGATGCCATAACCGCCCGCTTTGCCGCGCCAATCGTCCGTGGCCAGATAGGCGCGCAGTTCTTCGTCAGACAGGGACTTCATCTTGACCGTGCTTTGCACGTCGCGCTGCCAAATTTTGTCGCCACGTTTGACGGCGACGGCCGTGATTACCTTGTGGCGCCGACCCGACATCAGGCGCAAAAACGCCTCCGCCTCGTTGGCATTCTCTGGCTTGCCCAGAATGCGTCGGCCTAGGGCCACGGTCGTATCTGCGCATAGCACGATATCGCCCACCCCTGCCGATACCGCTGCCACCTTTTCGCGCGCCATGCGCGCGCAATAAGGGCGCGGCAATTCGGCCTTCAACGGGGTTTCATCTATGTCTGGGGCGCGGATTGCGTCCGGTACGACGCCGATCTGCGCCAGAAGTTCCAGCCTACGTGGCGATCCAGATCCGAGAATAAATTGCATTTGCCACTGGCCCCATATTCTACAGGCCAGCGGCCCAGCAAGGGCCGGGCGTGGCCCTGCCTGCGCTGTTCACCGCCCTCAGGCCGTGCCGCTTACTTGAAACGGTAGTTAATCCGACCCTTGGTCAGATCGTAAGGTGTCATTTCCACCTGTACCTTGTCGCCTGCCAGAACACGAATGCGATTCTTACGCATCTTGCCTGCCGTATGCGCGATAATCTCATGGCCGTTTTCCAGCTCGACCCGAAACGTCGCGTTAGGCAGAAGTTCCTTCACGACACCGGGAAATTCGAGCGTATCTTCCTTGGCCATGGTCTCTCCTTGATCAAAATACCCTCAATCTGAGGGCGCAGGCTTAAATGGGCGCATTTTACCCGATTTTCAAGGGGGATTCAGCGCAAGGCGACGTTTATCGCCACACCGTCACGCCCAGCCTGATCATTCCAGTGGCTTCGGTTGAGCACAATGCCGTCGCGGCGCACATGCGCCACCTGCGCCAGATCGACCTCGGCATAGGTCCAGCCGGGGGTATTCACCTCGGCCACGTTCAGCACGCCGGTAGGCGGAAACCCCTTATCTGGCGGGCCAAACACCCCGCCCGCTCCAAAAGATTGGCCCAAAGCATAGGACCACGCAGCATCCCCCACGACCGAGGACATTGCCGTAATGCATTGATTTTCCAGCGCCCGCGCCATCGATCCGATGCGCACGCGCCAATAGCCACCTAATGTTTCCGTCACACTTGGCACCGCGATGATATCGCAGTCAGACAGCGCGCGGCCCAGCAGGGGAAACTCACTGTCATAGCAGATTAGAATCCCGATCTTGCCCAGCGCCGTGTCAAACACCTGCAAGGCATTGCCGCCGATCACATCCCATTCCTCGCGCTCAAAACGCGTCATGATCTGTTTGTCCTGTACGCCGACCTGCCCCGTTGGTGTGATCAAGCGGGCACGATTCACCGGGCGGGTTTGCGTCGCCGCAGGACCGGAGGCCGCGACGATATGTACCCCATGTGCTGCCGCCAACCGCAGGTGCACCGCATCCGCCTCGGCCAGTTTGTCCGAAACGGAAAAGAGCGACTTTTCCAGATCACCGGCCACGTCCAACCCGTCTAGCGTGGCCAGCTCCATCGCGCCGTATTCGGGAAAGACCAGCAGTTCCGCGCCCTCGCCCGCCGCCGTGCCGACCCATTCCGCCAACTTGTCTTCATACTGCGCCCACGAGGACAGAATATCGAGGGGATAGGCAGCGGTAGCGATTTTCATGGGGGAAGCTCCGGTAGGGTTCGGCGCAGTTTGCGCAGGTTTATACGCAGCTTCAAGAGGGCGCCCGGCGGGCAAGCATTAGTATGCGTTGTTTCACCTTTGCGACATATCCGGTATCAGCGCGTCATAAATACTTGACGCAACCGCGCCAGAGTTTCACAAAACCGGAAACCATCGGGGGCAGCCATGCTGAAAAAAGGGGTCACCCTGCGCGGAATCGAAATCTTTGAGGCTTTGGCGCAATCGGGGTCCGTGGCACAGACGGCGCAGGCCACCGGTCTCAGCCAGCCCGCCGTCAGCCAGCAAATGCGCAACCTTGAGGCGGCGATAGGTGCTGAACTCATTGATCATACCCGACGTCCCATGCGCCTGACGCAAGCGGGCCAGATGTTTCTGCGCCGCGCCGGGGCCGCCCTGTCGGAATTGCGCCAAGCCCAAAGCGAGGTCACGGTGATGGACCTTGCGCATCTAGACGAGTTGAACCTCGGTGTGATCGACGATTTCGACGACGACCTGACCCCACGCCTTGCCACGATCCTTGGCGACAGCCTGACCGAATGTCGCTTTCGCATGATCACCGCAGGCAGCAACGAACTTGGGCAGGCAATGCGCGAGAAACGTCTGCATATGGCGCTGTCAGCGCAAATCGACGCGCCATTGGGGACGGTGCTGGAGTATCCGTTGGCGCGTGATCCGTTCATACTGGTCGCACCTGCGGGCTGCACCGACGACCCCGCCTTCCTGCTAGCTGGCAATGGCTCCTTGCCGTTTCTGCGTTACGCGGCAGATCAGTTGATCGCGCGCCAGACTGACAGCTTTCTAGCCAGCCAAGGCTTTCAATTACCTGCACGATTCGAAATTGGCAGTCACTTGGCCCTGATGGCCATGGTGGCGCGCGGTATTGGCTGGGCGATCACCACGCCTCTGGGTTACATGCGCGCCGCGCGGTTTCATGATGGCATGGTGGTGCGCACCTTGCCCGACCCCGGTTTTGCCCGCACCATTTCGCTGTTTGCCGGGGCGGAATGGTCCGGGGCGGTGCCGCTTGATATCGCACAGACAATGCGCCGCCTGATGCAGACCCATATGATCGCCCCCGCCATTGCCCGTCTGCCCTGGCTCGCCGAGGGATTTCACCTGATTGATGCTGAATAGAGGCCCGACATGACCAAGATTGTAATCCTCACCGGCGCAGGCATTTCCGCTGAAAGCGGTTTGGAAACCTTTCGCGCCGAAGACGGGCTATGGGCGCAGCACCGGGTTGAAGATGTCGCCACCCCGGAGGGGTTTGCCCGCGACCCCCGGCTGGTCGTCGATTTTTACAACGCACGGCGCGCGCAGGCCGCCACTGTCGCACCAAACCCGGCGCATCAGGCGCTGGCACGGCTTGAGGCATCGTTTGATGGTGAGGTGGTGCTGATCACCCAGAACGTCGACGACCTGCATGAACAAGCCGGGTCGGCGCGCGTGATGCACATGCACGGCGCGCTCAAGGGCGCTCTGTGCGCCGCGTGCGATCATCGCTGGCCTGCGCCCATGGTCATGCAGCCCGGCGACCCCTGCCCCGCTTGTGGCGCATCTGCGGCGCGGCCTGACATCGTCTGGTTTGGTGAAATGCCCTATGACATGGAGGTGATATTTGACCATCTGAGTGGCGCGGACATCTTTGTCGCCATCGGCACGTCGGGCAACGTCTATCCAGCGGCGGGTTTCGTGGCAGAGGCCCGTCGCGCGGGCGCACATACAATCGAATTTAACTTGGAACGCTCTGCCGTGGGCAACCAGTTTGCCGAACACCGGACCGGTTCCGCTTCACAGACGGTGCCGGCCTGGGTGGATGAGGTCTTGCGCGGGTGATCTTCATCTAGGGCTGGAATTAAGGGCCCGGCCCGCCGTCCGTTACGGACAAACGTCACGCCATCCCAAAACGCAAAAACCCCGGTCCTTTCGAACCGGGGCCTTGCAAAATCTAACCTGTCGATGGCTTAGGACAGAACGTCAGCCGTCGCGCTGGACTTGGCGATCGCCTTTTTGATCTTCAAAGCGTTGACCGACAATTCAACGTCCTTGGCTTTTGCCAAATACTTGTCCAGACCACCGCGGTGATCAACGCTGCGCAGAGCAGCGGCAGAGATACGCAGCTTGAAACCACGACCCAGCGCTTCGGATTGAAGCGTCACGTCGTTCAGGTTCGGCAAGAACCGACGGCGTGTACGGTTATTGGCGTGGCTTACGTTATTGCCCGTCATCGGGCCTTTTCCGGTCAATTCGCAACGGCGCGACATGGGTTCATCCTTTTGTTTTTGTGTCTGGCCAGCGATCCGGCGTAACACATACATAGGGGCCGCGCAGAGCCGACCCTGAATTGGTTCGCTGGCTTTAGTGGGAATCGCGGCAGCCGTCAACCCGAACCGCCCGGCAGATGCGTATTTCCTTTTGCATCCGACGCCGGGATTTGCGATGCAAGCCTATGACCATACACATGCGCGCCCTTCTTGTTCACCTGTTTACCGCCACCGGAGCCGTTTTGGCCATGCTTGCCATGCTGGCAGCGGTGGAGGGCAAATGGGATTTGATGTTCCTCTGGCTGGTGATCGCCTTTCTCGTCGATGGAATCGACGGGCCGCTGGCGCGAAAATTCGATGTCAAAACCAATGCACCGGAGTTTGACGGCGTCTTGCTCGATCTGATCATCGACTACTTGACCTATGTTTTCATCCCCGCCTTTGCACTGTTTACCTCTGGCCTGATGGACGGATGGAGCGGTTGGGCCATGATCATCATCATCACCTTTGCCAGTGCCATGTACTTTGCCGACACCCGGATGAAGACCAAGGACAATTCCTTTTCCGGCTTTCCCGGCTGTTGGAACATGCTGGTGCTGGTGCTTTTCGCGCTGAAACCGGAATGGTGGGTCAGCCTGATCGTCGTGACGATTTTGGCGGTCGCCATGTTTGCCCCGATCAAATTTGTACATCCCGTGCGCACCGAACGCTGGCGCGCGGTCACTTTACCGATGGCGCTCGGCTGGACGTTCTTTGCCGGTTGGGCCGCATGGGTCGATTTCCACCCCCATAGCTGGGCGCATTGGGGCCTTGTCGTGACCTCGATCTATCTGGTTTGCGCGGGCGCTTTGCAGCAGTCGACCGAACCGCGCGACAGCTAAAAAACCTCTTGACCTCAACCGTGGTTGAGGGCCCATCACTGGCCGCATGACCATTGATACATCCCCCTCTCCCGACGCCTATGTTCCCTGGACCGAGTTCCTGCGCGGTGGCTATGGCACGTCACTGGCGCTGGTTTGCCTAGGTGTCTGGCTGCACGCCGCCGACAGTCTGATTGTTGCCACCATGCTGCCCGCCATCCTCGCCGACATCGGCGGCGAGGCATTCGTCAGCTGGACGGTCTCGATCTATGAAATAGGTTCAATCGTTGCGGGTGCGGCCAGTGCGCTGCTGAGTATGCGCTACGGGCTACGCGCGCCGATGACCCTTGCCGCTCTGCTGTTCGGTGCGGGCTGTTTGCTAAGTGCCGTTAGCCCCGCGATGAGCCTGCTGCTGGTGGGCCGTGTGTTGCAAGGTCTCGGCGGCGGCGGGCTTACCGCGCTCAGCTTTGTTGCCATCGGGGTTTATTTTCCGCGCCGCTATGCCGCGCGAGCGCTTGCGGTTGTCTCGGCATTCTGGGGGATGTCTGCCTTTCTGGGACCGCTGATAGGGGGACTGTTTGTAGAATATGGCAATTGGCGGCTTGGCTTTGGCTTTTTTGCCGCCCAGGCCATTGCCCTTGCCCTATGGATCGCCCTGCGACGAGAAACGGCGCTGCCATCCCGCACCGCAGAGCACAGCCGCTTTCCGGTGTCGCGACTGGCGCTTTTGTGCCTCGCGGTCGTGCTGATCTCGACCGCCGGGGTCAAGGTTGAACTCTACCGCACCACCACGCTGATCCTGGCGGGTCTGATCTGTCTGGTCTGGTTTTTCCTGCGCGACACCCGCGCCAGCGCCGACCGCCTGTTTCCCAAGGCACCGCTGGACCCGCGCCATGCGACCGGGGCCACGCTTTTGATGCTGTTGATGCTGCCGATGGCCACCATCGCGATTACCGCATACGGGCCCTTGCTGATGACGGCCGTCCACAACACGTCAGCCCTGACCGCTGGTTATGTGATCGCCTGTTCGTCCATCGGCTGGACCCTGACCGCAATCGCCGTCAGCGGATCAGCGGAAAAGCACGACCGCATGTGGATCGCGCTTGGCATGGGGGTGACCACGTTCAGCATCGTCGGCTTTACCTATGCCGTGCCTGCCGGGCCGGTCTGGGTCATTGCGCTGTTTGCCCTGCTCGAAGGCGGTGGTTTCGGCCTTGCCTATACCTTTATCCTGCGCCGCATCACGGCGCTGGCAGATCAAGACGAGGTGCAGCGTGTCACCGGCGCCATCCCAACCATCCAGCGGATCGGCTATGCGCTTGGTGCCGCCTATATCGGGATCATCGCCAATGCCTCTGGCTTCTTAACCATGCAAACCCCGGCAGAGGCGGGTGCGGTGGCGCAGATCCTGTTCTTGTCCTGCCTGCCGCTCGCTGGCGTGGGATTGCTGGCAATGGTTGGGCTGATCCGCCCGCATCCCTACGATCAAAGCCTTAGATAAGAAGGCTGGCAGCACCTTCATGGCGCAGCAGCGCCACCTTGGTTTCGACCCCGCCCGCCCCGGAAAACCCGGTCAGCCCCTTGGCCCCCATGACCCGGTGGCAGGGAATGATGATCGGGATCGGATTGCCGCCACAGGCCTGCCCTACGGCCTGCGCCGGCACGCCAAGGCGTTTGGCGATGTCGCCATAGGTCACCGTATCGCCAAAAGGGACCGCCAGCATCGCGGCACAGACGTCGCGCTGAAAATCGCTGCCCTTGATCCGCAGGGGCAGATCAAAGCCCTCGCGCTTGCCTGCGGCATAATCCGCCAACTGCGTAGCCGCATTATCCAGCACCTGCGATACATCCTGCCGCACAGCCCGCGCCCAGCCAAGTGCGACGATGGCCCCGTCCTCTTCGGACAGGGTCAGATCGCCAAACTGGGTGGGCACGGTGCGGTACTTCATCCCCGCATCATGCGCTGTGTCGGCGCGCCGCTCAATCCGAAAGCTGCGCAAAATAGGTGCCGGGTTACCCCAACACCTCGCTTACCGCCGCATCACAGCGCCCACAGACGCCGGGATGTTTGTGAGTGCCCACATCGGGCAGCACTTTCCAGCAGCGTTCGCATTTCGCGCCCTCGGCCTTGGCAAAGATCACGGCCACACCATCGGTCTCTGGCATCCGGAAGGCATCTTGGGGTGCCGCATCGCCCGTCACGGTGATGTCTGACGTGATGCTGACATCTTCGAACGATACGCTTTCCAATGCCGCGCGCTGCGCCTCATCGGCGACATAAACAACCGGCGCTGCCTCAAGCGATGCCCCGATCACCTTGTCGGTCCGCTGCACCTCCAACGCCGCTGTCACCACCCGGCGCGCCGCGCGCACCTTGGCCCATTTTGCGGCCAGATCATCATCGAGCCACGCAGTTGGCGTTTCCGGCATATCAACCAGATGCACCGAAGTTCCCTCGCTCGGGAAACGCTCAAGCCAGACCTCTTCCATGGTAAAGACCAACACCGGGGCCAGCCATGTGGTAAGGCGGTGGAACAGGATATCCAGCACCGTGCGCGTGGCGCGCCGCCGCAAGGTGTCGCCATCACAGTACAAGGCATCCTTGCGCACATCGAAATAGAACGCGCTTAGATCAACCGTGGCAAAGGTAAAGACCGCCTGGAACACACCTTGGAAATCGAACTTGGCATAGCCATCGCGCACGGTCTTATCCAGTTCGGCCACCCGGTGCAGCACCCAGCGTTCCAGCTCTGGCATATCGGCGGGTTCAACGCGATCTGCCTCGCTGAAATCGCTCAGCGCACCTAGCATATAGCGCATGGTGTTGCGCAGACGGCGATAGCTGTCAGCCACACCTTTCAGGATTTCATCCCCAATGCGCTGGTCCGCCGTGTAATCGGTCTGCGCCACCCAAAGGCGCAGGATATCGGCCCCATACTGCTGCACGATCTTTTCCGGCACGATGGTATTGCCGATGGATTTCGACATCTTCATGCCCTTGGCATCGAGCGTGAAACCATGCGTCACCACATTGCGGTACGGCGCGCGGCCCGTGGTGCCGACCGATTGCAACAGCGACGAATGGAACCAACCACGGTGCTGGTCGGTGCCTTCCATATAGACATCCGCGATCCCGTCCTCGGAACCATCCTCGCGGTCGCGCAGCGTGAATGCGTGGGTCGAGCCAGAATCGAACCACACGTCCAGAATATCGGTCACCTGGTCATAGTCATCCGGGTTCACGATACCGCTCAGGAACCGTTCTTTGGCCCCATCGGCATACCAGACATCCGCGCCATCGGCCTCGAACGCCTCGACAATCCGCGCGTTCACCTCCGGGTCACGCAGCAGGAAATCGTCGTCCGTGGGCAGCGCGCCCTTTTTGGTAAAACAGGTCAGCGGCACACCCCAGGCGCGTTGACGGCTTAACACCCAATCGGGGCGCGCCTGCATCATCGAATGCAAGCGGTTGCGCCCGGATTTTGGCACCCAGTTCACATTGTCAATCTCGGTCAGCGCACGTTCACGGATGGTTAGCCCGTGCATGTCCAGCCCATCGCCCACCACCTTGTCGATGGCGGCAAACCACTGCGGCGTGTTGCGGTAGATGACGGGAGCCTTGGAGCGCCATGAATGTGGATAGCTGTGCTTGATCTTGCCGCGTGCCAGCAGCCCGCCGACCTCGATCAGCTTGTCGATGATGGCGGCGTTTGCGTTGCCTTCCTTGCCGTTGGGTTTCAAGATCGCCTTGCCGCCAAAGAACGGCAGATCATCGCGGAAACGCCCGTCTTCCATGACGTTATAAGTGATCACCTGCGCGAGCATGCCCAGATCGCGGTACAGTTCATATTCCTCAAGACCATGCGATGGGGCGCAATGCACAAAACCCGTACCTTCGGTGGCGGTCACGAAATCGGCGGCCCGGAAATCGCGCAGATCATCCCATTCGCCGTTGCCACCTTCGGCCCCGGCCAGCGGGTGCTGGAGCGAGATTTTGGCAAGCTCATCGTTGGTCACATCGCGCACGCGGTTCCACATGCCATCCTCAAGCCGCGCACGGCCAAGGACGTCGGCGGCCAGATCATCGGCTAGCAGATAACGATCCCCGACATTGGCCCAGCATTCGTCGGGCGTGGCTGTCACTTCATAAAGGCCATAGGAAATGCCCGCGCCGTAGACCACGGCCTTGTTGCTCGGCATGGTCCAAGGTGTCGTGGTCCAGATCACCACCTGCGCGCCATCCAGATCGCCGCCGCTTTCGACAACTTTGAACTTCACCCAAACGGTGTGGCTTTCCTTATCGTGGTATTCCACCTCGGCCTCGGCCAGCGCGGTTTTTTCAACCGGCGACCACATCACAGGCTTGGAGCCCTGATAGAGCGTGCCGTTCATCAGGAATTTCATGAACTCCTCAGCGATCACCCGCTCGGCATGAAAATCCATTGTCAGGTAGGGATCGGCCCAATTGCCGGTGATGCCCAACCGCTTGAATTCCTCGCGCTGCACATCGACCCAGCCGCGGGCAAACTCACGACATTCGCCGCGGAACTCGTTGATCGGCACCTGATCCTTGTCGCGGCCCTTTTTGCGGTATTGTTCTTCGATCTTCCATTCAATCGGCAGACCGTGACAATCCCAGCCCGGGATATAGCGCGCGTCAAAGCCCATCATCTGATGCGACCGCACGATCATGTCCTTGATCGTCTTGTTCAGCGCGTGACCGATGTGCAGATGCCCGTTGGCATAGGGCGGGCCGTCATGCAGCGTGAAAGGCGTGCGGCCCTTTTTCTCGCGCAGGCGGTCATACACGCCGATCTGTTCCCAGCGGGCCAGCCATTCAGGTTCGCGCTTGGGCAATCCGGCGCGCATCGGGAAATCAGTCTTGGGCAGGTTCAACGTAGCTTTATAATCGGGGGTCTCGGCGCACATGGCGGGCGTCCTTCGGGGTTTGTAATGGCAATTATGGATGGGTCGGTGCGAGTGGCTCAAACACCTGTGCCCGGCGGCTCAATGGATCAGAGCGCCGGGGATATAATTCGAATAATGATCGCAACAATGCGTGTCATACCGCGCTTATAAACAGCGCCCCCAGCCCCGACAAGCCCCATCGCCCCGGCTGGTTTCGGCCATAATAGCCCTGCGGGGTCGGTCATGCACTGGGCCTGCCGCGCAGACGCAGAAACAGGCTTTCTTCGTCATTGTTCTTGAAAAACGGCACCGACGCGGGTGGCGAGGAATCACGCGCCCGCGCTTCGACCTCGGCCAACACCACTTCCGTGATAAAGGGCATGTCGAACTTGCGCGCCTCGCTCAGCGGCACCCATTGCAGATGCGACAGTTCATCACAGGCCGCGTCGAAATCATCCAGATCGGTGGCAATGTCATCGGCATCTACCAAAAAGAACCGAGCATCGAATCGACGCGGGCGGCCCGGCGGAGTCAGCGCGCGAAACACGAACTGCAAGGCAGAGGCCGCAGGCAGATGGCCCGTGGCCGCAAAGGTTTTCCAATCATCAGAAACCGGGCCCTGCCAGGCGCCGGGTGTGCCCAGCACAAGCCCGGTTTCCTCCCAAAGCTCGCGCACGGCGGCCACGGCTATGGCATGGGCCAATGTGGGATCAGCATCTTCGCACAACCGCGCAGCGCAGGTTTGAGGCAGGGGTGCTGCCAGCGGCACATCGGCGTCACCCGCATCGACCGCCCCGCCCGGAAACACAAACTTCCCTGGCATAAACACCGCCTTGGCCCCGCGCTGCCCCATCAGGATATGCGGCGTCACATGGCGGTCACGCAGAACGATCACCGTGGCGGCATTGCGGATCTGGCTTTTATCAACGGTCATCGTCGCGCATCCTTTGCAGGTCTACAAAGGGGGTAAAGTCACTCTGCGCGGCCGAAACCGCCCATTTCCTTGGCCCATTGGAACCCAATCAGCGCCCCCTTCAGTCTGGGCAGAAGGTAAAGCGACAGCGCGGTACATCCAACCGCAAAAATCGTAAACAGGGTCAGCGGTTCGGGCCGCCATGTGACAAAGGCGATATGCAGCCCCGGTGCCATCAAATGCCCCACGATCAGGATCGTCAGATAGGCGGGGCCATCATCGGCGCGGTGGTGGTGGAATTCTTGCCGACATACAGCGCAGTCGTCATTCACCTTGAGATAGCTGCGCAACAGCGGGCCAGACCCGCAATTGGGGCACTTGCCACGCCAGCCGCGCAGCATTGCGGACCAGCGCGGCCGTTCCTGCACATCCGGTAGCGCGGTGTCTGTTGATAACTCTTGGGTGTACTGCGTCATGTCTGCCTCCTTGGGCTTGGCCCTAGATGGCGCTTTGATCGGCAGAAATAAACCCCACAGACCTGCCTTGCGGCGCCATGTCGCAAAGGGGCGAAATAAAAAGGCGCTCGTAGCGACGGAAACGGATCACTGCTCCGTTTGATATCTATCGCCGCCCAAAAAGGGAAAGCGATGAAACCACCGAGGAGTATAACAATGACAATGCTTACGAATGCAAAGATCGCTGCGTTGAGTGGGTTGCTGGCACTGGGTGCCGCTGCGGCCACGGCAAAGGAACCCGACGCCGCCGCGCGGTTCAAGGCGCTGGATGCCGACGGCAATGGCGAAGTGACGCAGGCCGAGATGCAGGCGCAAAGCGCCGCACGATTTGCAAAGGCTGACGCGAACGGCGACGGTTTTCTGACATCGAATGAGTTGCAGTCCGCGCACGACGCCCGCCGTGCGGCACGGGCGAAACGGCTGCTTGATCGTCATGATGGCGACGGCAACGGAAGCCTTGATGCCAGCGAATTGGCCGAGATGGGTGGCAAACGCCAGTCCGCCCGCGAAGGTAAGATTATGGAACGTCTCGACACAAACAAAGACGGCAAGCTGGCGATGGAAGAAATGACGGCGCGCCATGACCCCGCCAAGATGTTTGCGCGACTGGATCAGGACGGAAACGGCACGCTAAGCGCCGAAGAATTTGCCACCGCCCGCCAACACGGCATGGGCGGTAAACGCGGCAAACATGGCATGCGTCAACACGACAAGCCGGTGACGGAGTAAAAGCGCCATTTGCCGGGCGCGCTTGTCAGTCACACGCCCGGCAGGTAGCCAGAAGTCATGAACAACGCCGCTCTGGACCAGACTGCCGCCGCACAGGATGCAGATTTGTTGCTGCGCTACGCGGCGGGCGATCCGGCGGCAGCGCGTCTGCTGTCAACACGACTGACGCCCCGAATCTATGCCCATGCAGCCCGTGTGCTGGGCGATCGATCCGAGGCCGAAGACGTCACACAGGAAACCATGCTGCGGTTGTGGCGCATCGCACCCGAATGGCGCGCAGGCGAGGCGCAAGTCAGCACATGGGCCTTTCGTGTGGTGGCCAATCTATGCACCGACCGGCTGCGGCAGCGCGGCCGTGTATCGACCGGGCTGGACGACATCGACGCGGCGCCAGACCCGGGGCCGACGGCCGCCGCACAGATTCAACAGGTGGCGCGGTTGGACGCACTACAACAGGCCCTGGCCACGCTGCCCTTGCGGCAGCGTCAAGCGGTGGTGCTGCGGCATATCGACGGGCTGCCCAACCCCGAGATTGCCGCCATCTTAGACGTGGGCATCGAAGCGGTGGAAAGCCTGACCGCACGGGGAAAACGGGCGTTATCGGCGGCCTTGGCCAGCCAGAAGGATGCATTGGGGTTTAACGATGAAACGGCCTGACCCAGATAGTGATATCACCGCGTTGGAAGACGTCTTTGCGGTCGCGCGCGCGGCACCTCCCCGCCCGTCAGACACGCTGCAACAACGTGTGTTGGCAGATGCGTATGGCCTGCAACCGTCTGTCGGTCCCACTGCGGGCACGGCACCTTTCTGGGCCGCACTCTGGCGGACATTGGGCGGCGCGCCGGGGTTGGGCGGGCTTGCGACTGCTGCGGGTATCGGGGTTTGGCTGGGCATCGCGCCGCCCGCTGCGGTGCCAGATCTCGCGGGCGAGATCTTTGCAACCGAGGCCGCTTTGGCCAATAGTACCGGCGATGACATCTTGGCAGAGTTCGACATCTTTGGCTGGGACAACGGCAGTGACGAAGGATAACGGAATGACACCGCAAAGATATACATCAGGCCGCACACTGCGATGGGCACTGGGGCTGTCGCTGGCGCTGAACCTGCTCGTGATCGGGGCTATTGGCGGTGCCGGCTGGCGCCACGCCCAAGGCGGACCAATGGGGTCAAACGCCCCAGGGCTGCGCAGCTACGCTTCACCCTATGTTCAGGCGCTGCCCAAGTCAGACCGCCGCGCTTTACACACCGCCATGCGCAACGGTGACAACGCTAAACACCTGAGCCGCGACGCCCGGCGCGCCCTATATGCCAGAATGCTGACCGCCCTGCGTGCCGACCCTTTCGACGCTGCCGAAGCGCAGGCGGTTCTGACTGCGCAGTCACAAGCGGTGATGACGGTGCAGGCTGCCGCCCATGCAGCATGGTTGGTCCAGGTCGGCGCGATGAATGCTGCGGCACGCGCTGACTATGCCGACGCTCTTGAGGCACGGCTTAGCCGTGGCAAACGCCATGGGGACAAAAGGAACCGCTGAGGTCGACTTTCGCGATACCTGTCTCGCTGCATAAGTCCAGAAGACGCCTGCGGTACGGGCGGCCGTAGGTTTACGTTTAACCTGCCGCAAGCCGATGAGCGGGATTCGCATCGACGCTTGCGCTAAAACTCTTCCCAGCCCCCACCAGTGTCAGCCTGCGGCTCCATCGCGACGGCAGCATTTCCCACCTGTGGTGCGGCCAGCGCCCTGGGTGCCGATGGGGGCGCGGATTGTACCGCCACCGATGTACGGACAGAAGCGGGCGTGTCCGACAGCCGGAAGCGGGCGACGGCGTTGGCCAAGGCATCTGCCTCGGATGTCAGGGCGTGGCTGGCCGCGGTGGTTTCCTCAAACATTGCGGCGTTTTGCTGGGTCACGTGGTCCAGTTCCGTCACGGCGCTGTTGATCTCGGCCAAACCACTGGATTGCTCGCGCGCCGACGTTGCGATGTTAGATACGCGGTTTGAAATCTCTGACACCGAGGTCACGATCGCCGCCAATGCAGCGCCCGTACGGTCCACCAAATCAACTCCCTGCTGAACCTGATCACCCGATGATGAAATCAACTCGTTAATCTCGCGCGCGGCATCGGAAGACCGCTGGGCTAGGGCGCGCACTTCGGTGGCGACCACGGCAAAGCCACGGCCAGCCTCGCCTGCCCGAGCGGCCTCAACCCCGGCATTGAGAGCCAGAAGATTGGTCTGAAACGCAATGTCGTCGATCACGCTGGTAATCTTGGATATCTCCTGCGACGAATTTTTAATCCCGTCCATGGCATCTACGGCCCTGCGGGCCACCTCGCCGCCTTGCTCGGCGTTTTTCTGTGCCTCGGCGGACATCTTGCTGGCGTCGTCGGCACCCTCGGCGGCTGACCGCACAGAGGCCGTCAACTCGTCCAGGGCCGCTGCGGTTTCCTCCAGTGTTGCCGCCTGTTTTTCAGTCCGGCGCGACAGATCATCCGCTGCCGATGTAATTTCGGTAGTCTCGTTACGGATGGAATCGGCATTATGCATCACCGACCCCATCGCGTCGCGCAGTGATGACACGGTGGCGTTGAAGTCTGACCGCAGCTTCTCATACGCCGACGGAAAGACAGTCGCGATGTCACAGCTCAGATCGCCATCTGACAAATTCGTAAGCGCTACGCCCAGTGCTTCCACCACGTCTTTCTGCTCCACCGCGATGCGGCTGCGTTCAGCCTCAGCACTGCGCATCGCATGATCCGCTTCGGTCACATCCGCCCCCAGGAACAAAAAGCTCTGCACATCACCGTCTGGCCCTGTAATCGGATTAAAGCTGCCTTCGACGATGCAGGGCTCTTGGCCCGGTTCCTTGTGCATTTCGAACCGGCCATGCAGCGCCGCACCTTCCAGAACCTGCGGGAACAAGGCCTTGACGGTCTGCGTATTGTTCAGGTTCTGACCAAAAATCTGGTCGATCGGAGCGCCTGCCAATGCAGCACCTTCAACCCCGGTTAGTCGCCCGGCATTCTCATTTGCATCCCGCACCCGGCCCGCGACATCAAATTCGACGCGAATCTGGTTGCTATCAATGGTGCTGATCAAGACGGCATTTCGTTGCGCCGCCGTACGATCAGCCCATTCAACGACTGCGCCGATATGGGCGCCATCGTCGCTCAAGGCGGCGTTGATCTTAATGCTGATCACCCTGCCCCCGACACGCACATTTACCTCGGCGTTACTGGCAGCATCAGGTGTTCCCTGCATGCTCACCAGTGCCGCCTCCATATCCGCCATCGCCGACAAATCAGCGCCTTTAAGGCGTTCGGGTTCAACGCCCGGCCATACAGCGCTCAGGTCTGGCATAAGATCGCCCAACAACGTCGCACAGGACGGGTTGATCAAGATCACTTTAAAATCTTCATCCACCATCATCATAGAAGCTGATGAGCCCACAAATGCCGCACCGCGAAAGGCCGATTCGACAGACGCGAGTTTTGCGTCGGCCAGTGTCAGGCGAAAATCATCCAGTTTGACAGCCATCTGGCCAATCTCGTCAGCGCGATTCGTGTGCGGAATATCAATCTCGTATTGCGCATCCGCCACCTGCACCATTGCCCCGCGCAACTGCGTGAGCGGGCGAGACATCCGCGATAGCAAAAAATACCCTGCCCCGATCAAGGCGATGACCAACACCGCAAGCCCGATAAGAGCAGTTTGAATCGTTTTGTCGGTCAGCGCCGCTGCGCTGTATTCATCGGTCCAGCCGGTGACGACAGATCCGACAATCGCGTCCTCACCACCGAACCGAACGGGGATTGCCACCAGCATTCCATTCGCACTCATAGCAAGGTCTTGTCGTTCCAGCGCCAGTTGGGCCAGGGTCTGTGCCGCACCTTCATCAAAGGCGTCGGCGGGCGTGGTATACATGGATGCCCCGGCACTATCCGTGACCATTGCACCCAACGCGTCGTGCCCAGCAGCCTGCATCACGCCGCTGACGATTTGATCCACTGCGTCTACATTGCCAAACTTGATTGATCCGCCCATCTGCATCGCCAGAAGGCGCGTCACCTCTTCGGCCCGAGCGGAGACCTGCCGTTCCATTTGACTGCGTTGATGAACATAGCTCGTTGCCTGCATCGTCGCGACAACCGCCATGACGCAGATCGCAACCATAAAGGTACATTTGAAAAACAGACTGCGGAATGGATTTAGCCGCCGATCGTCGATGCCCGCCTGCGTCATTGCAATTTCCTCTCAACACGCGTTCGCCCCAAGAAAGGGGTGATTTCCAAGGCAGGTTACGCAGGCAGGTCTTACATCGGCATTAACAACGCCTCGCGCACAAAGAACTGCAAGCACATGCAACAAGCCCTTAATAAGCGAGCGAAAAATACCGGTATGTTTAAGTTTTAGTAGAAGTTGAGAGATTTTTGCGGCGATCTGGTGACACACTCGATCAGCCATAGCCATCTGAACGGCGGCGTCATCAAACAAATCAGTGGTGCGGGCGGTGGGCGTTGAAACCTCGTATCTAGCGGTCTCAAAAACCATCAGCTAGCAAGCAACCCTCTGGAAAATAATGACACTTTGTTATCTCCCTGTATCATCTAGTCTCGACATGTACCTCTGAATACCATACCGAGAGGTGGACTATGGGGTGGACCGGGAGCGAGTGTTTATGGTCAAAAACAGGTTAAGCGCACGCGGTATTATGGCGCTGAAGTCGGGTAAGTACTGCGACGGCGCTGGGCTTTGGCTAGTAAAGTCGGACTTGAAGAATGGCAAATGGGTTCTGCGGTTAACAGTCCATGGCAAACGCCGTGAGATGGGTCTGGGTACTTGGCCAGACGTTAGCCTGGCCGATGCCCGAGAGAAGGCTGACGAAGCTCGGCGAGAACTGCGAAGTGGCTGCGATCCTATCCGAGAACGGCAAAAGCGGCGCATGGATGCCCAGCGAAATCTGCATCTGTTTCGAGATATTGCTAGGGATGCGTTTGATGCTCGAAAAACGGAACTAAGAGATGACGGAAAAGCTGGGCGCTGGTTCAGCCCGCTTGAGTTGCATGTTCTTCCAAAGCTCGGCCATGTCCCCGTTGCGGACATCACTCAGATTGATTTGCGTGATTGCCTAGCTCCAATCTGGCACACAAAGGCAGAGACCGCACGCAAGGCGCTGACCCGAACCTCCATCTGTATGGAACATGCTGCAGCTTTGGGTATTGATGTCGACTTGCAAGCGCCCAAGAAAGCCCGCGCATTGCTCGGGAAGCCGAACCATACCACCACCAACATCCCCGCGCTTTCGTGGCAAGACGTTCCGACGTTCTATCAAAGCCTAGATGAAGGAACCGTTACGCATCTAGCTCTTCGGCTTTTGATCCTCACTGGTGTGCGTTCTAGGCCGCTTAGATTCATGAGAGAAGAACAAATTGAAAATGATCTCTGGATCATACCGGCCGACCAGATGAAAGGAAGAAAAAATGCGACTTCTGACTTCCGAGTGCCACTCCCCGCTGAGGCCTTAACCGTTATTGCCAAAGCACGAGAGCATGCGCGTGATGGCTACCTCTTTCCCAGCGTTCGCAAGGGCGTCATCTCCGACGCCACCATGTCACGCTTAATGGAACGTCGGAACATGCAAGCTCGCCCGCATGGATTCCGCTCAAGCCTCCGAGTTTGGCTGGCAGAAAAAACAGATGCGAGCCATGAGGTGGCGGAGACTATGCTTGGCCATATTGTGGGCAGTTCCGTCGTGCGTGCTTATCGGCGAACGGATTTCCTCGAGCATCGCCGTGCACTTCTCGTGCGCTGGGCGTCGCATTTGACGTTAGGTTCTACTTCCCTAGTTAGTCTGGAAGGTAAATGACCATAGAAAAACGTTATCTCCCGTTGTTTGATAAGGAAGGCGCGTGGGCCCTCCAACGTCCAGATCTATATGTCCTAATCCGCATGTCTGTGCGAGAAGATCAGGGAGACGATATCGTCGAGCAAAGCTATAAGTATATGGTTGAAGGCTCCGACAATACTCGGGCCGGTTTGAACGAAGTAGAAGCTTTACTCGAGCAGAAATACATTAGCGGGCATAAGATTGATCGGCGGTATGCAGCAATGGTACTGACGGAGTTGGTACGTCTCAGCTTGAACGGTGAAGAACCTACCGTGGGCAAAGCGCTCAAATTGGTAGCCCACGAATTGCGAGCAGAAAGTCCACAGACCCAAGAAGAGTCATATATAGGTCGGGCAAAAACCGCCTTCAGCAAATGGCGCAGTACTTGCCATCTACAAGCAGCATTTCGCATCCAAATTGCGGGCTCAAAAATCTTCGAAGCCGATCTCGAGCGGTTTAACAAATTTCTTGCGATAGCAAAGGCCCTAGAGATATTCGTAGATGATACATGTGCTCGAGGAAAGCTGACTTGGAACCCCTGGCGTGTTCCCGAGCAAATCGCTCCGGCCTTTTCAGGGCAAATAACTCGGCTTAGTGCTGCGGAACGAGCACTTATCTCAACACCATATCGCACGCCGTCGAAGCCACTTGATTAAAACGCTAGCCTAACAATTTGTTGCGTAGGGCGGCGGTGCTCCACTTCAATGAAAACCTACCATGGACCTGTCGCGGTTTGATGCCGCTCCTTTGATAATTGTTACGACAATGCTGCCGTCGAAACGTTCTTCAAAACCATCAAGGCAGAGCTGATCTGGCGACGGTCATGGGAAACACGGCGGCAAGCCGAGATGGCAATCGTCGAATACATCAACGGCGTCTACAATCCGCGCCGCAGCCATTCAGCACTGGGCTGGAAAAGCCCAGTCGCTTTCGAGCGGAAGGTGGCCTAAACGAGCACCGGGGGCGGCACGAAAGCGCGACAGGTCCACCAGACCTCCTCACCGCGAAGTCGTCACCCGATTTTCGCCCTACTAGCGCTCGCTATCCGAACATGAAAATTCGGGCCGAAAGGCTCATGCTTAGATGAGCGAATTCTGAAATTTACACTATACTGCAGCGTCATTTCAGTTGTGATTTCCACGTCTTGCCGCAAAAATTTGGATGATGACGGCCAAGAATTTTACAAAAGAAAGCAAGAAAAGTACGTGAGATTTTCCGTTTTACTGTTTAAAAACAAAGCAGTTATCCTACAGGCGTAAGGATACACAAAACAGAACAAATCAATAATTATATTTGTTGGTGATGGCTGTGCGAACCAGCAACTGGCTGGAAGCGTCCAAGTGTTGAGGCCGGAACATAGACATCTGGAAGTCCGGACATAGCTACGAAAAAAAGAGGGGGGTAAAAAAACTTTGACCCTCCCGACCCCAAGTAAATCCGTCTCTAACAGCCTCACCCTAAATCGCATGGAGGCACCTGAAAACATGTCCAATCAATCAATTTCTCTCGGCGCCAGCGTAGATCCGTTGCTCAAGGTTGGTGAAGCAGCCGAAGTGCTCGCAATCAGCATACCAAGCTTTTGGCGCCGTGTGGCAGATGGCTCAATTCCAAAGCCAATCAAATTTGGAAAATCGTCACGCTGGCTGCACTCGGAAATCCAAGAAGTAATCGAAGAAGCGAAAGCTCGTCGCTAAGGCAAAGCTACAGCTGCGCCAAGTCGCCTAAGTAGCAACCGGCTAGCCACCTCCAACATGCATCTGAATACGCCAGAGTTGTGCTCCCGGCATGGTCAGACGCCCTGTCTCGAAAGGTATTCACATGAACGGCGAAATGGTATTTGCCCAGTTCGGTCTGCAACAGATGATGCGGTTGTTCCGAAATCTTGAACATTCAGAACTTGGGCTGCTCATGCGCATTGCACTCGAAAACTGTTTGATGCAGGGACCATTAAAACTCAACAACTCTAAGCTTCCAGGTCTTCTCGGATGCAAGACAAGAAAGACATTTCTGCGCCAGATCGAAGCGCTTAAGAACATGGGTGTAATACGGGAAACCGAAGAAGGCCTTATTGCCGACATCGCAGAAACGGCTATTGAGCATTTTCAGAAAAAATCTAAGGACGCCGCGCGAGCGGTCAGCGCTCGCAAAGACCGCCAGATGCCCTGCAGTGAAACAGAGCCAGAGCAGGCGGAAATTTCTCCGGTGCAGGGGGAAGTCGGCGATAACAATGCTGCTTCATTTGGTCGTCGAAACGCGGTCAGTAAGGTGGAGGGGGGCGTCGCGTTGCCTATCGATCGCCTAATTGAAGACCTCAAACATCTTGCAGAGAGCAATGGGCAAGGGAACCTTTCTGACGAGCTATACGAATTTAGTGAGAAGAGGCTTGTCGAGACATGGCTCACGCTCCCCCTCTCTCCTGAAAAAATTGCTGACAAAGTTACCAAATTACTAGTTCAAAAAAACAAAATAGGCGGAGGTAAGATCTCATCTTGGAAGTACTTTGACCCAGCAATAAAGGGGATGGTCAACGCCGATGCTGCAACGTTTCAGTAGCGAAAATAGATGCGTTCGCACGCAGGTTTAATTAGGCAAAATGTCCAATTTAATGCGGAAATCCGCGCTGGGTGTTTAGGGAGTTCCATGGGGTATTACTTACAAGGCCAAAAAACATGACATTTGGAGCCAAAAATTTGAGAACGCCAATAGAATGGGGCGAAGAAGAAGACTGGCAACCACAGGTGCCTTATCCACAGCTCGAGCCGCTGGTTCGAAGCTGTCCATTCGAGCTTGTTACAGGGCGCCGCCATCTTGAACTCTGCATGGATTGTCTTTTCAAAAGTTGTGAGGACTTGCGCGCGTTGGGGCTGAATGATGATGGCGATCCGTTGCCAACTTCGGCGCGAGCGAGGTGTGGAGCGAAAACCCGGAAGGGATCAACTTGCAAATTACCAGTTATGCCGGGAAAGTGCCGCTGCTGGTTCCACGGTGGCGCGTCTACAGGACCAAAAACTGCGGAAGGTCGTAAGCGCATTGCGGAAGCTCAGCGCAAAAGGTGGGCTAGCCGTCGGTAGCTTGGTCTACGAGGTGTCGAAAATCTTGTGTTCCACCCCATGCGTCGCCGTCGAGCCAGAGTGTTGATTGTCACCGAGAACTGGCCCGGCATTGTCACCGAGACTTGACCCACCCAGTTTTTATGTTCTTTGCGTTATGATGGCGTCAATGCCGCGGTCTCCTTTCGTTTCTTCTTGGCTGTCGCGGAGCTGGCTTTGAACCGGTAGCTGTCATTGCCGGTCTCGAGAATGTGGCAACGATGTGTGAGGCGGTCGCGGAGCGCGGTGTAGGGAGGTGGTCCTAGATATTCGACCAGTTTGCAGCCTTGTTAAGATGGATCAGGGGTTTATTTAGGCTGCTAAGCTCATTGGTTCTGTTTTGCTTTCATAGGACTCGTCTGGGGTCAATATGCCGTGTGCCGAGTGGGGTCGTTCCACGTTGTAGTAGGCCAACCACTTTCCGATACCAGCTCGCGCCTGTGAACCTGTTTCAAAGGCGTTCAAATAGACGCACTCATACTTCAACGATCGCCAGAGCCTTTCGATCATGCGGTTGTCGCGCCATGCGCCTTTCCCATCCATGCTGATCCTACGGCCTGCTCGGCGCGGCGCTGGCGTGTGGCCCATTCCCCGACAACACGACGGCCGCCCTTGAATCCACTTGCCCGCAGCCGGCGCCAGAGTTCGGCGCCGTTCCGGCAGCCGCCCGCCCATTCCCGCTTCAACTGTGGCAGCCAGAGGGTCAGGCTGCTCTCGCGGATGCGGAAAACGTCCTCACGTTCGCCGCGAACGATTTGGCGGACCAGACCTCGACTCAGCCCGGTAAGGCGCACAATGCGTCTGATGGGAGTGCCGTCATTGGCCATCTGGCGCACCATCCGGTTGGTCTGCTGGCGGCGCTGGAAACCCTCATATTGCAGCTTCTCCGCCGCCGTCAGCAGTTTTGGATCCAGTGTCTTCGCCCCGATCGACTTGCGGATGGCAGCCATGCTCCGCTAACACTGTGCTCACACGACACCTGTGTCGGATCCGGACACCAGTCGGACACTTAGAAAAAAGCCCCGAGCGTACTAACGCGTCGAGGCCCTTGTTTGTTGGTTGCGGGAGGGCGCAACCAGCGTTGTCGAACAAAGATAAAGTGCAGGATCTAAGGACAAGTTAGCGCCGTTGCCGGACGAACGGGTAACTCGCGAACTGTACTGATTTTGGCGCAAACGGCCCTTAGCCGACCTTGGCCACACACTCTGATACTGCATTGCGGCGACACCAAACCAGCCATTCGTTAACTATACGGCAACATTCAATGCGGCCTTTGGAACGCGTGGTACAAGTCGGTCACAAGCCGGTAGGATGCCGAACAAATTGACCAGCCTGAGGACATCCTATGACGATCACCCACGAAGATGAGCTTAACGGCCTGAAAGAAATCGGCCGGATCGTGGCGAACACGATGCACCGGATGGCCAGAGCAACGGAACCGGGCATGACGACGCGGGAGCTTGACGCCATCGGCCGCGCGCTCTTGGATATTGAGGGGGCAGTGTCTGCGCCTGAAGCGGTTTATGACTTCCCGGGTGCGACCTGCATCAGTGTGAATGAGGAGATCGCACACGGCATTCCCGGCGAGCGCGTCATCCGGGCCGGGGACTTGGTAAACATCGACGTGTCGGCGTCAAAGAATGGCTTCTTTGCCGACACCGGCGCGACCTTCCGTGTCGGAGCGGTCAAACCCTCGCTGGATCGCCTCTGCAAGGATGGGAAACGCGCGATGGAGGTCGGAATCAGGCAAGTTGGCAGCGACAGGCCGCTTGCAGACATTGGTAAAGCAGTAGGCAGATTTGCGTCGAACCGCGGTTATACACTTATCCAGAATCTGGCCAGCCATGGTGTCGGGCGATCGCTCCATGAATACCCCTCTGAAATCGCGACCTGGCCCACGCGGGGCGACAAACGGCGCATGAACAAGGGGCTGGTGCTGACAATCGAACCGTTCTTGTCCTCAGGCGGCCTTTGGGCAACAGAGCGAGAAGACGAGTGGACACTCTATAGCGAACCTGCCGCGCCTGTCGTCCAGTATGAGCACACGGTCGTTGCGACAGATCGTGGAGCAATTGTCGTGACACTCCCCGGCTGAGGTAACGGCACATTGGACAGAGCAACCAATTCGGCCCAAAGCCGCCGTTCACCTAGAGCTAAGCCGCTCCGTCTGGCCTCCCCAAAGCAGACATTATTGATCCCGCTTGGCATTCCTTCTTGGCAATGGCAGGGTTGGAGTCCCAGAGCCGATTTGCGAAAAAGTTTTCTGGTTCTCGCCAATAAGAATGTGTATCGATAGCGGCTAAATTTTAGAGGTTTAGCCTAGACGGACCTGCGGGACACTTGCGTTGTTACTGTAACTTGTCTCTGAGAGCTTCGTAAGGGGTCTGGCCGTTGTGTGCGCCGTGCGGTCTGGCGAAGTTGTAGAAGCGCTCCCATTCGTCGAGTTTGGCCTCGAGATCGACGTCACCTTTGTAACTGAGAAGCTGATAGAATTCCTGTTGATCTGAACGATGAGAACGTTCGACTTTGCCGTTCAATTGCGGTGTGCCGCGCTTTATGTAGGCGTGCCTGATCCCGAGATCTTCAACACGCCAATGGAACTTGGCCTGGAACTCATGACCATTATCCGTGCGCACCTCGCGAATACGGAATGGGAACTTTTCGATGACGTGGTCAATGAAGTTGATCACTGCCCGGCAGGGCATTGCAGAGCAATGGCCCGAGAGGGGGCGTTTGCCTGCGTATGT